>Ga0306864_1000073_pt1 | contig 45635 bp, 31 predicted proteins | sample AntRauTorckE5430_FD_190448 | JGI IMG/M metagenome (GOLD analysis project Ga0306864, IMG submission 190448) | Saline lake microbial communities from Rauer Islands, Antarctica - Metagenome Torckler E5 #430 (v2) (version 2) | ecosystem: Environmental > Aquatic > Non-marine Saline and Alkaline >...
GACGTACGCGTCACCATCTCCGACGCAGGCGTTTTCATCAACGACGCACAGGTCATCGTCACCGATCTGGTGGCCGACAATGGCATCGTTCACGTAATCAACGCGGTACTGACGCCGCCGCCCGCAACGGTAGTAGACATCATCGTCGCTAGCGAAGTACACACTACACTCGAAGCAGCCGTCATCGCCGCCGACCTGGCCGGTGCCCTGAGTGGTGACGGACCTTTCACCGTCTTCGCCCCCACTGACGCTGCATTCAACCTCCTCGACGATGGTGTGCTGGAAGATCTGCTCCTTGACCCCGGAGCTGCATTAACTACGATCCTGCAATTTCACGTGGCCAGTGGCGACTTCTTCTCTGCCGACCTTTCCGACGGTATGATGATCACCAGCCTCGAAGGACAAGACCTCAACATCGCCATTACCGCTGACGGTATCACGGTGGAAGGTGTAAACATCAGCGTAACTGATATTCTGGCTGACAACGGAGTGGTCCACGTTATTGACGCGGTAATGATTCCGATTTCAGTTAGTACCGCAGAGCCTGCATTTGCTTCGGAAGTAAGGATTATGCCCAACCCTGCGTCTAGCTTTACCCAGGTACATTTACCCGTAAATATTCTCCAGAACACGGAGCTGACATTACGGGATATGACCGGTCGTACCCTCCTTCAGCGTCAAGCAACTTCTACGATGGAAAGCTTAGATTTGAGTGCTTACCCCAGTGGTACTTACTTACTTCAGATCCAGGCGAAAGCTGGTACTATCCAGCGGCAGATTATTGTGCAGCGTTAATTCTGCGCTAAAATGGTCTGATCGGTAGAGATCGAAACAATAAAAAATGCTCTAACCTTGAAATAAAGGTTAGAGCATTTTTTTGGTCCAATTTCTCAGCGTCTAAGTTCGGGATGATTTACTTTTTCCATCAGAACAAGAGATAACTCCGATACCAGGAGTGACTATACCTCCGGTTTGGTTACAACTCAACAATCTCTTTCAGTTTAGGCGCTTTCCAAGACTTAAACCCATCCTCAATCAAAGCGCCACCAAAGCTCTCCATCCGTTCAATGGTGCCGTGGACGAGAAAGATTTCTTTACAGCTTTCTTTCTGGTTCTGCAAAAATCCGGTCATCTCCGAGCGGTCTCCATGGGCGGAAAAGCTGTCCATGACCACTACTTCTGCTTTGAGCTCGTGGTAGTCGCCGTAGAGTTTGAGCCCCGTTGCGCCGTCGCGCAGTTTACCACCGGGAGTTTGCCGGGCACAGTAGCCGACAATAAAAATGGTATTCTTGGGGCTACCCATCGTGTTGCGCAGGTGGTGCTTACTACGGCCGGCGTTCATCATGCCAGAGGCGGAAATGATGATGGCAGGGCCTTTGAGAAAGTTGAGGGCTTTGGATTCCCGCACGTCCGTAATGTAGGTGAGATTGTTAAAGCCGAAGGGGTTATCATCCGTCAGCATGTATTCTTGCAGTTCGGCGTCGTAGCATTCGGGGTGAGCGCCGAAAACGGTGGTAGCGTTCACGGCCAGGGGGCTGTCCACGAAGACCTTTATTTTGGGCAACTTTCCGGTACTTTCCAACTGGTCGAGCATGTGAACGATCTCTTGCGTGCGCCCAACGCTAAAGGCGGGGATAAGAAGTTTTCCACGATTTTCTACGCAGGTATCTCTGACTATTTTTAGGAACTTCTCGATCTCATTAGGTTTCTGCTCATGCTCCCGGTCGCCGTAGGTAGACTCGCAGAGAAGATAATCACAGGGCGGCATCGGTTGTGGATCCCGAAGGATTGGGCGGTCGGGGCGGCCGATGTCTCCGGTGAAGCCGAGCATGGTCGTCGTTCCGTCTTCGCGCCGAATGCGCAGGGTTATGCTGGCACTGCCAAGGATGTGGCCGGCGTCGCGGTAAAGTAATTCCACATCATCAGTGATCCGTTCCCAGCGATCGTAAGGCAATCCGATGAAGCGCTCCATAGCTGGCTTTACGTCTGCACGGACGTACAGCGGCTTCTTCGACTTCCCATATTTACCGTGTTTCTTATTGTAGTATTCGGCGTCCTTTTCCTGAATGAAGGCAGAGTCGAGCAGCAAAATGGCACAGAGACTCCGGGTCGCGTGAGTAGCGTAGATCGGCCCCTTAAAACCAGCCTTCACCAACTTCGGTACCCGTCCAGAATGGTCGATATGGGCGTGGCTAAGGATGAGACAATCCACCCTTTCCGGCTTGAAGGTGAAGTTCTCGTTGAAGTCCTTCATTTCCTTGCTTCTGCCTTGATAGAGGCCGCAATCTAAAAGAATGGTGTAGCCGTCGTCAAGGGTAATTAGATGAGCAGAGCCGGTTACTTCGCGGGCTGCGCCGCAGAATTGAACTTGCATAAGGAAGGATTTTCTTTATGCGTAAGGTAGGGGGTTTAGAGACTAGAAGTCTAGAAATTAAGCCGCTAGCTCCCTAACTTCTAGCTAAACGCCCTTAGTCTTTCTTCGCGTAAGCCGCATTCGCCCCCGTCGTCGTTTCGGCAAAAAAGCCTCTTCCGTTTCCTCCTGCCAGAAGCCACGCAGGTGCGGGTCCCACAGGTCGGGCTTAAAGATGATCTGGTACTGCCGGTTGAATTCGGGCATGATGTCGTTGGTGGCATCGCCGGCGAAATCGGTTTCGATCAGGGAGATGCTCAGGTCCCGGTAACGGTGGCCTTCCAAGTCCATTCGTAGGGTAGAGCCGTCGGGTAGCTGTACGTAGCTGCGGCCCTTCACCTCACTACCTTCGCTGGTGAGGTAGAGTTGCATCGGTAATTGCTGGTCAGAATAAATACCGCCTACGGTCATAAAGCCCTCCCAGGTTCCGTCGAGGGTATTCTGGGCGGGGAGAGCAAAAGCTAGCATTAGTACAAAGGGAAACAACAAGATACGGGGTGTCATCATGGCGTAGGGTCGGGTCTATACGGACGTAAAATACAATACGCCAAGGTTTTGGTGGGTACGGACCATGATTTTTAACTAACCTGAAGTAGAGAAGTCTTTTATTATCAATAATTTCTTAGAAATTATCGATAATAAATCCGAACGCCGTTTGAGTCAGTGCTCTCATTAAAGAAGAAACAATAAGTGCCAGGTTTTACTTCTCTGTGCCCGGCAACACCCCGGGAAAATCCTCCCGAAACTTTTCTACCAGCCGCCGGCTCATCACAAACCGCATCTTCCGGCCGAAGCTACCAATGCCGTTCAGTTCGATCACGCCGATCCGAAAAAAGAGAAAGCGGAACTCTTTGAGAGATTCTATATCCTGATCCCAGCGGTAAAAGGCTGTGCGGAAATAATTACTGACGTACACCCGCTCGCCGTCGGTTTCCACGCGTTTAAGCGGCCAGGTAAGCACAAGAAAGCTAGCTACGCCTACGATCAGGGTGAAGGTCGCACCCCAACGCAAAGACGACATATCAAGGCCGCCAAATTTATTCGGCTCCACTAGCCATGCGACTACAGCGAAACCGGCCATTATGGTCGTCCAGAAAACAGGAAAAAATATCTTGAGGAAGAGGGTAGCGTTGGAAGAGAGGCGATGCATACGACAAAGGTAGGTTAGGAGTTTACGATTCTGCGTGATTGTGCGGCCATATTATGGTCATGTAGCAGCCGGACCGTGCTGATGTACCTTTTCTCCCTCCCCTAGCCGCTCCTCGGGAGAAAAAAGAAGGCTCAGGCGACTAAGTGTGCGGTAATCTTACCTTGTGAATCTTCGTTCCCACCGCGTAGAATTACCCCGCGCATCCGTAACTTCAATTTCAAAAAGGTGCTCTCCCTGGCCGGGCTCGCCGTCGGAAAAGCTGTAGTTCAGCTTACCGCTTTTCCCGTCGTGTTCCAGGAGGGCCCATTTTCTGTCGATGGTGCCGCGGTAAGTCATTCGGCCGCCGGAGACGTTGTCGTCCATGATCACGCTGAAACCTGCGGCACGGCGCAGGTCGGTGCCGAAGTAGTTGATTTTTACGGTTGGCGGGGTGGTGTCGAGAAAAAGGCCGTAGTCTCCGAAGGTGGAAATGTTGGCGGCCATGCGTCCGCCGTCGGTCCAGGTACCGCCCTTGCTACTGAGGTGGCCGGCGTCGTTACAGGTACCGAGAAAAACGTGGTCGCGTAGATTGTTCGGAATCGGAACGACGGGGCGCAGGTACAAGCGGGCGGTCCCGTGCAGGGGAGTCCGCTGGTCGTGGAGTTGGTGAACATCGCTCAGGTGGTCGGCTGAGCGGTCAGGCAGGCCGGCGTAGTGGAAGAAACAGTCTCGATAGAGGGCGTTAGAATCCAGTTCCAGACGCAAGTCACCCTTATCAATAATACTCGGCTCGCCGGCGGGAAGGAAATATTGATGCGGCTCGGAAGCGAGCACTCCGGCTCCATTCTGCTGAGCTGCCGTGGAGATTGGACGGTAAAGCACCACCAAGCTGAGTTCGGTGGCATTGCCCGCAAAATCGACCGTCCGCAGTCGGAGTGGCAACGGTTTTTCAGGTTGAAGGATAAGGCTTCCGTCGTAGGTCCCCATGCCCTTAACCTGCCTTACATCCTGCGTTCGCGCCGTATTCAAAAAAGCGAACGGCCCTACAGTATCCTTCGGTATCGGTGCCCGAAACTGGCGCGGAGACAGGGCCCAGAACCGGTAGTACCAACTTCTGTTCTCCTTCCAGTCCGCATAATCCGTCAGTGCGTTGAGGTACTCGGTAGCTTCGAAAGGAATGCGCGCAAAACGAAACTCAAAAATTAGCGTGGAGTCAGCGTATAAATCGCCGCCAAAAATCCCGTTCCAGTTCGGCATCTCATTCTGCCGGTCATAACTTTTCAGCGCCAGGCCAATGCGCCGACTCGACACAATCACCGTATCATTCATCATATAATCGCCACCATACAGTGCGGTAGGCGTAATCGTTTGGCTCCCTATTTCCAGCCCCCGCTCATCCAATTCATACACCCGCAAACTCCGAATTACGGGCGTCCGCGTATCCGGAATACTTAGCCCAAAAGCCATTGGGTTTATCGCCACATCGCCCGCCTGCTCCCGCATCTCAAAGTGAAGATGTGGCCCAAAACTATGGCCTCGGTTACCCACTCCACCAATTTTTTGCCCGCGTACTACCGGAAAGTCCGTTGGCCCAAAACGAAGATCCTGCCCGAACTCCTCTTCCGCGAACTGCCGAGCCCGCACGGTATCCTTCAACTCGGGAACAAGCGTTTCCAAATGCCCGTAAACACTCCGATGCCCATCCGGATGGTCAACATAAATCGCCTGACCATAACCGCCAGGACTCACCTTAATCCGACTCACAAAACCATCCGCCACGGCGTAAACCGGCGTGTCTACACTGGCCCTAAAATCGATCCCTGCGTGGAAGTGATCACCCCGCAGCTCACCAAAAGTGCCAGTCACCAGTAGCGGACCTAGCAAAGGCGCGTCGTACTGAATACCTTGAGCGAAGAGAAGAGAGAGGCTTAGGAAGGAAAGGCTGAATAGTAGGCGCAAAGAAATTCGGTTTTGAGACGGCGAAGATAAGTAGATAGAAATCAGAAACTAGAAACTAGAGCTACCGCACGAGCACGGCGAGCATCCACGTGCGGCAACACTAGCTCCTAATCTCTAGTTTCTATCTGAAACGAGAAACCCACCCCATGAATATTCTCAATTTTAATCCGCGGATCCTCCTTCAAGTACTTCCGCAGCCGGCTAATAAACACATCGAGACTACGGCCGAGGAAATAATCGTTCTCTCCCCATATTTTTTCCAGAATATCTCCCCGCTCGCTCACCTGATCACGGCCTTTACTAAGGTAGCTAAGTAGCTCGGCTTCGCGGCGGGTGAGGCGGCGTGGCTCTTCATCTTTATACTGCAACTGCAGCTTTTCCAGTTCGAAGGTATAGTCTCCAATCCGCCGCAGATCGAAGGCAGGGGAGGAGGGTCGGATTTTATTTCGCCTTAGGAACACCTCGATTTTCAGGATCAGTTCCTCGATGCTGAAGGGTTTCGTGATGTAGTCATCCGCCCCCAGCCGTAGTCCCCGCAGACGGTCTTCCTTCAAGCTTTTGGCGGTGAGGAAAAGGATGGGTACATCCTGGTTCTTCTCCCGGATACGGCGAGCCAGTTCAAATCCGTCTACGCCGGGCAACATCACGTCGAGTAAGCAGAGGTCGAAGTCGAAGTCTGGTTTTTCGATTTCCTCCAGCGCTTTGGCTCCGTTCGAGCAGTGGGTGACGGTAAAGTCACTCAGTTCCAGGTTGTCCCTGGTAACGAAGCTCAAAGATTCGTCGTCTTCTACGTAAAGTAAGTGTGCTTTAGACATGATTTATTTGAGTAGACTCTTTAGTAAGTTAACGGGAGACTCGCTGCTAAAAACCGGACAAAAACTTCACGTTAAGGTAGGCTTTCATGTGCCCACGGCCCGGTGTCGTCTGATTCATTCTTCATCCAACATTAGCCGCTGCTGGTTTATCCACGGCCAGCAGAGGCATCCGAAGGTGAAAGGTAGTTCCTTCTCCCTCCTTGCTTTCCACCCGGATCGTCCAGCCGTGGGCCCGACAGATCTGGTAGACGTAAAAAAGGCCGAGGCCGAACCCTTTTACATCGTGGACATCTCCGGTAGGCACGCGGTAGAATTTTTCGAAGAGATGGTCCTGGTGTTCCTTGCTGATGCCGGGGCCTTCGTCAGCGACGTACATATAAAATTGATCGCCTTTTCGCCGGCCGCCAATGGTGATTTCCGGGTTGTTTCCACCGTACTTCACCGCATTATCCAGAAGGTTATGGAGAATATTGGAAAGGTGGACAGGGTCCGCGTTCAGCATCAGCACGCCTTCCGGCATCCGAGAGTGTAGTTCTCCTCCGCAGTCTTCGGCCCGAACGGTGATACCGCCGAGCAGGGGAGGGAGAAGTTCTTTCAAATCCACCCGTTCCTTCTTTATTTCGAAGTTCCCCTTTTCGATGCGGCTAATCTGGAGCACCTTTTCTACCTGGTTATTTAGGCGTTCATACTGTTCGTGAATCAGGGTGGCGTAGCGGCTCAATCGGTCGTCAGCAATGATGCGTTCATCTCGCTGAAAAACACCAGCAGCAATACGGATGGTAGAAAGCGGCGTCTTGAACTCGTGGGTCATATTATCGATGAAATCTTTTTGCATTCCGGCCAGGCGGCGCTGACGCAAAATCACGATCATCGAGAAAATGAAAAAGGTCACGGTAAACAGCAAGACGGCGGTAAAGAAAAAAACCACCTGCATTTTCTCCCATAAGTAGCCGGTGCGCTCAGGGAACTTTACGCCAAAGTAATACAGCAGGTTTTCGTCCGGCGGCAAGTAGCTGGCTTTGCTTATTTCCTCTGGTTGCGGTTCCGTGGTCGGCTCACAGCGGGCGCCGTAGGCCATGCGGTCACTACTACAGTCGAAGATGGCGTACTCGAAGGGGACATCGAGGCTCAGGTTCACCAGTTCTTTCTGCATCAGTTCTTCAAGCTTTAAGGCGTTGATCTCCGACTCAATATTAACGATGAAGTAGTTACTGCTTTGCTGGCGTACGATGTCCTGGCTCGGCAAATCGGAGTTATTGGCGGCGGCCAGTTGACGCGCTACACCATATAATGCTAGCTGCGCCTTCTGCCGAAACTCCGTATCGTTCAGGTGCCAGGTCGTAGCCACCCAGTACGTTTGCATCCCGACGATCCCGATGATGGCAAAGACGCCCAGGAAGATTACCCGGTTGATGATGTACTGCTGCATGGAAAGTTATAGAATGAGAAAATTATGGAAAGAACGAGGAAGGAAGAACACTCGTGGAGTAATAAGGAAAAAGGTCAGAGGCTTCTTGCACTTATTCGTCTCGTTAACACGGTATTGACCACGGGGGTTGTGAATTGTTGAGTCTCCTTGTACTTCCGTATAAGTACGGGGTAGAATATTTTTTGGGCGCGAGCGCTGGTGCAGAGAAAGTTAGAGACACGGTTTTTAAGTCTTTGGTTTTAAACGCTACGCTTGTAGACTCCCACACTTGAGCTCTGCGCCTACAAGCATAGCGTCTAAAAGGGCGTGACCCGTTTAAAAAAGTAGTGTCTAAAAAAGTCTTTTTCTTCCATTCATGAATTTTTCTTCCCTACCACTTGCGCAAAGGAAACATCAGCAGTATATTTGCGGCCGCTTAGGGATTTATCCCCAATGGTACAGACCCATGGTGTAATTGGCAACACAACAGTTTTTGGTACTGTCGTTCAAGGTTCGAGTCCTTGTGGGTCTACCAAGCAACAACGGTCAACTCTCCTAATCTTGGAGAGTTGACCGTTTTTAGTTTAGCGCTAAGCCGTGAGACTTTTAACTGCCGTCATGCCGACACTTTACCCCCGCTGAGAACTTTTGTCTCTTTTGTCTTAAAGGTAATTTCATATCTTTGCTCTTAGCCTTGCCCTATTTTCGACACTGTACATTCACTTGATATCTAACAATAACTGGGCTTTCTGCTCCATTTTTTGCCTTAAATGTCGAACAAGTGTGCTCTATCTACGTAGAACCCGCGTGTTGCCATAGACCTCTCTGTGGCAACCTAACCAACGCGTTCAATCCATCCTGCATAAAACCAAAGTATTCATGAAGCATTTCTTACTCTTTACCTTCCTCTCCGTCTTCACCTTCAACCTCAGCGCCCAGGTTTTCGTGGACGCTGATGCTATGGGCAGTAGCGACGGTACCACATGGGCCGATGCCTATACCAACCTCAACGATGCACTCCTCGCGGCCCCGTCCGGCTCTTCCGTATGGATCGCTGACGGTACTTACACTACCCCCGATTCTGTTTCTTTCTTTATTGACAAAGAACTTACCGTACTCGGTGGCTTCAACGGTACCGAAATCGAAGCAACTTCGGCGGACCCCGCCATCAACGAAACCATCCTTAGCGGCGACGTTCTGGGCAACGATGGTGCCGCTTACGACAGCCTCACATTCACTGATAACAACCGCGTACTCTTCATTCAGGACACCAACGAGGTTTCTGCATACACCGTTACGCTTGATGGCCTGATCATCACCAACGGTGCTGTTGCTTTGAACCAGCCCGAAGGTGCCTCAATTGTTGCCTTTTCCGGTGGTGGTATTCGGACCTTCGCCCGCACCAACGCCAGTCGCCTGAGGTTCACCGCCAACCGCGCCAACTTCGGTTCTGCATTTGCCGGTATCTTCAATACTGTTGACGGATCTACATTCGACGACATCACCCTTTCTGGTAACTACTCCAGTGGCGGCCACCAGTTCTACCTGAACTCTGTGTCTGACGTTATGGTAACAAACTCTAACTTCATTGGTGCCGACGGTGAAGAGCAACAATCCGGTTTCATGAGTATCAACTTTGCGCTCGGTGTAACTGTCGATAGCTGTCAATTCACCAACCTCAGTACTCCCGCTGGCCGTGGTGCCGGTCTCCGTGCCGCTGACTGTGACCGTTTACTCGTAAGCAACTCTACCTTTGACGGCCTACTGGCCAATCTTGGTGGCGCTGTACAAATCTCCCAAGGAGGTGACTCTGAGCCAGTAGAAGGCGAAACGATGGGTCTCGACGACTACGTTTTCCGTGGCTGTACCTTCACGAACAACAACGCTGTCCAGCGTGGTGCGGCCATCACTTCCTTCAACACTAACCTCGACCTGGACGCCTGTACTGTAACGGACAACCGTGCCGGAACGATCGGTGGTGCATTCTACATGCAGCCAGCTGATGGTCGCTCTTACGTGCACAACTACTCTAAATCCGTAATCAACGACAACCAGGACGCCGGTGCTGGTGGCGCCATTTGTATGCTCGTATTCAGTGCGGCTGAGGTAACCGGTACCATCGACGGTGCAACCATGAATGGTAACATTTCTGCTGGTGGCCAGGGTGCTTTTGCTTACTTACAGGGACGGAACAACTTCACCATCACCAACTCTGAAATTAAGGAAAACGTAGCTGGCTTCGGTACCATCATCTCCCGTGGTGTTGTTGGGATGGACATAGACAACGTAACTTTCGGAGACAACGGTAACTCTTCCGATGCCTTCCAGGGTGCCGGTATCGCCATTTACTTCGAGACCGGCTCTACCGGCCTGACTGTAAACAGCTCTGATTTCATCAACAATACCGTTACGCAAAATGGCGACAACATCCGTTCCGGAGGTGCTGCCATCTACGCATTGGGCAACGAGCTCCGTGAAGTACCACTCATCATCACCAATTCTACCTTTGCCAGCAACGCCGCTGCCGATGGTACTTCTGGTGGTGCTATTCTTACCCTCGGTTCTTTCGGTCTTGATATCGATAACTGTGACTTCCTTGACAATACCGCCGGTGGCGAAGGTGGCGCACTTGACGTTGTAGTAGACGAATTTAGCCGCGATACTACCGACGAAGTGATTACCGTAACCAGCGAACTCTTCTCAGGTAGCATCACGAACTCCCGCTTCTTCAACTCTATTGCTGAATCACAAGGTGGTGCTATCGCTACCCAGGGAGCGGTACTCGACCTCACAAATTGCGTATTCGTCAACAACGTAGCAAACGTCAACAGCGGCGGTGCAATTATCTTCAACGGTAACGGCCCGGCTCTGGACGGAGACGAACTAGATAACGTTCGCGAAGTAGGCTCTTTTGTACTCGATGCCAACCTGGTGAACAACACCTTCGCTCTTAATAACCGGGGCGACGATGCTTTCGGTGATGATATCGCCTTCTTCCAGCCAGGAGATACCAATGATGCCGACTCTAACTCCATGAAGATTGTGCTGTTGAATAACGCCTTCATCAATGGTATTAATCGGTCAAGTGTCGAAGCTGAGCCCGGTACAGATAACACGGACTTCGGCTTCGTCGCAGTGGGTGACCTCTTCGTAGAATCACTAGGCGGAAACTTCTACAATGCAGAAATCTCTCCTGACTTCACCCTCGAAGCAACCGACATCTTCGACGAAGACATCACTGCTACTGAAGTATTCATTGACGTAGAAGACGATGCCGGAGAAGGGCCCAACACCGACCTGGTAATCACTGACCCGCTAACGGACAACCCACTAATCAACAACGGTGTGGTAAACGCCCTCGTTCCAGCAATGGACGTACGTGGCAACCCACGTGGCGACGCTCCCGACATCGGTGCTCACGAAGCCGAGCAGGGTGCCGTTTCTACCGGTGAGCCAATCGAGAACAGTGGCCTGGACATCACGTTCTTCCCGAACCCAACCCAGGACATTCTTAACGTGCGCAACGACGAAACCAACATCGAGCAGTTTACCCTAATCGTTGCCGATCAGAACGGTCGCATCCTGAAGGCAAACCGTTTTAACGGTACCAACAACCGCATTGATTTCACCAACGTTCCCGCTGGTGTTTACAACCTGCAGGTAGTGGTAAATGGTAAGATCTACAGCAAGCAGATTATTAAGCAGTAGACTTTTCAGAGACAAGTATTCAGAGATCGTGAGACGGGATAGCCTACCGTAGTTCTTTTCTCTGTTCTCAGCCTTTGGGCGGAAGCCGACTAACATTCTTTTAACTAAGATGCTGGTTGGCTTCCGCCCTTTTTTGTAATAATTTGTACTCTAAAGTAAGGCTGAGCGCCTCTGACGCGATTTGATCTTAAAGAATCGCGCCAGAAGTACTCAACCCAACTCAAAAAAAGATTAAATCAAATATCTTTGCCCCCATGTACCAGCTCCTGAAACCACTACTCTTCCAAATGGCTCCCGAACGAGCCCATCAGTTTACGGTCTCCGGCCTAGCGGCAACGCTGGCCGTTCCAGGCGTGAGCCATGCTTTCCGGTCCATCTATAATTTTGAAGACAAAAGGCTTGAACGCACTGTTTTCGGATTGCCTTTTCCTAACCCCGTTGGCCTGGCTGCTGGTTTTGATAAAGACGGCAGTTACTACAAAGACATGGCGTCCCTAGGGTTCGGATTTTTAGAGCTTGGTACCGTTACTCCCTTACCTCAACCCGGCAACCCGCGGCCGCGCCTGTTTAGACTTCCGCAAGATAGTGCCCTGATCAACCGCATGGGTTTCAACAACGAAGGCGTTGAAGCACTGGCGCAACGTTTGTTGAAAAATGGCCGTCCTGGAAAAATAATTCTTGGCGGCAACATCGGTAAAAACAAAGTGACACCGAACGAAGACGCCGTGAGCGATTACGTAAAATGCTTCGAACGCCTATTCCCACTAGTCGATTATTTCGTCGTTAACGTAAGCTCGCCCAACACCCCGAACCTGCGTGCGCTGCAGGACAAGGAACCGCTAACGGCTCTACTCACTACCCTCCAGGAACTAAATATAAAACTGGCGCAACCATCCGTCGCCATGGTAGGCACAGCACTCGGTAAGCCAGGTGAGCTGTGGTCGGAAAAACCCATTCTTCTTAAAATTGCGCCGGACCTCACGGAAAGCCAGCTCGACGATATTCTCGGCATCGTTCAGGATACGGGTATCGCCGGTATAATCGCCACCAATACCACCATTGCCCGTAAGCCCTTGATCACGGACTCGGATGAAGTGGCGGCCATGGGTAACGGCGGGTTAAGTGGTGCTCCAATACGCACACGCTCGACTGAAGTAATTCGCTACCTCTACGAAAACAGCGGTAAAACACTGAACATCATCGGCGTTGGCGGTATCGATAGCCCAGCCTCCGCCCAAGAAAAACTAGACGCCGGCGCCAAACTCATACAGGTCTATTCAGGAATGGTGTATGCCGGACCGGGGCTCGTTCGCGACATCAACAAGTCCTTAGTATAGGTGCCGGAAAAGAAGAAGTACCTACTCCCTTTTGTTAATACCCCATAAAGTCCAAGGAGAATCTTTCGCGGCCCAACTTTATTTGTACTTTGCAGATTATTACGCCTTCGGGTGGCTGCTTGGAATTTATCAGAAAACCTGATTCTTGACGAGCTTCAATTTATTTCTTGATCAAGATTCGAAAAGTATGAAATTTAACTCACAAGGTGACGAAGAAGTCACCTACGACGCTATCGTTGTCGGTACCGGAATTAGTGGCGGCTGGGCAGCAATGGAGCTGGCCACCAAAGGGCTAAAAACCCTCGTCCTGGAAAAGGGCCGTATGGTAAAACACGGAGATTACCCAACTGCCAACCTCGATGATTGGGACTTCGAGACCCCCGGTGGCCTCGTGCCACAGAAGGAAATAGACCAGCACTACAAAAAGCAAAGCCGTACCGGCTATACCGTCAAAGAAGCCAGCAAACACTGGTTCGTGAAGGACAGTGAACACCCTTACGACGATGAAAAGGCCCGCTTCGACTGGATGCGCGGTTACCACTTAGGTGGACGTTCCATCATGTGGGGCCGCCACTCCTACCGCTGGAGCAAAATGGATTTTGAGGCCAACGCCCGCGACGGCCATGGCACGCCCTGGCCTATTAACTACGATGAAATCGCGCCTTGGTACGATTACGTAGAAACCTTCGCCGGCATTAGCGGTGAGTTGCTTGGTCTGCCACAACTGCCCGATGGCAAATTTTTACCAATGATGCCACTGAATTGCGCTGAAGATCATCTTCGCAAAGGCGTAATGGACAAAATGGGCCGCACCATTACTGCTGGCCGGGTGGCGCACCTTACCGCCTACAATCCTTCTGTCCACAAAGGAACCCGCGGTGCCTGTCAGTACCGAAACCGCTGCATCCGTGGCTGTCCTTTCGGCGGCTACTTCAGCAGCCTCAGTTCAACTATTCCGGTTGCACAAGCGACGGGTAACGTTACCATACGCCCAAACAGTTCCGTTTACAGCCTGATAATGGACAAGGACGCCGGTAAGGCTAAGGGTGTCCGTGTCCGGGATACGGAAACGGGCGAAGACCACGAGTTCTACGCCAAGGTCGTTTTCCTCTGCGCTTCGGCCATCCCCTCCAGTTTCATCGTGATGAACACGGAGTATGAGGAAGAAATAACCCTCGATGCCAGTGGAGAACTTGGTGGCAACATCATGGATCACCACTTCCGCGTAGGCGCCCGTGGTAAGCTAGACGAGTACGGAGACAAGCACTTCAAAGGCCGCAAGCCCAACGGTGTTTACATCCCCCGCTACCAGAACCTGGGTGATAAGGCCAGCGCTAGTAAAGACTTCGTCCGCGGATGGGGTTACCAGGGTGGCGGCAGCCGCACCAACTGGATGCGCGCCGTTCGGGAAATGAGCGTTCAGGTAGGCCCCGAAATGAAAAAAGCCCTCGTGGCTCCCGGCCCCTGGCAGATGGGTATGACGGCCTTCGCCGAAACCCTCCCCGACACGAACAACCGGATGACCATCAACCGCGACGTGAAAGACAAGGATGGCCTACCCACCATGAGCTTCGACGCCAAGTGGGGCTCCAACGAGTACGCCATGGTAGAACGGATGAAAACCGATGCTGCCGAAATGCTAGAGGCTTCCGGCTTCAAAGATGTGAACACCTACGATGCGCACTCTTTCCCGGGTCTCGGCATTCACGAAATGGGCATGTCCCGCATGGGATCCAGCAAACGTAATTCCGTGGTGGATAAGCACAACCGCCTCTGGGCTGCGCCGAACGTTTACATGACCGATGGTGCCTTCATGACTTCCGCCGCCTGTGTAAACCCATCACTAACCTACATGGCTTTCACCGCTCGCGCGGCCGACCATGCCGTGAAGGAACTCAAAAAAATGAACCTCTAAATTAGTATTTTGGTCTATTGGTAGTTTGGTTCGTCGGCTATATCGGCACACCAAATTACCAACGCACCAAAACACCAAAATACCAACAAGATGAACAGAAGAGAAATATTACGCTACACAGCCTATGCCACCGGCTTCGCTATCAGCGCACCACTAGCCTCCGTACTACTTACCGGCTGTAAGCCGGATGCCGAGATGATGAGCCCTTCCTTTAAGCCCGGCTTCTTCAGCGAAACAGAGTACGAATACATCACGAAAATGGCCGATGTCATGCTACCAAAAACGGATACCCCCGGCGCCGTTGAAGTAGGCGTACCTCAAATGATCGATAAGGTCGTTGGAGATGTCTACGGTAAAAAGGATCAGGAGAAAACCCGCAAGGGAATACAGGCCCTGATGCAAAAAATGGATGCCGATAACCCCGGTGGTTTCAGCAACATGGATGCCAACAAAGCACTCACTTACCTTCAGGACCAAGACCTGAAATTCAAAACAGGTAAAGTGGAAATAACCATGTCTGGAGAAGACGTCCCCCAGGAACAAATAGTAGAAAGTGACAAGGCCTCCGTTAAGTCTGCCTACTTCAACCTGAAGTCCGCCATCATCGGCATGTATGTTCAGACGGAGGAAGTAGCAACCACCATGCTCGCTTACGACCCCGTTCCCGGAGAATACATTCCCTGCGGAGACCTACAGGAGCTAACGGGTGGTAAAGCCTGGGCGCTCTGATAACACTATCCTAATGCGCGGCCGCAGGATGCAACGTCCGTTTTAAAAGTAGCAATGTTTAACCGATACGGCCCTCCTTAATTCTGGAGAGGCCGTTGTCGGCTAACGGCCTAAAGGTCAAAAGCCAATCACCATGAAATTCAACTCCAAAGGAAAAGAGGAAGTAACCTACGATGCTATCGTGGTAGGTTCCGGAATAAGTGGGGGCTACGCCGCAATGGAACTATGCAAGAAGGGGTATAAAACCCTCATGCTCGAACGCGGCCGGATGGTGAAGCACGGGGAATACCCCACCGCCAACCTCGACTCCTGGGATATGGAGTACCAGGGCAAAGTTCCGCGCGAAGAGATCGCGGCGCATTACTACAAACAGAACCGCCTATCCTGGTGGGTAAACCAGGACAATAAGCACTGGATCGCTAAAGACGATGAGCGCGAATACGACGAAGATCAGCGCTTCGACTGGATCCGTGGCGAGCACGTCGGTGGCCGTTCCATCATGTGGGGCCGACACTGCTACCGCTGGAGCGACCTAGATTTTGAGGCGAATATGAAAGACGGCGTTGCGGTAGATTGGCCCGTCCGCTACAAAGACATTGCCCCTTGGTACACCTACACAGAAAAATTCGTCGGTATACAGGGTAAAAAAGAGGGCCTTGCACATTTACCCGATGGTGAATTTCTGCCGCCTTTCGATCTGAACTGTGTGGAGGACCACTTCAAACAGTCCGTCGAAGCAAAATGGCCCGTCCGTCGCATCACGCCCGGGCGTACGGCTAACCTTACAAAGTATATTCCTGAGTTACACCACGGCACCCGGGGTGGGTGCCAGGCACGAAACCGCTGCTGGCGGGGTTGCCCTTTCGGCGGCTACTTTAGCTCTCTTTCGTCTACCATTCCGGTGGCCAACGATACGGGAAACCTGACCTTGATGGCCAACAGCATCGTCCACTCCGTTATTTATGATGACCAGACCCAACGGGCAACCGGAGTGCGCGTCATCGATTCAGAGACGAAAGAAACCCGGGAATACTTCGCAAAGATCATTTTCCTCAATGCCAGTACCATCGGTTCGACGGCCATCATGATGAACTCCAAATCAGAGCGATTCCCCAACGGCTTGGGCAACGACAGCGGCGAACTTGGCCACAATATCATGGACCACCATTATGGTATGGGTGGCTCCGGCACTTACACCGGCAAAAAAGACAAGTACTTCAGCGGTCGTAAGCCCAATGGAGGATTCTATATCCCACGCTTCCGCAACATCAACGCTGCGACCAAACGCGACGACTACATCCGTGGCTTTGGTTACCAGGGGGGTGCGTCCAGAGGAATGAACACCGGTGCATCGCTCGGCCCTAACTTTAAAAATGAAGTCACCAAGCCGGGCGACTGGCAAGTACGTGCCACTTGCTTCGGCGAACTACTACCCTACCACGAGAATAAATTCTACTTCCACGCAACGGATACCGACCAGTTCGGCATCCCAAAACTCGTCTTTGATGCAGGCTTGAAGGAGAACGAACGCAAACTTCGCATCGACGGCGTGAACTGCCTGGAGGAAATGCTCTTATCGGCAGGCTGCGAAAACGTGACGGTCCACAACGAGCCCACCGCTCCCGGCGCCGCCATCCATGAGATGGGCACCGCGCGCATGGGCCGCGACCCAAAAACCAGCGTCCTCAACAAATGGAACCAGGTACACGCCGTGCCCAATGTTTTCGTTACCGACGGTTCGTTTATGACCAGTTCTGGCACTCAAAATCCGTCCATTACCTACATGGCCTTTACGGCGCGGGCGGTGGATTACCTGGCTAAGGAGATGAAACGGGATGGGGTTATTTAAGCATCAAAATCTACGAAAATTTACCTCCTCAGCACCTTGACCTCATCAAGAGGTGCTTTTAGGCGAAGATCGTTTAGATTATAAGTCCGGTTGTAAGAACCATAGGTGTACACTTCTTTGAATGCTTTTTGAAGGTCAAGGATCAAGAGCGCATCTCCATAAGCTAAACGGATAGGTGCCGGTACGATCCCATCAATCGCTATAGCTCATACTTTAAAAAAACCACTGTTTCCCACGTTCGCCACTTGGTACGCAAAATAGGTCATACCTGCTTCTCGGTATGGCCTAGCCTTACTCTTCCTCTCAGGAAGTCCAACTCGACGGAAACCTATTCCCGAGTTGATGTAGTCCTCCCTTTTCATAAGCGGACAACTGGTTATACACTAGAATAACTCTACACTTTTACAACGCTTTACATCCCGAAAGTGGTTCTCGGCCTTTACCTTACCTAAAAAAGAGTATGCCCGATCACCCCGGTCTTCACCACCTTAAAATTCATCGTTTCCGGAACGAGATTGGTTCACCAGTGCAGGACGTACTCGCGGTAGAAGAACCGCTGGATATCCGCATCGGCAAACGATCAGTAGCCATCACAATGCGCACGCCGGGGCAGGATGTTGACCTGGCCCTTGGCTTCCTTTTCAGTGAAGGTATTTTAGAGGCGGGAACGCGGGTGCAAGCAGAGGTTACAAAGAGCAATGTGTTAACGGTGACGCTACCTCCCGGAACGAAGGTAGACTGGAAGCGCCTCGAACGCCATTCCTACACCGGCAGCAGCTGCGGTGTTTGCGGTAAGACTTCGTTAGAGCAAGTGTACTCCGCCGTCCCGTATGGAAACACATCGGCTTCCATCCGGGTCAAACCAGAAATACTCCAGTCTTTACCGGAAAAACTTCGTACCGCCCAGGAACTTTTCAGCCAGACGGGAGGCATCCACGCCGCCGGGCTTTTCAACTCCGACGGAGAGCTCCTGCATTTCGCCGAAGACGTAGGCCGCCACAATGCTTTGGATAAACTGGTTGGCCATTACTTCGGCCTCGGGCAATTGCCTTTAGACGAGCACCTCCTTTTACTCAGCGGCCGAGCCAGCTTTGAGCTTATTCAGAAGGCAGCGATGGCGGGCATCGGGATAGTCGCCGCAGTGGGCGCACCATCTAGCCTTGCCGTTTCGCTTGCGGAAGAGTTGAGCGTTACCGTTTGCGGCTTTACTTCGGAACGGGGGTTTAATTGTTACTGTGGGCTGGAACGAATAACCTAGCATTCAGCATAAAGCGTTTAGTATTTAGGCCGCCATGTGTAGTAGCCTAAATGCTAAGTGGCGCCGTATGCTGTTGTTGCAAACAAGTCGAGTATAAAATTCGGAATAACTCCTATTCTGGGGAACTACTCAAACACCTCCAGCCCCTCAAACAAATCATCAATATCATCAAAGCTCTTGTAACCAACCTTCTCTTCGCTGCTACCGCGTACGGCAAAACCTGCGATGGGGTGTCGGTCTTTGATCACTTTGGGGTCTTCTCCGCCGAGATTGAGCTGAAGTAAACATTGATGGGTTCTGGAGATTTGATCCAATGCTTCAATACTCAAGATAGCCCCTTCGGCCACGTCCTGATAAGTCACCCAATCTTCAAGGCCGAGGATAAATAGGTCGGTAGTCGGATGCTCAGCGATGGTGGCTTGCACATCCTCCCCTGTTTGGAACTGATCAATCATCAGTTGGCGAATTACTGTAATACCAGCAGCCTTCATCGTTTCCGCAACTTCATCGGCCGTGTCTTCGTACAGTAGTACCGTCTTGATGTTGTGGGTGGCTAAAACCTCCGTCCAGGCAGTGCCGTCGTCAACGCGGCCTATCTCCGCGACAATTTCCGGCCCTTCTACCCATTCACGCAGAGCGTTGAGGTAATCCCAACTGATGGCTTCGGTTACGCCGTCGCCGAGGGGAAAGGCGAGGTAATCCACTTCCCAAGAGGCGAAGTAACGGGCATCGGTAAGGTGAGTGATGCCGGAGGCTAAAACTTTGGTCGCTAACATAGTCTTTCGTTTAGGGACAAAGGTAGTTGTAAGAGACTGCTCGTTCTGCTCTGCCTTTGTGTTCTTTGTCCCTTTGTCTACTGTATATCTTCTCCACAACTACCGAGCAAATATGAAGGAACACACCCAACGGTAATAGTGCCACCCCTCTGGCCAGCGTTAGATGTTACGTAGAGAATCAGACCAAAAGCCCTCGAATGTTATCAACACTCCACTTTATCTTCATCCGTAGCTACCCTGTCTATCAATCTTTTAACGAAGACCGTTCTCCACCCCAGTTTGGGGATAAACGTTGGTAACCACGCACTTATCCACAGCCCTGCACCCGCGGCCCCGCCCAAAGGGGTAGTTATCCACATTTCCACATTTTAGCCGTTCGTCTCTCCACCCCCTACTGACACAATGAAGTCATAAGTCCACAGCCGAAAGCAAAAAAGTTATTCTGTTGACAATGCTCACCCCCCTTGTGGATAATTTTGCCAAACCCTAATCAATAAAGGGTTTTCGCTGTTAACTTCTCGTGGAGAACGGGGCTCAAAATGGTAGGAACGGAAAAGAAGAATTTAGTGCCCATCTTTTCTCCCCGTTTCCACAGCCTTAATAACGATAATAGATTTGAATTTTAAAAAGAAGTTAATAACTATTAAGAGATGGAGGTAAACAAGAAAATCTTGAACAAGAACCTGACCGGAAAGCAAGCCGGCTATCACCGTGCCGTGAAGATCTGGCTGATCGTCGGCCTCATCATGGTGGTGGGCCAGATCGTGATCGGAGGCATCACTCGGCTAACTGAATCCGGACTATCCATCACTGAATGGAAACCGCTGAGCGGAGCTATGCCTCCACTGAACGCAGCCGACTGGCAGGATGAATACGAGAAGTACGCAGCTAGCCCGCAGTTCGAGAAAATATTTGCCGATATCTCGATGGCTGATTTTAAATTTATTTACTTCTGGGAGTGGTTCCACCGACAATGGGCACGCATCATGGGAATGGTCTTCATCGTGGGCTTCCTCGCCTTTTGGCGCAAAGGATGGCTCCATGGCCGGCTGATGCGCCGCTTAGGTATTACTGTGCTCCTCGCAGCCATTGCAGCCAGCTTCGGATGGATCATGGTCGCAAGCGGTTTACACGACCGTCCCTGGGTCAATGCTTATAAGTTAACAATCCACCTAAGTTTGGGCATTACCCTCTTTTCTTATCTACTGTGGACAACCTTAAAGGTTTTGTATCCCCTTGAGCAGGGTTATCCACAAAATGGTGTGGAGAAGTGGTTGAAACCCTTAAATATTGTTCTCGTTCTACAGCTTATCCTCGGAGGCATTATGAGTGGCGCGCGCACGGCAATCGTCTACCCTGAGTGGCCGCTAATGAAAGGGGAGTTTCTACCTTCCGTAATTACAGACATAAACATGTGGACTGTGGAGAACTTCGTTAATTACGAGCAAAGTGTGTTCCAACCAGCCTTAATCCAGTTCTTGCATCGAACTAGTGCTTACTTACTGATAATCATCGTAATAGGATATCTTATACAAGCTTTTTCAAAGGCTATAAGCCCCCTGTTAGTAAAAACCAATGCTATGTTGGTAACTTTGTTAGTAATCCAGGCTTTACTTGGTATTGCTACCGCAGTGAGTAGCTTAGGACAGGTACCAGTAGGCCTAGGAGTAGCCCATCAATTCGGCGCAATAGCACTGGTTGGTGTGGTTGTTTTACTTAATTATTTGTACCATCCGGGGAGGGTGTTAGCCGATGTGGATAAAACGGTGGAAAAGTTAGATAAAATAGTTGCAACTGTTGAGTTAGTGCCGTAAGGCATGAAAATTCGAGCGAATCCGACGCACAAAATTATCTGTACGCAAATTGTGGGTTAAGCAAAGGTTTCCTTGCTAATAGCGTGTTTAGGCTTATTAAATCAAGAATTTAGCGTAAAGTATTTAGGTAGGCTACCGCACATGATCGTCTCAAATGCGGTAGCCTAAGCGCTGTTTCAGAAAAGTCGTGTTACAACCCCCGCGAAATTTTTCGTAACCTGTGGTTTGTAACCATACAGTATGAAAACTTCTTACTCGCGCGCCCTCGTCTGGTCTCTCATCGCTGCTGCCTTCATCGGGCCGGGTACCGTTACAACGGCGGCAAAGGCGGGCAGCCAGGGTGGTTGGTATTATGCGCCTTACGTGATCTTGGCCGCGGGAGCTGGTTTATTATTGATGGAAATGGTGGCGCGGATTACCCTGGTGAGTGAGCAATCGCTCGGTCAGGTACTTGGAGAGCGAGGTCGCTGGCTGACCATAATTTGTTTTGGAGCGGTGTTATTAGGCTGCATGGCTTATCAAGCGGGTAATTTACTGGGGGCTTTGAGTGGCATACAATTGTTGGTACCAGTTAATCGCTTGTGGGTACTCCTCCTTGGGGCCGCTGCTTTTGCGGTTCTATGGAAAGGGGATACGAGAATTATTGCGCGGGCACTTTCTGCCATCGTTGTGCTGATGGGGCTAGTATTTGTAATTTCTGCTTTTTTACTGTTGTTTAGTGGTGCGTCACTTACTGGAAGTAGTAGGGTGGCCTCGGCAACTGTGATTGGCCTCGTCGGTACTACGATCGTCCCGTACAATTTCTTTCTGGCGGCGGGGCTGAGCAAAGGGCAATCACTTGGTGAAATGCGGCTTGGCCTAGTAAGTTCTTTTCTGGTGGGTGGCAGCATCACGTTAAGCATTCTGCTGGTTGGCAGCGTAGCAACTTCCTTCACAAGTTTTGCAGATTTGGCGCGTACGCTGGATGCAAGCTTAGGAGGGATGAGCAAGGTGGTATTAGGCTTTGGTCTTTTCGCTGCTGGCTTCAGTTCTGCGGTAACGGCCCCGCTCGCTGCCGCACTGGCCGGACGAGAGTTACTCGGCCGCAAAGATTTAGCCTTAACGAATACCTCGTTCGGATTCCGGATCATCTGGGGCGGGGTGCTGGCCGTTGGTTTACTCGTTGCCTGCCTGGAGCTAGATATTATCTCGGTAATCATCGCAGCTCAGGTGGCCAATGGTTTGTTGCTGCCCTTCATCGCGGCTATCGTTCTGGTGATGGCTAACGAAAGAGTGTTGCTGGGTGAGCGGGTTAATACCTGGTGGCAGAATACGGCAGGTATGTTGGTAGCGGGCTTTCTGGCCTATAAAAATTTTGATTTGTTGCTGGAGAAACTGATGCCGTCCAATCAAGGATTCTTACCTGAAATACTTGCAGCAGTCTATATTATTGGAATAGGCTGGTTGATTTCGTCCCGATCGAACTATTCCAGGGCGAGTTCCTGAGTTGCAAAGCAATAAAGAGTATAATGTATTTAGTTGCTTCGTGACCCAGAAAATTATCCCATAAGGACTTGACCCCTTCGTTAAGAAGCAAAATTTTAACACGGGCTGAGCCGTTCAAACACAACAATACTATACTTGTAATCTTTTATGTATTTCGAAGACCTATTTACAACATGTTCCCAGACCGTGTTTCTATTCAGTTTTTTAGCAAGCTTTCTTTATTATGTCCCAATCCAATCACTACGACCAACTGATCGCTAAGCTCGACCGCTTCACACGCAAGTATTACGTAAACCAGGTTATCCGCGGTTTACTGTACACAGTCGGGCTGGTCTTGGCATTGTTTCTGACGGTAAGCCTGCTAGAGTCTCAGTTTTTCTTCGAAACGGGAACACGTAAAATGATGTTTTACGGCTTCCTCGGCCTAAGTATCGCAGCTTTTGCTGGCTGGGTGTTGCTGCCGCTGGGCCGCTACTTCCATCTTGGCGATGTAATCAGCCACGATAAAGCGGCAGCAATGATCGGCTCTCACTTTACCAGCGTAAAGGATAAGTTGTTAAATGTTCTTCAACTCCGCCGCCAAGCAAGCGCGAGCGGTGATACTAGTCTGGTACTAGCTTCTATCGATCAGAAAGCTTCTGAAATCAGCCCGGTACCTTTCCCCGCAGCCATTGACTTGACCAAGAACCGTAAGTACCTCAAGTACGCTCTGCCGCCATTGCTGTTGCTCATTGTAATTCTCTTCGCTGCGCCTAGCCTAATTACCGACGGTACGAACCGACTGATCCGGAACAGCGATAAGTTCGAGCGCCCTGCTCCTTTCTCTTTTGTGCTCGATAAGCCCGACGAACTCGAAGTGATTCAGTACGGAGACTTTTCCCTCACCGTCAGAGTGGAAGGCGACGTATTGCCAGCCGAAGCTTACATCGAAGTAGACGGTTACCGCTATCGCCTCCAGAAAGACAACGCCAATACCTTTAGTTACCGGTTCAGTAACGTTCAGGAGGACACTGAATTCAAACTCTCTACTGCTGAGGTAGAAAGCGACGATTTTACCCTTGCCGTACTACCCAAGCCAAACATTGCCGCATTCACAGTAGAACTCGATTACCCTGACTACCTCGACCGCAACGACGAACAGCTGGCAAATATCGGTGACCTTACCGTACCCGCCGGTACCCGCATGAAGTGGTCATTCGATACTGAGAATACCGATAATATCGACCTGCGCTTCAGCAACGAAAACGAACTTAGTGAGCTTCGCCGCGATGGTTCCGACCTCTACAGCTTCGAAAAGCGTGCGCTAGAAAACGACCGTTATACATTGTACATTGGTAACGAGCGCTTGCCCCTGGCTGATTCGGTTAGCTACAGCCTCTCCGTAATCCCCGACCTCTACCCACAAATATCGGTCGAAAGCTTCCGCGATAGCACGGATGAAAAATTACTCTTCTTCGTCGGCGAAGCATCCGATGACCACGGCGTCAGTAAAATCGACCTCGTCTACATCTTCAAAGATGGTAAAACCGGCAGCGAAGCCGATCCAAAACGTGTAGGCATTAGCGGGGCCGCCGGAAAGCAAACCCGCTACGATCACGTCTGGGATCTGACGACTGACATTGACATGAAGCCTGGAGACGAACTCATCTACTTCTTTGAGGTCTACGACAACGACGGTGTCAACGGCGCAAAATCCGCCCGCACTGGCGTGATGGCCTTCCGTAATCCTAGCGAAGATGACCTGAAAGAACAAGCTGACCAGAACGATAGTAAGGTGAAAGAGGAACTGAAAAAAGCCCTCGAAGCTACTAAAAAACTGCGCGAAGACACTAAGGAGCTCCGCGAGAAAATGCTCCAGGAAAAGGAGATGGACTGGAAAATGAAAAAAGAACTGGAAAAACTCCAGGAACGCCAGCAAGATGTTCAGAAACAAATGAACGAAGCCCAGAAGGCCTTCGAGGAAAACATGAAACAGGAGAAGAGCCAGGACAAGCAGGTTCTCGAAAAGCAGGAAAAACTCCAGGAAATGTTTCAGGAATCTCTCAACGAAGAGATGCAGCAACTAATGGAGCAGATTCAGGAACTCATGGAGGAACTCAATAAAGAAGAGGCCCTCGAGAAGATGGAGGAAATGGAACTCAACGACGAGCAGACCGAAGCCAAGCTTGACCGGATGCTTGAACTCTTCAAGCAACTCGAAGTAGAAAAAGAGCTGCAGGAGCAGCTCGAGAAACTCGAAGAGCTCGCGAAGGAACAGGAAGAACTCGCAGAAGAAACCGAGAAATCTGAAAAGCCTCAGGAGGAACTCCAAAAAAAGCAGGAGGAAATCAAGGAAGAATTCGAGAAGCTCGAAGAAGAAATGAAGGAGACCGAGGAGAAAAACGAGGAGCTCGAGAAACCTATGGAAATGCCCGAAGACGAGGAGCAGAAGGAAGCCGTCAAGAAAGATATAAAGGAGGCACAGGAAAAAATGGAAAAGAAAGAAAATTCTGACGCTTCCAAAAAACAGAAAGACGCCGCTAAGAAAATGAAAGAAATGGCCGAATCCATGGACGCCGCCATGCAGAGCATGCAGCAGGAAGATATGGAGGAAGACATGCAGGCCATCCGTCAGCTGTTGGAAAATACAGTTGACCTTAGCTTCGACCAGGAAGACGTGATGGACCAGTTCAACATCACGACCGTCAATACCCCCCGCTATGTGGAACTCGTACAGAATCAGTTTCAGATCAATAACGATTTTGAACTCGTCCGCGACTCCCTAAATGCACTAGCCAAGCGGAACTTCCAGATCGAAACTTTCGTCACTGAGAAGATAACCGAGATAAAAGGTAACCTAAAGGAAACCGTCGCTCAGTTAGAAGAACGCCGCACGCCTCAGGCTGCTAATGTTCAGCAACGCGCCATGACCGGCCTTAACGATCTGGCCCTCATGCTAAGCGAAAGTATGGAAAACATGCAGCAGCAAATGGCCGGCTCTATGGCCGGAGACCAGCAGTGCGAGAACCCTGGCGACGGCAAGGGGAAAAAGCCCGGAAAGCCGAGCGAAAACCCAGGGGATGGCTCCGATGGCCAGCGCAGCCTCAACGATGCAGTTGAAGGTATGAAAAAAGGCCTCGAAAAAGGTGGTAAGGGCGAAGGCGGATCAGCAGAAGAATTCGCTAAAATGGCCCAGAAACAAGCCGCGCTCCGCCGTGCACTCGAAGCTAAGCAGAAAGTAAAGCAACAAGGTGGCGAAGGCACTGATCCCAAACTAAAGGAAATGATCGATGAGATGAACAGGGCCGAGGAAGATATGGTCAACAAACGCCTCTCCATCGAACTCATCAAGCGGCAGCAGAAAATTCTAAGCAAAATGCTCGACCACGAAAAAGCCGAGCGCCAACAGGAAATGGACGAACAACGCAAGTCTGAAACCGCCAAGCAGCAGCGTAAGGAACTACCCCCAAACATCGAGGAGTACATCAAGAAGCGCAAATCTGAAATTGAAATGTTCAAGCGGGTTACACCGGAGCTTAATCCTTACTTCCAGGGTTTGGTCGACGAGTACTTCCGTTCTTTAAGAGGGAATTAGACGCTGAGCTTTTAGACGGCTTTACCTTTCAGAGGGCTCCGCCTTTAGGTACGGTATCCTAAAGATGGAGTGCCTAAAGCGTCAGGTTTAAAAAGCCAGAGACCGTCTAACGGTGCGAAGCGCATCTGATTTTTCCATTCGATTAACGAACCTTATTATACAAATAGCGTATAATAAGCGTAAGTCTTAGTGGCACACTAGTATTTTCAGTGCCTATCTTTATGTGAACCAGCGGATTATAACCTTTTTACTGGGTCGTAATGTTATCTGGATAAATGTACCTCCTGCCTTGTCAATCGTCAGAACTCAAACAGCTAACACATCTATGCTCAAGCTCGCTTCCGATCCCCGAAACATCACTGAGGTAGAAGGTTATGTCAGCCAAATTGCAGACCGCTATCAACTTGATCAGGAAAAGCGCACTAACCTACTGATTAGTCTTACGGAAGCTGTCAACAACGCCATTATCCACGGTAATAAACAAGACAGGACAAAGACCGTAAGCATCAAACTCGCACAAACCCGCAATGGTCTTGCCGTTCGTGTTTCCGACCAGGGCTGCGGCTTCAGTTACGAAAATCTGCCCGATCCGACTTCTCCCGAGCGCATTTGCGAATGTGGAGGCCGCGGGGTATTTCTTATGAACCAACTTTGTGATAAACTCCGCTATATCAACGGTGGCACCACGGTAGAAATGCAGTTCCGCCTCAAGTAATGGGTTCCGAAATTTTATTCCACACTGAGGAAGGTGGCAATTCACCGGAAGAAACCGTATGGCTGTCACTCAGCGATTGGATAGAATCTGTCATCACGGAACGCGGAGGTAAAGCTGGCGCCATAAACTATATCTTTTGTGGAGACGATTATCTCCACCAGATGAACATAGATTACCTCGACCACGATACGCTGACCGATATCATCACTTTTCCCTACGAAGCCTTTCCGCTGATTTCCGGAGATATGTTTATCTCCACGGAGCGGGTCGCTGATAATGCTAAAGACCTAGGGGCTGGCTATAACGACGAGCTACATCGCGTCATCATTCATGGCATCCTTCATCTTTGCGGTCAAGGAGACAAAACCGACGAGCAAGCGAAAGAGATGCGGGTCATAGAAGAGTGGGCGCTAGGTTTACGACCGGTATCACTTCTCGGAGCAGATGAATAAAATTAAGTGTAACCTTCACCGATCCGTGATTCTATTTAGTTGGCGCGCACGCAGGATGCAATGAAAGTTAAAGGAGAATGTTCCACGACGCTCGACCATTTCCGTAAGGACGCACAGCGATGGCGTGGAGCAAAACGGCGAAGCCGTAAGTGAAATCTATCGCAAGACCGTAAGTCGATTAACAACTCATCGCAATCAACCCATTTGCAGGCCTCATCACAAGCCTCCCGTTCATCGTAAATCCCGAAACCGTTGTAACCCCAATACCCACCGATTTTCCACATCTTTGCGTAGTATATAAGTTATATATCCCGATCAAACGGGCCAAGTGAAAATCCCCCATGAAAGTTCTAAAATTCGGCGGCTCGTCCGTCGCCCGACCGGAGCGCATCCTCGGCATTGTTGATATCCTGAAAGACTATTACGCTGCCGGAGACCACTTCACCGTAGTATTCTCTGCCTTCGGAGGTGTGACGGATAGCCTGATTGAAATGAGTCGCCTTGCTGCTGCCGGAGACGATTACTACGGCGAGGCCTTCCAGAATTTTGCCGACCGCCATCAAAGTGCCATTGAAGAACTCCTTCCGGAAGGAGCACTCCGGAAGGAGACCGCTGCCCAGATGCGTAAGTCCCACGATGTTCTGAAGAACCTTCTCTATGGAATCTTCCTCGTCCGCGAAGCAAGCACTCGCACAATGGACTACGTTCTCAGCTTTGGCGAACGTTCCTCATCCTACATCATCTCAAAGGCGCTTCAACAAGCCGGTATCCCCGCCGAGTACCTTGATGCACGTAAGATTTTACGGACGGACAAGACCTTCGGTTCCGCTAAGGTGAACTTCGAGAAATCCTACGACCAAATTCGTAGTTATTATGCAGAAAACACTAAGGTTCAAGTAGTTACCGGGTTCATTGCCTCCGCTAAAGGCGGCCTGACCACAACTCTTGGCCGTGGAGGATCAGATTATACTGCTTCCTTAATCGCCGCTGGCCTCAAAGCCGATGCCATCGAGATATGGACCGACGTAAGTGGTGTACTAACCGCCGACCCACGCCGTGTAAAGAAAGCCTTTACCATCCCTAAGCTCACCTATGCCGAAGCAATGGAGATGTCCCACTTTGGTGCAAAGGTTATTTATCCACCAACGCTAATGCCGGCCCTTCGCGGCCGTATCCCGCTTTATATTAAGAATACTTTTGATCCGTCTTTCCCAGGCACCAAGGTGAGTGAGGAAAGTTCTGCAGATGATGAGGCGGCCGTACGTGGTATTAGTTCTATTAATAATGTAGCACTGCTCACACTCTCTGGCTCAGGACTTTTCGGAGTGCCCGGTATTAGTGCGCGTCTATTTGGTGCGTTGGCACAGAAAGGTGTCAACATCATTCTCATCACCCAGGGGTCCAGCGAGCATGCAATTAGCTTTGCCGTACAGCCGTCTGATTCTAATCGGGCAAAGGGCGCTGTGGAAGAGGCCTTTCAGTATGAGATCGATCGGGGAGTCGTGAACGCCGTTAAGATGGAACGTGACCTCAGCGTCGTAGCCATTATTGGCGAGAATATGCGCTACCAGCCTGGTGTCTCCGGTAGGCTCTTTCAGGCACTCGGTAAGAACGGTATCAACGCCGTTGCCATCGCTCAGGGATCAAGTGAGCTCAACATATCGGTTGTCATTCCGAAGGACGATGAAAATAAAGCGCTGAACGCTTTGCACGAAGCCTTCTTCTTGTCTGACTACAAAACACTTCACCTTTTTATCGTTGGAGTAGGCCTCATTGGTGGTACACTCCTGGAGCAAATCCGGAACCAGAACGAATACCTTCGTGCTAAGCTTGGTATGGAGGTTAAGGTAGTAGGCATGGCGAACTCTCGTAAGATGCTCTTCGACGAGGAAGGCATTGAACTGGATGCCGACTGGAAAGATCACCTGATGACCAACGGGGACAAAGCTGACTTGGCAGTCTTCATTGGACGGATGCGTGACCTAAACCTGAGTAACAGCATCTTCGTAGACAACACGGCCAACGATAAAATAGCGGGTTACTACGCCGGTATTCTGGATGATAGCATCAGCATTTCTACCCCGAATAAAGTAGCCAACTCGAGCAGTTACCTTCAGTACCAGCGCTTGAAATCGATCGCGAATAAGCGCGGCGTTCAGTTTCATTACGAAACCAATGTTGGTGCGGGCCTGCCGATCATCTCTACCCTCCGGGATCTGATGGACAGTGGAGACCAGATCCGTAAAATTGAGGGTGTACTCAGTGGATCGCTTAGTTTTATCTTCAACAACTTCGATGGTACACGGCCCTTTCATGAGATCGTAAGCGAAGCCAAAGAGAAAGGCTTCACCGAGCCGGATCCCCGCATCGACCTTTCGGGTAAAGATGTAGGCCGTAAGATCCTAATTCTAGCCAGGGAGACCGGCATCCCGATGGAGACAGAACACATCGAACTAAAAGGATTCCTTCCCGTAGGAGCGATGGAAGCAGAATCGGTAGATGACTTCTTTTCCCTCCTCGAAAAAAACGCTGATTACTTCACGAAGCTTCACACCGACGCATCCGAAGAAGGCAAGGTCTTACGGATGATTGCAACACTCGAAGGCGACCAGGCTAGTGTTGGTGTACAGGCGGTAGGCCCGGAGAATCCATTCCACGGCTTGAGTGGTAGCGATAATATGGTGGTTTTCACAACGGACCGTTACAACGAACGGCCTTTGGTAGTGCGAGGGCCGGGGGCTGGGGCAGAAGTAACTGCCGCCGGTGTCTTCGCTGAGATTATTAAAATTGGTAAATTCCTGAGCTAATGAGTATCCAGAAAGAAGTACGTGTATTTGCTCCAGCCACCGTCGCTAACGTCGCGATAGGCTACGACATCCTCGGTTTTGCGATTAGCCGGCCGGGAGACGAGATTGTTGCGCGGTTTAATCCTGAGCTGAAGGGCTTAAAGATTACCGCGATTACTGGTACCGGGGATAAGGTGTTACCCTACGACGTAGAGCTAAACACCGCGGGGGTCGCTGCCCAGCGCCTGCTCGAACACCTCGGGAAATCCAACGTGGGTATTGAAATGGAGGTACACAAGAAAATGCCTTTCGGCTCAGGCCTGGGCTCGAGCGCTGCCAGCGCTGCCGGAGCTGTAGTTGCGATCAATGAACTACTGGGTGCTCCCCTATCCCGGGAGTCTTTGCTTTACTTCACCGTTTTAGGCGAAGTAGTGGCGGATGGTAGCTTCCATGCGGACAATGTTGCCCCTTGCCTGGTGGGCGGTATTACCCTGATTCGCTCTAACGAGTCTTTAGATATCCATCATCTGCCGGTTCCCGCAAACCTTCACGTAGCCGTTATCCATCCGGAACTAGAGATACTTACCAAGGATGCCCGGGGGGTATTATCTGATACTGTACCCCTGAATACTGCCGTACTTCAAATGGGAGGCCTGGCTAGTTTTATCGTCGCGCTGTATACTAACGACCTTCCGTTGCTCGGTCGTTCATTACACGACTTCATCATCGAGCCTCAGCGTAAGCAACTAATCAAAGGTTTTGACGACGTGAAGGCAGTGGCAATGAGCCGTGGTGCTTTGGGCTGTAGCATCAGTGGTGCCGGACCAAGTATGTTCGCCCTCTGTGATTCAGGCTACCTGGCTCAGGCCGTTGGGCAGGGAATGATTGAAGCATTCGCCGCGCACGGTATTGAGAGCCAGCTTTATGTTTCTCCCATTAACCAAAAAGGAGTTGTAGTGCTGTAGCTTTTCCTCGCTGGAGCATGTACGAATGAGAAACGAACAGCTTGGCCTCATCATTCTTAAATACTAACTATGAAATTCTATAGTACCAATAACCCCAACCATACTACCGATCTATCTACTGCTATCTTTCGTGGCTTACCCGCCGATAATGGTTTGTACATGCCCGAACGGCTAGATCCTCTACCCTCTTCCTTCTTTCGGGACTTGCCGGATATGTCTTTTCCAGAGATTGGGTTTCAGGTTACTAAGCACCTACTCGGCGATGATGTGCCTGAGGCTGATTTAAAAGCACTCGTTTACGACGCGATAAACTTCCCCGCTCCGATCGTGAAGCTGGATGAAAAGAGATACATACTGGAACTCTTCCACGGGCCCAGCCTGGCCTTTAAAGATTTTGGTGCTCGGTTCATGTCGCGGCTCATGGGCTACTTTAATAAAGGGAATAATAAGGAACTCGTTATCCTGGTCGCTACTTCAGGCGATACAGGTGGTGCGGTAGCTGCTGGTTTCTATAAGACACCAGGTATTGAAGTTGTAATCCTTTACCCGAAAGGAAAGGTGAGTCTGCTCCAAGAGAAGCAGTTGACAACCCTTGGCCACAACATCCATGCACTAGAAGTAGACGGCACCTTTGACGATTGCCAGGCAATTGTGAAGAAGGCTTTTCTGGACCAGGAACTCTGCAATGAGCTTCGCCTCAGTTCCGCCAACAGTATCAATATTTCCCGACTAATTCCCCAGTCATTTTACTACTTCGAAGCGTATAAGCAACTTGGTGCAAAGGGTGATCCCATTGCGTTCTGTATTCCAAGTGGCAACTTCGGTAACCTTACGGCGGGTCTTTTGGCGCAGCGGATGGGGCTTCCGGTAGGTCATTTCATTGCAGCCACTAACCGTAATGACGTAATACCTGAGTTTCTGACCACCGGTAAGTACACGCCCCGCCCCAGCGTAGCTACGCTTTCTAACGCGATGGATGTGGGTGCGCCAAGCAATTTCGCACGGATGCTTAACCTCTACGGCCATGCGAATGGACTTGACCCGCTCTCTCCCGCTACTCACGCGGGGATGAAGGAGCTTATTACTGGCTATGCTTATGATGACGCTACTACGGAGCGAGCAGTCAAGGAAGTTGAAAGCAAGTTTGGATACGTTATTGATCCGCACGGAGCCGTTGGCTACCTCGCCCTCAATGAGTGGCAGAAAGACAATCCGAACACCCGTGGAGTAATCCTAGAGACGGCCCACCCCAGCAAGTTTAAGCCTGACGTAGAACGTATTCTCGGCCATGAGATCGAGGTGCCTCAGCGCTTGGCGGAGATGGAGGACCGGGAAAAAGTCGCTACTCAAATGGGTGCAGATTACGAACCGGTCAAGGAATGGCTTAAAGCCAAGTATCTGTAAGGTCGCTCCCCTCCTACCCTGACTTGAAGCCCCAATGTTCCACGTGGAACATTGGGGCTTTGTCTTTACGGGGAGTAGCTATTGTTCCACGTGGAACAATAGCTGGCTGCGGTCGCGGCTGCAGGTTTAGGACAGAGAAATGGGCTGGGGTGACTAGGGTTATATAGGGCTTGATAATAGCATACTTCTTTTTTTATCTGCCTACTTGTGATTACGATGAGCTACTACCACGTATTTTTTAAGCTCTCTGTAGTGCAAACTATCCCAGCTCATCTACCCTTCCTTTGCACCTGCGGTTGCGCCCAAATAGTAAACGGTAAGAAGTAAAAACACCTTGTCCATATTCGTGTTGTCCTCATTAGCTATCTTGTCCCCATCATAAATAAATGCCTCACTAGATGAATAGATTTACCTTTTTGGTTCTTTGCTTGCTTGTATCTGCCGGCCTTAGCGCTCAATCAGAAAACATCAATAAGAACCCTTTCCGCCAACTTGGTCAGGAACTTCCCACACCGAATGTTTACCGCAATGCCGCCGGCGCGCCTGGCCACCAGTACTGGCAGCAGCAGGCGGATTACGAAATGGAGATTCGCCTCGATGATGAGCAGCAGCGCGTGTACGGCTCGTCAAAGATCACTTACTACAACAACTCTCCCGACGCTCTGGATTACGTATGGATCCAACTAGACCAGAACGTACGCGCCCTCGATAGTGACACCTATAAGATCGGTACGAGCAACGTGAACGAGCGCATGACCTTACGCTCTTTGTCAAGTCTGGAACCCACCTTCGACGGAGGTTTCAAAATCGATTACGTAAAGAACGGCGACGGCTCTGCCGCCAAGTACGTCATTGAAAAAACGATGATGCGCGTTGATTTACCCAATGTGTTGATGCCCGGCGAAAAGACTGAACTGATGCTCAAGTGGTGGTACAACGTCAATGACCGGATGAAAGATGGCGGCGGCCGTTCTGGTTCTGAGTACTTCGAGGAGGATGATAACTACCTCTACACCATCGCTCAGTTCTTCCCCCGTATGGCTGTTTATGCCGATAACGAAGGTTGGCAGAATAAGCAGTTCCTAGGCCGTGGTGAGTTTACCCTGACCTTCGGAGATTACGACGTGAAGATCACCGTTCCGGCTGATCATCTCGTCGCAGCCACGGGTACGCTGCAAAACCCAAACGACGTACTTACGAAGAAGCAACGCGACCGTTTGGCTGATGCACGCAAAGAGTTTGTTCAGCCCGTCATCATTGCTACCCAGGACGAGGCCGTTGTGCGTGAAAAGACGAAGGTTAAAAAAGAAAAGACTTGGCACTTCGAGGCTGAGAATGTACGCGACTTTGCTTTTGCCAGTAGCCGTAAGTTCATCTGGGACGCCATGGCCGTTAAGCAGGCCGATGGTAGCACCACGATGGCCATGTCGATGTACCCCAAGGAAGGTAACCCATTGTGGGAGCGCTTCAGTACCAAAGCCGTTGCACACACCCTGAAGTGGTACAGCCACTATACCTTTGATTACCCCTACCCCGTTGCGTGGTCGATCAATGCAAAGAGCATTGGTATGGAGTACCCGATGATCTGCTTTAACTTCGGCCGCGTCGAAGAAGACGGTACCTACAGCGAACGGACTAAGTATGGCATGATCGGCGTAATCATCCACGAAGTAGGCCACAACTACTTCCCGATGATCGTAAACTCCGACGAGCGTCAGTGGACCTGGATGGACGAAGGCCTCAACACCTTTATGCAATATCTTGCCGAGCAGCAGTGGGAACGCAATTATCCCAGCCGCCGCGGACCTGCAAATAAGATCGTTGATTACATGAAAGGTGATAAGGAGTTCATCTCTCCCATTATGACCAACTCTGAATCTGTATGGCAGTTCGGTAATAACGCCTACGGTAAGCCAGCTACGGGCCTGAACATCCTGCGCGAAACCATCATGGGACGCGAGCAGTTCGACTTCGCTTTCAAGAAGTACGCCAACCGCTGGAAATTTAAGCATCCTGCCCCTGCTGATCTCTTCCGAACAATGGAGGACGCATCCGCCATCGACCTCGACTGGTTCTGGCGAGGCTGGTTCTTCACTACTGATCATACCGATATCGCCCTAACCAACGTTGAGCCATTCCGGGTAAATACTAAGAACCCAATGGTAGAAAACGAGAATACCCGTGAGATGCAGAAAGCTGATGGCGAAAACATCAGTAGCATCCGTAACCGGGAAGTGATCGCTAAGACGTATGACGAGCTTGATTCATCCCTGCGCGACTTCTACACCGAATATGATCCACTGAAAGCAACCGTGCTTGACGAAGATGAGTACAAGGCGTACTACGAAAAACTAAGCGAAGCAGAACGCGCCGTTATTGACGCCGACAAGTACTACTACGAACTCACCTTTGAGAATAAGGGTGGATTGGTAATGCCCATCATCCTCGAATTTACTTTTGCCGACGGTACGAAGGAAGTTCAGAAGATTCCTGCGGAAATCTGGAAGATGGACTATAAGAGTGTCAGTAAGGTCTTTCCTTTCACCAAGCAGGTCACGGCCATCAACCTCGATCCTTTCTTGGAAACAGCGGATACGGACCGTAGCAATAATTACTACCCTTCACGGGCGGAGACGAACCGCTTCGAACTTTTCCAAAGCCGTAGCCGTGGTGGTGGGGAAAATCCGATGCAGCGAAATCGCCGGGCAAAGGAAAAAGCGGGCTCTAATTAAACCAGCTCGAAGAAGGATGAATATAACCTACTGCTAAATTATTTTTTAATCTCTTAGGGGTGGGCGCAAGTCCGCCCCTTCGTATTTTACGGTCAAGAAAATTACAAGAATGTCAGATTATAAAAACCTCAGCTTAACCCTCATCACCAGCGAAGTGAAGCCCGGTAGCATCCGCTGGCGTAGCCCTTCGAACATCGCACTGGTTAAGTACTGGGGCAAGCACGGCGTACAGTTACCGAGAAACCCATCCGTTAGCTTTACCCTAGACGGTGCGGCTACGGACACTACGCTTAGCTATAGCGTCCGTGAAGTAGCTGGAGAAGGTATTGACGTAGTTCTGCACCTTGATGGTGAATTGAATGAAGGGTTCACCGAACGGACCAAACGCTTCTTCAAAGAGCTACTCCCGATTTATCCGTTTCTAAAACAACTCAGCTTTAAAATTAAAACAAGTAACAGCTTTCCGCACTCCGCCGGTATCGCCAGCTCGGCTTCGGGGATGAGCGCCCTGGCCCTGTGTCTGGTTAGTTTGGAAGAAGAACTCTTCGAGCCATTTAAGGATCGATCGGAGTTCAACGCTAAGGCGAGTTACCTGGCGCGCTTAGGTTCTGGTAGCGCGTGTCGTTCCATCTACGGTGGAGCTGCCGTCTGGGGTACGCTGGCATCTCTTAAGGGGAGCAGCGATAAGTTTGCAGTACCGGTGTCGGAAAGCCTGCATAGGGTCTTTCAGGATTACCATGATGATATTCTTCTGATCTCTAAGTCGGAGAAGTTGGTAAGCAGCCGGGCTGGACATAGCCTGATGGATGGTAACCCTTACGCAACCGCTCGCTACGCCCAGGCAACCCGCCGGACGGACGAGATGCTCACCGTACTAAGGCAGGGCAAAGTGGAGCGCTTTGGAGAGATTCTGGAGTCTGAAGCACTCACCCTTCATGCACTGATGATGAGTAGTTATCCACCTTACATCCTTATCCGTCCGAATACCCTGACGGTTATCGAGAGAATACATCAGTACCGGGAGGATACCGGGCTACCGCTTTATTTCACCCTCGATGCTGGTCCTAATCTGCACCTTTTATACCCAAGCAGTATTGCCACCGAGGTGAAGAAGTTTATCCGTGAGCAACTACTCTATTTCTGTGAGGATAAGATGTACCTAGCGGACCGGGTAGGTAAGGGACCGGAGCGGTTGGAGGTTAGTGAGTAAACGTTAGGGTTTGCTTTTTTATATAAACGTATACTTATACGTCCATATTTTAAAAATGAACAGACGTATATGTTCACTTATAAAATTTTAAATAGACTTATAGGTTCACTTTTTTAAATAAAGTGAACTTATAAGTCTATTTGTTTGTATAATCTGTGCTTTTAAAGCAACTTAAATACATAAGTAGGTTAATCTTTTAGTTCACACATAATAATAATGAGAAATAAAAAGAGGTTGATTATCAGTCAGTTAGATGAAAAATTACAGGTTTTTCGAACAGCTGCTAAGGTTAGGGTGCCTCACGCTGGATGGATAGCGGCAATTCGCTCTGCCCTTAACATGACCCTGGAGCAATTTGGAGAACGCCTTGGGATTTCCAAAGAAGGGGTCTACAAACTCGAAAAGCGGGAAGCCTCCGGAGCCATCACCCTGAACTCGTTACGGGACGCGGCGAACGCACTCGACATGCAACTCGTTTACGCAGTTATTCCTAAAGAAGAATCTCTGGAAGCGCACACGAGAACGCAGGCACGGCTCCTTGCCGCAAAGATCATCCTGAAAACCAACCAGCACATGAAGTTGGAAGCACAGGAAGTAGGTACCGAAAAACTACGGAAGGCCATCGATGAGGCTGCCGAAGAATTGATGAACAATATGGATCGGCAGATATGGCACTTGAAATAGTCTACGGAGAGGGGCAGACTCCCATCAGCGAAGAAGAGCGAACTGGCTTGAAAGTTAAGTCGCTTAGTATGCAACATGAACTAGATGAATACGAACAGCTGAACATCGAAAAAGCTGTTAAATGGTTGATCGGGCGTAAGTTTACGGCAAAGCAAGTACTCTCCGAAGCATTCCTGCGCAAGCTTCATAAAAAGATGTTCGGCGACGTTTGGAAGTGGGCTGGTGTTTTCCGCCATTCCGAGAAGAATATCGGAGTGAGGTGGGTTATGATAGGTCGTGAATTAAAAAAGCTTTGCGATGATACTTTATTTTGGGTGGAACACGAGACGTTCTCCGAAGTGGAGATCGCCCTACGCTTCAAGCATCGCCTGGTGAGTATTCATTGTTTCCCGAACGGTAACGGGCGGCACTCTCGCATAATGGCCGATGTACTCATGGAGAACGTTTTTGGTAAACAAGAATTTTCTTGGCAGGCTAGTGGAATGGTAGATGCCGACGAGGAGAGGACAATATACATCGAAGCTTTGCGGTCGGGAGATCGGGGAGATTTTGGTCCCCTTATGAAATTTGTTGGGGTTTAATTTTTTTGCCCGTAGGTCAACTACTTACGTTACGGCCAAACCACTCCCGCAGGTTCTCTAAGCTCAGATCGCCGGATGATACCTGAGCTACTAGTTTGAGCCATATTTCCTGGTTTCCATCCGCGTTTTTCGGAATTTTCTTGTCGTTTTGGTTCGCCACCTTTAGTTTTTTGTGGAACACCCCACCGTTCAGTAAGACGAAGGTACGGGCCGCCAAAAGTGCGGTTCTTTCGGTGGCATTCAGGAAGACTTCCTGGGTGATTATACTGTGCAGGTAAAATGCAGCTTTATCCGTGAGCCGGAGGTGGCTGTCCGTAGCAGCTTCGTCGGTAATGTCGTTTAGCCTTTTTTCTTCGCGCAAATTTTCGGGCTTGGCAAAGGCACCACCGTGGGCCCGGATGGTCCGTTCGTTGAGGTGGACGATATCGTTGGTAGTGAGGTGGTCTATCATTTGGCGAGTTGTTGATAGACGGCGTCGAGAACTATAAAATCTTCGTCTACGATGGCGTCGATGCGGACGCGGCGTGTTTTTATGTTGTTGTCGCGCTGGTTTAGGGCATTTACCAGGGCCTTTAGGTCGGTCTGGTTGGGGGAGTTGGGCATGGAGATAGGTTGTGTAAGGAAGTACAAAAATAGGGGAAACCGGGGAGTCATAATGACAAAATATCACATCATCTAGAGGCGCGGCCGCAGGATGCAGAGAACGGATTTTTAGAAGCAAAGTAGACAAGCTACGCCGCAAGTTATTTGTTTCGCCTCTCTAGGCTCATTACGGCTCGGATTCCTTGCGAGGAACACAATCACCTCCAATCCGTTATACCGATAATGGCTCTTCTAGAATTCAACGATAACGGTATCTATTGCTCCCGCGCCAACGTCTATATCGATCCCTGGAAACCAGTGGATAGGGCCCTGATCACCCACGGCCACGCCGATCATTCTCGCTGGGGACATAAAGCTTACCTCGCTACACACTCCGCCGGGCCGGTTATCAAATACAGGCTGGGAGACATCAATCTCCAAACTGTCGGCTACGGCGAAGTCACCACCATCAACGGTGTGAAATTTAGCTTTCATCCCGCAGGCCATATTATCGGATCTGCCCAGATAAGGGTAGCGTATAAAGGAGAAGTATGGGTAGCCAGCGGAGATTATAAACTGGAAGACGACGGCCTCAGCGAAGCCTACGAACCCGTGAAGTGCCAACACTTCATCACCGAATCTACCTTCGGCTTGCCGGTTTACCGCTGGGCACAGCAGGAGGACGTTTTCGCAGACATCAATAATTGGTGGCGCAGTAACCAATCAGAAGGGAAAGTGAGCGTTCTCACCGGCTACGCCCTCGGAAAAGCCCAACGTTTACTAATGGGGCTCGACCAAAGTATTGGAAAAGTCTATACCCACGGTGCCATTGAAAATACCAACGAAGTGATTCGCGCTCAGGGTGTTTCCCTACCCGAAACCATTCGCGTAACCAAAGAAATTAATAAGAAAGATTACCCCGGTAACCTTGTTATTACCACTCCCGGCTCCGTAGGCCAAGCGTGGATTAAGAAGTTTGGAACCATCAGCCTCGGTGCAGTTTCCGGATGGATGACGCTGCGTGGCGCAAGACGAAGAAGGGGTGCCGACCGCGGCTTCGTCCTCTCCGATCATTGTGACTGGCCCATGCTCCTCGAAGCCATCGACCTTACCGGTGCAGACAACATCTACGTCACCCACGGCTACACCGAACTTTTTAGTAAGTATCTTCGGGGCAAAGGCTTTAATGCCGTGGAACTCGAGACTGAATATGAGGGCGAGTTGGCTGAGATTGAAGTGAAAGCCACTTCCGAAGATTCCGCTGAGTGACGCCTGTCCGTAAACTTGAGATAATATTAAATTTTATCCCCGCTCGAACGGCGGTTCAAACCAAACACCATGCTCTGCTTCTTTCTTTCCTGCGTAAAACGCTCTGTTCTGGGGTTTGGAATACTGCTGACTTTATTCTCTTGTGACCCGTTACAGACGATTAATTTGCGCAACGAATCTTCTTACGCACTTTGCTTTGACGACATTGGAAGTACCTGCACGCCACTGATAAATAAATACTCAGAAGATACCATCGCGCTTGAGTTAACTCTACTGCCAGCATCAGATACCACTCTGGTTTTTGAAATGGGGGGCTGGTCAAAAGAAGATGCTAAGGCAATAAAAAACTGCCTGAAAACTGCTTCCCCCAGGGTTTGTGACTCTGGTCAAATACCGGCTATTGATGTCAGTGTACAACGAGAAGGGTTTGGAGGAAGCTCATTGATAATTACCTTACGGGACGAGTAAAGTGGTAGCAAGGAACGTCAGTTCAATAGCCGTCGCTTTTCGGCCGTCTTATTTTGCCTCTACGCTCACAAAAAACAATTTCCGTAGCTAAGGCTATGCAAAGGATTTTTTGAGAACATAGGAACAAAAACGCCAGGCCGAAAATCGGACAGTTATTAAATCTGCGTTCCTAAAGCAGTACGTTCCGTGCTTCTTCGACTCTCTCCACTGCACCCGCGCCCAAAGTTCTAACTTGCTCCTATTGAGCTACAACCAACACCATCGGTGTTCAACGATAGCAACCCCGTACGAAGAGAGATGCGATAGCATCGAACGTAGTCCGGGAGTGACCACCGCCTCTAAAGACCGACCATGATCCACTTCGCCAACATGTTCCGCCAACTGGACCGAACCACAAAAACCAACGCCAAAGTAGCCGCCCTCGCTGACTACTTCCGCAACGTACCCGACCAGGACAAATTATGGACCATGGCCTTGCTAAGTCACCGCCGCCCCAAACGAACCGTAAACTCAAAACTACTCCGCGCCTGGGCCGCAGAGATGGCCGGCATCGATTCCTGGATTCTCGAAGAAAGCTACCACGTAGTCGGTGATCTCGCCGAAACCATCGCCCTCGTCCTCCCCGAACCCGAAGCCTCCAGCGAGAAATCCCTCACCGAATGGATCACCGTCGTGGAACAATTAGCAGCCTACGACGAAGACGGAAAACGCACGGCCGTAACCGACGCCTGGCGGGTACTCGGTACCACTGAGCGCTACTTGTTCAATAAACTAATCACCGGGAGTTTCCGCGTAGGCGTAAGCCAAAAACTGATGACTCGCGCCCTGAGCCAGGCCACCGAAATTGATGAGCTCAACCTCGCCCACCGCCTGATGGGCAACTGGACGCCACATACCATTACCTACGATCAACTGATCAATTCAGCATCTGCGACCGACGACAGTAGCCGCCCCTACCCTTTCTATCTCGCCTATCAACTCGAAGGAGAACCGGCCGACCTGGGCATGCCTGATGAATGGCAGGCTGAACACAAATGGGACGGTATCCGCGGCCAACTAATTGTTCGCAACGGCGAGCTGTTCGTCTGGAGCCGCGGCGAAGAACTTGTCACCGACAAGTATCCAGAGTACGCACCGCTGGCCGAACTCCTGCCCGACGGTACGGTCATCGACGGAGAGATTCTTCCCTTCGCAGAGGGGAAACCGCTTAGTTTCAACATCCTCCAAACGCGTATTGGCCGCAAAACGGTGAGTAAGAAACTACTCAAGGATGCACCAGTTGTTTTAATGGCCTACGACTTGCTGGAATACGAAGGCGAAGACATCCGCTCCCGGCCCATGTCCGAACGCCGAGAATTATTGGAAAAGCTCCTCGCCGAAAACGATGCCCAGGGCATCATCCAACTATCCCCCATAGTGAGGTGGAACAACTGGGAAGAACTCGCCGCCGAGCGCCAAAACGCCCGCGAGAAACACAGCGAAGGGCTGATGCTGAAGCGCCGCAACAGCGAATACAAACAGGGGCGCAAAAAAGGAGACTGGTGGAAATGGAAGGTCGACCCCTTAACCATCGACGCCGTGATGATGTACGCCCAACGTGGGCACGGCCGGCGGGCCAATCTCTTTACCGACTTTACCTTCGGGGTGTGGGACGGAGACAAATTAGTACCCTTCACTAAAGCCTATTCTGGGCTAACGGACAAGGAATTCAACCGCATCACCGCCTGGGTGCGCAAAAACACCATCGAATCTTTCGGGCCGGTACGCAGTGTGAAGCCGTTCCACGTTTTTGAGATTGGTTTCGAGGGAATTCGGGAATCTACCCGGCATAAATCGGGTGTTGCCCTGCGCTTCCCGCGCATGTTGCGCTGGCGGGAGGATAAGCCGGTTGAGGAGGCTAATACTAAGGTGGATCTGTTGGCTATGCTTGAAGAATACGGAGGATAGCTATTCAGCAACTTCCAAAAACTGCATATCATAAAGCTTCCGGTACCGCCCGTCTTTCAATCCCATAAGCTCATCGTGCGGACCGAACTCTCTGATCTCCCCTTTTTCCAGTACCATAATGTTGTTGGCATTGCGGATCGTGCTCAGGCGGTGAGCGATTACGATACTCGTGCGCGCATCCATCAGCTTTTCGATGGCGTGCTGGATGACGCCTTCCGTTTCGGGGTCTACGCTGGAGGTCGCTTCGTCGAGAATTAGGATGTCAGGATCGAAGACAAGGGCGCGAACGAAGGAGATTAGCTGTCGCTGGCCCATACTCAGGGTAGCGCCGCGCTCCTGAACGTCGTAATCGTAACCACCGGGTAATTTCTCGATGAACTCGTGGGCACCAATCAGTTTGGCAGCATCGATTACCTGTTCGCGGGTGATCTCGGGGTCGCGTAGGCTTATGTTGTCGAGCACCGAGCCAGTGAAGAGGAAAACATCCTGCAGTACCATCGCCATACGGGAGCGCAGAGCGTACATCTCGTAGTCACGCAAGGGGGTATCATCGATGCAGATGTCACCTTTCTGGTACTCGTAGAAGCGGTTGATAATGTTGGTGATCGTCGTTTTTCCGGAGCCGGTACTACCGACGATGGCAAGCGTTTCGTTCTTCTTTAACTCAAAACTCAAGTCTTTAAGGATCCAGTTGTTGCCTACGTAGGCAAACCAGACGTTCTTGAAGCTGACCTTTCCTTCCAACCGTTCCGGGGCGATGGAGCCGTTGTTTTCAATCTGGTCCGTTCGGTCCACTACGGCGAAGATGCGCTCGGCGGCAACGAGGCCCATCTGTAGCGTATTAAACTTGTCGGCCAGTACCCGAATTGGGCGAAAGAGCATATTGATGTAGATCGGAAAAGCGACCAACGCACCGAGGGTAACGCCACCGGCGCGGGCAACATCCTGCGCACCCCACCAGACCATAAGGGCTAGCGACGCAGCGGCGATCAGGTCTACGGTAGGAAAGAAAATAGCGTAGTAAAGAATGGCGTTGATGTTTGCTTTGCGCAGGCCAGCGTTGATTTTAGCGAAAGACTCCCGTTCCTGTTTTTCAGCATTGAAAAACTGCACGATCCGCATTCCGGTGATGCGCTCCTGCAGGAAGGCGTTCATCTTCTGGATTTGCGTCCGAACCTGCTGGTAAGACTTCTTGACCGCTTCCTTGAAAACGTAACTGGCCAGAATAAGGAAAGGCATCGTAGTGAGGCAGATCAGGGTGAGCCGCCAGCTTGTGTAGACCATGATGCCCAGTACGGCAAAGATCATCAGCAGGTCGGCAACGATAGTGATTACACCCTCGGCAAAAACGCTGTTGATACTCTGAATGTCGCTGATCGTTCGCGTCGTCGATGTACCGATTGGCGTCTTATCGAAATAGCTTAGTTTAAGGCTGTTGATATGTTTGAATACCCGTACCCGCAGGTCACGGATGATGGACTGCCCGAGCCAGTTGGAGCTATAAATGAAAGCATAGCGGGTGAGCGCCTGGACGATGAGCAGAACCGTTACGACCATGGCCCAGTAGGTCAAGCCGCTGATGTCGCCGACCAGGACATAGTCGTCAATCATCAATTGCACCAGCGCTGGTTGGGCAATACCTAAAGGTGCCAGTAATACCGCAAGCAGTACCGCAATGGCGGTCACTTTTTTGTAAGGGAACGCTAGGACGAGGACACGTTTTAATGTGTCGAGGTCAAATTTATTTTGTGCCGGTTTCTGAGCCATCTACTCACTAACGCGCTTTAAAGGATAAAGATTAGGGCGCGAACGCAGGATACAAGGAAAGTTTAAATGCCGGGCAACCAACTCAACGCCGTACTACCCGGCCAGTAACCACTTCCCCGTTGGCCTTACGTGCTTGTAAAAGGTAGATTCCCGCCGCAAACGGACTTAGGTCAATACTAACCCCCGGTGCCAAACGATTCCCGGAGTATATCAGCCGACCGTAGGCATCATACACCTGAACGGAAAAAAGCTCACCCGTAATGTCGGACAGGATGGTCAGCCGACCATCCGTCGGGTTAGGTTGGAGGCTCAAGGCCGCTGCGGGTAGAATACGTTCCACGGGGGTAAGCGACCAGATAGCTCCGTCCATCCAGGAAGTACGGTCTTCCACCCAGCGTTTCAGGTAATCGATCTCCGCCTCGTAGGTCTCGCCGAGAAAGACGTTGGGCCAGACGTATTCCCCAAGCACGGGCCAGCGCTCGAAATTCCGCCGCGGGGCATCGTCCATCACGGTAACCAGGGAGTCGATGGTGGCGTTAAGGCGCTCATCCGAAAACGCGCCGTTCCGTAATTCATTCCAGCGGTCACCGAGCATAGCGACGAAGTCGGGATCTTCTCGTAGGCGGTCCCACCAGAAAGGAAGTTGCCAGAAATCATCAGGGCAGATGACGCCAAAATTGTACCCCCACCCTTGAGGCGCCGCTCCACCGCAGTAGTCCGCGTTACCGAAAGCTAGGTTGAAATCCCAAACCGGTCCCATGTGTAGTTTACCGCCCTGATCATCGCGTTCCTTATACATGAAAGTGCTCAGCCGGTAGCCGTCTACGTTGCGGGAAATTTCGTTGATGAGTAGGAAATCTACAAAGGACTCCAGGTCGACGTACTGGCGGTAACCATCGTTTTGATCAAGAAAATCATCTCCGGCCAAAGCCTGTTCGAAGTTGTGCATCCAGCTTTCGATGTAGGCGCGTTGCGAACCGATAATATTCTCCGGCTTTGGGTAATGGTAAAGAAAACGAATCGTCTGCTCCACTTCCGTGTCAGCGTTGTAGTTGGACTCAAATAAAATAGGTAAGTCGAAGTCTTCTCCCGTGAATTTATCAAATTTGAGAATGTAGCCGCCGGTCTGCTCATTTCCACTAGTATCCTCCGGAGACAGCTTCTTGACGTCGACGCGGTTACGGTCCCGCTTGACCTTTTCAGTAAAAAGATATACGCCCAGGTAATCATTATTGATCACGACTTCTACCATTCGAATGCGCGGAGCATAAGGCATAAGCTCTCTAGCTAGATGGTATGCCAGCGCGTTTCGGATAAGGCTTTTGTCTGAATACGGACCATGGAGCACAAAGTCTTCCTCGATGGGGAAGCCAAGAAGTTCTACCTGGTTATCCGTCCCGTCGGCCAGCCGCGTCTCCAGCCCGTAACCAACTTTAGGGAAACTCTGTGAAGACGATCCTCGGACTTCAATTCCGATGAAACCGTCGTAGGCGTTGAAGTCGTCACTAAGCGCATTCCGTTCGCCCGCGCCGTTGTCGATGATGCCCATGCGGGCCGTTATCTTCGGCTCGTCCGTTATCTCCGTACCCTGGGTGTTGATTACGATTATAGGTAAGGTGGAGGAGAAGTTATCTTGGGCGGAAAGCATCGTTGCACAAGCAAACAGCAATGCGTAAAGTGAAAATCTTTGCATTTTGAAGAAGTTAGACGGCTTTTTAGACGGCTACGCCTTTCAGACGCTACGCTTCTAGACGGCTACGCCTTTCAGACGCTACGCTTTTAGACGGCTACGCCTTTCAGACGCTACGCTTTTAGACGGCTACGCCTTTCAGACGCTACGCTTTTAGACGGCTACGCCTTTCAGACGCTACGCTTTTAGACGGCTACGCCTTTCAGACGCTACGCTT
>Ga0306864_1000074_pt1 | contig 45537 bp, 46 predicted proteins | sample AntRauTorckE5430_FD_190448 | JGI IMG/M metagenome (GOLD analysis project Ga0306864, IMG submission 190448) | Saline lake microbial communities from Rauer Islands, Antarctica - Metagenome Torckler E5 #430 (v2) (version 2) | ecosystem: Environmental > Aquatic > Non-marine Saline and Alkaline >...
ACTCCTTTTTGTAGTAATAATTTAGAATCAGGATTTTCCTTAAGGTCTTTTACTTTTGTCAACCATTTGTGATATTGACCACCTTTCCCAAATCCATATTTCTTGAAGTCTGATTTATCTTTAAATTCCAAAAGTTTATTGTATAAAGTTTTAAACTCTCCGAAAATTCTTTCGGTTTTTTCCGTATTATCAACTTTTTCAACTTTAATAGTTTCCGTTTCTTTAACTTCTTTTCTGTTGCCTTGACAAGCGAATAATAATCCGCTTAAAGTCAATGTTAATAAAAGTGTCTTTCTCATTTTTTTCGTTTTTTATATTTTGCCTAACATCAACTAAGAAATCGTGGGGTTTTTGAAACTCTGTCCTTTCAGTTTAGTTGGTTTTTTAGACCACCTTAAAATTATTGAGGGTTTTATAAATCCTACTATTAAAGCAATTAAAAGTACAATTGATAATCCTAAAAATACATACATAACTTTATCTTTTTATTAGTGTTTAGTTCACAATTAATCTCTTTACAAATTGTTGGTTATCTACTGTTGTAAACTGAACAAAATAATTTCCAGCTTCGATACCTGAAACGTCAATACCATGGGTTATTTGACTTGCCGAGTGGGTTTTTATATCTCGACCCAGCATATCAATCAACTTAATTTTAGAAAGTATTATTTGCCCATCATTTTCGATAAATACTTTAGAATTTGAGGGGTTAGGATATATTAGAATATTAAATCCAATAGCTTCTGGGTTTGTAGTGGATAAGTTACACTCTGCACCCCAATTTGGAAAGAAATCCTCTTGCAAAGCAGAGTTAAGAGCAAATTCAAATGGTTCATTTGGTATTTGCTGTACACACCATCCAGATATATCTTGGTTAAAAGAAGATGCTCGATAAAACATACGTTGCATATCTGTAACATTACTTACATCCCAATTATCAAGTGGTTGGTTAAAAGATGTTGCTAGATAAAACATCCCCCCCATATAAGTAACATTACTTACATCCCAAGAATTAAGGGGTTGATTAAATGAAGTTGCACCAATAAAAATGTCATACATATTCGTCACATTACTGACATCCCAATTATCAAGTGGTTGGTTATATGAAGATGCACTTTTAAACATACCTCCCATATTAGTTACTTGACTTACATCCCAGCCATTTAAAGGTTGGTTAAATGAAGATGCACTATTAAACATCTGAAACATATTAGTAACATTACTGACATCCCAATTATTTAAAGGTTGGTTAAATGAACTTGCACCATCAAACATCAAGAACATGTTTGTAACATTACTTACATCCCAATTATCAAGGGGTTGGCTAAAAGATGATGTACCCTGAAACATAGCTCTCATATCAGTTACTTGGCTTACATCCCAAGAATTTAAGGCTTGGTCAAAAGATGTTGCTAACGAAAACATTTGCAACATGTTTGTAACTTGACTTACATCCCAGCCATTTAAAGGTTGGTTAAATGAAGATGCACTATTAAACATCTGAAACATAACAGTTACTTGGCTTACATCCCAATTATTTAGGGGTTGGTTAAAAGATGGTACGTTTCTAAACATAGAATTCATATTAGTAACACTACTTACATCCCAGCTATTAAGTGGCTGGTTGAAATCGGATGCATTAGCAAAAATGGCATTCATAAATTCTACATTACTTACATCCCAACTATTTATATTTTTGTTAAAAGATTTTGCACTTCTAAACATACGTTCCATATCTGTAACACTACTTACATCCCAATTATCCAGTGGTTGGTTAAAATCGGATGCAAATTGAAACATATTAGACATGTTTGTCACATTACTCACATCCCAATTATTTAAAGCTTGGTTAAATGAACTTGCACCATAAAACATACCTCCCATATTAGTAACATTACTGACATCCCAAGAATTAAGTGGTTGGTTAAATGAACTTGCACCATAAAACATCTGTAGCATAGTCGTCACATTACTGACATCCCAACTATTTAAATCTTGGTTAAAAAGAGATTGAAGGACAAACATATTAGACATATCATCAATACCACTTGTACAGGTTAAGGCGATATAGGGGTCTTGTTCATCAATATCAATTAATGCATTAAGTTGTGCACGACTCCTTTTTGTAAAGGTTTTGGTTTCACCGTTAATGGTTAAGGTTCCTGTGTCTCCAAAATCAGCCCCTGGACACCTGCAAGTCGCCCCATTGGGGTCTAAATAAAAGTCTGGGTTGTTTTGGGCGTAAAATGTAAGTGTAAAAAGAAATGTGATTATAAGTAATAGTTTTTTCATAATAATGGGTTTTACTTGGTATTTGGATTCAAGTCATAAATGCATCTTTAGCATTAAATAATAATTGAACCATTACAAATATAGGATTTTCATAATTAAACCTTTTTCTAGGTCTTAGATTTAATTTTTTTTATCTGGCAATCAGTGATTTTTGTAAAGTCTGTTTTGAAAAAGTATCTATAATCAAATCTAAAATCTGCATTTATTAGTTGAATTCAAGGTCATTATTACCCAAAGCTTTTAAATATTGTCTTGTAATTGCGACAGCTTGTTCCTCATATTTAACATTTTCTTGGATTATTAGTTTTTCCACAATATTATTTATTTTAAAAAAATCAAAATTTACTGTATTTAATGCAAAATTTAAATCAGCATCTTTAAAACCCATTGTAGTTATTCCGACTACTTCTCCGTCATTGTTGAATAATCCACCGCCACTACTTCCGTGAGTTATTTGAGCTGTTGTCTGAATATAGTTTTTACTATAACCAGAAATTATACCTTTTGAAAGTGTCTGTGTCAAGCCTCTTGGATTACCTATTGCGAAACAATCTTCTCCAATTTTAGGGTTTGATTTTGCAAACTTAACAGGTTTGAAATAATTGGATGCACTATTGGAAATTTTAAATACAACATAATCAGATTTTTTGCTGTAGTTGGCGATTTCAGAAATCATATATCGTTTTCCTCTATTTGTATAAATAATTGCATTTTCTGCATCTGCCAAAACGTGATAATTTGAAACACCTAACCCATCTTCTCTTATGAGAAAACCACTTCCATTGATGAATTGTTATTCGTATTATTACTTGCTTCAATTAAAAAATTGACTCTCTATTTTCTTCAAATAAATTATTGAGTGGCTTTTTAGACTCAATTTTAAGTTCCTGGCTTTGCTTTTCGTTAAAATTCAATTCACGTTCTTTTAGGTTTAACTCTTTCTCTCTTAATTCAAGTTCTACGGCTTTTAATCTATTCGCTTCTGTTTCATTCTTGCAAGAGCTAAAAATCAGTAACAAAAAAACGATACATAGAGTTTGTTGATATTTAAATTTGTATTTCTAATATTTCAGTTCCTTTTATTTTGTTAATTTAGTCAAAATAAATTTATGGCGTTCCAAGATTTTAAATATAAGGTTCAAGATATTCTAGGTTATGTTGATTATCCTAAAGAGTATGAGGATTATGATTTTAAACATACTTCCCATGTTCACGGGGATGAGTTTGGTCATATAGTCAGAATAGAAACAGAACTTACCTTTAGAAAAAATAAAGTTGATTATATCTGTAAAGGTGAATTGGATTATTTTATTCCAAAATCAGATGACGAGTATTTTGATTTAAAATTTATAATAGTCGAACTTGTCTACCAATCTTTTTGTCGTCAAGCAGGTAATATTTATTCTACTCATTCCGAAATACCTAAATTAATACCATCTGTTTTTAGGCTTTATAAAGAGTTTAATCCTGACTATAAAAAGAACTATTTATAAGATACTATTTTAATTTATTGTTTTTAGGATATGAATTAACGTTTTTAAAAATTCTTCATCAAGTTTATTAATGCTTTATTATGGGACATAAAAACCTTTCTGTTCTTCCATCGCCATATTTTTTTTAAGTCCACCACAATTTATAGATAAAACAACAAGTTGTATTATCACCATTTTATTAAAATATAAATCTAGGTAATTTTTATTGTTTTAAAAATAGTGACCTTAAAGATGTATTAATAATGTTAAACATCTCTTATTAATGTAATCTGGTATGTCTCAAAACTTGAGCCTTGAAAAGCTTAAGTTTTACTCTCTTCACTTTATTTGGACTTTTAAACCTAATTTAGAAAATTCCATCTTAACTTGTTTATGTATACAATTATAATCTTCCTTATAGACAAACACAGCGTCATGCCGTAGCATCATTTTATACTCCATATTCCCAATCGCATTTACCATGATTTGCGATTCTAATTTCTGTAATTCTCTGCTTATATTAATTTCTTCTCTCAATCTATTTATTTCAGCAATGAATCCTGGATACAGATTATTTAATGCATTATATATTTTTCCAGAATTTAATTTCTTGTTAGAAAAGAAAATATATTTGTAACTCAATACCTTAAATTTATCCCTTTTCATATTTAATTTCTTTGCCATGTTATCATAAAAAACGCCTTCTTCAACATCTTTTTTATATTTTCCGTTATTAATTATATTAGCCAGTAACAGTGGTTGGCAATTTTTTACATCAATTTCTACTAACTTTTTACCTTTTAATTTTATAAAAGGCAATGCTGTATAACTCATGTTTGTTAACGTGTTGTAAAACCTACCCTCTTCACTTATCGTAAACCATAAGTTGCCTAGATTTACTTTTAAAGCTGTATTTAAATAGTCAAAAATTCTTTCTTCATTTAGTGTTCTTTCAATTACAATGCCTTTTTTTATAATAGGTTTAAGCTTTATACCTTTGTTTTTCCTCAGCCACATTGCATAATCTGATAAATCAACTTTAACGTCATAACAGTCTCTAATATGCTTTTTGTAAGAAGAGTATTTTCTGACCCAATGTTTTTTATTTTTGATTTTATGAATTAATTTATCGAAGTTGACCTCAACCTCTTCATAATTGCCGTTTATTATATTTGTATTTATTCTATAAGATTTTGTAAAATTTCCAAAACTATATTTTTCATTTCTACTAACTAGCTGCGAAGCAATAAGCACCCCTAATAGATAGTTATAATAGTAAGTATTTTTATTTATATTGATTTTAAATTTTTTCAGGTGCTTTACGTGTATATTAGTGTATCCTCGTAAATTTAAAATAGTATCGTCTCTCTGCTGTCGTTGATAGATAAAGAACCAGAGACTAATCAGTAATTTATATAGTTTAATATTTTGTAATTCTGTATTATTTTCAAAATTTGAATAATTATGAATCGATAATCTAATTTGTTGTTCAACCTTTACTGGAATTATTACTTTCATTCACTTTTTTATATATCACCACAAAAACTTGTGTATATGTTATATATTCAAAAAATGATTTGTTGTTAAAAAAATAAATATAACTTTCTACTTAACAATTTTAATTTAAAATAAATTGAACTTATGTTCCGTTTTTAATCATTCTAAACACTAGTGTTCATTAGCTCTTAGGGGAATTATATATAAAAGTAGGGTCACATATAACTTTATTATATATAAAATTATTTATGTTAATTATTAAATATTATTTATTTTCAATTGATAGGACTGCGTTTCGGACGCAGACCGTTCTTAAATTATCAAGATATACTAAACACTCTTTGCTTAGTTAATAAAAGAATTTGGGGTGTTTTAAACAGGACATAAGGGAAAACAATAGGACGTTCACCTTTTAAAGGTGGTTTATTTCGACCTGACGAGGTTTTAGGCAAATAATTATAAATGACGACTTGCTTTATAAATACACCCTTAAACTGTCTGAATATGATTTTGCCAGCGAAGTTGACGTCAATATTCTAGGACATATTTTTGAAAATTCCTTGAATGAGATTGAAGAAGTTCAAACTCAACTGGAAGAAAATCCAACTGAGGTAAAACTATCTAAACGGAAAAAAGATGGTGTGTTTTACACTCCAAAACACATCACTAAATACATTGTTGAAAATACAATTGGAAAGCTTTGTGAAGAAAAGAAAATTGAAGCCAATCTTGTAGAGGAAGATTATGATTTAAAGAGGCAAGCTAAAACTAAAAAAACCTTACTCGAAAAGCTAAACACTTACCGAGAGTGGTTATTACAACTTACCGTTGTAGACCCAGCTTGTGGCTCTGGGGCGTTTCTAAATGAAGCCTTAAACTATTTAATTGCAGAACACCAGTACCTTGATGAATTGGAAACTAAACTGATGGGCGGTGGTTTAGTCTTCCCCAATGTGGAGAACAGCATTTTAGAAAACAACCTTTTTGGGGTAGACATTAATAATGAATCGGTTGAAATTGCCAAACTGTCCTTATGGCTTAGAACCGCACAACCCAATCGTAAGCTCAACGACTTAAGTGGAAACATTAAATGTGGTAATTCCTTAATAGACGACCCTGAAGTAGCAGGCGATAAAGCCTTTAACTGGGAAAAGGAATTTCCGCAAGTATTTGCTAAAGGCGGCTTTGATGTGGTGATTGGTAATCCACCATATTTAAGAAAACAGGGGTTGATAGAAAGTTACCCTGAAATGTGTGATTTTTATGAGAATAAATATCAATCTGCAACTTCAAACTATGATATTTATGCTCTTTTTATGGAAAGGAGCTTTGACCTCATAAATAAGACGGGGATTGTATCATATATTTTACCACATAAATTTTTAGTTACTGATTTTGGAGTAGGTATAAGACAGTTTTTTATGGAAAAACTAGCAGTAGAAAGTATTTTACACTTTGTCTCAGAAATGGTTTTTGCCGACGCCTCCACTTATACCTGTATAATCAACTTAGATAAATCTAAAAAAGACAAAGTACATTTCAAAAAAGTAACCCCAATGGAAATAAACAATCCATTTGATTGGGATTATATTCTATATGAAAATTTAAGTAATAACAATTGGGATTTACAAAGTCAAAAAGTATTTGATACTATTGATAAAATGAAAAAACAGCCATACAGTGTTAATAACGTTTTTGATAGAATATTTCAAGCAATAGCAAGTGGTGGAGATAAATTATTCACCTTAGAGTTTATTAGTAATAATGGGGAAACAGGTTTTCTTTTCAGCTATTCTAAACAAAATAGTTGAGATTGAGTTTAGGATATTAAAGCCTTTTGTCAAGGGTAACCAAATTTCAAAATATGAGTATATAAAAAATAGTTTATTTACACTTTTCCTTTATAAAATTAAAGAAGGTAAAGCAGTTCCTTTAAAATTTAAAGAGGTAGAAGCCAAATATCCATTAGCAACTATTTATTTGAAAAACAATGAAGAATTTCTACGAAAAAGAGAGAAGGGAAGATTTGATAATGATGATGAATGGTTTTTATTTAGCGGACGGCAAGGGATTTCAGGTGTTGAATCTCCAAAAATTATGACGCAAGAAATTTCAAAAGGTTGTAATATGACATATGATGAAAGGGGTGAATATTATCATCCAACTACAATTTACTCGTTTGTAAAAAAGGAAAAATTCGAAATAGACGATAAATTCTATCTAGGGGTTTTTAATTCAAAAGTCATGTGGTTTTTTCTTAAAAATACAGGCACAGAGTTGAGAGGCGGCTATTTTAGGTTCAAAACTAATTATCTAAAACCAATCCCTTTACCTGAAATACCTTCAAATCCAAAACCATATATTGAAATAGTAAACTTGATACTTTCCTTGAACAAAGAGTTACAAAAGCTTTCATCAAAATTCCAACGTTCACTAAAACGCCAATCTCAAGAAGAATTAGAAAAACTTTCCGGGAAACTACTAGATTGGCATTAATTAAGTTACGCAGATTTTGTAAAAGAACTGAAGAAGAAAAAGATAAAATTCAGCTTATCCCAAGAAGCCGAGTGGGAAGAGTGCTTCCTGCAGAACAAAAAAAAACAGTACTGCTTAAAACACAAATCGACACTACAGATAAAGAAATAGATAAAATGGTTTATGAGTTGTATGGGTTAACGAAGGAGGAAATTGAGATTGTGGAAAATAGTTAGAGATGTATTAGTAGGCTAAATGTTAAATAGAAAGCTGAATTTGTCATAGTTTTTATCAAACAAGACTTACCCATTTCCATTAGTTTGATTTGTATAAAAATGTACTTGTTTTTATTGACAAACTAAACTTATAGTATCTGTCGGGAGTGACAGCAGACTGAAGTTAATGTTTGGTCCTGAGTGATTTAATTTGAAATTATTCTTTAATTTTACAAGTCATTATGGTTAATTTTTTTAAAACAAAATAGCAATTATAAAGCAAGGATTTTTTTCTTAGGACAAACAATCGTACAAAAATCGTACAAATTGGTAAATAAGAAATCCCTGAAGCCCTATAAATAAAGACTTCAGGGATTTAGATAGTGGAGAATATCGGACTCGAACCGATGGCCTCCACGCTGCCAGCGTGGCGCTCTAGCCAACTGAGCTAATCCCCCAGCAATTTGTATTGTGCAAATATAATTGAAAAAAATTCCTATCAATTTTATTTTTATACTATATGCTAAAAAATATTTTTTGGCAGTGGAAAATAGAAATTATCTTTTTGATGCTCAGGGAGAACTAGCAGTCTTTTAACTGCTCGCAGGATACTCTACCTAAAGGAGCTAATCCTCTCTAAGAAATAAAATTGGGTTTTTGTAAAATCATACTTCAACTATTTCTGCGTTTAAAGCAGTAGATTTCTTATTAAAAGTAATATTTAGTTAAATTTGTTAACTAAAAAACTAAAGTGGATGGAGAATTTTTGGTTATATTTTAAACTTGGTTTCGATCATGTCTTAGACTGGAATGCTTACGATCATGTTCTTTTTCTGACGGCTTTAGTAGTTTCATATACGTTTTGGCAAAGTAAAAAAGTAATTTGGCTAGTCACTTTGTTTACCATTGGGCATGTAGTATCCTTAGCCCTCTCTGCTTATGATTTAATTCGAGTTGACACTACTATTATCGAGTTCATGATTCCTGTAAGTATCATTTTTACTGCAGCTTATAGTATTTTTACATCAAAAAAACATAAAAGCAAAATCAATTTATTGTATTTTGTAACTCTTTTTTTTGGCCTAGTGCATGGGTTTGGCTTTTCTACTTATTTCAATATGCTTGCCAAAGGAAATGATAATCTTCTACTTATGCTGATAGAATTTGCCTTAGGAATTGAGCTAGCTCAAATAATAGTTGTTTTTATAGCGCTATTTTTAAGCTTCATTGTTCAATATATTTTTAAATTCCCAAAAAGAGATTGGATTTTAGTAATTTCTTCTTTGGTGCTGGGAATGACTATTCCTATTCTCGTAAAGAATTGGATTTTTTAAATATAAACAGAATAAGATCTACCAAGGTTTATGTAAATTTAGGCAGGTTCTTAACGCTTTTAAAAGTGGATTAGTTTTATATTCGAACCAATTTTGAAGATGACTGTAGAAAAGCAATTAAAATTTGACAAAGCTTATCTGAGAATGGCTAGAGAGTGGGGTAAGCTGTCTCACTGCCATCGCAAGAAAGTTGGAGCTATTATCGTAAAAGATAGAATGATTATTTCGGATGGGTTTAATGGGACCCCTAGCGGCTTTAATAATGCCTGTGAGGACGAACAAGGCATCACGAAATGGTATGTGCTTCATGCAGAGGCTAATGCTATTTTAAAAGTTGCAGCTTCCACACAATCTTCAAAAAATGCTACGCTTTATATCACTTTATCCCCTTGTAAGGAATGCAGTAAGTTAATTCACCAAGCAGGAATTATACGCGTCGCTTATCAATATCGCTACAAAGATGATGCTGGGTTGAATTTTTTAGAAAAAGCTGGAGTAGATCTCCAACATATTGAAAATTTAGAAGAATGAAGAGAGGGATGAAAATTTTATTGCCATTGCTACTTGCAGTTGTGTTCGCAACTGGTATTTTATTGGGTAATCTTTTAGATTTTGAAGAGAGTTCATTAGCTAATTCCTCTTCCAAACGTCAAAAACTCAATAGGCTCATCAACTATATAGACAAAGAATATGTAGATGATGTCAATACAGATAGCATTGTAGATGTCACAGTAAATTCAATTTTAGATAATCTGGATCCTCATTCCGTCTATATCTCGAATCAAGAATATGACTTTGTTCAAGATAATATGCGTGGAGATTTTGTGGGTATTGGTATAAGTTTTTACAATATTAAAGATACTATTGCCGTGATTCGCACTTTATCCAAAGGTCCAGGACAAGAAGCTGGCTTGGAAGCAGGAGACCGTATTCTATATGCAGATGCAATACCGCTTTTCGGGAACAGCATGACTAATGATTCCCTGACTAAAATTTTGAAAGGGCCAGCCAATTCAAAAGTAAACTTGAAAGTGAAACGTTTTGGAGAAAATAATTTATTGGATTTCGAAATTAATAGGGATGTGGTTCCTCTAATAAGTGTTGACACTGGTTATATGGTCAACGATACTTTAGGCTATATCAAGATAAATCGGTTTGCTGAATCCACCTATGAAGAGTTTAAACTAAAGATGAAAGGGTTTGCCACACCACGATTAAATTCTGTGGTGCTTGACTTGAGAAACAATGGAGGAGGATTCCTAAAACAGGCCACCACAATTTTAGATGAATTTATCGTGGACGGAAAGCTCTTATTATTTACCAAAAATAAAAATGGAGACATTAACGAGACCTATTCCACCTCCCGAGGGGACTATGAAGACAAAAAGCTTTACGTACTCATCGATGAAAAATCTGCTTCAGCTAGTGAAATAGTAGCCGGAGCCATCCAAGATAACGATAGAGGAACAATTATAGGACGTCGATCTTTTGGGAAAGGTCTTGTTCAAAGAGAAATGAATCTAGGGGATGGAAGTGCTGTAAGGTTGACGGTGGCTAGATATTATACACCAACAGGTCGGTCAATCCAACGGCCTTACGAAAATGGAAATAGCGATGCGTATTATTCAGACTACTTAGAGCGCTATACCAACGGTGAACTTTTAAGTAAAGATAGCATAGATGTAGATAACACCCTCAAGTACAAAACTCCAAAGGGTAAAATCGTTTATGGTGGAGGTGGTATTATACCTGATGTATTTGTACCTAAAGATGCTTCTCAAGCCATACAAGACATTAAATTCATGTATGAAGGTGGGGTTATGGATCGATTTATATTCGATTTATTAGATGAAAAAAGGAAATTCTATAATTCTTTGTCCAAAGATGACTTTTTGGTAAGAACGCAAATTACAAAAGAGGTTGTAGATAAATTCACCATATACCTCTCTGATTTCAACATGAATTATAATTTTGGAAGTACGAGTCTTATTTTAGAGAAATACCTCAAAGCAACAATGGCAAAACAATTATTTGACGTTGACCTTGCTGAAAAAATCGCCCATGAGAACGATCCCTACATTACCAAAGTTCTTACTCTTTTTTCTGAAAAAAAGTCAAAAGAATAGGTTATCATGAAGGATTTTGCTCACTTGGTAAAAACCATTGATAGCACTAATAAGACCAACCAAAAGGTTGAAGCTCTAGCCAATTATTTCAAAATGGCCTCCAATCCAGACAAAGTTTGGACCATTGCTATCCTCTTCCATAGACGACCGCCAAGACCAGTTAATAGTACATTAATAAGGGGGTATGCTTCAGAATTAGCAGAAATTCCGTTATGGCTTTTTGAAGAATCCTATCATATCGTTGGAGACTTGGCAGAAACCATAGCACTTGTGGTTCCTGATAAATCTAGAACTACAGAAAAGAGCCTTACTCAATTCTTGCAAGAAATCCTTCAACTGAAACCAAAATCAGAAGAGGAAAAAAAAGAATACCTTATCAAAAATTGGAGCCAACTCGATTATTATGAGCGGTTTGTGTTTACAAAATTAATAACTGGAGGATTTAGAATAGGGGTTAGCCAGAAATTAATGACCAGAGCATTATCTAAAGCAACAGGCATAGACGAAGATATTTTAGCCTTTAAATTGATGGGGAATTGGGATCCAAATAAAATATCCTTTTCTGAATTAATCCTTGAAAAAAACGAAGCGGATTATCTTTCCAAACCTTACCCTTTTTACTTAGCCTTTGCTATCGCAGAGGATGCTTCTGAATTGGGACAGCCTGAGGACTGGCTAGTGGAACATAAATGGGATGGTATGCGAGCTCAACTTATTGTACGGAAAGGGCAGCTCTTTGTATGGAGCCGTGGTGAAGAATTAGTTACCGATAAATATCCAGAATTTGAGATATTTACCGAAGTACTTCCAGATGGAACGGTACTGGACGGGGAGATTTTGCCTTATCCTAACGATAGCATTGGAGATTTTAAAGATTTACAAACTAGAATAGGGCGAAAAAATATAAGCAAGGCACTACTCAAAAAACTTCCTGTTATTTTAAAAGCCTATGATATTTTGGAATACGAAGGGGAGGATATTCGTTCTATATCTTTTGAAAAAAGACGTGAGGTCTTAGAAGATCTTTTTAGAAAATATTCCAAAGACATTATACCCTTTCACCTATCTGAAACCATGCGTTTTATATCTTGGGAAGACATGGCCAAAGAGCGTGAAAAAGCTAGAGACATAAAGTCTGAAGGACTTATGATAAAACGTGCAGATTCTACCTATGGAGTTGGGAGAAAGAAAGGAGATTGGTGGAAGTGGAAGTCAGATCCGTTTAGTATTGATGCGGTACTAACTTATGCCATGAGAGGTCATGGAAGGCGTAGCAACTTATTTACAGATTATACTTTTGCGTTATGGAATGACGACAAATCTGAGTTGATCACCTTTGCAAAAGCCTATTCGGGACTCACAGATAAAGAGTTTCAAAAAGTAGATGCATGGATAAAGAAAAACACCGTTGAACGTTTTGGACCTGTAAGAAGTGTAGAATATAAGCATGTCTTTGAAATTGCTTTCGAAGGCATTGCTGAATCCAAACGTCACAAAAGCGGAATGGCAACTAGGTTCCCTAGAATACTGCGCTGGAGGCAGGATAAGAAAATCGAAGATGCAAACACTTTAAGTGATTTGAAGGCTATGATTCCAGATTAAGCTCTATCCTTCTTTAAGTTTTTTACGGTAAATAAAATCATTTAAAAACCAAGAAAATGTTCCGTAAATCCCCCCACCAACAGCAATGGAGATAAAGAGTTGAACAAAAAAGCTTGTATTTGACATTTGTCCCCAATTCCCCCAATAAGTTAATACCGTATTTAAAGCAAATACAATGGTTCCGAAACCCACTCCGTGCTTGGTGATATATTTTGCTTTTCCTTCAGTTTTTATTCGTTCCCAGTTTGCAATAAATCGCTTGTCAGTCTCTTTCATTTATCATCAATTGGATAAGAAAATCTTATCGATTTCTAATTTAAACTCTTCTTCAACTTTATTCCCTATCAAAAAAGTAACTTCTTCTATGGACTCAGCTTGGAAATTGGGCAAATCTAAGCTTCTTCCCCTATAAGTTGGGTAAAACGCAGAAATTTCTAACTTTATTGTTTTCCAAGTGGGAGTCACTTCAAAAGTGTTCACATAGGAGTAATAATCTTCCCTTTTTTTCTTTAGTCTGAATTGGTATGATGAAGGATTTCCTTTCACTTTTATGTAAATGTATTTATAACTTCCCACATCATTAATGTTGGTGAAATGCCTTACAGAAGCAAAGCCTCCATAGTTTTTTAAAGAGATCTCACCTGTGAAAACAGCATGGCCCTCTGTACTTAAGTTTATTGAACTTGAAGATAATCCTCCCATGACTCCATCATTTACGATGGTCCAATTCTTTTGGTCTTCACTGGAATTAAAATCGTAAATCAGTTGTTCTTGTGCCATACAGGTTGAAATTATCAAACATAAAATTAAAGTTTTCATAGAAAATTTAGTTTGACCATAAATTTAACTATTTTGAGATAAAATACAACATAATGAGTCAACCTCTTTCAAAAACTTATTTTGAAAACCCCGATGTAGTAGCTCTTGCTAAAGACTTAATTGGAAAGGAGTTAACTACTTCTATCGATGGAGCATTAACCTCTGGTATCATTACAGAAACCGAAGCTTATGCAGGTCAAGGTGATAAAGCATGCCACGCGCATCTGGGTAGATTTACAAAGCGCACCCAAGTCATGTACGAGTCAGGCGGTATTGCCTACGTTTATTTATGCTATGGCATTCATCATCTTTTTAATATTGTAACCAATACGTATGGCAATGCCGATGCTATTCTAATTAGAGCGATTGAACCTACACAAGGCCTTCAAAAAATGCTTGAGCGCAGAAATAAACAAAAGCTTGAAAAAAGCTTAACCTCTGGCCCTGGTAATGTGACAAAAGCTTTGGGGATTACAAAATCTCAGAACGCTGAAAGTGTCCTTGGGCTAGAAATTTGGATAGACAACCCCGGGATTAAAGTAGGATCTATCGTTGAGACTACAAGAATTGGTATTGATTACGCAGAAGAAGATGCAAGTCTCCCTTGGAGGTTTTATAAACAAGATTCAAAATATATTTCAGTTAGATAGGACACATGAAAATTTTTAAAATACCCATTATACTTCTATTTTTGTTGGCTGTCGATTCTTTACATAGTCAAGATAGTTTATTCTTTAATAGAATCCATCGGTTTAAACACCTAGAATGTCAACATGCCATTGGGACTATCATTGAAGATAAAGTCTTTTACAGCAATAATACTGACACCACTACATTTATGAATTTCTACAATTCTGAAAGTGATATTTTATATGTGGACTTAACAAAGTACGGGAGTTATACCGCTTTTAATAAGTTTAAAAAATCTCCTTTTTTGGGAGCGAATGTTGTTTTAATGGGATCCATAAATGGAGTTCCCCTTGACGCTGTATCCGTTTCGGAAGCTAGAATGAAATTTCGTGTAGGCAAAGTAAAAGATACCATTGTTGAGGGTAAAAAACTAAAGCATATTCAAATCCTACCAAGAAATATAAAAAAACACAATTTCGAATCCTACAATATATTTATCAATACAAAAGCTAAAACTGAAATTCCATTGTATACTTCCCCGACTATTTATTTTCTTCTGGAGAGAAGTTTAAAAGATCTTAGAGGAACTGTTGTGGAGACTTATTTTATCGACTTAGAAGGATATCGGTATTGTCATGATATATTAACTGGGTTTCAAATCACCAATAAACGAGTCATCCTTAGATAAAAATCAACCCTTTATATATTTCTTTGGTGTCGTTCCAAACTTCTTTTTGAAAGCTGCGATAAAGTGACTTGCCGTACTGTAGCCAATATGCAACCCAACTTCATTAACATTATGCTGTCCTTTTTCTAGTAACTTTCTAGCGTAGTCCATTTTATAATCGAACAAGAAAGAAAAAACAGTGTCACCGTATATTTCCTTAAATCCTTCTTTAAGTTTTTTCAAACTCAGGCCAACCTCATCGGCAAGTTCTCGAAGTGTTGGAGGTTCCGCCATTCTCTGAAGAATAATCTCTTTGGCCAATTTTATCTTTTTCACATTGTCCTCATCATCTAAAAATGGACATTGTTCTATGTCGGCTTCTGCAGGTCTATTAAAATATAGGCCTATAAGCTCATAAGCTTTTCCCTTTAAATAAATCTTTCTTACTGAGGGGTGTAGATTAAAATTCAAAATCTGAGTCAAAATTACTGCCATAGCAGGAGAAACATTCACTTCTTTATAGTACTTTTTGTCTCGATTATCTTCAGTTAAAAAGTCGATATAATTAGCTTCAGCACAGAATAACGTATGGAGTTTTTGGATGGAAATTAAAATAGATACCGACCAAGATTCTGGAAAAGCCACTAGGTTGATGGGAAGATCTCGCTCTGGATTATATAGTAGTAAAGAACAGTCTTCTTTAATATTCAAAACATAATTCCCTTTGCTGAAATTGAATTTTATTTCTCCCTTTACACAAAAGTGAAACTGAATAAAATCTGCCCCGATATAATGGGTAATACACTCTTCAACTTCAGAATCATTTTTGATAGATAAGATGGATATTCCCTCTTCAATCTCTATAAATTGTTCTGAACCTCTAGCGTTATTTTTTTCTGATATCAATGCCATAATCTCTCGCTTTTTATTTAGAATGGTTCTAATTAAAATATCTCCAATTCATTATATCCATTACAAAATTACTGAATAAAGCTGATAATTATCAGTTTTATAAAAAAAATACATTAAACGACAAAAAAGGAACTTTGAGCGTTATTTTTAACTAGACTTATGCTATAATTTTGTATTCCATAATTTTGGAATAAAGAATGCAAAAATACAACGTTTCTAAACATATAAATTTTTACGTCATCGGTATCAGCTACAAGAAAGCAGATGCAAAAACCAGAGGAAAATTTAATCTCACTATAGATCAAAGAGAAGCTTTATTACATAAAGCCAAATCCCTTGGTCTTGATTCTGTTGTCACCTCATCAACCTGTAATAGAACTGAGATCTACGCTTTTGCGAACCAACAAAAAATCTTAATCGATTTGCTTTGTGAATTTAGTCTAGGGGATCAAGGAACATTTTCTGAAAATGGTTACGTGCTCAAAAACGAATTGGCGATAGATCACATGTTTAAAGTTGGGTGTGGTTTAGACAGCCAAATCCTAGGTGATTTTGAAATTATTAGTCAGGTAAAATCTGCCTTTGCCATATCGAAAAAACAAGGGATGGTCAACCATTTTATGGAGCGCCTTGTCAATTCTGTTATACAAGCAAGTCGAAGAATCAAAAATGAAACGAAAATATCCTCTGGAGCAACTTCGGTATCCTTTGCCTCAGTACAGTATATCTTAGATAACATTGGTCGTGTTTCTGATAAAAAGATATTGCTGTTTGGAACTGGTAAAATAGGTAGAAATACGTGTGAAAATCTAGTGAAGCATACCAGCAACAAGAATATCACTTTAATTAATAGGACAAAAGATAAGGCTGAAGAAATCGCAGGTAAATTCAACCTTATCGTCAAAGATTTTTCAGAGCTACAATCAGAAATAAGATCTGCAGATATCCTTATCGTTGCGACAGGAGCCCAAACCCCAACAATTACAAAGGAATTGATTTATCCCAAAAAAGAACTTCTCATTTTAGATCTTTCTATCCCTAAAAATGTTGCTGAAGACGTTCAAGGTATGGACAATGTCAAATTGCTCCATTTGGATTATCTCTCTCAAATTACGGATGAAACCCTTTCTAAGAGAAAACAATATATTCCAAAAGCTGAAGAGATTATAAAAGAAGTGAAGTTTGAATTTGATGAATGGCTCGACACTCGAAAATTTGCACCTACTATTAAAGCATTAAAAGAAAAATTTAGGAACTTTAAGGATGAAGAACTCGATTACCAAAGTAAAAAGAATTCAGATTTTGATAAAGAGCAGGCCGAAATTATCAGTGATCGCCTAATACAGAAGATTACACGAAGTTTTGCAAGTCATCTCAGAAATGCTAATGGCTCCACGGAAGACAGTATTGCTTTGCTTAAAAAAGTATTTGAATTGGATACCGAGTAACTCTTTATCGTTTTTGTATTCCAAACAACTCTATTTCACCATGTCAAAAACTATATCTATAGGTACTCGCGACAGCGATTTAGCCATGTGGCAAGCCCATAAAGTTAAAGCACTATTAGAAAGTCAAGGGTATTCTACTATTCTTAAGCCCGTAAAATCTACTGGAGATCTCAATCTTGATCAACCGCTTTACGAAATGGGCATTACTGGAATCTTTACAAAAACACTTGATGTAGCGCTTGTAAAAGAAGAAATCGACATAGCAGTCCACTCGATGAAAGATGTGCCGACATCCCTTCCGAAAGGGGTTGTAGAGGGAGCTGTTTTGCCAAGAGCCAATACAAGTGATATTCTTCTTCACAAAGGCTTATCGTTTTTGGAAAATAAAGGAACTATTGCTACTGGAAGTTTACGAAGAAAAGCACAATGGCTGAGGAAATATCCTCAACACAACGTAGAAAATTTACGAGGTAATGTAAATACTCGCCTTCAAAAGCTTCAAAATCACGATTGGAATGGAGCCATATTTGCAGCTGCAGGTTTGGAGCGTATTAATCTAAAGCCAGATAATCACATAGAATTAGATTGGATGATTCCTGCCCCTGCTCAAGGGGCTATGCTTGTGGTTACTATGGAACATAATATGGTATGTAGAAAAGCTTTAGAAAAACTCAATCATTCAGATACCGCCCTAGCGGTAAAAGTAGAACGCGAATTTTTAAAAACACTCGAGGGAGGTTGTACGGCCCCAATTGGTGCTCTAGCGACTATAAAAGGAAGAGAGATTTATTTTAAAGCAGGATTGTATAGCCTAGATGGTAAGCAAACATTCACTATTCATGAAACGACCTCTATAGAGCATGTTGAGGGTTTTGGTAAGCGCTGTGCAGAACATATTATAAAACAAGGTGGAGGAAAACTTATGAAAAGCCTTCGTAAACTATTATAATATGCCTTCTGTTCTTTCTACCAAAATATTAACACCATCCCAAAAGAACTTATTAATTAATGCCGGCCTAAGTCTTATTGAGTATAACGCTATCCAAATAGAAGTAGTGGAACTTACTCAAAAGAGGCATAAAGATCACTATCCTCATGCTATTATTACCAGTCAAAAAGCGGTGGAATTAATAAAATATTTTTCCATTGGAAAATGTTATTGTGTAGGAGATAAAACAGCCTTAAGCCTCAAAAATTACGGTTTTATAGTTGCAGCCAAAGCCAATAACTCCAAAGAACTTGCCGAAAAAATCCTCAAAAATTATCAAAATAATTCTTTTGCTTTTTTTGGAAGTCAACAACGCAGACCAGAACTCTCAGAAATGCTCCAAAGATCTGGCATAGATCTCAAGGAGTTCTTTGTGTATAAAACACACTTAATTCCTAAGCAGTTCAATAGATCCTTTGATGCTGTGTTGTGTTTTAGTCCTTCTGGTGTAAATAGCTTATTCAAGTTAAATGCCTCATTAGACTCTAACCTAATCTGTATTGGGAATACTACAGCAACTCAAGCCAAAAAATATTCCGAACGTGTCTACGTTTCGAGTAAAACCTCTGTAGAAAGCCTTATTGTGAAAGCTGTTAAGCTTTTAAGGCTAAATTAAATTATACGACGACCTAGCTCAGCTCAGGTTTTTTGATTGGTTGAGGAAAAAAATATAAGCATAGCTATAGCTGCGATTCTATTTTATGACGATTAAAAAGTGAAAAAGAAACTGACCTTCCACGACATTTAAATGCTGATTTGGTATAAAGCTATAACGAAAAAATCCCGCTGTTTGGCGGGATTTTAATTTCAAAAGATAATAGGTTATTCGAAATCAGAAGCAGTAACTCCATCATTAAATTTCACCTCTTCTATTTTAATGTCTATAGTTTGAGGTCCTAAATCTTGACTTAACATCATAGGAACCATAACCCCGTCCTTATCTGCATAGTCGCCATACATAAGTTTAGACGTCATTTTTTGACCCATCTGTTCAGCTGTGGTCTCTGTAGCTAATTTTAGTCCTGAATCTACGCTATAAAACTCTCTTACGTTATCGGTTAATTTAATAACATAAGCCTCCTCACCGTTTATAGACTCTATGCCGGTGAGCATTGCAGAATCTGAAACCTTTTGCTCAGTAAATAAGCCAGACATGATTTTAGCATCTATGACTTGTTGGTCTGTATAGTCCATTTTTTGACCTTGAGCAGCTGTAAATCCTTTTTCACCGTCAAAAACTTGTTTTGATAATGTATTCCCATTCATTTGAACAAGCTCTAGCATTTTTCCATCTTTAGTTAGCTTTCTGGTAAAAGAGATACTCATACCTTGCACAGAGGCATTACCTTTCATCATCATGTTATCCACTTTAGAAATAACATCATTGCCGCCTATCGCTTTTATGTAGCTATCGTACACTGAACTTACAGTGATGCCTTCAGGTAATTCTTTTTTGAATTCAGGTTTTTCGATAGGGTTTGCATACTTATCAAAATAATTGATCGGCAAGCCTAATCTATCTAGACTCTCTGCAACATCGCTACCTTTACCCACTATTATAACTCTAGCATTGTCTATTTTAAAGTATTTCTTTGAGGCCTCTAAAACATCTTCGGTTGATACCATATTGATATTTTCTAAATAGTTAGCATAGAAGTCTTGAGGTAGGTTATTACGTTTTATGTTAAGTGCAAAATTAGCAATAGTTTGTGGGCGTTCTAACGACATAACAAAGTTACCAACGTATTTTGCTTTTGCACTTTTTAAAGTCTCAGGATCTACTGGCTCAGTACGTATGCGTTCTATTTCTTTTATAAACTCTACAACAGCACTATCTGCTACTGCATTACGAACTTTAGCATTTGCATTAAATCGTGATACCCCATAACGACTTGCCTCTAAACTTGAGTAGGCCCCATAAGTATACCCTTTATCTTCCCGTAAGTTTTTAAACAGATAACCTTCACCGCCGCCGCCAAGAATGTTATTGGCCATTAATGATGCAAAATAATCTTCATCATTTTGCTTTAAACTAACATTGTTTGTAACTGAAATATTAGACTGAGATGCATTTGGTAAATCAATAAAATTAATTTCAGTAGTTGTAACGTTTTTAGTTAATTCAGGTGCTGAAATATTTGGTAAATTTTGTTTTCCCCAATCTCCGAAATATTTTTTTATTTGTTTTTTGGCGTCTTTTGGTTCTATATCACCAACAACCACAATGTAAGCTTTATCAGGTGCAAAGCGTATTTTATAGAGATCTTTTACATCTTGAAAACTTACATTATTCACACTCTCTTCAGTAATGAACTCACCATAAACATGATTTTTACCGTAAGCCAAGGCCCCTACAACTCGACCAGATATTGCATCTAAACTTTTCCCTTCAGTTTTTAAACCTTCAATTAATTTATCTTTCTCTTTCTGAAATTCTTCTTCGGTTAATAGCGGGTTTATTGTTGCACCTGCCATCAGCTCCACAATACGGTCGGCATATTTTTCTAGCCCACTACCAAAACCTCCGCTAGAACTAAAGTTTATATTTGCACCTAAGAAATCTACTTCTTCATTAAAATCTTCTTTAGAAATCGAGGTGGTTCCGTTTCCTAACATAGATGATAACAAGGTAGCTACCCCAGCTTTATCTCCTTCCACATAAGGCATATTGTCAATACTTAATTGGTAAGATACACGCGGCAGCTTATTGTTTTCCACCACCATAATAGTGATGCCGTTCTTTAATTTATACTCCTTAGGTTTTTCTAAATTAATTGTAGGCTCTGGACCTGCCTTTGGTATTTGTGATCTATCTATTTGGGCACTGGCTCCAAAAGAAATCAAAGCAACACCTATAAAGGCAACTAATTTTTGTTTTGATATATTCATCCTATTTATCATCTTTTTTTGGTAAGTACTCGATTTCTATACGTTGATTCGGGCTTAAATATTTTTTTGTCACATCTCTAATTTCTTCTCTCGTAATAGAGCGGTATAAGTCTAATTGGTTGTTAATTAAATCTACATCATCATATAACGTATAGTAGGTAGCTAATGAACTAGCAATACCAGCAACACTTGCATTTGAATTTACAAATTGATTTTCGAATTGATTTTGAAGTTTTTGGTAATCCCGCTCAGAGATCAATTCATTTTGCATTTTAGCTACTTCTTCATCAATCTCTACCAAGAGCGAATCCAATGAAACATCTCCCATTGGTAATGCTAATAGAGCAAATATATTATAATCAACTTGACCCAAATTCACAGCCTGCACTTGTAAAGCCTGCTTTTGTTCATCAACCATTTTTTTATACAAGACAGAACTTTTGCCTCCACTCAGGTAAGCGGAAATCATATCTAGAACAAAAGCATCTCTAGTTGCTTGACCTGGCAGTCTGTAAGCAGCAATAATTGCAGGTATTTGAATATTAGCATCATAAGCGGTTACTTCTTTAGTTTCTGTAATTGGCTCCTCTTTAGCGAAGTTTCGTTCTATTGCTGGACGTGATTTAACTTCACCAAAGTATTGCTTGATCATTTTGATAGTTTCAGCTTTATCAATATCACCAGCAACAACCAAAACAGCATTGTTTGGACCATAATACTTATCAAAGTATGCATTAAACTCCTCTAATGTAGCAGCATCCAAATGTTCCATTTCACCAATATTCGTATCCTTATAAGGGTGTACTTCAAAAAGGTTTTCGCCTACTACCTTTAAGAATTTACCATATGGTGCATCGTATCTTTGTCGTTTTTCCTCCTTTACGACTTCATTTTGAGTGTCAACCCCTTTTTGATCAATGACAGGATGCAACATACGTTCGGATTCTAACCATAGTCCCAATTCTAATTTATTGGATGGAAATATTTCGTAATAATAAGTACGATCCTGAGACGTGTTTGCGTTAAAAGTACCTCCATTGGCGGGAATAATTTTCATAAACTCACCACGCTCAATATTTTCAGTTCCCTCGAATAAAAGATGCTCAAAGAAGTGAGCAAAGCCAGTGCGATCGCGTGGACCGTCTTTTCCACCTACATCATACATAACTGATGTGATTACAACGGGAGCTGTATTGTCTTGATGTAAGATTACATGTAAACCGTTGTCTAAATCATATTCTGTAAATTCAACCTTTTGCGCATGGGCTAAAGTGATGAAAAATACAAAAAAGGATAACATAATAGTTTTAGTCATTTTTTTTGTTTTAGTAATAGATTATCGATGTGAAAATAGGTAAATTGTTACAACATTTAGGATTTATAAATAAATTTTAAATCCCAAAGTCTTTATTAATTTACCCGTGAATTCTTATCCACGCGTATTTTTAATATATTTGCATATAAAACATATTCATGAACCGATTTGTATTATCCGTAAGATTTGGCATAGCATTGACGTCATCATTAATTGCTTATTTTTTGGTGCTGTCATTGTTCAACCTGCATATCAACCCCTTATTTAGTATATTTAATGGAGTTATTACTGGTTTTGCCATTTTTGAATCTATCCGTTATAAAAGAATAGAAAAGAAATCTGAATACAGTTATACTACTGGATTTCAGGCTGGTATCGTTACTGGGTTTCTGGCGACTATTATTTTTACATTTTTCATGGCTATATATGCTACCGAAATTGATCCTGAATTTATAAGTAAAATTGCAAAGAATTTTTTCAATTCTTACAATACAGGTGTTGGTGTTTTTGCTTTCACCGTTCTTTTATCAGGCTTAGCCACGACAATAGTCTTGACTCTTTCTTTTATGCAACTCTTTAAACACAAGCTTAAAGTCTAATTTAGGCTTCGAGTATTTTTATTGCCCGTCTATTTTTAAAATACTATATTTGCAAACTATTTTTTAGTAAAATCAAAAAACTAAACACTATGTATGCAATTGTAGAGATAGCAGGGCAGCAATTTAAAGTTGCGAAAGACCAGAAAGTGTTTGTTCACCGTTTAAAAGAAGAAGAAGGGACTAACGTATCTTTCGATAAAATTCTTTTATATTCAGACGGAGACAACATTACTCTTGGCGCCCCAGCTATAGACGGTGCTTCTGTAGACGCTAAAGTCGTCAAGCACTTGAAAGGAGACAAAGTTATTGTCTTTAAAAAGAAAAGAAGAAAAGGATACCGTAAGAAAAATGGCCATCGCCAGTATCTTACAGAAATCTTCATCGAAGGTATATCTCTTTCCGGAGGTAAAAAAGAGGATGCTGCTTCACCTAAAAAAGAGGAGAAGAACATTGAAGCTAAAGAAGTTGGTTCTGACTTAAGTGAGCATACTGTTGCTGAACTTAGAGAAATGGCTAAAGAAAAAGGCTTAGAAGGATACTCTGGTTTGAAAAAAGCAGAACTCATTGAGTTATTAAGTAAAAAGTAAATTAAACTTAAAAATTAAACATCATGGCACATAAGAAAGGTGTTGGAAGTTCAAAAAACGGAAGAGAATCACAATCGAAACGTTTAGGCGTTAAGATTTTTGGAGGGCAGCTTGCTATCTCTGGTAATATTATTTTGAGACAAAGAGGTACTGCTCACAATCCTGGTGATAATGTATATGCTGGAAAAGACCATACATTACATGCTAGAGTTGATGGAATCGTACATTTCAAGAAAACAAAAAATGATAAATCTTTTGTTCATATTCAACCATTTGAAGCATAAGTAAATATTCATTACGCTTAAAAGCTCTTTAAATCATATTTAAAGGGCTTTTCTTTTTTATACGATTCTGATACACCAGATTTTCAACCGAAATAAATTTCCGAAACTAGCTGTAGAATAATGGGGGTAAGAAAACTTTCCTTTTTCTTTGACGATATTAAAAAATCAAGAGTAGTGGAAAAAAAGCTAGAACTCTAGTTTTATGGTTTTTATCAGTTTTTTGTGGGATGATTTTATTTACAGATATAATCTGAAATTATTTTCAATAAAAATGTCAGGATAAAACCAAACTTATAATAAGACTCATCTTAACAATTTCTGTGTGAGTGAAACATGAAAATTTAAGAACTAAGCCTCACATTCAAACAAAATGGATTAAAAAACTATTTAAATAAATTCAATATATCAGAATTATGAGCTAATATTTTTTTAAGATTAAGAATAGAGCCCCCCCTGCATCTTTCCAACTATAAAAACGGTGGTCGAACTATAAAGTACTATTTATTTATTCATAAGGATTTACAAATGAATTAACTCCATCTAAAAAATCAGTAGGATGATTCACTGAGTCATTAGCCATCATAAATAGCATTAATAACAAAAGTGCTAAATAGTATAAATTTATCCTTTTTCATATTAATTTTGGTTTAAAGTTTTCTAATCATAAAAAAAGGCAATAGCTCCTAAAGCGAGACCAAAGATAAAGATATATGATCTGATATTTAGGGTTTTAGTCTTTTGAACGTTATTCATTTTTCATTACTATTTGATTAAATGTAGTAAACTAGGTTGACTGTTCTATTTTAGAATCGGACGATTATATATTTTGACTTGAAAGACTAAAATAGGACTCCGTAACAAAACTATATGGATACTGATGATAATAATTAAGCATTTAAATGTCGTATAAAATCAGTTTCTTTTTCACTTACTAATCGTCATAAAATAGAATAGTAACTATGGCTATGCTTATATTTTTTGCTCAACTAAATAAAAAACCTATGCTGAGCTACATTGTAGTATAACTCAAATTTTTAATGTATCATTTAAGAACCAAATTGGTATAAGAATATTTCAAGTGGAATACATTATGAGGAATCATCGGATAAAAATACATGTTAATGTAAAACTTTTAAAAAACACTTATTAACTTAAAATAAGAGAAATACCAATCATCGAAAGTCCATTAACCTCGTATTGTTTTAGGTCTAAATCGATACTGTGTATTACCGATGAAAAGTTCTGTTTTCCATAAGCAAGTATCTTTTATATAAGGTTTATAACTTTACTAGAACCAGGCATTCCATGGTATTGCAGAAAGCATTAACAATAGAGCTAAGGCATAAAAAATTGCAATCGTTTTAAATTTCTTACTGGAAGCTAACTTTTTTTTGTGCTTGCTGTAGCCTGCTGTTATAAGAACGATTACAATAATCATAATTAATGGATGGTAAACGAGATACAATCTCAACACACTATCTGCTAGAATTCCTTTTATACCTACCTCAGAAAAAGCAGAAAAGTACGGACTCACAAAATAAATTATAAGACCTATAAGCAGTTGAATATGTGAAACAATTAATGTAAAAAGTGAAATTCTAAAATCTGGCGGGCCAAAATATTTCTTTCCTAACGTCTTAACAATAGCATTGAATGTAGCTAGTGTAAGTACTAACAGGACTAGATAAGCCCAGTATGAATGAACTGTTTGTAAAACTTGGTACATAGTATTTATTTATCGTTTTCAAATAAGGCTTTTAATTCGGTAGCGTCCTTTGGTTTCATTTTACCAGCTAGGACTAAGCTAAGTTGTTTGCGTCTAAGAGCAGCATCATATCTTTCTTTTTCAAGTTCAGTTTTAGGCTCTAGCTTTGGAACTGGAACTGGATTACCAGTATCATCTACAGCAACAAAGGTGTATATGGCTTCGTTAGCTTTAGTGCGTCTACCGCTTTCTCTATCTTCTATCCACACATCTAGAAAAATCTCCATAGACGTTTTGAAACTTCTAGTAACTTTAGCCTCCACAGTCACAACACTCCCTAGAGGAATGGCTTTGTTAAAAGCAACATGATTCACAGATGCCGTCACTACTATTCGTCTAGAATGTCTCCTAGCCGCTATACTTGCTGCTCGATCCATCCTAGCTAACAACTCTCCACCAAACAAATTATTGAGTGGATTTGTTTCACTAGGTAAGACTAAATCTGTAAGTATAGTTTTTGAATCTTCAGGATGTTTTACTTCCATTATTCCTTTTCTGCAAAGGTAAGGCTTGTAGTATAAATCAAATCTTAAAGTTGCTTAACAAATAGCCAAGCATCTGGATTTTCTACGTATTTTATCTTTTTGAGATGCTTTAAAGCCATTTCCTTATCGGAATAACTGGCGAAGGCCACTTGATGTAACCCATAAGTGTTTTTACCAACCAATGCTGCAGTATAGCCTTTTTGTTGTAAAAGCTTAACCTTTCTTTCTGCGTTAGCTTCAATTCTGAATGCTCCAGCTATGATATGGTATTTGGGTAGGATGATTTTTACCTTATTGGATTCTAAGTCTAAACTGGAAAATGTAAAATTAAATTCAGCACTTTGTATTTTTTCCTGTAAGAGAGTTTCAGCTTTTTGGGATTCGGTATAGTTATGCAAAATTACATGCCTGTTATATTGGTATAGACCAACAAAACCAGCCAAACCTACAGCTAGAAGACCTACGGCAGCATACTTTAAATAGGGTTTAGCCGTTGAAGTATTTTTTTCTCCTAAGTTTTTCTCTACTAGTGTGCCAATTGGTAGATCTCCTCTTAGAGTTTCATGTGAATTAGAATCGGTTTTTGCCAAGTTCACTAAGTCAAAAGCCTGCAATCCAAAAGAGTCCGCAAAATAATTTTCAGTTTCCTCAGGTTCAAATGAAATTTTAAATTCGGTATCTAAGGAAAACAATCCTAAATTTGGTAATCTAAGGGTTTTGTCTTGGTACAGAGCAGTTAAAAAATCATCTACAAAAAGCTTAATTTTAAACTTTGCACTCTCAAAGTCTATAGATTCAGCTTTAGCTATTGTTTCTGCTAAAAGTCCATCCTGGTTTTGTATTGATTTGTTAAAAGTAATATGCTTCGAAGGAGGCGTGAATTTATCTGCTTTATTATCGTAAACCGATGATCTTTTTTGAATAACAAAAGCACCGAGGCTAGGAACAATTACACATTCGTATTTGTACAATAATTGTTTTATGTATTCATCAACTTTCATAATTACAAATTTAATTTTTTTACTTACATGGGCAACAGTCCCTTAAGAAGTTTTCTAATAAGATTGCTCTATTAATTTAGAACTTGAGTTTTATCCCTGAGTATACCCCAAAGAAATAAGGCTGAAAATCTGTTGTATTGCTTTTGAAAGTGTTGATTTGATATATAAATTTTGGCTCTAAATTTAGAGATATTTTATCTGAAATAGAATAGTCAAATCCAACTCCAAAATTAGCACTGAAGCTAAAGTCGTTAAGATTATCTGCTTCACCAATGTTGGAAGATGCCCCACCTTCTTCAAAAAAGACCTCATTATTATTAAGAAAGAATGTGCTACCTCCACCTAAAATATGAATCCCAAGTTTTGAATTTAATAAGGCGTATTCTATTTCCAAAGGAACCTCTAAAAATCCTAACTCATGGCTGAGTCTTCCCGTCGAGCTGAATTCGGAAGAAGAAATTGGGGAGCCAGAAGAAGCTTGGTTTGTGGGAGTAGTTCTTGAATCTCCATTGATCAATGAAACATTCCCTATTGAAGTTTTAGAGACAAGATTATCCGACTGAAAACTTTGATCTCTGAAGGAAGAAGACGTAGTCGATAGAATGACATCTTGGGTATTATAGCCAAGAGCAACTTGGTTAACTCCCGCTCTTATCTTAACTCTTCTATTAATCGCATAAGCTACATTTACCCCATAAGATACATTTGCATTGCTACTGGTTTTGCCCTTTAATTGCTCATTTATAGCGTTTCCACCATTAAAAGAATTCATAAATACCGGAGCAACCTTAGGCTGAATTTCCCATTGATAAGGTAGTTTCATTTCCTCCATAACAAGGTCTTTATTTTCTTCTTCTATAACATCAAATATGGATTTTTTCTCTCCAACTTTAGACTTTAAAGCCTTATCCGCGATGGTTTTGGAAATTTTAAAAGTTGAAATTGAATTAGGTATTACCGAATGAAAAGGAGTACTATCAGTTTTAACCGAAGATTGAACCAATCTTTCAAGATTTGAACGGTTTAGTTTATTTTCCACTGCTGCTTCTTTGGTTTCTTTGATGATCTGGAAGGCAAAAAAGGTTTCTAGATTATCTTCAAATTTTGATAGCTGATAGTTAACTGAGCTAAAACCATATCGCTGTTTCGTGAGGGTCTCCACTAAATCTGTGCTCCTTATATTTATGTTTTTAAGCGGTCTAGTGATCGAAACAGAAGTTTGTGTATTGCTTTTATTCTGATAGAACACTCCTATCGAAAAAAATAAAACAAGCATAGCCGCAACGGAAGCCGCTCCCCACCAGAAGGGGATGGTTTTCTTTCTGCGTTTTCTTTCAGCTAGCTTTTTCTCAATACCCTTCCAAACTTTTGGGGAGGGAGATTCTTGAAAGTCTTTAAAACTTTCTTGAAACATGCGCTCGATATGTTTTGAAGGCTTCATAATTTAATGATCAATTTTATAAGAGGGCATCCCTTTTTCATGGACTGTATTTATTTTTTTACGTAAAATTTCTTTGGCTCTAGAAAGGTTAGATTTTGAGGTGCCTACCGATATCTTGAGCTTTAAAGCAATTTCATTATGTGAAAACCCATCAAGGACATATAGATTAAATACCAGTCTATATCGGTTTGGTAAATTTTGAATACAGTTCAAAAGAAAAGGCAAAGAGTAGTCCTCATCATTGACATAAACTTCGTCTGCTTGCAGAGCATCCTCATTTACAAGTTCGAAAACCTTCTGACTTCTATAGCGTTGTAAGCAAATATTTATCGTAATCCGTTTTAACCACCCTTCAAAGGAACCCTTATGTTCAAACTGATGTATCTTTTCGAGAATCTGAATAAAGGCATCTTGAAGATTATCTTCTGCCTCGGCATAATTTCTTGAATATTTCAATGAAATACTAAACAGCACACCTGAGAACATTTCATACAAAAGTTTTTGTGAAGAAATATCCTGTTGTTTGCAGTGCTTTATTAGTTTTTTTAATTCCATTTATTCTATTACAACAACTTCTTTATCTATATAAACTGGCTCACCTTCATTATCAACATCACTTAAAAATTTAAAAGTGAAGTTAGTTTCAAATGTATTTCTAAACTCCAGTTCCTTTAATTCACCTGATGCCTCTTGGCTACAATTTGAGGCTTGTGTAAATAATGTAACTGCTTTAACAATAACTAGACTATCTCCTTCTGGTAAAACATCAAAATTTGAAAAGACATGGCAATCAGAGTCCTTTTGGTAAGTAATCTCTAGAGAATAAGATTTCCCAATAACCATAGTGTCCTGCACATTAGCATTCAAAATAGGGGAGATTTGAGTGCCTTGAAAAAATCCATCATCGTTGATATCACAGCCTATCAATACAAACATGCTAAAAATGGATACGATGAGAATTTTACTCTGTAATTTCATTAGTAATTGTTTATTAGTAGACGGTCTATTTTCTTAAAGGTTGCGTGGATAACTACAATAATCTTACAATCCAAAAAACCGAGGCTTAAAACTCGGTTTTTTCTTAAATTTTTAAAATTAAAGTTTACTTATCTTCCTTAGCCACTTTAATGGCTTTTATAATCTTCACTTCTAATTCTTCCATAAGCTCGGGATTATCGAGAAGTAGTGTTTTTACTGCATCTCTACCTTGCCCAAGCTTCGTGTCTTCATAACTAAACCAAGACCCTGCTTTTTTGATAATTTCATAATCTACACCAATGTCTATGATTTCACCTATTTTTGAAACTCCAGTTCCATACATGATGTCAAATTCTGCCATTTTGAAAGGTGGAGCCACTTTATTTTTTACCACCTTCACACGGGTTTTGTTTCCCAGCACATCACTATTGGAATTTTTAATTTGAGTAGACCGTCTAATATCCAACCTTACAGAAGCATAAAACTTAAGTGCATTACCCCCTGTAGTTGTTTCTGGATTCCCAAACATTACCCCAATTTTCTCCCTCAATTGATTAATGAAGATCACCGTACAATTGGTTTTGCTAATTGTAGAAGTCATTTTCCTTAATGCTTGAGACATCAATCTTGCGTGAAGGCCCATTTTGGAATCTCCCATTTCCCCTTCTATTTCACTCTTTGGAGTTAAGGCTGCAACAGAGTCAATAACAATGATATCTATCGCTCCAGAACGAATTAAGTTTTCAGTTATCTCTAAAGCTTGTTCACCGTGGTCTGGTTGAGAGATAATTAGGTTATCTATATCGATGTTTAAATTCTTCGCATAGGTTCTATCAAAGGCATGTTCAGCATCAATAAATGCAGCAATGCCTCCAGCTTTTTGGGCTTCTGCAATGGCGTGCAGTGCCAAAGTTGTTTTACCTGATGATTCTGGTCCATATATCTCTACGACTCTTCCTCTAGGGTAACCTCCAACACCCAAAGCCAAATTTAGACCCAGAGAGCCCGAAGAAATAGCCTCTATATCTTGAACAGCTTGGTCACTCATCTTCATCACTGTTCCCTTACCGTAAGTTTTGTCTAGCTTGTCTAAAGTCAATTGAAGGGCTTTCAACTTTGCATCCTTCTCGCTGCTCTCTTTTGCCATGTTTTTTATTTGAATTCGTTTTTGTAAAAATAGTGTTTCTTTTTAATATTATTGTTATCCACGCAACCATTCGTTTATTGTGTATCTTACTATTAAAGATAGAATTTGAAGTTTCTAATCAAAACATCTATAATTAATATATACGGGGTATCATTCTCATTTACCACCGTTTGTAGTTGTAAAATCGACGGGGGCTGACGTTGTTATACTTTGACGATTACAAAAATGTATAACAACGAATTAGCCAAACCTTGTTGTTTTTGACAACATTTTAAAAAAGCCCTGAAATTCAGGGCTTTTTTTATTGAAGAAAATCTGGTAATATTATTAACTTATTTTTAACGTACTAGGCTTTTTTTAAATAGGTAGAACAAAAATCCTATTTTATATTTGTCTTGTCATTGACCATAAACTGGTATGTGATTTATAGAGAAGAGGCGAGAGACAGGCTCTGCGACCCTCGGCAACCCCAACAAAATGTTGAAAGGTGCTAACTCCTGCCCTATATGGGATATATAAATTAGAAAAAATGAATTACTCTCTTCTTAAGACTACTTTACCTTTTTTATTCAATTTGAATAAAATGTCACACTGCATTTTATTAAGCGTTTTAAGCTTGCTTTCTATGCGAATGCTTAAGCCTATGCTATGCATTGTTCCTATGCGCGCATAGGCTATCTACAACTTTTAATCAAGCTCAATGCTTTCAATCCAGAAGGTCTAATGAGCATTCCCCTTTTAAAAATCATAAACATTTATCTATGTCTACACCATTAAAATTCGAAAGTTTACAACTTCATGCAGGTCAGCAAGCAGATCCAACGACAGGTTCTATAGCCGTGCCAATTCATCAAACTTCCTCTTATCAATTTCAAAATTCAAAACATGCTGCAAGGCTCTTTGGGCTAAAGGAATTTGGAAATATTTACACAAGAATTATGAACCCCACTACAGATGTTTTTGAAAAACGAGTAGCCGCATTGGAAGGTGGCGTGTCTGCAGTAGGGACTTCGTCTGGAATTGCTGCTCAATTTTTAGCACTGATCACCATCTTACAAACCGGTGAAAATTTTGTTTCTACTTCTTATGTTTATGGAGGAACTTTCAATCAATTCAATGTCACCTTTAAAAAGTTAGGTATCGATGCTCGATTCGCCAATGGTGATGAGCCTAGTTCATTTGAGGCCCTTATCGATGATAAAACAAAAGCGATCTATCTTGAAACTATAGGCAATCCAGAATTCAACATTCCAGATTTTGAAGCGATAGCACAAATCGCACAGAAACATCAAATCCCTCTTATTGTTGATAATACCTTTGGAGCTGGAGGGGCTATCGCACAGCCTATAAAGCATGGTGCTAATATTGTAACTAGTTCAGCGACCAAATGGATTGGTGGGCATGGCAACAGTATTGGAGGAATACTTGTTGATGCAGGTAATTTCAATTGGGCCAATGGAAAATTTCCTGGGTTTACAGAGCCTTCAAAAGGCTATCACGGACTTAAATTCTGGGAAGTCTTTGGTGAAGGTAATGAGCTTGGTCTGCCAAATGTTGCTTTTGCCATCAAAGCGAGAGTGGAAAGCTTAAGGGATTTTGGACAAGCCTTAAGTCCCTTCAACTCCTTTCTTTTGCTTCAAGGCTTAGAAACTTTATCTCTGAGGACCGAGCGACATTCTGATAATGCTTTAAAACTCGCCCATTATCTCAATGAACATCCAAAAGTGGATTATGTTAACTATCCAGGTTTAGAAAGTTCTCCCTATCATGAGAATGCCAAAAAATATTTACGCAGAGGTTTTGGAGCCGTTTTGTCTTTCAAACTTAAAGGTACTCTAGAAGAAGCAGACCAACTGGTGGATTCTCTTCAGTTGATTATACATACTGCCAATGTTGGAGATGCCAAAACATTAATAATTCATCCGGCCTCTACCACACACCAACAGCTAGATGAAGAAGAGCAAAAAGCCTCTGGCGTCTTTCCAGGACTCCTTCGAATATCTGTAGGCATAGAACATATAGACGATATTATTAACGACTTAGACCAAGCCTTATCTAACCTATAACCTCTAAAACTATGAGTATTTCAAATTTTTCAATTAATGGATCTAGTATCAACGCAACAGCATACCAAGGACGTTCAAGACAGTTCAACTTTCTTGTAGATGAACCTCATGAACTGGGCGGGCAAGATTTAGCTTCAAACCCTGTAGAATATTTATTAGCAGGTTACGCAGGATGTCTCAATGTTGTTATAAATCTAGTCGCTAAAGAACTTGGTGTAAAGATTTATGATATGAAAATCAACATCAACGGAAATATAGATGCTGCTAAATTTTTAGGTTATAGCGAAGAAGCTAGAGCAGGTTTCCAATCTCTGGATGTAGATATAAATTTTGTGACGAATGCAACTCAAGAGAGTATTGACTTCCTTTTGAAAAACGTAAAGAAAAGATGCCCTATCAACGATAACTTGAGTAATGAGACTCCCATTCATTACCATATCCATAAATCATCCTATAAGGAAGAAATTCATGCCTGAAATTTTTAAATACCAAGACCCCTTTCAATTGGAAAACGGTGAAGTCCTTCCAGAGCTAGAAGTCTCTTATACTACCCTCGGGAAACTAAACAAAGAAAAGTCCAACGTCATTTGGATCTGTCATGCGTTAACGGCAAATGCACAACCAGAAGACTGGTGGAGGGGTCTTATTGGAAATATAAAAGGAATTGATACGGAAAAGTATTTTATAGTGTGTGCCAACATTATCGGTTCTTGCTATGGAAGTACCAACCCTAAAAGTATCAATCCAAAAACAGGGGAAGTCTATGGATTAAATTTTCCTCTATTTAGCATAAGAGACATCACTAAAAGTTTGGAGCTATTGAGTGAGGCCTTGGAAATTAAACACATACAATTTCTGATTGGAGGTTCCATGGGGGGAATGCAGGCTATGGAATGGGCTATTGAAAAGCCAGATAAAATTAAAAACCTAATCCTATTAGCGACAAATGCAAAGCATTCCTCTTGGGGAATCGCTTTAAATGAAACTCAGCGTATGGCTATAGAAGCTGATTCTACCTTTTATAAAAAAGAAATAAATTCTGGTAAAAAAGGTCTTGAGGCCGCAAGAGCTATAGCCTTATTGAGTTACAGAAATTATAACACCTATAGAACTACTCAAGTTGACCAAGAAGATGCAGCGTATCATTTTAAAGCCTCCTCTTATCAGAAATATCAAGGAGAAAAACTTTCGAAGCGTTTTGATGCTAAATGTTATTGGTATTTATCCAAAGCTATGGATAGCCATAGTGTAGGAAGAAACCGAGGTGATTGTAAAGAAGCCTTGGCAAAAATTAAAGCTGAAACTTTGGTTATAGCTGTCCAAAGTGATCTTTTATTTCCAGTGGAAGAGCAAAGATTCTTGGCTCAACATATCTCGAAAGGAAAACTAGAAGTTATAGATTCTATCTACGGTCATGATGGGTTTTTGATTGAAGTAGAAAAGATAAAATCATTAGTACACAAACATTTTAAACTATAACTAATCCCACAACAAATAACTAGTGGACTTTTTGGATTTGGAAGTGTTGGTTCAGGAATTTACCAAGTCTTAAAGAGAAAGTCCATTTTCGGAATTCATCTCAAAAACGTAGTCATTAAAAACCCAAATAAACTCAGTTCTATAGACTCTTCACTATTGAGCTATAAGGCTGAAGGCATTTTGAAAGAGAATCTAAATAATGTTGTGCTTGAGCTAATTGACGATGCTGAAGCAGCTTACTATATCCTAAAAGAGGTCTTAAAGAGTGAAAACATGTGGTTAGGCCAACCAGAAGATGCTGGCTAATCATTTTAAAGAGCTCGTTAGTTTTGCTCAAAAATGGGTGTAAGTTTACTTTGCGTAACTTTGGTTTGTAGAAGTATCCCTGTTTTAAGGGGATCAGAAACGTCTTTTGCTCGTGACAACTTAAAAGTCTTAAAAGCCATAAGCAATGGTACGAGCAGTTATATGCTTCCCCGCTTATTTTAGGAACCGCAATCTTTTATAGAGACTATCACAGATGCTCAAAACATAGTTTTGCAGAATCGAATCCTACTTTGGATATCTACGGATGGGACTCTAATTTCAAGCTTATCATGAGTAATCACGAGGATTTTGGAGTGTTGAATACACCTGAAGAAATTTTAAACCTTTGCATAAGACATGTAAAACCAAAGGATATTGAATTTGCGAAAGAGAGGGATTTCAGTATCGAGTTAATGGGCCATTCTAACCTAGATGAAGAAGGTTTAACGGCATACGTTGCGCCGCAATTTATACCAACAACCGAAGCCTTAACTTCTATAGATTTTGAAAATAATGCGGTCCAAATCGATGCTGAATTTGCTCAGGAACATCTTTTAAAGGGAAAAGGTGCAGGTAGTATTCCAACAGCAAGCGCTGTCCTTTCCGACCTAGTTTCACTATTTGAAAATTACTCCTATGATTATTCTAAAGCAAGTCAGAAACCTGCTGAATTTAATAGTGAAAAGCTTATTAAGGTCTATCTGTCTTCATACCATCACGAAGACCTACAATCTATAAAATTCAAAACAGAAATTCTTTGTGGAACCCAAAAGAACCTTCAGTATAAAATTGGAGAAATATCAGCTAAAAGCCTAAAACAGTGAGTCGCTAAACTTTTCTCTGAATTTTTTACAGCTGTATTTTTAAGATTGAACTCGCTTTTCTTTGTTTTTCGATATTTAGATTTGAGAAGCCGTCAAGTGTCAATCTGAAGATGCATTAATGTCTCAAGTAGATTTATACTACAATTAAAAATATTTGAAAGTAAATATAATTTTATACTCCAAAACAAGTTAAATAGATCGGATATAATTTTGAGACCTCTTTTTTTGTAAATTCAAATTAATTACTTTTGCATCAATAATCATTTATTTTAACTAAAACATAAGAATTGCATGCATCTGTTCAATAAGCTAAGTTCAAAAGAAAGGGAGAAGCTTATTGAAAAAGCTGGTGAAGAACGTTTTACCCTTTCTTTCTATAAGTACCATCATCTTGAAAATCCTAAGGAATTTAGAGACTACTTATTTATCAATTGGAATGCATTGGATGTTTTAGGAAGAATTAATATTGCAGGGGAAGGTATAAATGCTCAACTCTCAATACCAGCCAAGAAATTAGATCAATTTAGACATTTGCTAGACGGCATTGATTTCTTAAAACACGTTCGTCTCAATATCGCTATAGAACATTATGATAAGTCATTCTTAAAACTTAAAATCAAGGTTAGGCCTAAAATAGTGACAGATGGGCTTAACGACTCAACCTTTGATGTCACTGATATAGGAATTCATGTGGACGCCAAAAAATTCAATGAATTAATTGAAGATCCAAACACAGTTTTAGTAGATATGAGAAATCATTATGAAAGTGAAATTGGCCATTTTAAAAATGCAGTGACTCCAGACGTGGATACTTTTAGACAATCTCTAGATATGATAGAGAAAGAATTAAAAGATCATAAAGAAGATAAGAATCTTGTCATGTACTGTACTGGTGGTATTCGCTGTGAAAAAGCTAGTGCTTACTACAAGCACAAAGGCTTTAAAAAAGTCTATCAACTAGAAGGGGGAATTATAGAGTATGCAAGGCAAGTAAAAGACAATAGTCTGGACAATAAATTCTTTGGAAAAAATTTTGTGTTTGATGATCGCCGAAGTGAGAAGATCTCCGACGATGTGATTTCAAAGTGCCATCAATGTGGAAAAACATGTGATATCCACGTAAATTGTGCTAATGATGGTTGTCATCTTCTATTTATTCAATGTGAGGAATGTGCGAAGAAAAAGGATGGATGCTGTTCCCACGCGTGCCAAGATGTTGTTCACTTACCTCATGAAGAGCAAAAGAAATTGAGATCTGGTAGATTCGTTTGGAACAAAGAATTTAAGAAAGGGCGTTCGCCAGTTTTAAAATTTAAATAATGCCAATTTAAACTGGTAATATCTCAATAAATCGTTTCCTCTTTGCTTACTTTTTACCAAAAATAATTGCCGTGATGTGAGCTGCACTAATTATTTTTAATTCAAATCAAAAAAATCGGGTTGAGCTATGCTTTAGTATAGTTCAATTTTTTTACGAGATATTAAAAATCTAGTTTGATATAAAATTGAAATAAGCTAAGCTTCTACAGATTTGGCTTTGTCTTTTTTTAGCTTTTTCTTGCGATTGGAAATATAGACTCCAAACAAGATAACTACTCCGGCAGCTAACTGATAAAGATTGAATTTTTCTCCATCCAAAAATCCCCAAAACAAAGCAACGATGGGAATAAGATACGTCACTGATGTAGAAAAAACAGGATCTGAAAGCTGAATTAACCTATTGAAGAGTATCTTGGCTAGTGCTGTTCCAAATAAAGCTAATAAAACAATATAACCTAAGGAACTCTGTACAGTCTCTTGAGCCAAAAACTCCACATCAAAAAAACCAGTGAAGACCAGCATCACAAACGCTGGTGGGATCAATACTAAAAAGGATCCAGTTGCTATACCTAATGCGGAAATATCGTCTAAGTAAGTCTTTAAAATGTTAGCATTGAAGGCATACATCAAAGAAGCGATCACAGGTAAGACGCCAAACCAGTAATTTTGATTTGGGTTTAAAGAGGCCCCTGCCAAAATAAGAAGAACAGATCCTGCTAAGCCTACTATCACTCCAGTGAATTGTTTTTTAAAAAATTGCTTGCTGAAAAATAAAACACCTGTAATAAGAGCTAGCAAAGGAACTGTAGAATTTAAAATAGAAGCGATAGTACTATCAATCTCAGTTTCAGCATAAGAAAATAATAAGGTTGGAAACATGGTACCTATAAACCCTGAAATAGTTATCCATTTCCATTGACTTTTCTTGATTTGCTTAACCTTTTTAAACCCTATGATCAAAAGAAATACCCCGGTAATCAATACCCTTAAAGCTGTTAGCTGAAGTGGAGAAAAACCGTCTAGACCTTTTTTTATAAGTATAAACGAACTTCCCCAAAGTAAGGCTAAAGAGAAAAGAAATATCCACTTTAAATAATTTGAATTCAAATCTTTTATTTTTTACAAAAGTCTATTTTAAAAATGAATCCAATTAATAAATTCGGGTTAAAAAATTGAGGGTATTCCAAGTGGAAACAAAAAACCAACTTTTTAAAGCTGGTTTTTTGTAAATTTCTAAGGACTATTCATCCATTTGTGGGTACCAGTCCAATAGCTCTACGTTTATAGATGGATTTTTTGCATTGACCAAAGCCTTAAACCTCTCAATATCAGAAAGCCCACCTTGGCCACGATAATGGTAAGGGTAGACTTCTTTAGGCTCAAAAGCTAGTACACCTTCTGAAGCTGACTCTACATCCATAGTGTAAGGTAAATTCATACAAATAAAAGCTTTGTCGATCTCTTTCAAATTGCGCATTTCGTCCACATCTTCAGTATCCCCAGAAAAATAGACTCTAAAGTCATCTTTTTCGACCACGTATCCATTTCCTCTCCCTTTTACATGGCGAACTTCACTTGCATCCCCTCGATTATACATCGCTATTCCTTCAATAGTAAATCCATTCACGTCTATTGACTCTTCATTACCTAAAATAAGCAATCGATCAGAAAGCTCCTCACCAATCCTATCTGCAACTGCTTTTGGAACAACTATTTTTGTTGCTGAAGTTGAGACAGCTTTTAAAGTCTCTAGATTAAAGTGGTCCCCGTGAATATCTGTCACCAAAATAATACTGGGCTCTGGCTGATTCTTAAAAGCCTCTTTTCCATCCACGGGGTCTATATAAAAAACTGTAGAGTTGAGTGTAAATACGGCTGTTGCATGTGAGATTGGCGTAATACTAAAATCAGCTATTCCCTTTTCTATAGAAATAGCTTGCTCTTCTTTCTTAGCAGTATCTTCCTTTTGGACTGTATCTTCTTTACATCCGATTAGAACTACTAAACCTAATATAACCAGCATTATTGACTTCATCATAAATTTAAATTTTTGTTGTATGCTTAATATAAGTGAATTTATATAAAAGAAGCTTTGTATTTTTTCACTGAATGGAGAAAGCTCAAAAACGGTAAAACTTCTTATTTCCATTTCAAGGTTTCCATTAAACGCCTTATATCTCTTTTAAGATAATCTGCTGCAGGAAGTATAGAGTCATAATTTGGTTTAGCGTCAAAGTATATAGCTCCTGTAAGAAAATGAGATGTACTATCCGTTAAATAAAACTGAGCTTGTGAAGCAGCATCGCCTTCTACTTCATAAAAGTTACCCGAGGTGTTATTTTTCTCATTTTGATAACTACTTGCTTTGATGAGATCTGCCTTTATGGTGTGTGTTTCTGGTAGTTTTTGAGCATCTATGAGTAATTCTCTTAGATTATTATTGACCGTAGAATACGTCAAATAGATTTTCGCATTCATTTTTGGATAACTTAGGTTTATCCAACAAGGCCGGTTTGGATTTTTTATGTCAACTTCTGCTGCTGAATTTTTTTCAAAAGAGAAAGGGCAATCAAATTCTACTTGTTTAAAACTTGAAGTATCGTAGGTTAAGGCTAAAAATCCAGAGGGTTTTGGCTGTGGCGATTCTCCACAAGAGACGATTAAGAGAAGGAGCAAAGCTAAAACTGATTTCCCCATCTTATTTGGTTTCATCAGGGTTAATTTTTACTTTAAGCTGAACAATTCGCTTACTATCTAAAGCTTCTACAGTAAAGTCGAAATTATGGAACTTGATGATCTGTCCTTTCTTTGGAAAACCTTTTGCTGATTCCAGTACAAACCCAGCAAGTGTTTCTGCTTCACCCTTATTGTATTCGAACATATCAATTTTAGGATCGCTTAACTTCATTATTTTATAGAGGTCTTTTAGCGGTATTTTACCTTCAAAAACATAAGTCGAATCGTTTATTTTTGAATAAATAACGTCTTCATCATCAAATTCATCGCTGATATCTCCAACAATCTCCTCTATAATATCTTCTAAAGAAATCAATCCACTGGTCCCACCATATTCGTCCACGACAATGGCTAAATGATTTTTCTGCTCTTGGAAATCTGTTAATAAGTCATCTAGTTTTTTATTTTCTGGCACAAAATAAGGTTCTCTAACTAAGGACTGCCAGTTGAAATCTTTTTGCTGAAGGTGAGGCAACAAATCTTTGATATAAAGTATTCCTGTAATATTATCCACATTGTCCTCATACACTGGAATTCTGGAATAACCATGCTCTATAATTTCAGGAACAATTTCAGAGAAGGGTTGCTCTACATTCAATGCAAAAATATCTAGTCTTGGTTTCATGACTTGCTTTGTATCGGTATTTCCAAAAGAAACGATACCCTGCAAGATTTTCTTTTCATCTTTTGAGGTATCCTCCTCATTTGTCAATTCTAAAGCTTGGGACAATTGATCTACACTCAGATTGGTTCTTTGCTTACCCAACTTGCTTTGTATGGTATTGGTAACCGACCGCATAGGAAGACTGAGCGGGGTAAGTAAGCGGTCTAGGATACTTAGCGGCAAAGCCATAAAATGTGCAAATTGTATGTTATTTCGGTTGGCATATACCTTAGGTAGGATCTCTCCAAACATCAAAATTAGAAAAGTCACTACGCCTACATCAATGATGAATTTGAGGCTAATTCCAAAAAATAGGGTGCTTGATTCTCCATAATATGTATCACTTATAGAGGCATACAGCAAGACTATAGCGATGTTTATAAAGTTATTAGCAATAAGAATCGTAGCCAATAGTTTCTTGGGTCTATCCAACAAATTGATAATAATCTGTTCTTGTTTAGACACATTACCTTCTTTTACATCAAAATCTGAGGGCTTTAATGAAAATAGAGCCACTTCTGAACCAGAAATAAGGGCTGATGCAATGAGGAGGACAAAAAATAGTATGATTTTGACTACATCAATAATTTCTATTGCTGAAAAAAAGATGAGACACGAGGGACCGGGTTCCAAAATTGAATTGATTTTTGTTTAAAAGGGTAGATCATCTTCTTCCTCTTCCATAGCCTGAGGTTTTGGAGATGGTTTTGAAGCAGTTTGTTGTTGAGAAGCTGGGGGTGCTTGAATTGGTGGTTCAGTAGTAGCTGGATCCTTTGGGGTTAAAAATGTAAATTCTAAACATTGTATTTCTGTAGAATATCTATCCATTCCTTTTTCATCCTGCCATTTCTTGGTTTTAATGCGACCTTCAATATAAACTTTATCTCCTTTTTTGAGGTATTTTTCACAGACTTCAGCGGCCTTATTTCTAACAACAATATTATGCCATTCCGTATTGCTTATTTTTTCGTTGGTAGCTTTATTGATGTACTCTTCATTTGTGGCCAAAGGAAAGCGGCCAATACAATTCCCACCTTCAAAATAATGCATCTTCACCTCATCACCAGTATGGCCTATGAGCATAACTTTATTAAGTGTTCCTGCCATGATATTTAATTTAATGTAAATGTAAGAAAAAGAATTATGCTAAAGAAAATTCAGATTCTATAAAATTCTGAATAAGAACAGGAACAGGAAGCTTTTGTAACTCCTTCAAATTACAGGTTTTTATCCCTTTTGAAAACTTTAGCTTAGAGAGGCTATCAACAGAAGAAACACGAATAAACGTCGCCATAATTTTTCGATGAGAAAGCAAATGAACTACGGGAACCTCATTCAATTTTTCAATATGATCTATAGGGAAATCACCTGCATCTAGGAGAGATTTTATGTCTTCCGAAGAAGGAGTTTCTAAAGGCTCTGCAGATTCTAATAATGGAAATTGATAAAGTCCTCTCCATATTCCTGCCCCGCTTCTTTTTTGAACAAGGGTGGTGTTATCTTGATCTACAAAAATCAAATAATTGAAGTAGCGTTTCTTGACGACTGTCTTTTTGATCTTTATGGGAAGTTCTTCGACTTTCCCTAGTTGATAGGCGGCACAATCTTGCTGAAATACGCAAAACATACATTTTGGAGATTTGGGTCGACAATGTAAAGCGCCAAACTCCATAATAGCTTGATTGTAAGTTGCAGGCTGGGAGGTATCCATAAGTTGTTGAGCTTTGGTTTTGAATTCCTTGACGCCTTCCGAAGAATTAATAGGGGTGTGAATTCCCAGAAATCTTGAAACAACGCGTTGTACATTCCCATCGACAACCGCTACAGATTCGTCAAAAGCAAAAGAAGCAATGGCTGCAGCGGTATAATCGCCAACTCCCTTTAAGGTTTTAAGGTCGTTAAAGTTGTCTGGAAACTTCCCTTTTAAGGTTTCACTAACATACTTAGCGGTAAAGTGAAGATTTCTTGCTCTGGAATAATATCCTAAACCCTGCCATAATTTCATCACTTCATCCTCTTCAGCTTTGGCAAGATTGTGAACAGTAGGAAATTGTTCTATAAACTTTTGAAAGTAAGGCAAGCCCTGCTTGACCTGGGTTTGCTGCAAAATAATTTCACTCAGCCATATTGTATAAGGATCTTTTGTATGCCGCCAAGGCAAATCTCTTTTTTCAGTTTCATACCAATTTAGCAAACGCTTAGAGAAATTCATTATTTACTTTTTGCAAGTATAATTCATATCCGCCTACTATTTAGGCCATTGTGTTTAATTATTGCGGATTAATTACTTATATTTGCAAGCTCAAAAAAATCTAAGATTAATCCTGAATAAATAATTTTGAATTATGACGAAAGCAGATATTGTAGCTAACATTTCAGACAAACTCGGTTTGGAAAAAGGTGAGGTCCAAGCTACTGTAGAAACCTTTATGGATGAAGTTAAGAATTCTTTAGAAGGTGGAGATAACGTGTATCTAAGGGGTTTTGGAAGCTTTATTGTAAAGACTAGGGCAGAAAAGACAGGTAGAAATATCTCAAAAAACACAACAATAAAGATTCCTGCGCACAATATTCCAGCATTTAAGCCAGCCAAAATATTTGTAGAAGGAGTCAAACAAAATGTTGAAGTAAAATAAATTTTAATAATCAATAAAAAATTAAGCTTATGCCAAGCGGTAAAAAAAGAAAAAGACATAAGGTAGCTACTCACAAAAGAAAGAAAAGAAGTAGAGCTAACCGTCACAAGAAAAAGTAGTAAAAAACCTACTTTTTTTATTAAAAACGTTCTTTGACTTCGAAATTTATAATTTAAATTTTTGTACCCTAAAATTGTAATCACAGCCTCAAAAAGGTCATGGTTACTTATGTATAATTTTGTCTGTAATAAAAACACAGACTCCTAAATCTAATACGCGTGAACAAGGAATTAATAGTACGATCTAGTTCCGACGCTGTAGATTTTGCCTTATTAAAAGACGGAAGACTCATAGAGCTTCATAAAGAAACAGAAGGATTTGATTTTTCTGTTGGAGATATTTTTTTAGCTAAAATTAGAAAAGCTTTGCCTGGACTCAATGCTGCATTTGTTAATGTTGGCTTTGAGAAAGATGGTTTTTTACATTACCATGACTTAGGACCAAACGTCAAAACCATGTTGAAGTTTGTTAAAAAAGCAACATCCAACCAAATGAAGAATTTCTCATTGAGAGATTATCCATTTGAACAAGAAATAGATAAAAATGGATCCATAGCAGATACGTTGCATTCCAATCAATCCATTCTCGTACAAGTTGTAAAAGAACCCATCTCTACAAAAGGCCCAAGATTGAGCAGTGAGCTCTCTCTTGCAGGCCGCTATATTGTTTTAGTTCCATTTTCAGATAGAGTTTCAGTTTCACAGAAAATTGAAAGTAAAGAAGAAAAAAGCAGGTTAAAACGACTGGTAAAGAGTATTAAACCCAAAGGCTTTAGCGTTATCATCAGAACAGTTGCCGAAGGCAAAAAAGTAGCTGATATCGATAAAGACCTTCAAAATTTGATGAAACGATGGGAAAATATGTGCAAGAAACTCAGTAAAGCACATCAGCCCTCGAAAGTTTTGGGTGAGCTTAACAAAGCTTCATCAATATTAAGAGATATTTTCAACGATTCGTTTACCTCAGTTTGTATAGACGATGATGTTATTTACACACAGATAAAAGATTATGTCGGAAAAATTTCTCCTGATAAAGAATCTATAGTTTCCAATTACGACTCTACTGTTCCAATTTTTGAAAAATACGGCATCGAAAGGCAAATAAAGACGTCTTTCGGGAAAACCGTAACTATGAAAAAAGGAGCTTATCTAGTTATTGAGCATACAGAAGCTATGCACGTTATAGACGTCAACAGTGGAAATAGAAGTAATAAGGCCAAAAATCAAGAAGATACAGCGCTCGAAGTCAATATGATAAGCGCTACAGAAATAGCACGTCAGTTGAGATTAAGAGACATGGGAGGAATCATAGTCGTGGATTTTATCGACATGAACAACCCAGATAATAGAAGAAAACTTTATGAACATCTCAAAGATGAGATGAGCGATGATAGAGCTAAGCATAAAATTTTACCCCCAAGTAAGTTTGGATTAATCCAAATCACAAGGCAACGAGTTCGACCAGAAATGAACATTAAAACTCGAGAAAAAAATCCTAATGCTGATGGTGAAATAGAGGCTCCTATTGTAATTGTAAACAAAATTAATATAGATCTACAAAAGATCTTAAAGAAAGGCACCAAAAAAATTACGCTTACTGCGCATCCCTTTATTGCTGCTTATCTTATGAAAGGCTTCCCTTCGCCGAGAAGCAAGTGGTTTTTTGATTCCAAAAAGTGGGTTAAAATCCAACCACGTGATGTTTACAATTATTTAGAGTATCATTTTTATGATCAGGATGGCACTCTCATCAAAGTTTAGTTATTATCAAAGAATTTTTAAAACCCCATACTCTATAATAGAGCATGGGGTTTTTTGTTTTTATACTTTAGCAGTCTCAATTTCTTTTTCAACTTATGACTAAAAATACCTTTCATTCCAAAAAATCGCTTACGGTAGATGAAGCTTTATTAAAAATGATGAACTATTGTGTGTATCAAGACCGATGCCATCAAGAAGTTGAAGAAAAACTAAAGGCCTTGGACATGTATGAGGATGCCAAAAATCACATCATTATAAAGCTACTTGAAGACGACTTTCTCAATGAAGAACGCTTTGCGAGAAGCTATGCTAGAGGTAAGTTCAGAATAAAAAAATACGGCCGTGTACGAATTACTCGGGAGTTAAAATCTAGAGCTATTTCCGTTTACAATTTAAAAGCTGGACTTTCTGAAATTGATGAGGAGGAGTATATAAATACTCTGCGAGACCTTGCCCAACATAAACTAAATATCACTAAAGAAAGTAACGTCTATAAAAAACGACAAAAAATCTATCAACATCTTGCCTATAAAGGCTACGAAACAGAATTGATTTACGAGGTCATCCATGATCTACTTCCTATGTAATTCTTTTTGGCTCTAGTTTAGGTCTGCGTTGATATTAAGTTTTCATATCTAGATTCGATTTGATTATACTGTTTCAATGTACCCAGAGCAATTGTTTCCTCCACAAAGGCATTGGCTCTATCGCTTCTAGA
>Ga0306864_1000078_pt1 | contig 44378 bp, 32 predicted proteins | sample AntRauTorckE5430_FD_190448 | JGI IMG/M metagenome (GOLD analysis project Ga0306864, IMG submission 190448) | Saline lake microbial communities from Rauer Islands, Antarctica - Metagenome Torckler E5 #430 (v2) (version 2) | ecosystem: Environmental > Aquatic > Non-marine Saline and Alkaline >...
TAATATTGATGTGGCGAGGGTTCCAACCTTCGTAGGGTGAGTCATAGTCCTGTTTGTGTGAGAACTACAAGATAACTACTCACCCGATTTTAGCTACTTTTTGACCCAATATGCAACGGACCATTGAGTAGCTAAACTTATTCATTCGGATGCGCAGTAGGTGGCGCTCATTGTCGGTGAAACTTCCTCTACCGTGCAGCATTGCCTTATTATTGATGAGAATTAGGTCTCTGTCCTTAAGGAAAAAACGACGTGTACGCGTGGTATTACGAACTAGGTGTTTCAGAAAGTTAAAAGTGCTATCACTACGTTTTTACTTTTTGTGCCCAACAGGAGTATCGCTATCATTTTTAGGATTTACTTTTCTGTACACTTTCTGGATAATATTTTGAATGAATACCAGGGGGTGTTCTGCGATACTTATGAAAGCGGTTTTTAGCTTAAATTCTTTCAAGGACGCCAGTACGTAATCTTGCTGTGACTTGGCATACTGCTTCTGTAAAGAAGGAGCTTCTCTCAGGTAAGAGTCGAACATTCCTTTGAGGGTATAGTGATTTAATTTAAGCTTATCATACGCGTCGATCGCAGACCACCGGCCGCCCTCATGCAGTCGATAGACGCCGGTATTCCAGGGTTGAACGATGCCTTTACCCCGTACCAGCAACTGGAAGTAAATGAAGATGTCTTTAACCTGAGTGTACCGTTCGCTTAAAAGGTCGAAATCGAGGAGGCTTTTGCGAAACATGATCACATTACTTTTGACGATGTACGGTTTAAAGAAATTATCCGTAGAGACATCAACCGGCTGATTGCCATTTGCGGCGAAGACGGATTCTATGCTGGTGTCTCGTGATAGGATACCATCTTTCAGTACCATCCGGTCGGTAGCACAAAAGGAGTATTCCTGGTTTACATCCATAAAGTCTGCCTGTTTTTGAATTTTTAGAGGATCCGTCCAGTAATCGTCACCTTCGCAGAAGGCGAAATATTCTCCTCGCCCGTCCAGCATGGTTTGGAGCAGGTTGTACTTTCCGGTGGCTTTACCGTAGAGGTATACCTTTTTACGCTGGTCCCGGACGAATAGGCGGATAATATCCGGGTATTTTTTTGCGTAAGTCTGACAAGTTTCCAGTGTCCCGTCGGTAGAGCCATCTTCCCCAATCACAATCTCGTACGGGAAATTTGTCTCTTGAGCCAATAAGCTCTGTAAGCATTGTTCAATAAGTCTCCCGTGCTGGTAAGTGTTCACGAGGATGGAAACTTTTGGCTGCGTATTTGTCATGATTCAAGCGATTGGAATTGTCCTTCTGTAAGCTCTGGTCGGTCTTCAGCCAAGACGAGTGAAAAGCGTTTACGATGGTCTACCACGTTAGTTACTGGAAAGGAGGACGTTCGAAAGTCACCAAGGCCGAAATAGCGGTCATTGAAAAATAAGGCGGTGCCGGTGATGTAATCAGAGACTTTTTCGCCAGCTACGGTACCTTCAACTTTTCGTTGAGGAATCCAGCGTTGCAGGACGAGGTTTTCTAGGTCAGTACCCGTGCAAATTTCTTCCCACTTTTCAGGGCTAGTCACCGGACCTGCATATATCTGTTGGCTTTTACCCAGGCTTCGGTGCTTGATGATCCAATCTTGCTTGTTTCGGCGGGCTTGCTCCCATACTTCAGGTTCTTGGTTACTGCCGTAGGTCGGGATATAGAATTCATCTAAGGTATTTATTTCGTCTTTGGACAACGCAGTGGCCCGCAGGTGTTCGTCTCCGAGTACAGAGAAGAACCGTTTGTCGTGAATCAGCATGACGGTACGGAAGTCATTGATGATGTTACAGTCGGCTAATTTCTTGACGGTCGCTTCGGATAATGCTTCTATCTCTTCTAGGGCCAGTTCACTGATGACCCATGCATCGGAGAAGTCATCTTCATTCTCGTTCAAATCTTGGTATTCTACGAAGGAGACGGGGATGCCGGAAATACGGAAGATGTCAGCATACATTTTCGAAGAGTTGCGCCGATCGCCTCCAGTCAGAATAATAATTCGTTTCGCATCACCGATGAGGCTACAGAGGTATTTTTCGATTCCTGAGTAATGGTCATTGGTGGCCAGGTCTGGATGTTTATCTTTCCGATAATCTTCCGCCAGCGGGTTCAGGATGGCTGGTACAAACATACCGTTCAGCGCAAACCGGCAGGTAATTTCGATGATGCGCATTTTTCCTTCAGGATCGTACACAAAATCAGTGCGGTAAGTGCCGGGTTGGTAAGGTTTTTTTTCGAATATTTTTAGCACATGGGTTGCCTCCGCTGATAAGGGCATTAATTCCTGGTAGTCACCATAGTTTCTTACAAAATGGACAATCATTTTGTACATCACTTTCTGGAGGGCGATTAGCTTTTCATTCTCCTTTTTGGAAACATACATCGGACGATCAAACGTCCACTGTTGGAAGTATACAGACCTGCCTATCCCAAAGCCGGCCATCGTAGTTTTAAGATGTCTTTCGTCCAGCATTATTATTGTTTTTTTTTTAATTTTAGTCAGGATTTTGTACAGCAAAATCATTAATCATAGCAGAGGTCTGCGTTATACCGCAGTGCATCATGGTGTCCAAGATGGAGAGGTGTGGCGTAAAAGACGTATTGAACTGAGGGTAGGTATGTTCTGGCACCGCTAGGAATTTAAGCTCGATTCCCATACTAGAGAATCCAGCATAGTCGTAGAGCGCCCGCCCACCGGGAAGGTTTATGTAGGTGTCTGCATCGAAATGATTAGAAATAAGACGCAGGCGCTCTCTTGCACGCCATTTTTTAGATTCCGTAGGGTTTTCTTCAAGCTCTTTCCCCACCCAGCTAAGGTTACCGTTCTGAAGAGATAGACGGGTCTTTATCCCCAATTGGGAACATATACTCCCGATGTAATACGCATTAAATTCGTGAAGGCTATTGTAGGGGGCTTCCGCTACGATTTCTTCTAGCCAGCCAAATGTTTCCGCGAAAAATGGAGCGCTTTTATAGTCCGCCTTGATGCGCTTCATTAGTTTATTCATCTTGTACGTCGCAGTATCTGCTAGTATAATGTTGTTCAATAAAAGGCCTTCCGGAGGGCGCTTGGCTATGGGCAAAGAGATGTAGTAAGGAGTACCAGATTTACCTTGTAAGCGATTCCTGCTGATCCACGACCGTTTGGCGTAAGTGGAATTCTCGTAAGCAATAAAAAAGTTAGCGCTGGCGATTAGTTGAAAATACCCCAAGTAAGAAAAAAAACAGGACTGGTTGATTGCAATTTTCATTACGGAAAGGCCTGGGGACTAATGTGACTCGTAGTAACTGGCTTTGTTCATCCGAATACGCAACAGGTGCCTTTCGCTATCGGTAAAGCTTCCCCTGCCGTGCAGCATCGTTTTGTTGTTGATGAAAATCAGGTCTCTATCATTAAGGAAGAACCGATGTGTACGCGTAGTATTACGGACCAGGTTTTTCAGAAAGTTAAAAGAGTTTAGTTGCCTCTCTGTACAGAGTGACGGATCGTGCGCCAGGGCTTTTTCCATGGTGTCGATGCGGAATCGAACCTGACCGTTGTTGAACACAGGCCCAAAGTTGATTTCTACCCCTTCTTGCTTGTTTTTGCGAAAAACATTGGGGATGATGAAGGGGTAGTCTGTACTAGAAAGTACGCTCAAAGCTTCACGCCCGGCACTTGTCTCCTGCATCTCAGCTAGTATGTCTTCTAGAGAAAGAAGGCTAGATTCGCCACCACCGCAACTTGCACGTTTCAAGCTTAGTAATGTGAAATAATCCTCGGGGTAACTACTGTACTGACTGTCCGTATGCAGGTCCGCTTCGTGGTTGTGCTCGGAGTAAGTGACTACTGCATTCGGGCCTTTGTTGGCATCACGGGATTTAATATCCCAGATCAATGTTCCCTGCCGGTCGTGCCCGATAGGCACACCAACCTTTGCGCAAAGAGACAGGTAAGCGTCGTTCAGTGCCTCACCACTTAGGTCCGGGCAGAAGTTGGTAAGCAAAAACCAGCCTGTAGTTTCTAACGCAGAAGCAATGGTCTCAGGCAGGTCTTTTTCGGAAGTATTAACCGAGTCTTGTTGAGAGAGAAGAGGAAATGACATTATTGAGTGCTAAGGTTGTAATAAAATTCCTGCTAATTTACTATCTGCTGAGAGAAACGCTGACTTTAAATTTACGAGCGGCCGTAAAAGCCTTGCCAACGGTAACCTGATTCTGAGAAGACTGACTTTGCGAAAAGCCTTACTCATAGCGCTGTACCCGCAGCATGCACCGTGCGATAATCTCAACTTCCTCAAGAGACAGTGTATGGTAGAGGGGAAGGCATAGCACTCGCCGGGCAAGATCGTCAGCAATGGGAGTAGACTGTTTCCTGACGTAATCCAGTGATGAGAGGCTCGGGTAGAAATACCTTCTGGGGTAAATCATCTGTTTGTTCAGCGCTTCAACCATACGTAAAAGAGTAGCCTCGTCTTCAAAAATAAGGGGGTAATAGGCGTAATTATAATCCGTACCTGGGGTTATTGTTTGGCGAGAGACTACCAGCAGGTTTAGCCACTTATCATAGTGAGCGGAGAGCGCTTTCCTCTTAGCAATAATAGCTTCAATGTAGGGGAGATTGGCCAGGCCCATTGCCGCATGGAACTCTGAGTTTTTTCCGTTGATCCCGACCCCCTCAAAACTGGTGGCAGAGGTGTGTCCAAAGGCCCGCTGTAAGTACATTGTTCGCAATAATTCCGGACTCTTAGTGGTCACACAGCCTCCCTCAACGGTCTGGAAGAGCTTGGTGGCATGGAAGCTACAGGTAGAAACATCTCCGTAATCAAATAGGCTCTTGTTTTGGTACTTTACCCCGAATGCGTGGGCGCCATCGTAAATAAGTTTCAACTTATGCTTTTCGGCAATTTTTTGAAGGGTGGTAACGTCACACGGGTTGCCGTATACATGGGTTGCCATAATCCCTGTGGTCTTCGGTGTGATCAGGGCCTCTATTTCGTCGGGGTTGATGTTTAGGGTCTTCGGATCGATGTCCGCAAAAACAGGATCACAGCCTTCCCACACGAGACTGCTGGTAGTAGCTACATAAGAGAATGGAGTGGTGATGACTTCTCCTTCAAGTTTTAGTGCTCGGATGGCGAGCTGAAGCGCTATGGTTCCGTTGCTGACGAATAGCAGGTGCTCCTGGTTCAGGTAGCGTTTGAGGTTCACCTCCAGGCGGCTGGCCAGTGGTCCTTCGTTGGTTAGCCAGTTTCGTTGCCATATTCCATCCACGAGCTTATCGTAGTCTGCTTTTGGTGGGAGGAAAGGCTTTGTGACCGGGATCATAATTTGGCTTTGATAAAGTTAGGGTATAAATTTATTTGCAAGAATCGGAATACTCAGCACCTCAAATTCCGGTCCACCGCTGACGTACCCAACCGGCAGCGACCTTTAGTAATTCCTTGATGGAACGGTCAATCAAGAGGCTCCCGCCTAGGTAAAGAAAGAGGAACAGGAATCCGGCGACGATGCCGCCTGTCCACATCGCAACCACATCTTCGCTTCCTGGGTTCGCAAGGTATTGGTACAGTAATAGGCAAGGAACGACAGTGATAATAAAGAGGATATTCCAGCGGTAAATGGTGGAAAATAGGCGCAAGAACGGCACCCCTAAATCCCGTGCAGAGAAGAATATATTATACACCACTCCTACGTTAGAGACTGCCACCAGGCCCCAAAGGAAGGCATCAAAACCTAGCGTGAAACCAAGTAATGGTGGAATTAATCCCATTGCCATACGGCCTAATCCAAGACGGAAATTTCGCTTGGCCAACCCTTTTGCCAGGTAGGCATTAATGATGATGGCACTAACAGGATAATTGAAAATCCGAAGCATCAATACTTGAAATATCAATACACTGGGGATCCATTGTTTGCCGAACAGTGTGACAATTAAAAGTTCCGCCCCAATGACTAAAAGGCCTGATAACATAAAAGAACCCCAGGTCGTAAGGCCAATAATTTTTAAGAATAGTTTCCGGAAGCGGTCTTCTTTATCTTGTAATTTACTGAGTACCGGGAGGTAAACTTTATTAATTGTACCAGAGGTGTACCGGATAACGAGCTTGCCGAGTGATTCCGCTCGGGTAAAAAAGCCGAGCGTGGCTGGTAGAAATAACTTCCCGATCATCAGTATGCTGCCCTGCTGGATCATTTGCCCAAGAACCCGACCAAAAAATATGTACCGACCGAACAAAGAAACCTCCCTTATTGAAGCCAGCGAACATCGGAAACGTGGCTTCCAATCGCTGCGGTAATGAAGGGTGAGTACGCCGACTATTCCTCCCGTTAACGACTGGCCAACCAGTGCGTAAACGCCATAGCCCAGGACGGCCATTACGATCCCAACGACCCCACCCGCAACGCCTGCAAAAAGAAGCCTTACGCCAAGTACCTTAAAGCGGAGGTTCCGCCGTAGCACTGCTTCGGGAACCATACTTAACGCTTTTATCGGAAGCAATACCGATAACCAACGAACAAGAGAAGTGATCTCTGGATTTTCATAAAATCGGCCAATGGAAGGCCCCTGAAACCAAACCACAAGCATGAGCAGAAGACTGATCGAAAGGTTGATCCAGAAAACGGAATCGTAAACAAGGTCATCGCTTATCTTTTGTTGAACAAGGGCGGTCGAAAACCCACCATCAACTAGCAAATAAAGTAGAGAAATAAAAACCATGGACATGCCCACCAGACCAAAAAGTTCCGGGGTAAGCAGACGGGCTAGGACAATGGATACGATGAAGCCAATACCCTGAGAAGAGAAATCCCCGACTAGGCTCCAGCCGATGGCCTTGGCCTGCTGGCCGGAGCTCACTTCTGTTTCTTCCTGCCCTGTATTGCGATTATCCATTGTTGTAACGTACTAAGTCTTATTCTTCCACGGAATCCGATCAATGGTCTTACCCGTATTTAGGAAGCTGCTGATTCTGATCGCGGCATCGGTATCCTTCAGGTTCACAACGAGTAGGCTTTCCGGCCGGTCTGCAAAATATTGAACAACGGATTCGTTGTGCGCTTCGTAGCTGGCTTTCAGGACCGTTTCATCGTAGGGGCTTCCTTCGGGAGATTTATACAGTACCCTGTTTATCTCCCACGCGAAGCCGGGGTAAAGGTAGTCGGCCTGCTGGAGGTCGGCCTTCGTGGGAAGACGACCATCGCTAAATTTCTTGCTGTGGAAGGAGGTGAGTGAACGGTACCATACGTCAGCGGAGTCACGAACGGTAAGGATGAACTTGCTGCCGGGGAAAGCCTTGTCCATCGTCGCGTAACAGCCAGGAAGGCTGAAGGGAAGGTCTTGAAATGCTTGGCCCCTATACTTTACAAATCTCAGTAGGCGGGTATAGTTCCCTTTTGTCCACTCGAGGGCAAGCCTTTCGGCAGGCCGCTGGGGAGCTACGGCAAGATCAAGTTCCCGGAAAATACTGGCCATACTGGTTGTTCCCGTCTTATTTCGACCGACGCAAAATACCTTTGGGCTGAGGCTGTACCGGTAACGGTAGACGAATTGTCGGGCTATCCCGATCAATTTTTGGGTGAATCTTATAACCATCGCAGCATTTTTTTGCAAAACCGCAAGGTATGGCTTCCACAGCAGTCAGCTGGAGGGATTTTGCTAAACGGTCTTTCTCAAGGGCTAGTCGGATTTTATGGCGCAAACGCAGGGTGCAATAGGCGTTGAACGGCAAGGCACTTCCGACGGCAAACATCGCCCGCAAAAAGATTGTCACCGGCCTTGAAGCAATACAATCGTGGGGTGGCCACACTGGTCACCAACAACCAACTAAGCCTTAATCTCGTTAAACGCTTATGCACCTTATGCTCTTTCTAATCCTGCTCCTTCAAACCAGCCCGATGACCCTCTTCGACTTCACTTCCGACTCCGACATCGCCGATTGGCGCACCGTAGACGACACCGTGATGGGCGGCCGCTCCGACGGTGACTTTTGGCTTAATGAGGAAGGCCACGGACTCTACATCGGCCGTGTTTCTACGGACAATAACGGCGGCTTCAGTTCCCTGCGCTACCGGATGCCGAGTCTCCGGATCGAGGGGAAGACCAAAGCGATCTTTCGCCTCAAGGGCGACGGAAAAACCTACCAGTTTCGGGCTAAGACCGATAACTACGACCGCCACAGCTACGTGACCAGTTTCCAAACCTCCGGAGAGTGGGAAGAAATAGAAATTGAACTGCATGCGATGAAACCGCAGTGGCGGGGACGCCAGCTTAATATGGTGGACTATCCGGCGGAAGTACTGTCCGAGATCGCTATACTTATTGGTAATAAGCGGGCGGAGAAGTTTCGATTGGAGCTTGATTGGATCCGGTTGGAATGACCTGGAGGTAGATTCGGTATATTTGCTCCATGCGTACCCTACTTCCCCTGCTCCTTTTAACCTTCCTCTGCACCTGCGCGCCGCCGCCCGAAAAAGCCGTTGAAAAGGACGAGGTGGTCCCCGCAGCACCCCGCCACGAATGGCCCCGCGAAGCCCCTATAAAACTGATCCTTGATTCGGACACCGCCAACGAAATCGATGACCTCTTTGCCATCGCCTACCTAGTGACGGAAGGCTACCCCGATTTTGAACTGATTGGCCTAAGCTCCGCCCAGTGGTTCCACGTCTGGAGCGGCGACCGCACCGTGTACCAAAGCCAAAAACTAAACGAAGAACTGCTGGAACTGACCGGCCGCACCGACCTGCCGCACCCCCTCGGCTCCGATATAATTATGGGCAAACCCTGGGGAGATTACGACCCGCGCGACAGCCCCGCCGCCCAGTTCATCATCGAAGAAGCCATGGCCCTGAACGAAGGCGAGAAATTGGCCGTGATGTGCATCGGTGCCACCACCAACCTCGCCTCCGCCATCGCCTTGAAACCGGAAATTAAAGACCGGATCGTTGCCTACGCCCTCGGCTTCCGCTACGACTTCGACGGCCACTTCTGGAACAAGGACGAATTCAATATCCGGCGCGACCTCAACGCCGCCAACTACCTCCTAAACGCCGAAGGCCTGGAACTACACATTATGCCCACATCCGTCGCCATCAAATACACCTGGGACCGGGGCGAAACCTTCGGCCATTTGGCAAAAGCTGGGAAACTAGGGGCCTATTTGCGCGCCCGCTGGGAAAAGATCGGCGGCCAAGACGCTAAACAATGGACGATGTGGGACGTGGCCCTGTTGCAGGCCTTCCTCCAGCCCGAACAGGCTTCCGAAATAAGCGTACGGACGCCGCCGGAGAACACCCAACGCTCCGTTTGGATGTATGACGATATTGATGCGGAAGGGATGTTGGAGGACTTCTGGGGGCGGGTTAGGTAGGGTGCCTGGATTATCTCTTGTGCCTTTATGCGGTAGCGCCTCGGACTAACCCTCTCTTGTCTCATGCGGCAGCATCACCAGCCCCGCAAACTACACTGCTTTCCTTTTTCATTAGTAACCCGAAGGGTCAACGGGCAACTCATTACGAGTAAGGTCAATCTGGTTATGTATTTTGTATTCAGATTGTTTGTTCCTGATTTATAGCAGGGTACTGGTATCTTCGTTCTCAAACCAACAAGCATGAAAATATTGGCCGTCTGCCTAGGCAACATCTGCCGTTCCCCCCTCGCCGAAGGCCTCCTGCGCCGCGAAGCGGAAGCCCGTGGGCTCGACTGGGAAATTGCCAGCGGCGGTACCGCCAATTACCACACCGGCAAGCCGCCCGACCCCCGCAGCGTGGCCATTGCCCGGGAGCATGACCTGGACATCACCGGTCAGCGCAGCCATCAAGTAACCGCCGATGACCTAGAATACTACGACCTCGTTCTTGGAATGGACCGGCAGAACGTCGAAGATATGAAGGAGCGGGCGCGAACGCAGGTGCAAAGGGAGAAGGTCCACTTATTCCTTGAATACGCCGGGCTTGTGGGCAGCGACGGGCCCGACGTTTTTGATCCTTATTACGATGACCGGACTTTTGCTGGGGTTTATGACTTGGTGGCGCGGGCGGCGGAGGGTACGATTACTAGGTTGGGTTGAGGTTTAGTGGTGTGCTGGGGGGTGGGGTGTTTTTTCAGGAAGTCTCACAATTTGGGGTGATGTGAACACGAAAGGGAGCTCCAAACACTGACTCTGTTGAAAGAGGTCCTTCTTCAATCTCGATGAGCTTAAACAGGTGCTCAGGTTCCAGCATTGTGTTGTATTTTTGTGACGAAGGCAACAATAATGATTAACTTGCCATTAGTTGTTATCTAAGTAACCCTGAGCACTGCAGTCTAACCTCTAACTATCTGAAAGAATGTCAAAGAAAACTATAAAATATTCTGATCTGAGGAAAGCACTACGTCTTGACTCAAAGAAACCACCGACGGATGAAGGACTAGCTGGTTTGACTCATTATCTCCAGAGCAAGGATAATGGCGTCGGGGCTTCTTACAAACAATTAGCTGAAGATTTTCTATCGACTGGAGTTATAGCTGAAGATTCAGAATTTCAGTATGAGCTTCCTATCAAGTACGATATTGAGTTTCCTCCGGTTAAGAAACCTAAGTTCAAATTCATTGACCTATTCGCAGGAATTGGAGGCTTTAGAATGGCTTTCCAAAATATTGGAGGCAAATGTGTTTTCACGTCAGAGTGGAACAAATTTTCAAAACAAACTTATGAGGCTAATTATGGTGAGGTACCTTTCGGTGATATTACGAAGGTGAATGAAAAAATGATACCTGATCATGATATCTTATGTGGCGGATTTCCATGCCAACCCTTTTCGCTCGCCGGAGTAAGTAAGAAAAACAGCTTAGGAAGAGAACATGGTTTTAAAGATGAAACGCAGGGGACATTGTTTTTTGACGTTGTCAGAATTATAGATGAAAAGAGACCAAAGGCTTTTATTCTTGAAAATGTAAAAAATCTTGTGTCACATGATAAAGGGAATACTTTCAAAGTAATTCAAGGAACCCTGAGAGAATTAGGATATTCTATTCACTGTAAAGTGATTGACGGGAAATATTTTGTCCCGCAACATCGTGAGAGAATCTTCATTGTAGGATTTGACGAACGTATTTTTGGAGGTAAGGAGAAGTTCGAATTTCCAGAATTGCCGAAAAATATACGAGCAGTAAAAGAAATCTTAGAGCCTGCCGATCAGGTTGATCCAAAATATACACTTTCGGATAAGCTATGGGCTTATCTTCAGGCGTACGCTGAGAAGCATCGCCTTAAAGGAAATGGCTTTGGCTATGGAATGGCAAAAATGGATGGAATTACACGTACCATCAGTGCCCGCTATCACAAAGATGGTGCTGAAATATTGATTCCTCAGGAAGGTAAGAATCCACGTCGCCTTACTCCAAGAGAAGCAGCAAGACTTCAGGGGTATCCGGATAATTTCGTGATACCTGTTTCAGACACTCAGGCTTACCGCCAATTTGGGAATTCGGTTGTTATGCCGCTAATTCAATGTTTGGGAAAGGAAGTCGTTAAAACTATATCGAAATGGAATCTCTAGTTGATGCTGCCATTGAGAGTACACTTCAAGCTAAGGTTGCTTACTGCAAGTCCATTGTACCCAATGAAGTTGGAGCAACAGGTTCTCACCAAGTCGGCTTCTACATAGCAAAAAACGCCTATCGTATTTTGTTTCCAGAAGCTGGTGTGAGAGGAGAAAACAAAGATAAAATTGTTGAAATAATTTGGCAAGACGATTTTGTGACAGAGAGTAAATTTATTTATTATGGTAAAGGAACGAGAAATGAATATAGAATAACCAGATTTGGCATAGGGTTTCCTTTTCTGAAAAATGATAGTATTGGAGACTTGTTTGTGCTCCTGAAACTTGATGAAGAGTCATACAAGGCATATGTCCTCTCAACTGAAGAACAAATAGAAGCCTATTTATTAGCGTTCGAACTGTCTCCCGCAGGTCTAAATAGGCTAATCAATATACCAAGTAGTGAGAGTAGGAACCTTCTAAACGCGAATAATACAATTGAGGCTTGTTATGAAGACTTCATTGAAAGCTTATTAGTGGACTTTCCGCCTACAAAAGACGTGGCGTCTCAGTCCAGAATGTGTCACAATACCGCATACAATATTGGTAGAGTAGATGTGCAGAAGAATCCTGATAAAATTTTAGTAGATTGGGTGTTATCTGAGTATGAGCTGTTTAAAACGTTAGAAAGGAGTCGATATTCAAAGTATCTCACTAATTCTTTTGAGTCAATTGAGGATTTAGTCAAAGTAGCCAATACTATTCTTAATCGTAGGAAAAGCCGGGCTGGTGCATCACTTGAGCATCATCTTGAAGAAGTGTTTTCGACTTGTAATCTCATGTTTTCGCCACAACCCACTACAGAGGGAAAGAAGAAGCCTGATTTTCTTTTTCCTGGAGTTGAGGCATATAAAAACATCCATTTTAATCAAGATGAACTGACCGTTTTAGCCGTTAAGACTACTTGTAAAGATCGGTGGAGGCAGATTTTAAATGAAGCAAACCGTATTCCTGTCAAACATCTATTTACTTTACAGCAAGGAATTTCAAGTAATCAACTAGCTGAAATGACTAGAGAGCAAGTTCAACTTGTTGTGCCTAAGCAGCATATCAAGACATTTCCTCATGAATATAGAAATGATATTTTAGACTTGAAGACTTTTATATCCAAACTCAGTAAATCAGAATACATCGCTACATAGCAGAGGGCAATCAATCCCGATAATCCAAAGGCGGCTTCCGATCCCCCAACAAAGCCTCATAAATAAACCCAGCCCCCCGCCGACGCTCCAACTCAGCCTTAGCAGTAACCAACAACTCAGGCGTAGAAAACAGCTCCATTCCCGCCAAAGCCATCGTCTTAGCCGCTACCATCATGCCCTTCGTTCCGATGGAGGTGCCGCCGCAGGCAACCGCTTGCCAGGAGTGTGGGGAGGTGCCCGGTACCCAGGTGGCGGTGCGTAGGGCGGTGGTAGGAACGGTCCAGCTGACGTCGCCGACGTCGGTGGAGGCCGGGTAAGGTTTGTCCGGCGCGGAGAAGGGCACGACGGATTGGGCGGCGGATAAGGGTTTGCGCTTGCTATCCGGCAGGGTTTCGGCCAGGGTGGTGGCGAAAGCGGTTTCTTCGGCGGTGTAGGTAACGCCGCCGACCCGTTCTAGCTTTTGGTGGACCATGCGGGTGAGCGTTGCGTTGGGCAGCAGGTTGTAGGTGCCGTGGATGACTTCGTAATCCATGGTGGTACCGGTACCGAGGGCAGCGCCTTCGGCTGCTTTGACGACGCGGTTGAAGATGTTGCGGACCTCCTTCATTTGCGGATGGCGAACATAGTAGAATACCTCGGCGTAGGCGGGGACGACGTTCGGCGCCTCGCCACCGCTGGTGATGACGTAGTGGATGCGGGAGGTTTCCGGCACGTGCTCGCGCATCATGTTGACCATATTGTTCATGGCTTCTACGCCGTCGAGGGCGGAGCGGCCGACTTCCGGGGCGGCTGCGGCGTGGGAGGCCACGCCGTAGAAGCGAAACTTGGCTGATTTGTTGGAGAGGGTAGAGCCGGCGGTTGCGCCGTTGTGGTCGGAGGGGTGCCAGTTGAGCACCGCGTCGACATCGTCGAAGAGACCGGCACGGACCATGTAGACCTTGCCCGCTCCACCTTCCTCGGCGGGTGTACCGTAAAGGCGGATGGTACCGGAGCCTTCATTAGCGTCCAGCCAGTCTTTCAGGGCGATGGCGGAGGCCACTGATGCGGTACCGAACAGGTGGTGACCGCAGGCGTGGCCGTTGTTGCTGCCAGCGCGGGCCTGTTTTTCTGGTACTGCGGCCTGGGAGACGCCGGGCAGGGCGTCGAACTCCGCCAGCAGGCCAATGATGGGCTTGCCGCTGCCGTAGCTGGCGACGAAAGCCGTTGGGATCTCCGCTACGCCGGTTTCGATGGTGAAGCCAGCCGACCGCAGCTCTTCTTGCAGTAGTACCGTAGACTTGGTTTCCTGGTAGCCTAGTTCGGCAAGTTCCCAAATTTGTTTGGCTACTTCGGCGTAGTGCGGTGTTCGTTCGTCTAGTTGCTGGAGGACGGTTTCCGACCCGGATTGGGCGAGGCAGCAGGTGGGGAGGAGGAATAGAAGGTAGAGGTAGCGCATGTGGATTAGTATATTGTGGGCCTAAGGTAAGTTATAGGGCTGGTTTTGCTCTTTAACCTTCCTCTGCACCTGCGGCCGCGCCTTCTGAAACTGCCAAATAAAAGTTACAATTGGTGGAAAGCGGGGGCAAAATATCTGTTTTATTTAATTCGCGTTCCCAAGCTTCTAGTCCAAAAACACTTCATCCAAAAATACCCACTCCCGACTACCCGCTCCTGGATGCCACCCAGGAATTTTTCCCAAATTCTCCACCTCCAGCCGAAGACTCGCAGCCTGAACTTCCTCGACAACTACCCGCAAAAATCGAAAGTGACGCCCATTCTTCTCCACGGCAGCGGGATATTCCATCCGCCCGGAAGTAACCTTCCGGCCAGCTTCGTCGTAAAAGGTTGCTTTGACGGCTGCCGGGGCGAATATCCAGCTACTCTGGTCTTCAAGTACCGAAAGTGTGACCTTGCTGATGGGGCCTTCGGGCAGGGAAAATTCGAAGGTGAGTAGGCTGTCCTGGTAGCCGAGCCAGTTTTCTTCCCGGAAATTTTTCCCGGCTTTGGCACGGTTGGTCAGTACTGTTTCCGGGACCTTATTGTAGGGTGGCGCGGCCGGGCTGGCGTTGGTCAGCGTCAACGAATTAGCGTTTAGCATGACTACTTCTACCGTCGCCTCCTCGCTGGGTAGAAAGCCACCACCGATGGTGCGGAACTTTAGCGTTTGGGATTCTCCGATGTTTAATGGCCCTTCTGCGACGGGGCTTTTCGGGGTAGGGGAGTCGCCGTTGGTGGTGTAGTGGACCTGGCTGCTCATCTGGGTTTTCCCGACCTCAATGGTGGTTTCTTTGGTGAAGAAGTATTCCTCGACCTCAATGGTTGGAGTGCTGAGCTTTACCGCATCAGCCTGGAGGTAAGCTGGCTGGCTACAGGAATAAAGAAACAGCAGGGTAGCTGCTAAGAGTAAGGTTTTCATGGGTGTTGGGTTTATACAGTAAGCCGATACTCTTTTACTCGGCCGTGCCTTTGTGTGCTTTGTCTTTTGGTGAACGGTGTTTCTTGCTTTCTGGAAATATTTTAGCGGGTACGCTCACTTAGGAACGTCAGGTCAAAAAACACGTTTTATTTAATTCGCGTTCTTTACGCGACCACAGCTTGCTATGATTTGCTACCCGCCGGAGGCGAAGAAGGCCATTAAACCCGAAATAATTTAACCGGATAAACCTGCCCCGCATTCCACTGCGGAACGTAAAGGTTCTCGTCGTCATCAACGCAAACATCGTGGGGATGCTTGAAGAGGGTAATAGCCTGAGAAACGGGTGCCAGCTTACCGTCGGAGTAAGTTGGTTCAAGGCCGCCGGGGGCGGACACCAGCCGGTTGTTTTGGTCCAGGATACTGACGAAGCCGGTGTTGCTGGCGCCGTCGCCAGACCAGATGGTGGCGAGGTAGACTTCTGTTCGGTGGACAACGGGCCGGCAGATGAAGGCACCGGGCAGCTGGATGGTGGAGAGGTAATTGCCGGCCATGTCGAAGTACTTGAGCTGGTTTTTCTGACGGGCGGTGATCAGTAGTTTCGGGGTGCCGTCGCGTTCATCGATGGCGATGCCGTGGGCGTTGTGGAACTGGTAGTCGGCGGGGCCGGGGCCGCCGAACTCGTGCTGTAGGTTTCCCTTCTGGTCGTAGACGTAGATGTACTGGCTGCCGTAGCCATCGGCGACGTAGATGTTGCCATTTTCAGCGATAGCGGTTTCGGTGGGGAGGAAGGGGCGGAGGTTTCCGTCGGCGTCCTTCAGCTTTGGGTCTTTAATGCGGAGGACCTCTCTACCGTCGGGGGTGGTCTTGATGACCTGGTGGAGTTCGGTATCGGTGAGGTAGAGGAAATCCTCGCCGCCTTCATCCTTCAGCGTCAGGCCGTGCGCGCCGGGGAAGCTGTCCCCCCAGGTCTTCAGCAGTTTACCGTCTTTGTTGTAGATGATGACGTTGTTGCGGGTGTGGTTGGTTAGCAGAATCAGGTGGCCGTGTTTGTCCTGTACCATTTCGTGGCAATCTTTGACCGGAGTGGAAGTGCCGAGCGTGCCCCACTGCGCATCTACTTTATAGCGGAAATTTCCGTGGCCGATGATGAGGTCTTTGGTGGGTGAATTAGCCATGGCCGGCAGGGCGCTGAAGCCGGCAGCGAGGAGGCTGCTTTTTTGGAGGAAGTTGCGTCGGTTGATGGTGATAGTGTTTTGATTTTGCTCAAAATACGGCATCCTGCTTATCTTCGCTCATTGATCCGGTTATTGCACCGGCGGCCGCGCCTTTATTTAACTTATAAGCAGGTAATTGGCCGTTAAATATTTCTGAAAGGCTATGAGGCGTGTGGTTAAACGCGAGTTGACTATCTTGCCGAAATGCAAATTACCTCAAAACTACCAGATGTAACCACGACCATTTTTACCATTATGTCCCAGCTCGCATCGAAGCATGGCGCCATAAATCTCTCCCAGGGCTTTCCTGACTTTGGGGTGGACCAGAAGCTTAAAGACCTGGCCAACCACTACTTACAGGGCGGATACAACCAGTACGCACCGATGGCCGGAGTGCTTGAACTACGCCAGGCCATCGCTCAAAAAAAGCAGGTCATGTACGGCTGCTCGTTGGACCCGGAGACGGAGATCACCGTTACCAACGGCGCTACTGAGGCCATCTACAGTGCCATCGCCGCCCTTGTCGGCGCCGGCGACGAAGTCATCATCTTCGAACCTGCTTATGACAGCTACGTGCCAGCCATCGAAGTGAATGGCGGAGTAGTAGTCCCCCTTCGTTTGAAAAGCCCAGACTACCAAATAGACTGGGATCAGGTTAAAGACATGGTCACTTCCAAAACCCGGATGATCATGATCAACTCGCCTCACAACCCGTCGGGGGCTATTCTTCGGCAAGATGACTTGGCAATATTGCAGGAAATCGTGGAGGATACCAATATCCTGGTTCTTTCCGATGAAGTTTACCAGCACCTGATCTACGAAGGCGAGCAGCACCAGAGCGTGCTGCGGTATCCGGACCTGTACCAGCGCTCCATCATCACCATGTCGTTTGGCAAAACCTTTCACGCTACGGGCTGGCGCATCGGCTATGTGATTGCTCCGTCGGAAATCACCGCCGAGATCAGGAAGGTTCACCAGTCCAATACCTTCGGCATCAACCGCCCGCTGCAACACGCCATGGCTGATTACCTGACCACTCCGGAGCATTACCTTTCCCTGCCCAGTTTCTTTCAGCGAAAGCGCGATCTCTTTCTGAGCGCCATGGTCGATACGCCTTTCGAGTTTCTCGATTGCGCCGGGACTTATTTCGCGCTGGCTTCCTACCGCGAAATATCGGATGCTGGCGATCAGGAATTCGCCCGCTGGCTTACCACCGAAAAAGGAGTAGCCGTGATTCCAATTTCTTCTTTTTATTCTGATGGAACGGACGAGAAGATTGTCCGGTTTTGCTTTGCTAAGACGGATGAGTTACTGGTGAGTGCGGCGGAAAAACTTCGTACGTAAGGAGCGTCAATTTAATAGCTGTCGCTTTTTGACCGTCTTGTTTTGCCCTTACGCACACAAAAAATCATTTCCGTAGCTAAGGCTATACAAAGGATTTTCTGAGAACATAGGAACAAAACGCCAGGCCGCAAATCGGACAGTTATTAAATCAACGTTTAAAGGTTGAATTGCGGATTCGCCCGAATCCGCGATTCAAACTATTTTATACCACAATCTCAATCTCAACCTTAACCAATGACCGATCTCAGTATCACCTTATTACAAACCAAAATAGCCTGGCAAAGCCCAAAGGCCAACCTCGCCCACTACACCGATTTGATTAACCGTATTGGTCAGCCGACCGACCTGATCATACTCCCCGAGATGTTCACCACCGGCTTCACCATGGACGCCGCTAATAACGCAGAAACGATGGACGGCCCGGCGGTGAAATGGCTGACGGAACAAGCGGGAAAGACCGGGGCGGCCGTCACCGGTAGCCTGATCATTGAGGAAGACGGCAAATACTACAACCGCCTGATCTGGATGAAACCCGACGGGCACTACCATACCTACAACAAACGCCACCTCTTCGCCATGGCCGGCGAGCACGAACACTACGAGGCTGGTACGGAACGGCTGATCGTTCGCCATAAAGGCTGGCGCATCTGCCCGCTCATCTGTTACGACCTGCGCTTTCCGGTATGGGCGCGGAACGACGGTGCGTACGACCTCCTGATCTACACCGCCAACTGGCCGGAAAAGCGCGCTTACGATTGGAATACGCTGCTGAAAGCGCGGGCCATCGAAAACCAGTGCTACACCATTGGCGTGAATCGGGTAGGGGAGGATGCTAACGGCTTTGTTTACAATGGCGACAGCTGCGTGATCGATCCGGGCTGGCTATGTACGCTTTTCCACGTGGAAAAGGTGGAGGCGGTGCATACGGAAATACTCTCGGCGGAACACCTTGAGGAGGTACGGCAACGGTTACCATTTTTGATGGATCGGGATAATTTTGAAGTCAATAATTAAGCGGGGGCGAATTCAGTTCGGGGCGCAGCACGCAGGTGCAAAGAGGGTTTTTCGAAAAGCTCTTCGCCTCAGGCCGAGTTGCCGGAACGGGCTTATTTCCCGCCCAGTTACTACCACGAACCAACCGCAGGCAGGGTAAACGGGTTAGTATTGCTATGGATACGCAAACCCCCAACCACCTCTCCGAGCAATTGCTACTGACCGTCAAAATGGAGCAGGACACCACCGCTCTTCAGAAAGGGATAGCGACAATTCCGCTGCCCGCCTTGAAGTCTGCACTGAACGATGACGACGGAAAAAAGGCCTTCTGGCTCAACATCTATAACGCTTACTACCAAATTCTTCGCACCGAGAAAGAGATGAACAAGCCCGGCATTTACCGGAAGCGCGCGTTCACCATCGCAGGAGAGTCGTTCAGCCTCGACGACGTGGAGCACGGCATTTTAAGGAAGTTTCGCTACAAATATTCATTAGGCTACCTGGCCAATCCGTTTACCTCCCGGCTAATCAAAGACCTGGCGGTAAATGAACTGGACTACCGCATTCACTTCGCCCTCAACTGCGGTGCCAAAAGCTGCCCTCCCATTGCCTTTTATAAAATGAAGAGCATCAGCAGTGAACTCGACCTGGCCACCCGGGCTTTTTTGGAGGGGGAGACTGACTTCGACGATGAAAAGCAAATCGTTCATACAACGGCTTTGTTCCAGTGGTTTGCGGGCGACTTTGGCGGTAAAAAAGGCGTTCGGGAGATTTATAAGAAGCAATTAGACAAAAATATCGCTGGTTATACCATCAAATACAAGGAATACTCCTGGGAGGATGACTTGGGGAATTTTGCGTAAGGTTGAAGTATTTGGTGACTTGGGTGGCTGACCTTGCATCGGTTCATTACTCTGCACCTCACGTCCGCGCCCAATTTTAGCCCTACACTGAGCGGAACCGCTGGAATTATAGAAGAAAACACCCCCGGCGACCCTTAAATTTGAATATTTGATTAAATAAAATCATATAAAAGCCACATTAAATATTGTAAGTTCATTGGTAAACAGCTAGTTATGACTTTGGCACGCTATTTGAAGGAGAGTAGGTAGTTGATCTTATAATTTCTAAACAGGTACCATGACTAATAACGAATTTACAACAAACACCCATGAACTTAATAACCTTCTTTTCGCCTTCGCTCTCCGCCTGACCCGCAGCCGCCAGGATGCAGAAGACTTGATGCAGGAAACGACCATTAAAGCCTATAAATACCGCAACAACTTTGCCGAAGGAACCAACTTCAAAAGCTGGATCTCGACCATTATGCGGAACACTTTTATTAATCAGTACCGAAAAGCTAAGACCCGCCGCCACTTAAACTGCTCAACCACTGAAGTAACCAAAAACATTGTTTCCAAAAACGTAGTCGCCAACTCCGGAGAGCAAACCCTGCGTATGCAGGAGATGCAGCGGATGCTCAATAGCATTGGTAGCCTCTACTCCGTACCCTTCCTACTATTTTATAAAGGGTATGAGTATCAGGAGATCGCCGCACAGATGAAGATTCCGATTGGCACCGTTAAGAGCCGCATTTTTACCGCTCGTATTAAGATGAAACAGGTGATCGGTGAGCGCCGGTCTGCCTAAAGGAGTAACTCCAGAAATTGCAGCAAAACCCTACCCCGAGGAGCCATTAGCTCTTCGGGGCTTTTTCTTTACCACTTAGGCTACCGCTGGTTCTTGCGGCTAAGTGCTAAACGCTCTGTTCCCAGGCTGTACCTTAGCCCCATGTCCGATAAGAAGTATTCTACCATCCATTACCACAATTACCTGGAGATCGACAAGCTTTTGTCCATCCAGAACACCCGCAGCGCCGCCCTGGGTAAAGCGGCGCACGATGAGACCCTCTTCATCATTATGCACCAAGTGTACGAGTTGTGGTTCAAGCAGATTATGACCGAGCTGGATTCCGTCTGCGTGCTTTTCCGGGAGGAACAGGTGAACGAGGACAATATGAATACCGTGCTGCTGCGCCTCCAACGTATCTCCTCGATTGTGAGCCTGATGGTGGAGCAGATTAACGTGATGGAAACCCTCACGCCGCTCGACTTTCTTGACTTTCGGGACTACCTCTTTCCCGCTTCTGGTTTCCAGAGCATGCAGTTCCGGATGATCGAATCTACCCTCGGTCTGCGCGAGGAAGACCGGATGACCTACCACGGCAAGTCGTACAAAATTGTCTTCACCGAAGACCAACAGGCCTTCCTTAAAGGCATTGAGACGGGAGGCAGCCTCTTCGAACTCGTCGAGAGCTGGCTGGAGCGCACACCTTTCCTCCGCTTCGAAGGCTTCGACTTCCTTAGTTCTTACAAAGATGCGGTAGACCGGATGCTGCACAAAGAACAAGCCTCCATCAACGACAGCGAGTACCTTGACGAACGGATGAGAGCCATGCGCCTGAAAATGTTGGGCGATAGCAACAGCTACTTTAAGCACGTTCTCATCCGGGAGGAGCACGAGCGCTTAATGGCCAGTGGCGAGTGTCGGCTCTCTTACGACGCTACCATCGCCGCCCTGCTTATCAATCTTTATCGGGACAAACCCATCCTGAACACCCCCTTTAGCCTGCTCACCGAACTTATGAACATCGATGAGCTGCTCACCACCTGGCGCTACCGCCACGCCCAGATGGTGATGCGAATGATTGGCAATAAGATGGGGACGGGCGGCTCTTCTGGGCACGATTACCTGGCCGCTACCGCTGAGAAGCATAAGATCTTTAAGGACCTGCACAACATTAGCTCACTGTTGATTCCGCGTTCTGAATTACCTAGTCTGCCGCCGGGCGTGGAGCGCAACCTCGGGTTTTACTTCAGCGGGAAAAAGTAGAGCTTATCGTAGCTGTACACCTTCGGCCATACGGGGTGGAAATGGCTTGCCCCTGTGGGCACAATATTGATGGATGCGTTCGCTGAGCGAACGCATCCATCAGGAGGGTACTGTAGGGGTGTCCGTATAGGCTGAACTGTAGCAATCTCTTTCGTCGTATTTGGCGGAAAAAAAATGAGTGGTCTTCGCCAGAGACGAAGCCACTCAGAAAATACTCGAAAAGTAGTGTATATGAAACGTAAATATATGGCTTGTTTGTCAAAGGAGAACAGTGCAACTTGTGTTAGTGTCTGATTCTGAGTAGCAGAGGTGTCAGCGAAGCTGCTTTAGTGCCAGTTCGGTATCGTTGACGGGGAGCTGGCAAACTTTCTCCAGGCAGACGTAGATCGTCGTTTCTCCGGGGACTAACTTATTGGTCAATAGTTCTAGGTCACCTTCTTTGTTTCCACCCAGGTAGAGGGCGTTGGGGTGGTAGGCTTTGCTCATTTGTCCCCGCATGGTACCTGCGTCTGCGCCCAGAATGGCCACCTCGAAAGTAGGCTCCATGAGTTCGAGGCCAAGGCGGGCCCAGTTGCCGAAAAACCGGGGACCGTTGCGCTGTACCGCCGATTGCATCAGGGCCATCATTTTGCGGGAACGGTTGGGCATTTCATCGTTAGCCGTGAGGATGCCTAGCTGGTGCAGCGCGCGTGCCATGATGGAATTGCCGCTTGGGATCACCTGATCGTTGACCGGTACATTGCCGCTGATGAGCGCCGGGTCGAGGTCGGAAGTGTAGTTGTAAAGCCCGGTCGCCTCGTCAAAAAAGTGTGCATTTGCGTAGTCGGTTAGTTTTGTTGCGGTGGCAAGCCAAGCTTCATCAAAAGTGATCTGGTAGAGATCGATACAAGCCTGGGCGAGCAGTGCGTAGTCGTCCAGAAAGGCGTTGATGGCCGAGTTTCCGTCCTTGAAGTTGCGGTTCAGCTGGCCGTTCGGAGCCATCATTTGCTTGCGGAGGAAGTTGCCGGTTTTGATTGCCCGCTTCCGGTAAGCCTCGTCGCCCAGCGCCCGGAAGGCATCGGTATAGCCGGTAATCATGAGGCTGTTCCAGGCGGTGAGGGCTTTATCGTCCAGACCGGGTTGGGGGCGGAGATCACGGACGGCGAGTAGTTTTATTGCCGCAGCATCCATCGCTTCTTTAAGCGCCGTTTTATTTTTATAGCCATGCTTTTCCGCTAGCGTAACGGCGTTTTTGCGGCGGTAGAGGATGTTGTGTCCTTCCCAGTTGCCGCTTTTCGTAACGGAGTAATAATCGCTGAAGGCATCGGTGAGGGCCTCGTTGGCCAGTACTTTACCGATCTCCTCCTGCGTCCAAATATAGGTAAGGCCTTCCTCGCCCTCGGTGTCCGCGTCGAGGGAAGCGTAGAAAGCGCCGTTTTTATCGGAGAGCGAGCTTTCGGTGAAGGCGATCGTTTGGCGTACTACTTCGGCGTAGCGTTCTTTGCCGGTGGCCTGGTAGGCATGGGCGTAGAGGCTCACGAGCTGGCCGTTATCGTAGAGCATTTTTTCGAAGTGGGGTACCTTCCAGGCGGCGTCGGTGCTGTAGCGGGCGAAGCCGCCGGCGAGGTGGTCGTAGATGCCGCCGTCGGCCATCTTGTCGAGCGTCAGGGTGATGGCGGCCAGGGTGGGCTCGTCTTTGGTGTAGAAATGCTGGGCCAGTAGGAACTCGTAGAGTACCGGCATGGGGAATTTCGGGGCGCCGGCAGCGCCGCCGTCCTTTTGGTCGATGGTGGTCAGGAACTTATCGGTGAAGGCGTTCACTTCTTCCCGGCTCAGCGTTAGTCCGGCGGTATTGTTGGGCGAGAAGGCGTTGCGCTTCACGATTTCGTCGGTCAGGCTGGTGGCGTATTCCTCCATTTTTGCGGGGTCGTCGGTCTTTAGTTTGCTGAACTGGTTGAGTACGCTGATCCACTGCTCGCGGGGGAAGTAGGTGCCCGCCCAGATGGGGCGTCCGTCGGGTAGGGCGATGACGTTGAGGGGCCAGCCGCAACTGCGCTGGCTGCTAAGTTGGCAGGCAGTCATGTAGACGTCGTCTACGTCGGGCCGTTCTTCGCGGTCCACTTTGATGCTCACAAAGTGCTCGTTCATCACGGCGGCCACGGTGCTGTCTTCGAACGATTCGTGCTCCATCACGTGGCACCAGTGGCAGGCGGCGTAACCTACGCTGATGATGAGGAGCTTGCTTTCGGCGGTTGCTTTGGCCAGGGCTTCGTCTCCCCACGGGTACCAATCAACCGGGTTGCGGGCGTGCTGTAGTAGGTAGGGGGACTTTTGGCCAGCCAGGTGATTCAGGCCGCCTTCTGTTGCGGTTTCCCCACTCCTTATGCCTTTGTTTTGGGCGGGGCCGCAGGTGCATAGGAGGGTTATTAGAGCGAAGGACGTTAGGATGGGTAGTAGACGATTCATGGGGCTAAGGTACGGTGCTGTTTGGGAGGCTTGGGGCTATTCCATGGTTTGTATCTGGTGACGTAGACCTGTAACCAATGCGCTTACCAAATCTGCGTTTCTGAAATACATGTTTCAGAAACGCAGGTTTGGTAAATTTGATTCACCTTTGATGTACGAAGTTTTACGGTAGATCAGAAGAGCTGAAGATGCTCAAAGAAGCAAAAGAGCGCAGCGCCTTTGGCTTGGAGGAAGTACAGGTGTAAGTGGGCTAAAAAACGGGTAGGGTGATTAGTTGCCCCCAAACTCTACTCCTGCCAACAAAACATTCTTACCATGAAACGCTCCCATAACCCCCGGAAAGTCATACCGCGCCACAAGGCGCTCAAAGTCAAAATCAGTGCCGGAGCGAACAGCTAGCTCCACCCCATCCAAATAAGCCCGACTATCAGCAACCCGCCGTTCCATCTCCACCCGATCAGTGGTGTGGTTGCCGTGGCCGGTGATTAGGACTTTGACCTCGCCAGAATGGATGATGGCCTCTAGCGTATTCAGGGTGGTTCGGTAATCCGCAAAGGAGTGGTAGACGTAGGGAAACTCTATATTACTCAGGTAATCACCGATGATGAGGATGCCGCGGCTACGGTTGAAAGTAAGCAGCCCGTCGTAGTTGTGCCCGGGGGCTTGGTAGAAAACGTAATCGTCGTTACCGATTTTCATGCCTTGTCCTTCGCCGTGAATCGGATAGTCGATGGCGGGGTAGCAGAGGGGGTAATCGCGCTGGACGTAGTATTCGTCGTCCCAGGCGATCGTTTGTTGCAGTTGTTTGTCCGCCTCCGGGTTGTCTATGAAGCGTTGGCTGGCGATGGTCATAAAGCCGGGGAAAGCGCCGTAGCCGATGATGTGGTCGTAGTCGGAATGGGTAAAGAGGAGGTATTTACTCCTGTCCTTCCCGTGTAGCTCGGTGAATTGACGGATGTACGCCACTTCCGAAGGCAGCCAGTTGGGGTCTACAATCAGTAGGTAATCGTCGGTTATCACGCAGGTACTGGTGGTACGGAATAGCTCAGACTCGAAGATGGTTAGATGGGAGGAGGTTAGCTGGTGCTTCATGGTGGGGTGAAGATACTCTGCGTGTGCAGTTGAGTTTAAGATTGACCTGGTGGGGTAAATAATTCTCGGTATTTGTACGGCGTCCCTTAGCGTAGCGAGGGGTAGAGCGAAACGGCGATAGCCATTTGCGTAACCTCTCGTTTATAGGTCGAAGTACGGCGGCGAAAAAGCCCCTTCTCCCCGGGAGAGGGACCGAACGAAACGAGCATCCTCGTCTTCCAGCCCCTGCCTCACCTCCCTTCTTCCTCAGAGTAGGGCTGGAGAAGGTGTTTTTCCTCACCCATGATTTCTTATCTTTACGATCTCATTAAAGAAACTTTTAACTAACAACCGACAAATCCGGACAGCAGGAGAACCTTCTTCTCCACGATGATCGTTAGCACAGGTTCTTTTCTGGAGCTATGCCGACATAATCGCTATCTGGCATGGTTTCTTTCCCTGCCAGAGGATGATCGATGAAGTTCGATCGTACGGAAGAAGCCCGCTCCGCAGCCCGGCCGTTACGGAACCTCACTGAATGAAAGCGCAACTCCTCGCCCTGACTCTGCTCTGCGTCACCAACCTCGTCGCCCAAACGGACACCAAGCCAACCTTCGAACTACAACGCATCCACAACGAACCCTTCTGGCCCTCGCCCACGAAGACGCTCTGCGACTCCGGCCTGAACCCGATCTCCATCGTTAGTTGTGCTGGCGAAACGGCTGCCAATGGAGACAATAATCCGGTCAATGGTGCTTTCATGACCTGGCTGGCCACGGACTCGAACAACTTCTACTACAGCCGCATCTACAATGGCTCCGATACTTTTCAGATTGTGCGGGGAGGTACCAATTTAACCGTCTACGCTCCGAGTGAGCCCGACGGGATTTCCTACGAAGCTACCCTGAATATCGGTGGGAACTCCTCCAACCAGTGCCTCCAGCCGGGGACTTGGACCGTCCAGGTCTGGGATGTTCTGGACGACGACGGAGACCAGCTACCCGACCGCGACGCCGCCGGTAACATCATCGGCTGCTTCGTCCTCTGTGAATTCGACTTCCTTCCATCCTGCCCGACCAACGACGATACCCGCTTCAACGTCGAAGTGGAGGACGTTGGGTGCAACGGCGATGGTTCCATCACCCTCTCTAGTTTTACCTCGCCCAACCTTTACTGCGTACAGGGCAACGGTACTGGCGCCACCCTCTCCTGGGCCGGCCCCAACGGTTTCAACAGCTCCGACCGGGTTATTACCGGTCTGGAGGCTGGAGCCTATACCGTGGAGGTCACTGATTTCTACGGCTGTATTTCCCGCTGGACCGGCGACGTCAGTACCCTGGCTCCCCTAACCGTCGACTGCTCAATACCCTCCACGCCGCCGTCTACCGTAGGTGGAACGGACGGGATGGCGGACATCAACATCACCAGCGGAACGGGTGATTATTCCATCAGCTGGACTGGCCCCGTCAGTGGGTCCATCAACAACGCGGTGGATGGTCTCAGCGTCATTACTGATCTACGGCCCGGCACCTACACCGTCACCGTCACCGATGAGGAGAGCGGCTGTACCGAAATGTGTACGGTCGTGGTGGAAGAACCGCCCTGTACGATCGACTTTACCGTGATGCTCGATGCCGATGGCAATGCCGTAGTCACCATTCTGGGGGGCATCCCGAACTTCACCCTGGCTTACGTAGGCCCCACCAACCAGCCGCCTTTTGGCCCTTTCGGCAACGAGGGCGTAATTGTTCCCGCAGACGATCTGGAACCCGGTGATTATGAGTTCGTACTCATTGAAGCCGACCGCTTCGATTGCCAGGCCTCCTTCTTCCTTACTATCGAACCGGTAGACTGCTCCGATCTGCAGTTCTCCGTTCTCGATATTCGCTCGCCGATGTGTGGCGGTACGGGTGACGGCCTAATCGATATTCTTTACGAGGGTAATTTCTTACCTAACATCGTCTGGACCGGCCCCGGCGTGGACGGCAGTCCTAACTCGATACTAAACGATCTCGGCCCGGGCACTTATTCCTTCGTAATCACCGACTCGCGGGATTGTACACGGGATTCGACCTTTACCCTCACCGCGCCACCCGAGCTCTTTTTCGATTGTGGAGCGGTGGATGAAACGTTGGCCGCCCTCAACAACGGCAAAATTGGTTACGCAGCTACCGGCGGAACCGGTCCGTTTAGCCTGGCTTACACTGCGATCGACCCCGACGGGAACCTCCTGCCCGATGGCGGCCCGATGCCCATCGCCGTACGCGATACGCTTCGAAACCTTGAGGCGGGAAATTACACACTCACCATTACGGACGCGAACGGCTGCACCAACGAATGCACCGCGATGGTCTCCGAACCCAACTGCTCGCTGGCGCCGGATTGTACGGTTACAAACCCGATTACGGCCGGCGGTACCGGCAGCGTTGCGCTCAGCTTCGACGGGGTTGCGGCCTGGAACGTCACGATTGCGGGGCCTCTAGATACAAACTTCGTTACCCCGAACGCTACGGTCTCTATCGACGGTTTGCCGCAGGGGGATTACGCGCTGAGCGTTTTTAACAGCGCTGGCTGCGTGGGTACTTGTTCTTTCTCGGTCGTGGGGCCGATGTGCGAGTTCAGCTTCACGGAGATGACGGAAAATCCAGCGTGTGTTGGTGGGGCGGATGGAGCGATTACGCTCATGATTAGTAACGGCGCGCCCGGTTTGGTGGTGGATTGGAACAACGATGCGTTTGATGGCATGACGGCGATTACCGGTCTCACGGCGGGTACTTATTCCGTTACGGTTACCGACCAGACGGGCTGCCCGGTAGCGCCGCAAACCTTTGTGCTGACGGATCCGGCACCGCTGACGGTTGACCTGAGTTTGGCTGAAGCGATTCTTTGCAACGGCGATAGTACGGCTGGAATTCTGGCTGCCGTTGTGGGTGGTATTGGTGAACTGAGGTACGATTGGTCGGTCAGTTCTTTGCCGGATACGAACCGGGTTTCCGGGCTGGTGGCCGGCAGCTATCACGTTTTGATAGCCGATGAAAACGGCTGCACTGGCCGGGATACGATTACTATTTCTCAGCCCGAATCATTGGAACTGGCCTGCTCGGCTACGGACGAAACCGCGGCGGGCTCAACGGATGGTATCATTACTTTGTCCAATACGGGCGGGGACGCAGGTGCAGGGGGCGTTGTACGGCTGAGCGGTGACCTCGGAGACCGTTCCTTAACGGCCGGTACGGATACCACCTTCACGGCATTACCACCGGGGACCTACTCGTTTACCATCACCGACACCAACGGCTGTCGCGCTAGCTGCTCTGCCATCGTGAGCCAGGGGGGATGTGATGTTGCGGTGACCGTTTCTGCTACGCAGCCGGACTGTGACGCCGCTACCGCCGACGCAGCAGCCAATGTCACCGACGCCAACGGCCTGGTCACTTACAGCTGGAGCACCGGCGCATTAAGCCGGACGGTTGACGACCTCGCTTCCGGAGATTACGCCGTCACCGTTACCGATGCTTTCGGGTGCGAAGCCCGGGCCGACGTGACCATCATTCCCTTCACCGACTTCCCCGTTCTCGAAGACCAGGAACTGTCCGCTGTCTGCGATGATGGTTGTACGGACCTGACGTTTACCATGTCCGGATCAGCTCCCTTCCAGTTCAGAGTACTGGTTGAACAGAGTGGGAACGTTTTCGGAGAGACCACCTTCAGTATTCCCGCTGCAGGAGCCGGTTCATATACTTTTTGCCCGGGAGATTTTGGATACCCGGATCTTCAGGGTTTTGCCGTAACCATCATCGACGTGACCGACGCTAACGGCTGTGGCCGTAATATTGGCACGGCGTTAGCTCCTATCGTCTTCCCCGCGGTGGTTTCTACCCTCGACACAACGATCTGCGCGGGCGATCAACTCGACTACTTCGGGGAGGTTTTCGATACTGGCCGGACGACGGACGACGTGATCGTCCCCACAGCCTCGGCGAACGGTTGCGACAGTACGGTAACGGTGACTTTAACTTTCTTCGCACCCGCGTTCAGCGCCCTCGACACAACGATCTGTGCGGGCGATCAACTCGACTACTTCGGGGAGGTCTTCGATGCTGGCCGGACGACGGACGACGTGATCGTCCCCACAACCTCGGCGAACGGTTGCGACAGTACGGTAACGGTGACCTTAAGTTTCTTCGCACCCGCGTTTAGCGCCCTCGACACAACGATCTGCGCGGGCGATCAACTCGACTACTTCGGGGAGGTCTTTGATGCTGGCCGGACGACGGGCGATGTGATCGTCCCCACAACCTCGGCGAACGGTTGCGATAGTACGGTAACGGTGACTTTAACTTTCTTCGCACCCGCGTTCAGCGCACTCGACACAACGATCTGCGCGGGCGATCAACTCGACTACTTCGGGGAGGTCTTTGATGCTGGCCGGACGACGGGCGATGTGATCGTTCCCACACCTTCTGCCAGCGGCTGCGACAGCACGGTGACGGTGAATCTGCGTTTCTACCCCCAAACCACCGGCGTTCTGGACACAACGATTTGCGCCGGTGAAACCTTCTCGTACGCCGGGCGGGATTTCACCGAAGCGGTAACCAATGAAGGGATACGCCTGCCCGGAGCCGACGTAAACGGCTGCGACAGCTTGGTGGACCTGACCGTAAATGTAATCCAACCTTCAGCACTCATTATTACCGGCAACAGCATGGTTTGCTCCGGCGGAGAAGTGGAGTTTACGGTTGAAAATACAGGCGAACTGCCGGTTGATATCGTGTTGAGTACTGCGGATGGAATGACCGAAAGGATAATGCCGAACGCTGTGAACCCTTATGTCGTTACCGTCCCGGCAGGAACGCTGATAACTATTCTGTCCGCAACCAATGGCTCTCGTTGTGCACCCGTGGTTAGCGGTGAATTTACGGTATCAGTATCTGACCTGAGCGTTAGTATAGACGTGATGAGTGGCGATGGCGTCTTCGGCATAAGTTGCGCTGACGGAGAGGATGGTGCGTTACTGGCTGTCGCCTCCGGAGGACAGGCACCCTATGGTTTTCAGTGGAGCACGGGTGCCTCCGGAGCGGCTTTGAATGACCTGGGAGCCGGCCGGTATACCGTAGTGGTAACCGGTGGCAGCGGCTGTACGGCCGATGCGCTCGTTGTGCTAAACCAACCCGACCTACTGGTTACTACCATCGCTGAAGTATCAGCGGACTGCCGGGATACGTTACCCCGCTTGGTCGTTAACAGCGTTCAGGGCGGGGTGGCTCCGTACCTCTACCGTACTAATGATGCACCGTTTGTGCCCTTTATCAGCCTGCCCGATACCCTGACCGCAGCCATTGGCCGCAACGACTTTAGCCTGGAAGACGCCAACGGTTGCCGCCTGGAGCAAAGCTTTGACCTGGCGGGTCTACCCGCAACGGAGCTGGAAATTTCACCAGCCCGCGCGGTTATCACGCAAGGGGCCAGCATCGAACTTCGCTTACTGACCAACCTGAACATCGGTGGCTTCCGGGTTTTTCCCGGTCCGGAAACGGAAGTGATGGGCCAGGGCCTCTTCGTTGCGCCTGTAGAAACCACGACTTACACCTTCAGTATCATTGACTCCAGCGGGTGTACTGCTACGGCGGAAGCCCAGGTCTTCATCGATGATTTCGTGCCGATTTACGCCCCTTCGGCTTTCTCTCCGAACGGTGATGGAACGAATGATGTGTTCCGTATTTATGCGAAACTGGCGGCGGCTTCCTTTAGCGACTTTACTGTTTTTAACCGTTGGGGGCAGCAGGTGTACCAACTTACTGAATCGGTTGTCAGCCCGACGTACGACTGGGGCTGGGATGGCCTTAATGCCGCCGGTAAAATGCACGAACCCGCCGTCTATATCTTCAGCGTTAACGTTAATTTATGGGATGGTCGGGTGATTACCGTTAAGGGAGACTTTGTGCTGATGCGCTAATTATGGATTTGATGAAAATACAATAAGCTCTACGGGCGACTCTTGCGGCCGCCCGTAGAGTGCTCTAATCTGAAGGCCACTTCGCGAAGCGAACGTTCAGGTTAAAGTATCTCCATTGGCTAATGTGACTGGGGAGGGTGTTTGTCCGATCACCGCAGCACCATTACGCTTCCACTAGCGATCAATTCTTCTCCCTGACACCGGTAAACAATCCGCCAGACTACGGGGCCGGGCAAAACACGGTTTCCTTTGAAGGTACCGTCCCACTTAGCAAAAGCGTCGGTGGTTTGGAACATCTGCGCGCCGTAGCGGTCGTAGATCTCGAAGCTGAGGAGCTCGGGGATGGCGAAAGGGTTAGAGATGCCGAAGGCCTCGTTAGCGATTGGGCCGATGCCGTTGGGCGTGAAGGCCTTGGGGAGGAATACTTTAGCACAGTCGAGCGTGCTGGGGTCAATGACCTGGAAAGCGATGCTGTCGATGGCTACGCAGTTGCTCTCGGCATCGGTGATGCGGACGGTGTAGAGCTGGCGGCCGGCGGAGACCGGTGTGACGATGGGGTCCTCTTCCGCAGGAGAAACGACGTCTGCCGAAGGCGTCCATTCGTAGGTAATACCGCAGTTACTGTTCAGTTCGATTTCCGCTGATTCGCCGAGAAAGAGCCGGGTATTGTTGTTGAGGATACGATCGGGCGCGAGGTAGAGACTACGGACTTCGGAGTCCCGCAGTGCGCGGTTATATATGCGCATTTCATCGATGAGACCATCGAAAGGGATTTCTCCGTTGATGCGGCACTCGGTGGAGCCGATGAGGAGTTCGCCGTCGTTTTCGATATCGACGCGGCTGGAGGTACCGGCTTCGCCTACTTCCTCGCCGTTGAGGTAGAGGCGGACGCGGTTTTCCTCGCGCAGCACAACGATGTGTTGCCAGCAATTGCCGTTCCGGATGGGGTAGTCGATCTGGGCCTGCTGGTTGTTCTGCCGTAGCAGGACGGAGACGGTCCGGTTACCGGGCAGGTAGCGGATGGCGAAATACTGCTGGTTGTTGCAGTTGGTATCTCGTTTGGAGACGAGGTACTGGGTACCGTTGAAACCTACTGGCTTGAAGTAGAAGCTGAGGGTGAAATCTTCAGAATCGAACTCCCGGTTAACGTTGTTGCTGTTGCCGCCGGGAATGCGGACGAAATCGTTACCGCCGTTAAGGGACATGGCCTGGCCCAAAACGCCACAACCAAATTCGGGTACTCCACTGGCGATGCCGCCGTTGGAGCTGTCTCCGGTGGCGTCGGCGAAGTTACCGTCCAGTGGGTAGTAAGCGGTCAATCCCGTCTCGGGTGGTGTTCCTTGACCGATTATTGCACCTGCGTTCGCGCCTAAAAAAATAGTAAGTAGAAGTAAAATAAATCGCATAGTCCGGGATTAGAAAGCGCAAAGGTAGGGATTCAAGCGCCCGGAATCAGGAACGCGGGTTATGGTGGAAACATTGCCGATGCCTATTCCAAAAACCGCTCCTTCCACTCCGGCCGTGGAATCATACAAGCGTCCTGTTTCCCAAACCAGCGGTAGCGGTTGCGGGAAATGATGCGGTAGACCCCGTCGCGCAGCCAGATCGGAAAAATCCGCAGGCCATTGCTAAAAGCACCCTGCCAGCCGCCGAGGTAGACATCCGCTAGCAGTGCGCCTTCGCTGCGCAGGTAAGCTTTGCCTTCCTTCACAAAAACGAGGCTGTTCATGTCTTCAGGGTCGAGGCCTAGTTTCGGCAACATTTCTTTGGCCAGGTCGGACTGTAAGCTGGCAAACCGCAGCTTTCCCTCCGGATCTCTACGGATGAAGACTTGCACTGCTTTATTACAGAGGTTACAGACGCCGTCGAAGAAGAGGATGGGAGGCATAAATAGGAATTAGGAATTAGGAATTAGAAGCCAGAAACTAGGGAACTAGTTGCTGGTCTCTATTCTCTAGAACGCCTCCGGCTTCCGTCCCGTTTTAAATTTTTCCCCAAAACCTGAATTATTTGGCAGATAAGTACCGACGACCTTGGCGTTGTAGCCGTTTGCCGGGATTTTATCCGCGCGGCCGAGCGCCCAGGCGATGCCGTTGAGGGCGAGTTTGCGCATGTTCGCGTTTTTCCAGTCGTAGGGGTGGCCGAGGGTGGTGAAGAATACGGGCGCGCCTTTGTAATCGTTCGTCCAGGCAACGGGGTTGGAGAGGGGGAACTGGTCTAGCCGTCCGCCGTCCTGGTGGTTGCTGCGCAGTGAGGTGCCCGTAAGCAGGTGCTTCGTGTTTGGGTTGATTGTCCATTTACCACCGTCGACGTGGTAGAGCCAGGAGTAGGCCGGGAAACCGCTGACGCCGTTGAGGATTGGGCTTTTCGTTCTTGGGATTAGTTCGACCTTAGTGAGTGGGTCGTGGCCGTCTTCGAAGTGTCCGTGGTGGGTGATCCATTGCTGGCCGAAGACGGCGGTGGGCCAGTCGTTGTTGAGGTGTTGGCGCAGCGAATCGTCTTTGTACATGAAGGCGTGGGTGCTGGTGCGGAAGCCGACCATTGGCTTGCCGCTCTCGGCGAAGTTGAGGATGTGTTTCGCCTGGTCGTCGGGTAGGTTGCGCCAGCGGAGGAAGCAGACCATCATATCGGCTGAATCGAGGGCTTCCAGGCCGGGGATGTTATCGGTTACGTTGGGGTTGACGTAGCCTGCGGAATCCAGCGCAAAGAGTACTTTGGTGCGTACGCCGAGCTCACGTTCGGCCAGGCGGGCGAGCATGGGCATGGATTCTTCGGATCGGTATTCTTCGTCTCCGGTTACGAAAACGATGTAGGGCTTATTGTCTTCTTCGGGCGCGGCCGCAGGTTCCGTGGAGGGGTTGCAGGAGCAGAGTAAGACGAGGGCGGTTATGGCGGAGAAGAAGTGTTTCATAGTTGTTGGTTCTAGCCGAAGCTCACTCCGTGAGCGAGTTCTCAGCGCTTCGCGCTGTTCGGGGCCGCTTTGCCGGAGGAAGGCGAGGCGAAGGGAAAGAGTTAGACCTCAATTTACAACAGTCCCTGCAGTTCTTGTGCTACGGCGTCCATCCGCGCCCGCTCCGCCTGGACAAAATGCTTTCCCTTTACCGACCGAAACCCAAAACCATCACCCTTAAAGCGTGGATAAACGTGGAGGTGGCAATGAAAAACTTCCTGCCCCGCTGCCTCACCATCCGCCAGGAATAGGTTGACGCCTTCGCATTTATACGATGACTTGCGCAGGGCCGCGTTCATCCGCTGGGCCAGCCGCATCATGTGGGCGAGGGTATCCGGATCAACGTCGGCCATGCCCGAAGCGTGGATTTTGGGGATGATGAGCAGGTGGCCTTCGTTTATCGGGCTGAGGTCTACGATGACCAGCACCAGCTCGTCTTCATGGAGGAGACTTGCGGGAAGTTTGCCCTCGCGGATTTTGCAGAAGGGGCAGTTTTTTGGGGACTTGTCTGGCTGCATTGGTTTTTTGTCTAACTATTTATTAGCGATTTTAGCTTTGCTGCCATTGTGTGGTTTTCTTGGATCCCTCCTTTGAGGTCAGGAGCGTTAGCAACTGGGTTTAAAAGTTCATCCGATGTGCCAAATCGCGTAGGCTAACGGCTATTTTTTCTTAGAAGCCTCTCCCAACTCTTCCGCCCGATAATATCCTTCCTGCCCAGAAGCCTTTACTTCCGCCCGGACGTCAGCCATAAACGCTGGGGTAATAACCGAAGCACGGTTACCAAAAGCATTGCGAACGTAAGTCATCACCGCCGCCATCTCCTCATCATCCAGGATGTTTTCGTAAGGAGTCATCGGCACCTGACCGGGGTATTCCTTACCCCTGACGGTGATGGGCCCAATGAGGCCCTTGAGCAGGATCTTAGCGAGTACTTTGGGGTCTTCATTAACCCACTTCGAGCCCTTGAGCGGGGGAAAGCCGGAGGCGGTAAGGCCTTTACCCGTTGCCTGGTGACAGGTGATGCAGGAACCGTCTTCATTGTAGATTTTCCAGCCAGCGGAGAACTGTTCCAGGTCGGCACCTTTGAGGTGACCGACGACGATTTCGGAGCCCCTGGAAGGCTTAAGCCCTTCACCGGTCAGAAATTTGGGTGCGGCTTCAGTGAACCTCCTCATCCATTCTTCAACGGGCTGTTGGGCGGCGGTGGCGAGAACCATCCTGCCAGCATCTTCTGGTAGCCAGGTGGCGGCGGTAATGGCCATCATCCGGACGCGGGGGTGCTCGTCGGCTGCTGCAGTGTTCAGTAGGCCAGCTTGGTTACTGACCTGGTGACCGCTGTAGCGTAAGACCTGGACTGCTGCGGCACGAACACGGTGGTCTTTAGCCTTCAAGGCTGCTTCAAGTAATTCCGGGTCGACCTGGTTCTGCCCCCAGGTAGCCCAGAGCCCTTCCAACAGGGACTTTTCGTACGCAGGGTCGTTCTTTTTCCGGTCATTAACCCAGGCCTTTACGGCGGGGAGAACTTCGCTCGCCGCGCGGCCCCGTAGTTCACGTTGTGTCCGGTAGCGGGTTCGGTATTCCGGTAATTCGAGGTTTTTCAGCAGGGTGGCGATGGGGGCACCGTCAATTTCTGCCGGCTTCACGAGTGGCCGGTCGGTGCAGGTGATGCGGTAGACCTTGCCGTGGACGTGGTCGCGCAGGGGGTCGCGGGCGTTGTGCTGCATGTGCCCCACCAGAACGTTGTGCCAGTCGATGAAGTAGAGGCTGCCGTCAGGAGCGAACTCCATGTCTACGGGCCGGAAGTTGGTGTCGGTGCCGCGGACGAGGTCCTGACGCCATTTGGTGGTAAAATCGCCGTCTTTCCCATCAATCATCCGGTGTTGCTTCATGCCCAGGAAGCCGATGGTATTGTTGAGCAGCATGTCTCCTTGCATCTCGTCGGGGAAGTGGCGGCTGGAGACGAACTCCAGGCCGGAGGTGGGCCTGACCATGTGGTCTTCTTCAATGAGTTGCGAACCGAGCGGAGCCCGGGCTCCGTACCGGTTTTTTATGGTACTTGGCAGCATCCAGTTTACGCTGGGGCCGGAGGTGTGGGCGAAGAAGGGTTGTCCAAATTCATCATGGGCAATACCCCAAGGATTGGGGATGGAGATTTGGGCCGTGCGCTCCAGGTGGCGGCGCTGCGGGCTGAAGCGGTAGAAGCCGCCGTTGGTGGCGCGAACGGTGCCGTAGGCCGTTTCCACATTGGTATGCAGGAAGACACCTTCGCCCATGTAGATAGCTCCGGAGGGGTCGGAGGTGAAGGCACTGGTGGTGTGGTGGGTGTCGTGGTCGTCGAAGCCGGAGAAGATGATCTCCTTCTCGTCGTAGTGGTCATCACCGTCGGTATCTTTGAGCAGAACGAGGTTGGTGCCCTGGGAGACGTAGACGCCTTCGGGCGCGAACTCGAAGCCGACGGGGACGTGGAGGTCGTCGGCGAAGACGGTGGATTTATCGGCCTTACCGTCGTTATCGGTGTCTTCGAGGATGAGGAGTTTGTCGTTGGGGCGGGCGTCGCCCGGCTTATAGTGGGGGTAGGTTGGCATTACGGCGACCCAGAGGCGGCCTTTATTGTCGAAGCTCATCTGGCAGGGGTTGGCCAGGTCGGGGAATTCTTCCTCTGAGGCGAAGAGCTCGAGTTTGAAGCCATCGGCGACGGTGAAGGTGGACATGAGGTCTTCGCCGTAGAGGTAGTCAACGGTACCGTCTTCTTCGGTTAGGGTGTAGTTGGTCTCTACGGGTGGAAGGGTGAAGGTCTTAGCGTCGGCGGCGTCGATGTCGTATTCCTGGCCGTTAAGGGTCATCCAGATAGCGGTATCGCGGATCATGGTCATTTCCCGAATTTTTTTGACTTCCATCGGGTAGTTGTCAGGTCCGAACGGGTTGTGCCGGCGGCCGTAGACGTGGACGCCGTTCGGTATCTTGAAGTCGTTGTGCCAGAGCCAGTTCTTGTCTTTAACCAAACTTTGTACCTGCGCGCGCGCCGCCTCCTTCTCCTTACCTCCGAAGAGACGGTCGGCCAGCCAGGGAGCGAGCTTCTCGTACGCTTTTTCACTAAGCTGTGCCCCGTCGGTAGTCATGTCCGTATTGCCGGAGAACCAGTCTGAGGTAGGCGAAAAGAGATCAACGAAAGGCACCCCGGCTGCAGCGGCAACTTCGCGGATGGCCTCCGTGTAAAGCCGGAGGTTCTCGTTTTCCACGCTGCCGTCAGGCACATCCATTACCGAAGTGCGGTCCTGAAAAGCGGTTGGCGACATCAGGACGACGCGGGGTGCGCCCACGCCGTTGTAATCGGCGAAAGTGGTCCAGTCCAGCCAGGCCTTTAGCTCGCCTTTAAAATTATCGAGCCCCTCCGGGCCGTTAAAAGATTCGCTGTAGCCAAAGAAGCCGAGGATAACGTCCGCTTCCAGAGTTGTGAGCCATTCGTCGGGCGTTGGGAAAAAACCCTCGGAATTAGAGTCGCGCGCCAAGCCGTCGGTTTCATGGAATTTTTCTGCTCCGGGAAACGCCCAGGGGTCCATCCTGGCAGAATGGGGCTGAAAGCCCGGCGTGTTGCCACCGTCACACATATTGCGGATAAAGAGTTGCTGCTCGGGAAATCGCAACTGCAACGCTGTCTCGAAATGGTTGTAATCCATCATGCGGGAGCATAGGTTGCCGCCGACCAGTACGATGTGGTCGTTTTTTTCTACGGTTAGGACCGGGTTGGGTAGGGGGCCTGCGCACTGGAATAGCAGTAGGGCAGAGGCCAGTAGGACGAGATTCTTCATTGATTGACTTTTCAAAGGCTTAAGGTAATCAATGTTCGGGAGCCTTGAGGCCGCTGAGTAGTTTTCCGTACCAACACACTTTTTCGGATTGGCTAAGCAAGTTAATCTTTGCGGGCATGTTTGAAGCGCATTCCTTTCCTCAGTTCTTTCCCTGGCAAACCCTTCTTGCCGAAAGTAGCGGGAATGGAAATCATCTTTCCTGGTTTGGCGTCGAGTACGTTGAAGTGCAGGTGCGGCTTACTAGTGTAGCCTGTCGCACCCGAAAGAGCGATTGGCTGTCCGGTTACAACCGTATCTCCGACCTCTACGAAACTACCCTGTGGCATCAGGTGGACATACTGGGTAAGTAGGTTTCGTTCCGGGTGGTAGAGCGTGATGAAGTTGGAATAGGGGGTCCATTTAGGATTATTCCCCCCGTTCTCATATCCGTCGATCACTCCTATTACGTAACCTTCTGCCACCGCGCAGATCGTGTCACCCACGCTCAGGGCAAAGTCGATGGCGTAACGGGATGATTCCTTGAAGTGAGTGAACTTTCCGTTGTACCCTTGCATGATACGGTGCGTTTGTCCCCTGGGGTAGGGCAACTCGAGCGCATCGGTACGAACCGTATCCGATGTGGTTTCAAAGGTGATGCTGTAGCTGAAATCTTCTTCTTGCGCTGGAGTAGGAGTGATGAAAATGAAACTCGTGTCAGTAACTAAAGGTGGAAGTATGAGGGGGAAGTGGGAACTCAAAGTCGCCACGAGCTCTGGCTTGCGCTCAACGTTTACCCGCAACGGGCAATGAAGTGGGTTTTCCATCCGAATTATTAATGTATCCCCGTATCTTTCTTCTCCAATATCTATTTCAAACTGGTTGAGTATTTCATGGGGCAAGGTGTTACAGGCCATTAGGAGAGTCAAGACAGCCAGTAAGAGCGTGCGTACCATAATTCGTAGTTTCGTTTTAGATTTTGGCGAAAATTATGCGGGTATACTCAGTTGGTCGGCCAATGCTGCGATTATCTTCTCACACCCATCCAACTGCTCAACAGCACAAAACTCATTAGCCCGGTGCGCCTGCGCAATATCCCCAGGCCCACAAATAACGGACGGGAAACCAGCATTAGAAAACTGCCCAGCTTCCGCAGCGTAAGCCACCGTAGAAACATCCGTCCGGCCCGAAATTTGCTTGATCAGGTCAACGATCGGCGTGTCTTCAGCGGTATCGAGCGGGGGGACGGGCGGGTGCATCGCTGAGTGCGTAATGTCGAAACCGGGGAAGGTCTTACGCCGCAGTTCGATGCGCTCTTTGCAGTGGGCCTGGAAGTCGTCGATGATGTCCTGGGCGGCATCCATTGGGATGTTGCGGAAGTCCCAGTCAAAGGCACATTTATTGGCGATGATGTTGAAGGCGGAGCCGCCGTGGATCGTCCCTACGTGGATGCTGGTGTGGTTGGGGTGGAAGCGTTCGTCCGTCTGGCCAGCGGCGATGAGGGCATCCATTTTGTCTTCGAGCCAGACTACTAAGCGGGCTGCTTCGTGGACCGCGTCGACCTCCTGCTTGATTCGGCTGCTGTGGCCCTGGCTGCCATGGACGGTGGTGGTGTAGACCATGATGCCTTTCTGGCCTACCATCGGCTGCAGCATCGTCGGCTCTCCGATGATGGCGCCGGCGGGCTTTTCGTCGTAGAAGTCGCGGATGGATTCAGCCACCAGATCACCAGCCATGCAACCGATCTCTTCGTCGAAACTGAAGGCAAAGTAGACCGGTTTTTTTAGGCGCGAACGCAGGAGCATGGGAACGCTTGCGAGGCAACAAGCAAGGAACCCCTTCATATCACAGCTCCCCCGGCCATAGAGTTTGTCTCCCTTCAGGGTAAGCTCGAACGGATCGGTATCCCATGGCTGACCAACAACCGGGACCACATCCATATGCCCACTCAGGATGATGCCGCCGTCAACGGCAGGACCGATGCGGCAGTGGATGGCTTCCTTCGTCCCCGTCTCGTCGGGGACGGTTTGGTAGGCGACGCCGTAATCGTCGAGGTAGGCTTTGATCCAGTTGGTGATGGAGTGGTTTCCTTCTCCGCCTAGTACTGGGAAGGCCACTAGTTGGGTTAATATTTGGGTGGCTGTTTGGGGCTTGGTTGCGGTCATGGCGGCAAAGATAAGCTGGAGTTCGGTGCCTTCGGCTACTAGGGTGTTTCTGCGCTTCGCGCTTGGGTGTTTCACGAAAGACCTCGAAGGGCGGCATATTCCGAAATTACCCCCCCTCTGTGGAGAATCCACACTAACCAGAGGTCACGAGGATGACCTCGTTTACTTTTCCTGATCAGTGAGGAGCTGGTTGCTTTAGGTCACTTGACTTTTAGACAGCGCTAGCCCCTAAAGCATTGAAGTTCTTATCATCACTTACCGGAACCATACGGCACCTCATATTTTAATAGAAGTCACCAGGAACTACGGTCAACATTTCCCCCCGCAGCGTCTCTAGCTCCCCATCCCGAGCAGAAGACCCAGAAAACCGGCCAGTCCAAAAAGCCCGATAAGTAACCCAATACTTAAGCGTAAACAAACCAGATATTGGAAGCGAAAGCGCATACAACCAACCCCAACTCTCCGGCAATACCCAGTTGAACACCAGAATTTGGATCAGGTAAATGACCGGCAAAACAAACCAGCTGCCAAGGGTTTGCACCGTGGCCTTATAGCCCCGGTCGATGCCGAGTGCCTCCCAGATGGCGTTGATGGCCAGTAGCCAGAGACCGTGGTTGAGTAGGCCGTAGAGGTAGAACGGCAGGCCGAGGACGGTACCCGCGTGCAGTTTCCGGTCAGGGTGGTTGCTGAACTCAATGTCCAGCTGCCCGGTTTCGCGGAGGCCTTGATCGTAGGTAGTGGCCGTTGTGCGGAGTGCCTCTAGTTCTTTTTCGGGTAGCTCGCGGAGCCAGGCGAGGATGCTTTGCGTCCGGTAGTGGTGTTTGCTGACGGTGAGCGGCTTCTCGTTCTGGACCGCCCGTTCGATGGGGCGCAGCAGGTGTTCTTCGGCTTTGTTTTTGGTCTGGATCAGTAGGGCCTGCATCCGGTCGGTCAGCTCATTGGTGAGGGCGCGGATACCGCGCATTGGGCTGGTCTCGTACTGCTCGCGGAAGGGCGTAATATCGACCGGTTCGCCGTAGCGGATGAAGGCTCGGCTGAAGCCAGTGGTCGGAGATTCATAATTAACGCCGACGGGCTGGACGGATAGGCCTAGTTTCCAGTCATTACGTTTCTCCGCTTCCAGGGCCATGCTGGCGGCTCCACCCTTAAGGCGGCGCAGCTTGCGTTCCAGCTCACTCGCTCCCTCCGGAGCGATGTAAACGAGGCTTCCGTTCTCGAGTCCGCTGAACGTCTGGTTGAAGATTTCATCGGTGTCAACGCCCTTTGTCGCACCCTTCACTTTATCCTGCGGCCGCGCCACCGGAATACAAAATGGGTTGATCATAAACGCCATCACCGGATTCATCCACATTGCAGCGTTGGCCAGGAAGTAAGTTTGGTAGTCGAGGTGAATACCCACGATGAGGGGATCGATGAGTGTATTCGGATGGTTACCGCACAGCAGGGTAGGACCGGGCTTATTGGCGTACTCGCGGCCTTCCACCTCCATGCCGGGGTAGAAAATACGGAGCATCCAGCGGCTCATGAAGTGGAAGGTCCAGAATACTAGTTTTGACATGGGGCGAAGGTAGGAAATTGGATCGTTGGTTCGTTGGTATTTTAACGCGCATACTATTGCCGGGCACATGAGGTGAAAATGTAGTAGCAGCAGAGCTACTACATGGTCCCGTAAGGGCGACCGCAAAGGGTTGCCCTTACGGGACTGGATCGGGGAGGGACGCGCTCGCTTCGCGAGCGCAGAATCACATCATATGACCGACGGTAGTACCGCTGCAGCGGCCTCAAATACCAACGAACTCGGCCTAGTTTTTTACTGAACCGCTTGCGCAGCATCAATAATACCCCAGCCAAAGTTTCCAGAACGGCCGGGATAGATGGAGGCGGCGCTCTTCATCCGGTTGAGCACCTGGCTACGGCTCTGGCCCGGGTTGGTGGCCCAAACGAGCGCGGCGATACCGGCGGTGGTGGCGGTTGCGGCGCTTGACCCGCCAACGTAGCCGGGGCTGTCGTTGTAGCGGCTTAGCGTCAGGCTGGTGCGGCTAGCGTTGCTGCTGCGTTGCATTACGGCTACGAAATCAACGGCGCTGCCGTCGTGGCAGGTATTGCAGCTTTGCAGGGAGCTACCGTCGCGGACGCCAGTTACGGCAATGGTTTGGCTCATGTTGGCCGGGAAGATGACGCCCCACCAGCTGGTCCAGCTTAGGGAAGTGCCGGCGGCGGCGAGGATCAGTTTGCCGCGGTTATTGGCGTAGTAGATACCGTCTCTAACGGTTCCGCTGCTGAATACGTCGCCGATGCTCATGCTGATGACCTTCGTGCCAGAGTGGTTGCCAGCGCTGACGAGGGCGTTCTTCACACCACGTTTTTCGCGGCTACCGTTCACGATCACGTCGCTGGTGGCGCGGTAGACGCGCAGGTTTGCTTTATAGGCTACACCGACCGTGGAGCCGTTGTTGGTGCGCGGCCCGGCGGCGAGGCCAGACATCTGTGTGCCGTGGCCGCACTGGTCGTTGGGACCGTCGGTACGGCTGCTCCACCAGTTGGGGGCGTAGGTGCCGTATTTGCCGATGCTGCGGCCGCTGCTCCAGCCACTGCTGAACTGACTACCCAGTTTGTTCTGCTCGGGGTAGACGCCGGTGTCGATGATGGTGATGCCGATGCCCGCGCCCTGGCTCGTGTTCCAGGCAGTGGGAATATTCATGTAGGCGTAGTTCCAGGGCAGTTTGGCACCGGGGCTGATGGTGGTGTAATCAGCGGAGCTAACGCTGCTGGAGGGAGCTTCGGAACAGCCGGAGCCGGAGCGGAGTTCCAGTTCGCCGCCGCTGTAGTTGCTGGGCTCTAGGTAGCGCACGTCCGGCCGTTCGCTGAATTCGGCGAGGACTTCGGGGTGGAGGATTCTTACTTCCAGAATGGGCAGTACGCCGTCTTCGGGTGCGACGAACAACTCGTCTTCGGTGATGGCTTCTCCGGTGAGGCGGATGGTGGCTTCGAGCAGGTCGTTCACCAGTTCATCGCGGGTGATTTTCCACTCGCCGGCGTTGACGTTGATTTCATGGATGGTTTCCGGTAGGTTCTCGTAGCCGGCGGGCCGGTAGCCGAGGGCGGCTTCGTTCTGGCTCAGCTCCAGGGCGCTCCAGATTATGTGGTCGGTGGTTTCGTTCCAGTCGAAAACGTTGTTGGTGGCGAAGAGGTGGGCTTCCACCAGGTCGTTTAGTTCAGCTCTCGTTAGTGGGTCTTGCGTTGCTACGTTGTCGGTTTCGGTGATGGTTAGAGCTTCGTCGTTACAGGCGAAGATGGATAGCGCGAGGACGCAGCAGAGTAATACTTTTTTCATGGTAGCGTGTGGTTTAGGTGCCCTGATTGGGTTTTATGGGCTCGGTAGCGGGTGCAGGGGAAAGGCTCGTAGAGAGCAGGGTTAGGTGAACATCGGTCCCTATTGCTGGACCCAAAATATTTTTAGTAATATAGTGATTAATAGTTTAGTTTATACTGATAATGTAGTCTTTTCCAAAATTTTTATTGCTTGGGTATTCATCCAGGAATACTTCAGCAATTATAGTGGGGTTAACTTTTTTTGCACCTGCGTCCGCGCCCGAAAAGCAGCCTGGAAGAATTTTCTGGTGTGGTAGCCGACTAAGGAACGTCAATTTAATAACTGTCGCAAAGCGCTCCTAAGCTCAGACGAAGTCCGGACCTACTGACATCGATATTCCTAAAAACCTAACGAACTAACAGACTAACGAACTAACACTCTACCTTTACCCGTTAAGAAACGCGAATTAAATAAAACGGGCTTTTTGACCTGACGCTTTTGCGTTCATCGGTCTTAAAAAATCTATACACAGCCACCGCTATGGAAAGATTTTTTTAAGTGGGGTGAGGACAAAATAAGGCGGTCAAAAAGTACGGCTTATTTTTTTCGTGCTCCCAAGCGCAAAACATTACTCCGCCCCCGTTCGTCTTCTTCCCTGACTATGCAATTTTTATACCCCTCTTTCCTCTGGGCCCTGGCGGCACTCGCCATCCCGATCATCATTCACTTGTTTTACTTTCGCCGCTTCAAGAAAGTGGCCTTCTCGAACGTCAAGTTTCTAAAGGAAGTGAAAGAAGAAACGAGCATGCGCAGCCGCCTGCGGAACCTGCTTGTGCTGGCCGCCCGCTGTCTGGCGCTGGCCGCGTTGGTGTTCGCTTTTACCCAGCCGTTTCTCCCCTCCGCGCGGGAAGTGATGACCGGACGAAAAGCGGTAAGCCTGTACGTCGACAACAGCTTCAGTATGGGAGCTGAATCCGACAGCGCGCCGCTGCTGCAGATCGCTAAAGACCGGGCCCGCGACATCGTGAACGCCTACGGAGTGGAAGACCGCTTTCAGGTGGTCGACAACGATTTCCGGGGCAGGAACCAACGGCTCGTCGGCCAGGAAGAAGCACTTGA
>Ga0306864_1000079_pt1 | contig 44195 bp, 42 predicted proteins | sample AntRauTorckE5430_FD_190448 | JGI IMG/M metagenome (GOLD analysis project Ga0306864, IMG submission 190448) | Saline lake microbial communities from Rauer Islands, Antarctica - Metagenome Torckler E5 #430 (v2) (version 2) | ecosystem: Environmental > Aquatic > Non-marine Saline and Alkaline >...
GCTCAGGCACCCATCGGGCAGTAACGTAAATAAGAGATCCTTCGGTATAAACATCGCATCATTGGCCTACCGTAGCTTCAACAAATATCCTTGTGGTCGATAAGCGGGGGACTCAAACTATCTCAAATCACGTCGTTACATTTATTTTAAACTGTCGCATTATCTTGACACCATGAGTTCATCACGAAATGTACCTGAGTGGTTCGGGGGAGGAGGAGGAGGGAGCAAATCTGCCGCAAATGGAAATACCCATAGGTCAAGATCGTCTAGTAATGGTTCACGGAGGAGTTCAGCACGGAAACCTACTGATGGCACGTCTACAAGTCTTGGCAGTAGCAAAAGTGACCGCCGAAAGAGGTCAAGCCACAAGCGAAGGTCAAGTAGAGATGCTATCAATACCTCAGAATTCTTTAATAAGATCCCGCAAGAACAAAATTATTCCATGTGCCTTGCTCCAATTGAGGATCGACAGAGTAGAGACACATCAGGGAGAAGGAACGGTAGTAAAGGCGATGAAGATAAGCTCACTTCTGCAGGCAAGCCAACTTCTTCAGATGGCGACAATAATTTGGAAATAATCACGAAAAAGCCCTCTTTTGTGGATAGATTGCTAGGCATCACAACGAGCAGGCATTCTCCACCTCAAAAAACTGATAATACTGGAACAAAGAAAAGTAGAGCGCGTCCCAACGATGACATTTCTGTGATGAACACATCCGGATCGCAGAAGAACAATATTGGAAGTTCTAAAGATAATAGAGATCCTGCTGCATTACCCAGCACTCACAGAAGAGCACATAGTGATTCTGTCGATCTAAGTCAGTATTCAATATCAATGTCGCCAAACATCTCGTCAAGCAGAGATTCTGCTCATCAAACTACTGATATTCCCCAAGTCACTTCAACTCATGCCCAATCAGTTCAAGCTGCACCTAAATATCTTGTGGAGGTTAAAGATGCGGTAGAAAACACGTACTCACGCAATGGTTCTGCAGCTATGGATTATTCTAGTGTTGAAAGCGATGATCAACTTGTTTACAGTGAAGACGAATCTACCACTCAACCTAGATCAATATATCCAGTACAGATGCGGCAAATGCAAAATCTCCTGAATCCATACCAACAATCCTTTAGCCATCAAAATCATGAGTCTCAACAGATATTGGAGCATCAACGAATGATGCGGCTTGCACCTCCCCGGCAGCTCTCGTCTTTTACAAGGCCTGCAGCACACCCACATTATGGTACTACGCATCCTGTTACTGACGATACGCGTCCAAGGATTACGAGTCCAGTAAACGAATTCTACATTTCAGAAGATGAAACTCTCATGAGCGAAACTTCGAGATCACGAAGAATGTGGCAAAATTATTACCAAGAGCAACGAGGCTTCAAAGGATCACAAAATGATATTGATAATGCCATTCCTGAAGAAGAGGAAGATTTTACTGAAAGTACAGCATTACTCACTGAAAGCACATCACTTCTCTCCTCAGTGCCGTCGACAAAATCTATTCTGAACAGTTCAAATAGCGTGAAGAGCAACAACTCGAACGGTTCAAATGGAGGAGGTAAGAATGTCACAATCGTGCCACCGCTTAGCCTTAGTTTGACCAGTGGTACCAGCAGCCACAGCGGCTCGGACAAGAGTAAAAAAATGCAACACCCAGCACCTAATAGGACTTCTCCACCGCCGCCAATTCAATCTTTTTCTTTTCAACCTACCTTCCATACTAGAGCAATTAGCACGGGCACGGAGACAACTGCATCTGCTTCAATGTATTCTCCACATAATGGGTTACTTGTCAAAAATTTGGCTATGCAACAACCACGTGCACATACACGGAAAGAGCAGAAAAGACTTTTGCGAAAAGTCGAAGACATGGAAGAAAAGGAAAATAGAATACAGTCAATTATCCGCAGTGGCCATGGTGATGCACTGGATTGGTCGCAACACGTATCACAACATGTTAGGGGGTTGAATCTAGCCGCAGGCTTTTTCCCTCACGAAGACTCAAAGACGCATGACGTCCCTTTTGCGCTCATCTTCCTTGCCCAACTGTGCTTTGTCATTTATCTTGCAATACATTTTGCTGGCGATACTGTCTTGACGCCATCAACATTCTATGAAAGTTCCCTTCAAGAGAGTCAGTCAATCGTCGCCTCTGGATACAATGATGACCCTTTCTCCACTGAGCCTTCCTATTCGACAAGCACTGGGTCCGCAATGTCAAAATGGGCTAAAGATGTTCACGTGGATTATGCGAATGCATTGAAGCTTGCTTGCATTACAGCACTGTACGCGACTTCACTTTCTGCTCTCTTCATTGGAATGATGATGATCTTAGGCAAGGCGCTGATTCCTACAACACTTTGTCTTTCTATCATTCTCTGCATTGCGTTTGCGACTATTGGAATCGCCCTTAGCCCATATAGCTTTATCCCAATCATTGGCATAATAGTTTTGGCACTTAGTGTTGGATATAGCATAGTTGTCTGGGACAGAATACCATTCGCTGCAACAAATCTTGACACTGCACTATGCGGAGTGAAATGCACAGCAGACGTCTTGATTGTAGGATGGATTATGACGATTGCAGCGTTCCTTTGGACAATCGCATGGACTGCTGCATTTCTAGGAATCTATGACAACTACTTAGATCATGTCTTCGAAAGTGCAACAAGTTCCAGTGTCACATACAATGGCGCTTTTATATGTGTAGCGATGATTTCCTCTTATTTATGGACAATCAATGTCTTTATGGTAAGTTACAGATACTTTGAAGTTCTCAAGTTTGTTGGGAATGATTTGAATTCTCATAATTGTTTTCTTGCTTCAGAATATAATACATGTAACGGTAGCAGGCGTAGTTGCCACATGGTGGTCGGTACCTGACAGTTTATCGACGTGCTGCAATAGTGTCCTAAGAGAAAATTTCATTCTATCCATGACTTCGTCGTTTGGATCTATCTGTCTTGGAAGTTTTATGTCGCCTCTGCTGGCATTGTTGAAAGCAATGTTTTACTGTTGCAACTCTTATTCAACTCGTCATCCTCCGCTAAGTGCAAAGCCAGGACATGAAAGTGTCATGAGCGCCAAACGAGGAGAGCAAAGTGTCATGTCTGATCCATCGAATCTAGCGCAGTTGCCAGTTGTGTCGTCTCCTTTCGATAATGTGATGAAATACTTCAATGACTATGGATTTACTTACGTTGGAATTTACAGAGAGAAATTTTCTGAATCAAGCCGAAAGGCAACAGAAGTATTTGAAACCCGAGAGTGGGTAGGAGTGGTATCTGATCAGCTGATCGGCAATATTCTTCGACTCATCATCACCGCAATTACTTTGGGAACTGGATGTCTCGGACTTGTTGTTGAAGAATTTGATGGATACAGTTTTACTAATTTTCAACAGCCGACATTCACGGCTTTCTTGATCGGATGCTTCATTGGGTTGGTGATCTCTAGCGTTTGCCTCAAGGTCGTAGCAAGTTCAGTAAACACAATTTTAGTATGTTTTGCTTTGGCACCGTGGAAATTTCAAATGAATCACCCGGGTCTTTCCAGAGAAATGAGAGAATCTTGGGGAGGTATTTGGTTGGATGAATATGACTGGCTCAGTGCCTCTGAGCAAGGTGGTATAGACCAAGAAGAAATGATGAGATAGCTATGACGATTTTCTGGATGTCAACATGATGATGATTCCACTTCATACCTGCACAAACTTTAGCTCCTAATCATAACAAATCTGTCTGTAATGTACATTGGTATAATTGCTCACAATGGAGGAGAGATGTATCTCTATACGCAAAGATTGATTGCTGTATATGATTTTCTGTTTGCTTTAAGTAGCATAGATACTGTTGCATCTTTAAAAAAGCATAACTATTTGTGTTCCTACTTTTTCTTGAACATATTCCTTATGTCCGGCCTCATTCGCTGAGTTATCGTGGTACGCTTTGGCTGCAAGGCAGATGTAGCTAATGATCTTCTAGAATCTTTCTTTACGGCCGCATTCTGGTCCATAAATGATGGTTTTATTTTCCGCTTTTGATGTTTGGTGGCAGCCACTGCGCTCCCTATCTCTACATTCTGATCTACAAAAGACGGTCTCGTTTTCCGCTTTTGTTGCTTGGTGGCAGCTGCCAGCACTCTTCCCATTTGTGAAGATGACTTGCGAATCATATTTTTTCGCTCCTTTTCTTTTTGTTGCATCATAAATTCTTCTTCTTCATGAGCTCTCGCATCGTCTGCTTCTTTGTTGCCATGCCGAAACAACTCCACCATCTTGGTTCTGCTTTGTGGTTTCGCATTTCTATTCCTTTCGATATTTTCCACCAATTCCTCCTCTGCAAGTTCATTTAATTGTCTTTTCAGCTTCGCATTCACTTTCTCAGTTTGTTTCTTCTGTTGACTCATACTCTTCCACTCATCAATCACTTCTTCATTCTCTTTTTTTAAATCTTGATTCTGGCGTATGATCATTTTCATCTCTGCCATACTCGAAGTCTTTGAACTCTCTGCTATATCCTTCATTCTCTCTCTTTCCCTCTTGTGTATGGTACTTTCTTTGAGCCGCTCATCTCTAAGCAAATCTCTTTCCTTTTGGATAGAATCTATCTTGAGTCGCAATTCTGCCAGCTGGCGTTTGTCATGACGACTACCATAGACTTCCTTCTCAAATTTAATGGATTGCGCCTTTCTTTCCAGTTTGAGTTCTTCGTTTTCAGATTTGAATTCAAGGCGCTCCTTGTTCTTTGCCTGCTGCTCTGCCATGGAATGTTTCATAGCGGCCAGCTTCTTTTTCAAGAGTTTGTATTTTCTCTCAACTTTGCTAGGTTTGTCTTTGTTCATCTTCTTTGTTCGTTTGGAATTCCTCGAGTTCGCTCGTGAAACCGTACTAGTTTCATTGCTCACCTTTCGAAATTGAGGCATGGTTGATCTAGACGACGAAGACGAGGTTCTATGCACAATTACCGCATCGTCATCGTCATTATTTTCATCATCACTGTCCAAAATAATGATTTCGCTATTTGGACTTGCACTCGGAACACGTTGCAATTGAGAACTACTGGAACGCGACTGCGTCGAAATACGAGACCCTATTTCTCCAAACCATTGACCAAATTCATCACTGCTTCCAGCACTTGCATCATCATGATCATCATCTATTTGAATATTATCCTCAGGATTTGGTGCACTCGTATTTCTATTATTTTCACGACCGTTGTCCTGATGAAGCTCGCTGACAGAGCCACTATCATCGTCAATCTCCTCACAATCTGATACGCTGTCATCAGAAATACTCACATCATCTACAGCCAATCCCTCCAAATCTAAGTAACTCCTTATGAATTCCGTTGCGACGACATTGCATGACGGACACTTTGTGTATCGATTCCCGTTGGCAAGAGGTTTAGAGGAGCTGGCGACCCAATTTGTGTAGCAGGATTCATGGAAGTAATGCCCACAGGGTGCTGTGCACCCGAATGCCTGTGATGATAGTAAATCGAGACATATGGGGCAATTACAGATCATAGGTAGAGCTTATATTTGCAATTCAGAGGTTGGACATGCTTCTTTTAGGAAGGAATTGCCTGTCGCATCATGCTACGAAGTCGCTTGTCGCTTGTCGCTTGTCGCTTGTATTTGTTTTCATCATTCAAAAATTAGAATTAGAAATGGCCTCCCATAAAATTTTCGAGGCAAGGAAAAGATGGCGCGGAGGTAGGCTATGTAATAAAAATAAAAAATACGACCAGCAGGTAGCAATTGCCAGCACCTGCACCTGTATTTTACTATCAATGCCTATGTAATTAGTTAACCCAAGAAACTGGAAATGAGAACTCATCACAGCCTTTCCAGATAATCAAGTTATTTTGAAAAAGTTAGATGGATATCAAGTGAAAGTACACGTTGTTTACTGGAAGAATAGAGTATATATAGTTCGAGTGATTTGTATCACCAATTCTTTGCAGTTGCTTACACCTCCCAACTCATTGCTTTGCTCGGATGATCTAAATCCAAATAAGTATATAAAGATAGTTACTAATCTTGTTTGCACTGTATAGAACAATGAAGTACATAGGTAACAATCATTTCATTTTTTGGTGGTCAAGGATCTCGGGATTTTCGATTTGAAGCCGATCTCTTCTTGCGATGTACTCACAACTAATATCCATTGCTGAATATATCAAAAAGGAAAAAGTGGGATGCTTTTGTATAAGCAACGCACACGTCCGGGAATGTGTGCCATTAAATAAGCGTTAAATCAAGTTAAATTGCAATAGCATTTGAATTTGGTAGTACATAATATTATCCCTATAGAGTTGGTGCTTTGGCTGATTTCCATGACCTTCTTTCAAGATCGAAAAACACATTTTCATTTGCTTCCTTCCTCATTCATCGAAGTGGTTTCCATCTTCATCTGTCAGTATCCATTTAAAAGATTGGTCAGCATTGAGAATCACCATCCGTGATAAACCCTTTCATCGCACTCATTCACTCACAACACCCAACATTTTTCTTTGAAAATAAACAGAATCATGAGGTAAGGAGCCATGAGGAATCTGGATGCGAAATGACTGCTGGCGGTGGGAACTAGTGCGAAGCGACTGACTTTGCCCTAAAGGAACAGGAACTTCACCTTGTTTTGATTCCCGCGGGCACTACATTACCATCCACCGCTAGTCCAGGCTGCATACACCTCTAGACTTGTGCACTGCATTGTATTCCTTTAGTTTTGACCGAACTGACACTTTGTTTACCCCACCCATCAATCGTATCACAGTAAAGACACAGATATGAAAGACGCAATCTTGGGCGGAAAAAAGCGCTCCCCCAACCGTCTTATTGTAGACGATGCTGATAATGATGATAATTCAGTAATCACACTCTCGCCTGCCAAAATGGAGGAACTCCAACTATTTCGCGGTGACACCGTACTCATCAAGGGTAAAAAGGGAAAAGATACCGTATGCATTGTCCTATCCGATGAAAACTGCGATGACTCAGCCGTAAAAATGAATAAGGTCGTGCGTAAAAATTTGAGAGTCAGATTAGCAGACGTTGTCACTGTCACTTCCTGCGGAGATGTACCTTATGGAAAGAGGATTCATATTCTTCCTCTGGATGATACCATTGAAGGTGTATCGGGGAATCTTTTTGATGTTTACCTCAAGCCATACTTCTTGGAAGCTTACCGTCCCGTGAAGAAGGGAGATTTGTTCATTGTCAGGGCGGCAATGCACCCCGTTGAATTCAAGGTTGTTGAGACTGACCCTTCGCCTTATTGTATTGTAGCGCCTGATACAGTTATTCACTGTGAGGGCGAACCCGTCAAAAGAGAGGACGAGGAGAAGCTTGATGATGTAGGATATGATGATGTTGGAGGGTGCAGGAAGCAAATGGCGCAGATTCGTGAAATGATTGAGTTGCCTCTTCGTCATCCTGCACTTTTCAAGACATTGGGAGTCAAACCTCCGCGTGGAGTTTTGCTCTATGGACCACCTGGATCTGGTAAGACTCTTATTGCCAGAGCTGTGGCGAATGAGACTGGAGCATTTTTCTTTCTCATTAATGGACCGGAAATTATGAGTAAGATGGCAGGAGAGTCAGAGTCAAATCTTCGAAAGGCGTTTGAAGAGGCGGAGAAGAATGCGCCTGCTATCATCTTTATTGATGAGATTGATTCGATTGCACCCAAGCGTGACAAAACTAATGGAGAAGTTGAGCGCAGAATTGTTTCGCAGATGTTGACACTCATGGATGGATTGAAACAGCGCGCTTCTGTAGTTGTTATTGGAGCTACTAACCGTCCTAATTCCATGGATCCCGCACTTCGTCGTTTCGGACGTTTTGACCGTGAGATTGATGTCGGAGTTCCTGATGAGAATGGACGTATGGAGGTATTTCGTATCCACACACGTAACATGAAGCTTGACGAAGATGTCGATCCCGAGGCAGTTGCAAGAGAGACTCATGGTTTTGTCGGAGCTGATATTGCTGCTCTTTGTACTGAAGCTGCTATGCAGTGTATCAGGGAAAAGATGGACTTGATTGATATTGAGGAAGAGACGATTGATGCAGAAATTTTGGATTCCATGGCAGTCAGCCAGGAGCACTTTAGACATGCACTGGGTGTATCCAATCCATCTAGTTTGCGCGAAACAGTCGTTGAAGTTCCTAACATTAGCTGGGATGATATTGGCGGTTTGGAAGGAGTCAAGGTATGTTGAAACTAATGAGCACCAGTATTATTGTCCACAATTTATTTCACCGAGACTGACGACTTATCTCTATTTCTACCCTATGATTATAGCGCGACCTCAAGGAGCTTGTGCAGTATCCTGTTGAACATCCTGAGAAGTTTGAAAAGTTTGGAATGAACCCCAGTAAGGGAGTCCTATTCTACGGACCCCCAGGATGTGGTAAGACTCTCATGGCAAAGGCTGTTGCCAATGAATGTCAAGCGAACTTCATCTCCATTAAGGGACCCGAGCTTCTTACGATGTGGTTCGGAGAGAGTGAGGCAAATGTCCGTGATGTCTTTGAGAAGGCTAGGCAGGCTTCACCTTGTGTACTCTTTTTTGATGAGTTGGACTCTATTGCCCAACAACGTGGAGGATCTAGTGGAGATGGAGGCGGAGCGGCTGACCGTGTTATGAATCAGATGCTTACTGAAATGGATGGAGTAGGTGCGAAGAAGAATGTGTTCATTATTGGGGCAACAAATCGTCCCGACATCATTGATACTGCACTTATGCGTCCTGGGCGTCTCGATCAATTGATCTACATCCCAATGCCTGACTACGACTCTCGTCTTGGGATCTTGCGAGCAACCCTTCGCAAGTCTCCCGTTTCCAAAGATGTCGACCTTTCCTATTTAGCATCTCAGACTGACAAGTTTACTGGAGCAGATCTTACTGAGATCTGCCAGTCCGCTTGTAAGATTGCAATTCGTGAGGAGATTGAGCGTGATATCGAGCATCAGAGGATGAAAGACGAAGCCGGCGAGGAAATGGAGGACGACGAGGAAGAAGAAGATTTGATGCCTGAGATTCTTCCCATGCACTTTGAGGCTGCTGTGAGAAACGCAAGAAGATCTGTGTCTGATAGGGATCTCGCCCAATACGCATCTTTTGCCCAAACCTTGCAGCAGTCAAGAGCTGCTGTAACTGGATCAAGTGGAGGATCTTTGGCGACGTTTGCTTTTCCAAACCAAGGTAATATGGCAGGAGATGATGCTGTCAAGGACGAAGAGGAGGACGAAGAAGATCTTTACAGCTAAGCTACTTCTTTGTCAACGGGAAATCAATCGCAAAGCTTTCAAAAATCCCCACTGAATTGAATAAAATAAGCCATATCAAAAAATGAAAAAATAGTTTGCCCCTTTTTATAAATTCGATGTACATGAACATGAGTAACGAACCAGACGATGGAGAAAGCATCATAAAAAATTATCGTACAAAGCACTTCAAAATAATGATGTAGGAAGAAGTTACACAGAAGGGGGCTATATTGAAGCAGAATGCCTCAAAGCTATCGACTGGTGGTACTAATTAAACTTTGTTAAATCAGTAAACTTCTAACCCAAATCAAGCTTGTGCGTAACAAACTTGGAAATTCTCCTATCTCATCATGATTCAATTCATATGACTAATGATCCTAAACGTAGATACTGACTTAGTCCAGGGTCTTTCAGAACACTGTTTTGTTAAAATTCCATTCCTTCGCCGAAAGATATTCTTTTCCACACAAAGATTTCATCATATCGATCCTGATTTCTACTAACCCTGAGCCCCTCGTCACAAAAAGTAGTTACCATCACTACTCTAGATGATCCCTCAACTGCTTTTTCCAAAACTTCTCCCGATGGAAAAGGTTTGGCATTCTGATCCAAAAAGTCACCAAGTGGTCCGAGCTTCTTCAGCACAGTTGATTCCTCCGGCTTAGTTGTCTCTACTTTGAGCCTGATTCCCTCCAAACCCTGTGTTCCCTCGATTGCGCAGCGAGTAGTCATGATGGATGTAGCTAATCCGTTTAGAGTAGCAACCTTCACCTTCGAAACAAGAGTCTTGGCATCCATATCGATGGTCTGAATTGCAGGGCCGACTTCTTTGATTGGAGCTGGAATTGCATCCGTAATGGAAAATATCTGATCCGAGTTTTCAGGAAATGCTCGCCTAAATGCCCAGAAGAATGGGCTACTTCTGGTTAAATCATCAGGAGCATAGATACATTCCCAATCTCCAGTCAAGAGACCCGATGATGCCGATGCCTGTCCAATTCCGACCTGTTCAGCTATTTGTTCAAGGTCCTGGAGATTGGAACGAATAGTTTCAAGCGAGGGGCTACTAATTTTTGTCGCTTGCACAAGCGCCTCCTTCGCCTGTTCGAATTGTACCATTGGCGAAATATTCTCATCTAAACTGCTTTTTAGAAATGTTGAAGAAGTAACAGGGGAAAGCCCGATTTTCCGAGTTAAAGTGGGAACGAGCTGAAAAGCGTCAGCTGCTTGCATTATCTGCGTTAGCACCAAGACGATAGGCACACATAGAGAGTACATCTTGTAATGCGTATTTGAGGTTGGCATCAAATGCAGCTGAGCGGTAATAAAATGCTTGAGGCAAGATAATGTCAGAGTAGGTGTACCAGTACAAACCAGTACCTAAAACAATTGGCTTTTCGATGTGATGTTCATCGTCCATAGTCCATCGTAAAACGTACTATCATAGACGTGTGTCTACGCACACAAAACACAAAGAAAGTGGTATTGTGGTAAATATTACCTTCTTTTCCCATTATAAGAAATTATTAACATTTTTTTCACATAAACTAGACGTAAATCACTATTAATTATCTTATACATCAAATTGTCTTCCCAAAATTACACGCAGTTAACACTAGTTAATCCTTAATCCATCACAATATCACCATCATCATCTCTTGACCTTTCCATTACTTGCTGATCGTCTATTACCAAGTTTTGCTCGATCCACTCTTTATCAAAGCCCCTATTGATTTTGATGATAAAGGATTCAAAGCCAAGACTCGAAGAAATGTTGTCTCTACCTAGATGCGAGGCAAAGTTCTTGGATCATCTCGAAGAAGTAACAAACAAGACGGTGCTTCTTGTACCTTAGATCCTTATCTCCAAGTCTACTATTGAGATACTCCACCATACCTTCGATGAATCGGAGCAACCTATTATCTTTGATGCTAGGTTCAACTAAGGTCCCCATTTGAACAGAGATGGAAGAAGTATCTAATTTGCTAATTTTCTCGTTAGATGAAGACAGGCATACACGAGCTTTTCGCAAAGTTTGGTTCGTTGCAACTTGGCCGTTGCTGGCTGCATATGTTATCAGAACTACCTCAAAAGATTGTCAACGAAGTTGGAGACATTCCCAAAATGCTTGATTGTGTGCGAGACGTAAATACTTTGTGTGAGTTGCTTTCTTGTTTAAAAACAATGAAGGCAAGTGAAAGCGCTGTAGGGAGTTGCTGAATTTAACAAATGTGATATTTTCTACTCTGACTACTTCAGGGGTCTCTCTCGTGAAAAGAGCTAGAAGCATAAGATGAATGTTCCTCTAATTAGCCAACTAACCACCCTTGATTCAAATCTTAGAACTATTTGTTGATGAGGCTGCAGCAACCGCTGAGGCTGAAATCAGTATTCCTCTACACCTTCGTCCTCGACGAATGTTGGATGATGGAGATCCAAAACAATTGTCAGCATCAGTCACAAGTCAAAGATCAGCAGACTTTGGCCTCGATAAATCAATGTTGGATAGGCTAATGTTTGTATGTGACAAAGAACACATGATGCTGGATGTACAATATCGTATGTCACCAGCAATCAGTGCATTTCCCAGCAGTATTTTCTACAATAACAAATTACGAAATGGGCAAAATGTTAGCAGTCCAACATAGAGGTGAAATGTCTAAGTATCATTCATCCCAAACCATACATTTATCCATGTTGACGGAAGGGAATCCAGAGCTTGAACCGGGTCATACTACAATTATACACACTGTTTTGCACTTGGTACAACTTGTCCGTGGGTGCATCTCTCGATGTACAGATGCAGAATGGGGCATCCATTGAAAAGATTCGAATTGTTGCTCTTTACATCGGGCAAGTACGAGCGATTACAGATTTGCTGCGATCGCAGCGATTGCCCAATATAACTTTGGCTACAGTCAACTCGAGCAGGGGGGTGAGGCAAATATTGTGATTGTGTCTTTTGTCAGATGGAATGGAATGGAAAATCCTCAAGCTCTTCCGGGAAACACAAGGTTGGATTTCTTAATGATGATCGAAGAATCAATGTTGCACAAACAAAAGCAAAGTATCAGCTCTTTTGTGTGAGAGATTCTAATACTTTGCATAATGCAGGAGCACAAACCATCACTAAGCTTGTTAACGATGCAAAATCCAGAGGACTTATCTGTAATTAGAATGCCTTGAAGTCATAGTATTAATAGACTTTAAACTTTTCGTAGATCCACTTGCCTTGTGTTGGCCATTAATAGAATTATATCACAAAGATTATAACAGACAATAGAAAACCAATAATTCCCCATTCTATAAGTTGACTATTCATGGCGCTGGTGCAATCGTTTCCGTATCCTTTCAGAGGCACATACTTGGTGTTGTATTCTTTTCTTTTACATTCAAAATCATCTAGCGTGCATTTCCACTCTCCGCATTTCCCAATCTCGTCGCATAGATATTGACCCGACGATTCTTTGCACCAGTCTCCAGGTTCTTTGTATAATTCATCTACAGGTGTCGTGGACAATTTCGAACAAGAGCTGTAATATTCATGACGGCAATTCTCAATTTGTCACTGTCAAGCAATGAACTGAGCACATTGTATCGTGAATTCCCTGATTCATATTGCCCAAGTTTAAGTGGTTTCCGGCCAAGGCCCGTTCTAAATATCGCAAAGATTGTCTGTAGAGTATTCCTGAAGCGTCCATAATCTCGCCATTTTAGGAGACACCCTGGAAGGAAGCAGTTCTTTCATCAAAGTTTATTGCCTTCAACAACTTTTTTTTGGATCGATTCAAGAGGACAAGCTGTTGTATAAGGGACGGATGAAGTTCACTGTCGTATATCTGGTTATGCCACTGCCAGTATATAGCATTGTATTTGCACATTATCAAATTATTAGTGTTTGAAACAGTGTCAAAGTTTTCAAATATTTTACAACAGGAACAGGTTACTCGAAATGTGTCATATCTTTTAAGAAACGTAGCAATGCAAAATGATGGGCCTCAAAATATTTCAACAGGCATGAAATCGCTCATGAAACTGTTAAATTCGTACGAAGAAGGCTTTGATGGAGACAATGACAACCAGGAAATCCTTGAGCCTCTAGTAAATCAAATTGGAAATACAGTAGACAAGACCTCTAGAGACTACATTTGGAACAATGGATCTGTTGCAGCTAGCGGCCACCAAGATACTATCGAAACTGTAGCAGGTGACATCAAGGAAACGATCAGAGCGTTGCAAAATGAGCTCAAGACGAAATCAACGCAGGTCACTGAGCTGAAAACAATAATGGCTCGAAAGAAACTTTCAAAGGAAAGTAATTTGAGAAACATGAAGGAAGATTGTGAGAAGCGAGAAGAAAGCCTCCAACAAGAATTTGAAAAGGTAAGGGTGCAATCTGTCTACAACAATCCTGTTGCGCCAATGACACGAATTGGAGGTCTGACCATTGCACCTTCATTCTCGTATAGAAAGAGCAAATGCTACAACGCCAAGTTGAAAAGAATCAAGAATCCATATCTGATTTGTATCGAAAAAAGATCAGTCTCGAAAAGCAGAGCAAACACGTTGAGCAGGAAATACCTAGTCTTTGCAGGCAATTAGAACTGGAAGGATCAGAGAAATTGTCCAAGGAATGTCAACGATGGAAGGTTGAGGAGAGAACCAAGCTTAACAAATTAGCAAAGGCGAAAGGATCTGAAATGAGAGTAAATGCAGCCAAGGCCCTTGAACCTAAATTGATAAAATTGGTGCAAGAACACAATGCGAATAAGACACGTCTAACAAATGAAATAGGATCCAAGTTGCAATTACACATCGATAAATTTGAGGATGATCTCCGACTCAAGCTTAAAAATGAACACCGAAGAATTGACAATAAAATGAAAGCAGAATCGGTATGTGCGGAAGAGTCGTACAAAGCCAAGCTTGCGCAGTTGAATGTCCAATTGAAGAGGAAGCTCGAGGAGGTAGAACTCAAAACTATAAAGGACAAAGAAGAATCCCTGTCGCTATATCGAACTAGCCTGGAAGAAGACAAGGCGAGGTCTAGCAAACAAATAAGCATTTATGAAGAGGATTGCAAGAGAGAAGTAAATCTGAAGAAAGAGCAGACGCATCAAAAGCTACTGCAATTAAAGAGTAACGTTACAACCAGAGTTGATAAAGAGAAATGCAGGATTGATTCAAAGATAGTTGAATGGAAAAGGCAAGAGACACTTCTAATTTCGGAAGATGTAAATTCATTTGTAAAAGCTGAAGAGGATGGAATCAAGGCAAACGCTGAAAATGCTTTATCAATAATTAAAGAGAAGCTTTGCGAAAACCTCAAGGCAAGGAAAAGGGATACCAAAGCGAGGCACGAAGCTGAAATGAAGGTATGTTCAGTACTGGCACACTTTTGATTCAGAATTGATCCCAACATTTTTTTGTTCCCAAATGAACGTAGATCAAAATAGAACGCTCGGAGATCAAATTGAAGTTGTTAAATCAGCATAGTAGCTTGACACAGAAGGAGTACGAGGAAATGAAACAGGAAGAGAAGATCTTACGAAATGAATTGAAGCAAAGACGAGTAAGGATGGTAACTGCGCTTGAAAATTTGCACACAGTTGAGATTTCATTGAAGGCTGAAAAGGATCTTGGCGCAGAGAAAGATCTAGATAAGAAGACACGACGAGTGGACAAGCAGAAAGAGCTACGAAGGACCAAGTTAGCACTTCAAATGACGACGAAGAAACTTCATTTCTCAAAATGTAAAATTGATGAAAATAAGATGGCGTTAGAGATTGAAATTCAAGCTTTGCAAGAAGTAGATGAGGAGGAATTTAAAAATATTCAAGGCAAGATCGACCAAATACTGGGAAGTAAGAGGCAATGTGTAAGACAAAAAAAGGACGAGCTTTCTTCGATACAAGAACAGGTGATAGACACGGAAGCCAAGCTTTCCCGAATAAGACAGGCTGAGATCTTGAACTGATTCAGAAGTTTTCTGACAGAGACGGAAAACTGAGAACAAAAATTCAAGTATCATCTCCGACGTAAAATGTTCCAGTTATTCCTTACTAGTAGATCATATTTGATATCTTTGCTGTCTAGTGCATTACTCACATACATTTTGTTCACTACTCGTTGCAATTTAAAAGATATTTATCTTGTTTGGTGATTGAGGTAGTGATTTGTAATGAAACCGCAGGACAAGGTGCTCCACAGATGTCCATTTACAATCTTGACTTTGAAACACTCCTGTCGTTGATTCGCGTGTGTATCGAACTCGTTTGAAATAAATGTATTCATGTTCAAGTGGTGTTACTTCTATTAACATATGACAACACACCATAGCGATGAGCTGCTAGTCCAGCTGCTGGTTAAGCCACTAACACTGTCAGTAGCCACAAGCAACTTGGAAATCTATACTTGTGATGCGCTAGTCAATGCCCAAGTCCCCATTCGTCAAACGGCAGATGAGCAAAGCACAGTTCTCAAGGATCTTTGTTCTTGGGAGAACGAGATGAGACTAGTTGAAAATAAGTACTGTAGCACAACCCCCAAATATTTGACAGTGATTCGCCTCCTCTTTCTTGCAATTCTGCTTTGAGTGAAATTGCAATTTAACAAGAAAGACTTGAAGGAAGCAAACACTTTTCATCCCAGAAATATGCAGAAGCTCTTCGTTCTTATACTAAATGCATCCAAATGAATCCCATGAGCCTTGTACCATATTCAAATAGAGCAATGGCACATCTGAAATTGAAGCAAAGGCCGAATATGATGCTTCTTCCGCTCTCAGTATTGATCCATCTCACTTGAAGTCGTACCAGCAGAGACGTTCAATGGCCCGATCATCGCTTGGTAAGACCCGTGCGTCTCTTCAAGACCTATTCAAGGCCAAGGCACTCGCAGAAACCTCCGAGAAAGGCATCAAAATTCTCTAGAGGATCTATGCTGACGCCGAGAAGGTAAAGGCAATGTTAACTGAAGTAATTCTGAAAGCTCCAAAAAAGAAGGTTGCAATTCGATTTACTAGCAATCCTACAAAAGCAAATAGAAGAAGTGATGCATTCATGACTCTCTCCCCGAAGAACTACCAAGGAGGACTTACAAGTTCCACAGAAGCTTGTTCAATGGACCAATCTAGATTTAAATTTTCATAACATTCGCTCTTGGCTTGAATTTGAGCAGAGCTATGGAAAGCTTTGAAACTACAGACCATAGTCTTTTGCGACCATCTACCGAAGTGGAATAGAGGTTGTTTGATCTTGTTTTGATGTGTGGCAAAATTGCCCAATCAAAAGGTCACAAGATTTTGCAGGTATTCAGTGAGGTGAAATCGATTGACATGGTTTCCATGATGTTGGATTCGTCTGAAAATGAGGAAGTGATCAAAGTGATCAAAGATTTGTCCAAGATGGAAGCAGCTGTAAAGAGCATTTTGAGGCATTTCGGTCTCTAGAGATTTGGCAACAAGTCATTCGAATGAATCATCGAGGAAACGAATCGAACCAAATTGAATCGAAGGGCCAAAACTAGTTTCAAAAATCTTCAAGACTCGGGACATTTCACTCAATTAATCAATTGCTCAAACAAATTAATAATCAACAGCCGGATCTACTGGAGATGACGTCCCTCGTTCCGTATTCCCTTCCCTCATTGTACGCGCTCGTTAGCCTGGTATTATGGTTGGCATGGAACAGCGTGATGCATACGTAGGAGATGAATCACAGGCCAAGCGTGGAGTCCTGACTTTGAAGTATCGCATTGAACACTAAATTATCACCAACTGGGATGATATGGAAAAGATCTGGCAGTACACCTTTTACAATGAACTCCTTGTCGCTCCTGAAATACACCCTGTTCTTCTCACTGAAGCGCCTCAGAACCCCAAGGCGAACCGTGAGTGTATGACACAAATTGTGAACCGTGAGCGTATGACACAAATTATGTTTGAGACTTTCAATGTCCCTGCTATGTACGTCAATATTCAGGCTGTCCTGTCCTTGAATGCTTCCGGAAGAACTACTGGATGTGTTCTAAATTTAGGAGATGCAGTCACCCATACCGTTCCTATCTACGAGGTATATGCTCTTCCCCATGCTTTGGTTCGTCTTAATCTTGCTGGACGTGATTTTGATTTGACAGAAAATTCTTACCGAGCGTGGATACTCTCTTACCACCACTGCAGAACGTGAGATTGTACGTGATATTAAAGAATCCCTATGTTACGTAGCTCTTAACTTCGAGGAGAAAATGAAGTAGGCTACTGAGTCTTCCGCTCTTGAGAAGTCTTTTGAACTTCCCGATGGAATGGAAACGAACTTTTGTTGTCCCGAGGTTCTTTTCCAGCCCAACCTCACTGGACTTGAATTGGATGGAATTGTTGATTCCACATTCCAAATCATTATGAAGCGTAATGTTGATATTCGTAAGGATCTTTACGCAAACATTGTTCTTTCTGGAGGTACCACCATGTTCACCAGAATTAACGAGCGTATGCATACGAAGATCACTGCGTTGGCACCTGCTTCCATCAAGGTCAAGATTGTCGCTCCTACTTAGCATAAACACTCTGTGTGGATCGGAGGATCTATCCTTGCTTCCCTTTTTACTTTCCAGTCTATGTAGATTTCAAAGGAGGAGTACGATGAAAGTAGTCCATCAATTGTTCACTGTTATACTTCTAGACTGTGGATTGCCATCTCTATTGGCGCCCCTTCTATACATGTGGTACAGTGGACTTAGTCTAATATTCGATAATAATGCAATAAGGCACTACTCTTCATCCATTTAGACTTTTAGGTTTTTTACCATTTCTATGCATGTGGTACGGCACTACTTTTCATCTACAGCCTTTGTTAGCTTTGCTGTAATTTGCCATGGTCGATAATCATTACTGTACGGATATCGGTTCAGTTTCACTAAAGTCGGCTCCCCCTTTAATACCCTTGCTTGACGGCTCAAATCTTGTATATGCCTTATCACGACGTGATCCGTTGCAATATAATAGTAGCTTTTATGTTCACAGAAATCGTTATTTCTCAGTATTCTCATTTGACATGCATGGCTCAGCAGGAACAATTTCAATATGGTTGGCTCGGTATGATAATGTCATGAGAAGATTTTCTTCCAGTATCCTCCAGTCACGGGACGATGTGTCTTGGCAGACTCTTTCAATGATCACTTCATCTTTCTTTGAAAGTGAGAAACATGTCTCTGTTACAGTGATATAAACCTTCGTTCACCGACGCAAGTGTACCACCAAGACGGTGTCCATTTGAATAAAAAAATCAAAAATTATGCCACGCCATCAATGTAAATAGTACCAAGCCCCAAACAACTTCGGATGCCGATGGAGATATTGTTCCAGAAGCTGCATCATCTAAATTATCGACGTCGCCAATATGTATAGGCTCGAGAGTACTATCAGTATTACATCCTGACCTTTTTTTCGAGTTTTCTACACAAGGAGCACCATTCATTACGGTTGGAAATTCAGTTGGAGAGTTGGATATTGACGGAATGGAATCATCAGTATCACATCCTGACCTATTTTTCGACTTTTCTACACAAGGAGCACCATTCATTACGGTTGGAAGCTCAGTTGGAGAGTTGGATATTGACGGAATGGAATCCAGGAAATCTACGTTGATGTTCAATGGCCTTGCGAATAGAGCAAAATCATCAAGGTTTCCAATATATGGTCCTGACCCAGGGTACGCATCCTCAAACCCCACTTTCGAGTAGCCATATCCACCCAGACTCATTCTTCCCGATGTCGTTTGAAAAATGCGACGATCGTTGGTGATAGTTGTGCTCACCTTGATTCCATCGACATAGATTTCTACCTCCGAAACAGAACAGCTATTTTTCGGCATCGAGACAGCAATGTGGTGCCACTGGCCATCTGCAAGTTGTTTTTGATCGGACGATCTTAAGGCTGTGATTGGGCGTGTATGCACGACAGGGATACCATGATCCAACGCCAGGGTGAAGTGATCTTTCTCGTGAGTGTCTGGCACATCGTCTCCCCAATAGTTTGCATAGTGCACCATTACCATTTTACGATCAGATTTCCAAGTCTTGAACCAAAGACCAAACGAAATTGCTGATGAAGAAGACAAAGAAATTAGCTACTACACTTCTGTCTCACAATCAACATCACCAAATCTTTGAGCGAATATGTACATTTCCTCACCTTGCCCTGCGCTGAAAGGCCCAGTACCTGGAAATCAAAGAAGAGTAAAGTTAGTCTTTTGATTTAATATGCAATGACGCTCATTAATTAGACAATACATGCTACTCTATTCGCACTGCACTAGTGTACCTACCTATCATTGCCATTCTGCTCTTTGCTGTAAAATACCCAGCACGTCCTCCATCTCTTCCTTTGCTAAGAGCAATGTTACCCAATTGAGCATCATATTGGGCACCAAAACCGCCAAGGTTAAACATTGATTTGGTGCAAAGCTTACCACGAATATCAACCTCTGTGGCCATGAGACTGTCACTGCTACGGAAACCAGGTACCTGTCTAGTTCCTAATGGAAGGATCGCTTCAAAGTCATAAATAAGGATAGGTGCATCCACATCTAGGAGCTCAAGCATACCGCTTGATGATAGTGCAGTCACTGCCGACGATTTATCAATAGTGAGATGCCCGGATTCTGCATACTGAGCATTAAACTTTCTCTGGTCGCCAAATTCGTTGTAGATTTTGATATCAAGGACATCTTCCGAGACGTCAACGGTCAAGAAATTATTGTAAGAGTTTCCTCTACTCACTATCTGTACAAGGTTCGACCCTTCATATCTCGACTTGGTAACAGTATTCGCATGTACTGACAGACAAGAAATATATGCTCGTGAGTTAATCATGAAAAATAGAAGAATCTTATGGCTTATGAGGAAAGAGTCAATCTTAATCTCACCTTCTCCTGCAAAGTATAAATCTACCCCATACTCATTCATCAAGTTCCAGAAGTCACTCTCCTCCCCATAATCTAGGAACTGGCCTGAACAATGTACTCTCTGTACCGGCTGAATGATGGGCAGATGTGCCTGCACAAGTATATGCCTAATGGAAGCATCATCCCTACCCTTGCGAAGGACATTCTCAAACCACGAGAGGTGTTGCCCATTTCCATCAACTGTACAAGTTACTGCACCCTCCCCTCCTAAGCCATGCCCACGATCAATGAAATCATGATTACCTTCTCCTATAATCTCAAACGCATCCAATGTGACAAAGAGAGCATTCTTATGGACATAGGCAAATGTCGTATTCTCGTAGGGAGTGCCTAGAGGTCTAGAGGCTATATCGCCATCAAACCATGGTTGGTCAAAGACAAACCCATTGTCATGATTTCTATTGAAGCCATCTCCAAATGCCTGGCGTGCTTGTGGAATAGTATGCATTTTACTACGACTAGGACTTACTCTGAAGCCTTCGTTTCCACCGAGCTCGTGATCACCAACTGTGGCAAGTAAAGTGTCATATCCTGAATCCTTGAACAATTCCCTTGTAGTATTATAGCAATTTACTCCTGCTCTGTACACAGCTTCTCCTTGCGAGAGATCCCCCCCAAGTAATTTAATTATTTTGTCAAGACTGAGGTTTCCGTAGCTGACAGCATCACCGGGCATGAACACAAGCTCACCACCATATTTTTCGTGGATATGAGTCAGCACATTCACTTGTTCATTATATGCCTTGTTTCCTCTGTTTTGAGCTGGGTCGGCCCAAGAAAACCACGTCATGGTGTGTAGATCAGCAATAGCGATAAATCTCCAGGAATCCTCGGACTTTTTTTGATGCTTTGTAGTGACCATGCGAAGAGTTTCTTTCTCCCCCCGTGAGGTGTAATTATCGTCCTCATGGTGTGTTTCAGATGTATTATCTGGAAGAAGAGGAGAAAAGTTCTTATCGCCATCATTATCTTGGCTATCAACAGCCACAGTCTGTAAATACTTCTTGGATGCTTTGGTTCTTGCCTTCAGTGCCTTGGAACCAGCAACAGCATTCTCCATGGAAGAGAGGAAGGTCAATAGAAAGAGAGCAGTTTGACATGGTTTCATGAAGTGTTTTAGATGTAAACACATGCTTGATAAAAGTGAAGGTCAAGTTCTTATTTAGATGCGTGATAATTGATAATGCTGTGAATGAAAAAATATTGCTACTTTTGTAAATACTTTCAACAGTTTGAATTTTTGCAGAGGCGTATTAGAACGGCTAAATTAGTAAGATGAAAGATGAAGAGAGATGTTATATCGTAGCCTAATAATCTGGATTTAGGAGAAATTGGAAATTAAAAGAGTTGTTTGTTGTGTAAAAGATGAATACAGTGCATGACTTCCATTTCAATACCCCCCCACCCAGTTCTGATGGCCTGTATTATTTATATTTAACATTAGCTGCCTATTGCGTACACTTATAATAGACAGCACAAAATGTAATCCCTACAAGCTAAATTTTATGTAACATTACTCGTTTAACCCATCAGCTTCCAAACTTTCGTCGACCAATCGAATCAAGTTTCGGCTCTTCGCTTGTAACACTCGTAGTGCCTCAGCCAGAATGATTCCTGGTGACAGCATTCCCACACTCTCGACACTAAAAATGAAATGGTTTGGGAATCGAGTAATCTTTAGACTATCTTTCAAAGTTGCATTACGCATATAATTGCGACTCATTGTGCATGCATATGGATTGTGAACAACAGCTTTCACACGATGAGGAATATCATCATCGGTAGTGCATTTTTCTAGTCTAAAGACTCCGGGTTCGTAAAGATTTGTCAGCTCTTCAGCGAGTTCGTCATAAACAGGTTTCAGCAATTCAATTTTTGGCATGAGGCGATAAGACGCTGTTGCCACTGGTGAATATTTTGCATGGTCTTGTCCTACACCTTTACGTCCGTGAGCTTCTAATTCAATCACTTGGCCAGGACGAAGTTTAGCTAGGAGAATATCTTCATGAACTGGACGAATACCCTTGGGAAAACGTTCAGCTTGATCGCCTTGTGGTACCCATTCCAAATCCCTACTATAGACATGTCGAGTATAAGGTCTTCCAGGGGTCTCGATTGCCTCGGCAATCTTAGCCGCGTTCGTATTAGTCGACTGGTATAATGCAGCAGATTCTTTTGCAGTCTGGTCCAAGTCTGACTGACCCATAATTGTATCACTATTATCGTCATCTTTTCCTTCTTCGTCAGTACTTTCACGCATTTGCCTTGCTTTCTCTCGCTTGCTATCTTCTTTCTTGCTTTTGCCACATTTGACTTCCAAACGAAATACAATAGTGTTTCTATCTGTTGGCTCATCGTCATCGCCAAGGAAATCATCAAAAAGTCTAGGGTCCACGTTAACTGGTACCAGACCTAGCCGATGAGATAAAACCTCATCATGTACAATAGACGAATTATTCCACATATACACGTGTTCAATGGCAACCGTGGGAACCTCTGCAATCATTATACGACGAAGCGCGTTTGCAAATGAAACATCAACACCAATCATTTCAAATACTAATTCATCATCTGAAGGTTTTTCCAAGATGTTGAATTTGAATCCAGATCTATTTGGGAAATTATTATCATGAGTTTCAATGAGACTCACAAATCATATAGTGTCACAACATGCATGAGCTCTTGAGGAATTACGGAAGGTTACTTACTCAAACCGATCGAGAAATTCTTTGCCATCCTTTGGTGTAGGTAGAGCTTCTTCATGACGGAAGAGGACTCCGCTTTCAGTTACTTCATAATGGCCACCTGACGAAGACATTATTATTTCTTATTTGTTATCTTGAAATATAAAAGCGGTGTTGTTGTTGAAAGGGGTTGCTGTTGCTTTCGCTCCTGCAGATTCAGACAAAAAGGATATTGTCTGTTGATCTGCTCTCTGCTCCCACCACCAGCACGTCTTGTTGAATGAATGGCTGGAAAAATAGCCTCTAGATAAAGAGAACCGAGACATCTAATTGTCTCCGTCTGGTCGGTATTTTTGAAAAAAGGAGGCCTGAAGATTCAACGGTCGTTCAACGAAAACGAAGGCCTTTGTTTTCTAACTTCCTTCATTATTTCCATCAGCTCTACTGCCACCACACAGCCCCAGCTCATTTTGTACTGCAATAATCAAACAAGATGGAAATTCCTCAGCTCCCTAGCATGAATTCGACGGACCTCTTCATAGCAGGACCTAGCGATCTCTCCAAGCGGGTCCTTGGCGCTAAGGCGCTAAAGGCTCACTTTGAAACAATAGGGATGTGCGTGTAAAAGGCTTTCACCACATGGATGTCAATGACAATAAAAGGGCTAGCACAAAAGAGATAGCACAGGAACTGCAAAAGGCAGGAACTCAAATGAGTGTTAGTAATGCAAGGGAAGTGATCCAGGGGTATGTGAGACTCGGTGGCGAAATGGATGTTACGGGTTATCTACGATTCATGCAGAATGCAGGACAAATGAATTATCAAGTTCACAATATAGAGGGGAAGCGCATCAGAATTGATAATCACCTATGTTTCGCAAGGGCACAGAAAGCAACAAAATTAATTGATTTCATGTGCGTGTTGCAAGACTGTGAAGGGTTTTTCCGATTGTCAGGATTATGCGAAATAATCAATAACAATCGACTGTACATTAAAACGAAGGACTTCTCTACTGCTATTATATATTACAAATATCAGGAGCATCGGAGCTGCATCAATTGTAAAGAAGTTGTACAAGCCGAAGGAAAATTTCCCTATCTAAATATTTGGTAAATTCATGGCCATCAAGATCGATCAAGGTATCTTTCACAATCTACAGTGCCACCAACCACAACAGTGGCAGATTGTTGCACCAACCGCAACAGCTGTTGTAGATTGTAGATATGATACTAAAAGTAGGGGAAGTTTGAAAGTTCTCTATCATTTTATTTTAAAAAGTAAAATACAAATACTTGATATTTTGGCGGGAAAAGGTTTTCTCGTTCTTTGCGGGACTCAACAATCACTCGGGACGTGGTTGTATCGCAGATTGATTTCTGGTTGAAGTAGAAATTGAATTCTTGAATGAATCCTAAATGAAAATCCTAAATCCTACTCGTAACTATCTACTTAGTTGCATTAAATACCTTGCACGGAAAGTGTTTCAATTTGAGGAAATAACCGCACAATGCATGTCCAATCAAAGGCTCTCGCCAGTGTATTAATCGCATCCACATTGAGCAGCGCATATGGTGCTTTCACGTCTTCTTCTCCACCATCTCGAAGAGTTACTGTAAAGGCTAGCCAGAGTCCTTTGTTCACTGTCATAGATTCAAAATCAGATGAGATCTCTGCTACAGTAGTCATAGATTTAAAATCAGATGAGATCGCTGCGACAGAAAGAAATATTGAAGAAAAGGCATGGCAAATTATTAAAGATGACGATAATGAAACACTAAAGGTGATTGAGTCTGTAAATGTAACTATAGATCCACCCAACGTGGAAGCCATATTGGACGAGACAGATCTTATGGAAGCCATATTGGACGAGACGGATCTTGTGGCTGCGATTGAGAAAGAGGCAATAATTCTTGTCGAAGAAATGGCAGATGACACATGTGAAGTTAATGATATGGGAAATGCGGTAGATGAAATTTGTGCCGACGAATCTAAGTTAGCAATGGTCAAGTCTTCGCTTAAGGGAGTTGTAAGGAAAACCCTCGGACTTGTCAGGACTGGTGGAGACGACGACTTGACCGATAAATCATCTACCGATTTCGACATCATAGATTTTGAAGATGTGAATGTGCCCGAAGGTGAACTCCTTGAAAGAGGTTGGGAAGAACGAGGAAATTCGAGCGCACTTAGGCGTAATGCAGAAGTATGGAAGTTTGCACTGTCTTGCGTGTTTAAAGCTCTGAAGCCGAAGAAGCTGAGAAAGAAGGGTGCGAGCGAGGAAGAGATTCAAGAAGCCAAAACTCAGGCCGCCACATTTATTCGAAATGGATTATTAAGGCTAGGACCCAGTTTTGTGAAATTGGTAAGCAATGAAAGGACTAGCTCTTGCAATGTACTGAATATCACAAACTCAATACCGTATTATTTGATAGGGACAAGTTGTATCGACTAGGACTGATGTGCTACCTATCGAATATACGGACGTTCTCAAGACACTTCAAGATGATGTACCAGGTTTTAGTGGAAAGAGAGCAAGTGACATTGTGAGCAAGGAACTTGGTAGACCTTGTGATGAGATTTTTAAGGACTTTAGCAAGAAGCCTCTTGCCGCAGCCTCGCTTGGACAAGTGCACACCGCCACCTACAAGGGGAAAAAAGTTGCAATCAAGGTACAACGTGCAGGTCTAAAAGAATTGTTTGATGCTGATTTGAAGAATCTGAAAAAGCTTGCGGCTTTGTTGGATAAGTTTGACCCAAAGACCGATGGAGCTGATCGTAACTGGGTTAGTATCTATGAAGAGAGTGAACGCCTGTTGTATGAAGAGATTGACTATTTAAAAGAAGCCAATAATGCTGATCGGTTTGCGAAGGATTTTGCCGATACGGAATGGGTGAAGGTCCCTGGAGTTTACAGAGATATGACCACTCCAAGAGTTTTAACAATGGAATACGTGGAGAGCTTTAAACTTACAGACATTGAAAGAGTGGAAAAAGAGGGCCTTGACAAAACGCTATTGGCAAAGCGTACCGCTGACGCTTTTCTTCGCCAGATTGTCGAAACTGGGTAAGTTTCAATTGTCTCGTTATTGTCAAAAAGTAATTTATCTGCAATGTATGTATGGCCCCTGATACATTTTCCTTATTTTTTCACACAGATATTTTCATTGCGACCCTCATCCTGGAAATCTCTGTGTAGACAAGACGGGTAATTTAGTTGTCTACGACTATGGAATGATGGATGAACTAAAACCAAACGTAAGATCCGGATTTAGGAAATTTTGCACTGCTCTTTTTGCAGGTGGACCAATGATTGACGACTTGGAACTAGCAAAGAATGCAAAGATACTGGTAGATGGAGTGGAAGAAGCTGGAGTTTTGGCTCGAGGTGCTGATAGACTGGCTGTGGAGAAGCTCGCACGTTTTTTTATGAGATCGTTCAAAGATAAGCAGCTTGGCAAGACTGGAGGTAATATCAAAGAAACAATTGGAACAGATTTGCAGACACTTACTGAAAATAATGTATTCAGATTTCCCAGCACCTTCACATTTATTTTCCGTGCTTTCGCGAGTATTGATGGTATAGGAAAAGGTCTAGATCCCGACTATGATATTGGGAAGCTTGCACAACCTTTCATCGAGAAGTTTACGAAGGAACAGGAGCCTCCTAGTTCACCAGCAGCGAGGAATTTCAACGTTTTCAAGAAAGCTACTGGATTGAACAAGGACGATATTAATGATGCAGTGACTTCGCCAAGGAAAATCGCATACATCGAAGAAACAGTCAGAGCAATGGAGAGTGGAACCCTCAAGATTCGTGTACGTTCACTAGAGAATGAAAAGTCTCTTGAAAGGATGGAGCTTACCCAAACACGCATGGAAAGCATTCTCCTTGCATCCGTACTTTTGAATATTGCTGGGATCGCAAGCGGTCCAATCTTTTCTACAATTAGCATTGCAGGAGCAGCCAATTTCGGCTTTCAGGCATTCATGGCTAGTACGAAGATAAAGAAGTTTGACAAAACTCAGGCTAAGTTTGTTCAAACAAAGTTTGTAGACGACGAAGAATAATTACATTCCGTACAGTACGAGTACGTTTTTTTCGGGTTTATTTCTGTGTTGGGTAAACATAAGTGAGAAAGTCATTAACATTAGCAGTAAAAAGTACCACATCTATCATCAATCCACACACATGCGCGAACAAGTATGTTAACGCATCTCAAACTCGCCATAACGCAGTAGCGCCAACAAGATCTTGGCACCTTGGAGGTACTATTCTACTTTATAGAATAAGTTAGCCCCAACCACCTCTGACCAACGAATGAATTGCCAATCCAGCTTCTTATGAGTGGGCATATGCACGTACATGATCTTTATCCTATCATATAATAAAATGTATTTTTTTATTTGATGTCATAAGCCTGACAAAGCATCATCATCCGTACATCACCTCCTTCAACCGGTGGAATATAGCCTGCATCAACTAATATTTGTATGTACTCCCTTCCCTTGCTCTTCATGCTTGGATTTTGTAAAGCGAGCTGTGCAGTTATCATCATTCCCTGGTAATTACCATACTTCGCAGCTCTCTCGAATAATTGTGCAGCCTCCTTGATATTCCCCTCGGACAAAAACTGGCCGCCGAGATTGGTCATGGCCTTTACATCACCCAAACCTGCAGCTATCCGAAACATTCTCTTAGCCTGAGCAATATCTTGTGGAAAGATGCCTCTACCATTCTTGTACATAGTTCCAACTTCTGCGAGTGCCATTAAATTATTTTGCGCGCATGCTCGATTATAGAATTTAATTGCGAGATTCTTATCTGGTTGGAATGGTGGATTTGGAACAGGCATCAGTTTGTTATCGCATAAAATAGGGCCAGGCCAAAACATGTTGTTCCGATGGCAGCTAGGATCCAAGAAATTAGCTAAAGCAAGTTGAGCCGGAGCATAATCGCAATCATTAGCAAGCCATAAATACTCTTCCTTTGCAGATTCGATATCCTTCTGAATACCAGTTACATGTTCAGGGGCTTTATCATTGAGCATTAATTGAGCAAGTGCAAGTCTTCCGTGATTCACGTGACGACCAGTGGATTTTTTGTCCAAGAGCTTACGAAGCAGTTTTCCTGGTTGATCAATGATCGATGACTTCGCCTTCGAGTCCGCCTCCAGACATGCTTCGCAGACAAGGAATGGTACAGCCGGCTCGCCATTTATGCCACTCATTTCAGGACGCCCAAAACAGGGACCACAACAAACGAAGATTCCACACGAAAAACACATAGCTGGGTTTCCACCGCTAGCATTATTATTGCTCTTGCAAATATTGCAGATATTTGCATCCTTATCCGTTGTGACTTTGCTGATCACAATATCGCTGCTCGGACGAGGCTGGTGGTCAGGATTGCTGTCGTTCTTGCCACAATAATGCTTGTGCCTCTTCCAGTGCATTTTTGACAGTTTTTTCCACAGTAATATACTACTTTACACGCAGAACATCCCCTAGCATGTTTGGTAAGAAGGCCACAGCTAGAGCATTTATTTTGCAGTCTCATATTAAATTTGATAACTTATCATTATGCATTCAATAAAATTAATCTTGTTGTTTGTTCATCATGATGATTCATGATGTATTTTACATTTTACGTTCGTAGGTGGGGGTATCTTTAGCTATCTTTACTCTTTACTGATCTTTATCGTACGATAGCTGTCTATGTCTTTAGGTATCTTTCATAACCTAGTATACAAAAACAATAAGTGGTAAATCGACGATGAAAGATTTTAGAAGAGGCAACAGGAGAGCAACAGAGAACAGAGGCAACAGGCAACAGGCACTGACATGACACATGACAGGCAACTTCATTCCCGATTATTATTAATATAAAATATAGTATATATACTGCTGGGACAACGGCAACATCCACAACTGATCCACTGATGCACCTCACACCAATGGACAATTTTCAAGCAAGAGCCCAAGCGGCAGCATCCGCAATCACTTCCAAAAATCCTGCCGAAGCATTTGCACAATCACTTACGAATGATCGACCTACAATAGACTCTGCGGTCAAGTCGTACATGTCATTGACATCCGCAAGAGGCGCTCTCTCTCATCTGCCTACTACATCATCAGCTATGGATCAGATACATAATGCATTGGGCTCATCTGCAAAGACCGGAAGAAAGGAGCAGTGTTTCTTTGTCAAATCCAAGAACGGGAAGATGGCATCACTTTTGTGCGCCAGGACTATTCTCAAGAAAATAAACTCTTTTCAGATCCCGGAAGCACCCGACGCGTCAAAAGATGAAGCAAAAGAGATTGAATTTCATGTCATTAGAATATTATGGAATGGACTCGTTAAGAATGGACAGAAACCTAGTATGATTCTTGGTCGGCATTCGTTGAGTCAAATATATCCAATTATTCTGCAAGCATTAATTGATGATATCCCAGATGGAGTAGATGATGAAGAAGGTCAGACGTTTATGGAAGAGTTTGGGAACCTCTTGATAGATGGAATGAAACAAAAAAGTTCAAGTATACCAGCAAACGAAAGAGAAAAGCTGAATCAGCGCGACGACGACTCTTGTCTACTTTGGGATATAGATGGTGGAAAGGAGGAATTGCAACGAAGAAGAGACAGAAGAAAGAAGAAATCAAAGGCAGCGAATGGATCTCTAAATGGACCCGGTGACTTTGAGAGTTCGAAAGAAGGACTGACAATTGAAGAAATTGTGGAAGGTGACGAAGAAGTTGAGGATGCATAGCAGATACATAGCGCTACATAGAACCTTTCGGAAGTATAATAATTCGTGCATAAAGTTCACATTTCAATCTATTATCTTGCATTGTTCAAATTGTTGAGTCATCCGTATCCCCGTCTGCATCAAACCATCTACCGAGCGCGATGGCGTCCATTGTTACGGCAAAGTAGCAAGGCCAGTAATACTGGACAATGCCAAACCCTGATAATCATCTCCTAGCAACTTATTTAGAATATCCCAATCAAGATCCTTTAATGGAAAATAATCCGAGGCCTGTGGTAAATATTGCCAAAATCCAGCTGCAACGAATGGCAATTCAGACAATGGACCGCCGATAGAAACAACCAACGCTGTGATCAGTGAAGTTACTGTCCCGTCAAGAAGTCCCCATTGAGTCAGAGCAGCTGCAGTCATAACGAACAAGTTCATCTCACTCGATGAAAAGTGCGAAGATGTTTCCAGGAACTCTGATAATTTTATGATGAGAGCTGTTGTAGATACAGCTATAATTGCTTTGGTTTGCAGTGGCGCTTCGAATAAAGAAGATGCACTTTCCCCTTTGCTATTTGCAGTTGTGCCGACCTTGTCCAATAGTAAAGCCACGAGACGCGGCAGTATAGCTCCTAAAACAAGGTATGCTGTTGGAAAAGAAGAATTTGTTAATGTCCAACACTATGGAAGGGAAAAGATGGGATATCCCTAGATATTAGCCAGCATGATAGGTGGTCACTCACCAATCCCAAGTAACGGTGGAATATACCAACTAGTTCGAAGAATGTAGAATGGATCGTCCATTTGCATGATTTCGGAAGAAGAGACAAAGACCCCCCCTGGAATGTCCACCATTGCTTTCTTGTATTCCAATAGGCATTGATTGTGTAGAGAGTCAACGAGTGGCCCCACAGTCGCACCAGTGAGCGCAAGCTTTAATGCAGGGAGTGGCCTTGGAAAAATATTTGGTGCTATCTTCATGTTTCATGCATGCAGTTATACTTTATAATGGCAGAGGAGGGAGAATGGAGAGGACAATCATAATATATTTGAAGGGAGTTCATTATTTTGTGACGGTGGTTTTGAGATTTAGATGCACAACTTCTTCTACTTTTTTTAGAAATACGCGCGCAACTATCCGCGAACACGAGACAGGAGACAGACAACATGGACATCCATCACCCATCACGGAGAACCATCATCATCAATCATCACGACTCACGACAACACTCTACACTCTACTACACCAACGACAAACGATCCCAACACCACAACATAGTTTGAAGCCTGGAAACCAATACTATCTAATATAACCAGTTCATCACGCCTTCGTAAGTAAATACATAAGACTGCAGAATGTCAGGAAGAGGAAGAGGGAGAGGACGGGGAAAGTACGCACCTCCAACAGGAGGCCGAGCGTTTCTTATGCGCTCTGCAGAAGAATGTGGGCTGGACTCGCGAAATCTCCGTTCGCTCCAAGACATTACCCGTCCAGCCCTCTTCCCAGATATAAAGCTTCATTCCTCTGGAGATAATCGGTTGCTCAGAATACTAGAAGCAAAGAAAGCAGAAGAAGCTGCAAAGGCCGAAGCAGCAGGACATCCCATTATACCAGAAGACGAAGAACCGGTACAGTTGGCAGGCGTAAAGAGAACGGCTCAGACTTTATTCTTAATAACCAAGGGGAGAGAAATTCATCACCGGATGCAAAATTCTGTGTTCTATGTCAGACCGACAAAAGAAGTTCCAGATGTGGTTCGGTATAGTGATTCTATAAGACCAGCACCGCAAGTCGACGCGGGTGCTGTGCTATCAAATTGTTTAGGTGGAAGGAAGAAGACCAAACTGGGAACATATGTTCCCGAAGAACTCGTTGCAGGGCAAAGAAGCGTTACTGCATCAAGCTTATCGCAGAATATCGAAGCAGGGATTCAAGCCGGTAAATCTGTTAACCTTTCTGATTTAGAAGTGAAGGAAAGGAACAGAACGCGATTGGGATCCGTAGACGGAGGAGAACCAGATAACGAAGGCGAAGAGGAAGTCATTGAACAAAGTGGAGAGGAAGAAGGCGGCGAGGATTATGCCCAAAACTATGATGAAAGTGAAGGAGAAGAAAGTGGGGGAGATGATGGCGAACCAACATTCTAAATAATTCATAATGACCTGACCTGCTATGTACTATTACTGCTTTCCTTTTAGCACTACCAGAATACGGACTCTTCTTACGTCACTTCTTGCACGCTGTTCTTCCTTTGACTATTATTACTTATTAATAATTTCAAACGCAACGTCAATCCTAACGATACAAAGTTTTCATTCTTCAGTATCAGGCACTTTTGTCAAACACATTTTTTCATCTGCTGAACGAACTTTTATGCTTTCCAAAAAAAATCCAATATAGCAAATATTTCTTATTTGCCTCTACTAAGCAAGTCGTATTGGCGAAGATAACCCTTTCCTAAACTGGATTGCCCCTCATCAGCAGCCATTCTTTGGACCATTCTTCTCGCTTCTTCGAGCGTGGCAGGTAGGACCTTTTTACATGTGGCCTTTGTAGGCAATACAAAAGTGAAGTAGAATCGATTACTCAAATGGGCTCTTGCTGTTTCTGGTTCCATCACATAACATTCTATTTCAATCATGATCAACGGCTTTGAAGAGTGTTTCTTTACATCGTCGAGTTGGCCTCCATAGGGCAAAGAATATATCACTCTAGAATTAAATTGCAATAGGTCGCCGACATATACTGGAGCATCGAAGGTGATATTGTCTACTTCAAGCATCTGTGGCCACTCCCCTCCAAAAGAATATGCATTTGAGAATGCAAGCTCAAAAGCTCGTCTCATCAAGAATCCGCCGAAAATTGTATTCGATAGGTTCCGCACCTGTGGCTGTGCAATTAGTGTGTTCATCATCTGAGTATGGGACATTAGAATAGCCTGTGGATCTGCCAATGATGGCATTCTGATCAATGGGAACGCATCGCTCACTAGCTGTTCAGCTCTACTTTCCATTTCTATAGCTTCTTCAGTGAGTTGTATGCCGACTCTACTTCGTTTCTTACGCGCTTCTTTCTTCTTTGCAGCCTTAAAAGCACCCAATTCAAACAAGGCTCTCTCTTCACTAGTTTCTGGAACAAGTGGGCATATTTTGACTGGCGTGCTTGTTTCTGGATCTACTGCTACAAATGTAAAGTATCCCTCTAACCAGTGTTCACAATGTCCATTTTCACTTTCATTTTCATCATCATCTTTTAGCTCATGAATTTGCATTCGAATCTCCATGGAGCTGCTTCCAACATATGTTACTTGCCCAGACAATCGCTGATCTCTATCTAGAACTGGAATATCTTTCAATGCAATCCTATCCACTGCCGCTGTCACAAGCATAACATCATCCCCAAATACATGATGAAAGGCAATATTACCCGCCAATGCATCAAGATCTTCTAGAACCTTCCCAAACCGCATCGTGCCCCCAGGGCTTTTGTAAGCTTCTCTTAAGAATTCATCACTTTTGAATTTATAATCAATTGTTGTCTGGGACTCTGACGGGTGTCGAAACTGGACCTTTTTGTCTGTGAGTTCTTGAAGGTTTTCCGAACCAAAAGCTTCACTATCTTGGTTTACAAGAGACAACATTCTGTCTTTCGTTGCCTGTCGTTGTTCCCACAGTTCACGTACAATTGGGTTCATGAACTTGGTGTGGTGGGACGTTGGACCTGTTTGGGAGCTTTGATCTTTTTTCTTGAGACCATGAGTGTAGTGGAAGAGGCGTTGAGTGGTAGATTTAGAACTACGCCTTTCTCCTTTTGCTAATAATGAAAGAAACAGCTTTCCCCTCATGCTTCTATTTATAATGTGATTATTATTATGTGATGAATTATGAGATATGGCAGAGAGGAGTGGCGAGTGGCAATTGGCAATACAAGGTATTTACGATTGTGTGTTCCTGTATTTTTAGTTTTTGTTTTTAGGATCTGAATTTTAGTGACGTGTTTTCCATTTCATTCGTTCTCAGTATTTTTTCTATTACTCGTCGTCCTTTTCTCCTTCACAGCAAGCAATCGCAAGGCAATGCCTACCATAGGTACCAAATCACCCACGGCAAAACCTTGCTACCCTGATGTTCGTACAGGATTGGTAAATACAATCCGATGGCCAGCAGGAGAGACGACTCGCAACACTACAGGAGGTGATAGGAGGTGATGCAACCTCTTAGTTTTGTTTCAGGCATCGCTTTGAACTCTAGTGACGAGAACTAGACTAAAGCGATACAGTTTATAAGTATCCACCCAACCATCCCTGGCGAGTCAAAGAGGGTAGCTTCGACTGCCCTCAAAATACCTAAAAGGGCACGAATATAATAGTTCTTTATTTTTCGGCACCCACATAGGAGTATTAGTCGTTTAATGTAGTAATGCTGCAAAGCGTAGTGTTGTGTTCAAGGCAATGCCTAACAACTTTTTTTAAATCACTTTACTTTTATTGAAAATGGTGAACCACCAGACGGGTTTTCATTGAAAATGCCACGTGGCTCTTTTTCACCACTAGAATAACAGATATTTTATCATTGAAATTTCAGTTGTATGCGTGTCAATGTCGTTGTTCGTCGTGTGGCATTATTTCATCTTTATTTTCTTCAAACGTTCATCTGGGATATGTATAATAATAGCTTTCTCGATGTAACTATTGACAACAGCGTCGTCACTTCCTGACTTCTTCTTAGCAGCATCACCAAGAGATACTTCTTTTAATAACTGCATAGTTTCTTCACCAATAATAACCTTGGCAAAGCATGGATCAGCATCATCCATCATTGTTGCAGAATGCCCCATTCCACGACCTGGGCCATGGATATCAGCGTTGTCACGGATGTTAACGTAGAACCCTGGTCCAGTACCATCGAAGCCAAGTGTGAATTCCTCGTGCACAAATTCGTGCGAGTACTCGTTGAAGGCCAGTCTGTCTTCAACAAGATAAGATCTATCCTTGTTATCTTCATGACCAACTAGAGCTGCGTTGATAATATGTTCGGCACTGTTAACAAATATAGTCTTATCCCAAACTCCTCTTTCAATCATTTCCATAAAATAGTATACGGAGTGTGGCATCAAGTTGTTGGGTGCCGTTTCAATCGTCAAAAACTTTCTGCTTCCATTGATGTTAATGTGAAATTCAACATGGTATGGTCCTGGTCCGAATCTTTTTGAATGAAATCAGAGATGACGAAATTAGAAAAGGATTCAGATAGAAGATAGAGAACACAGCATAGAAAGAACGTACCGTCTACGTAGCTCCACCTCATAATTTTTCTGAATGCGTTTTTGCAATTGATCGATTCTATCTACTTGGTGTTCCTGTTTTTCAATTATTTTGTCAGTTACTGCCTTTCTCTCGCTCTCGCTAAGTCCTGCATGATGAGTTTGTTCGTTAGAGTTACCAGCAAGCAATTTCATTTGAAGCAGATAAAAGTCCCCATGTGCGCTATCTAACTCTTGCTCCAAACCAACGATATGGATATTGCTACTTTCATACTCTCCTTGAAGTTCAAACATTTCCATATTAAGATTTTGAACATTCTTGTGGCTTCTGATAAACTGAAGACAAATCAATCCGAAACAAATCGCCTGTATGATTCGAAAGGGCGAAAAATTGATGGAGTTTTGGCCGGTTTTCCTAGAACAGGAAGATGAATATTGGTTCTTTGAGTTTTTACCCCGTTGGTACACATTTTGTTCCTCGTCATCGCTCCCGCCGTAGCCAACATTTAGAAACCCAGGAGGTGATGACTTTGATCTTCCTCTTTGGAACAGAACCATAATTAAGTTATTGGGGTCAGGATTGGTTTCAAGGAAACAAACTGTTGTTTACTATTTTTTATGGTGATAGATTATTCATATTATGGAAATACTGATTTTGAATTCATAAAATGCTGTTGTAGTTCGAGATTGATACAAATAAATCTATTTTCATTTTCTAAAATCCGTCACTTTTGTGACATAATCTTAGACATTTTCAATACTTTCGTGCCACAGCTCACCATTTCACCGAAGTGACGCTAAGTCGTTTGTCACATTGCATTGAATGCCTTCTTCTTTCGAACAAACTGCACTTTTCAAAGGACTCGAAACCTGTCGAAACGGATTAATATACAACAACAGGTCATTGCAATAAACGCCTTTTGGAACGAACAAGTAATACCTCTACAGTAGCTACTAGCTACTACCATAGCGAGCAGTTGCAAAAACATAATAGTTGGAAAAAACATAATAGTCGGTCTGTTCTCGACCGTTTTTACGTACAAACTGCACTTTTCAAAGGACTCGAAACGGATTAATATACAACAACAGGTCATTGCAATAAACGCCTTTTGGAACGAACAAGTAATACCTCTAGTCGCTAGCACAAAGGATTACAAAGTTCGCAAACGTAAAACACGAACGTGGAAAAAGAAACGGGAAAAAAGCAGTTTGAAATAATCATTCGTATTATGTTAGTGTACGAAGTAGAAGCCCCCCCGCCGAGCGAGCGAAAGCAGAGTGTTTTCTGTTTTCTTTCTTCTTTCATCCGTTGAGAACAAAGAGTTACTAACCTATTAGACATCCAAAGGCAAAAGGTAAAATAATTCAAACGCCATCGATCGCATCGAGCAACGACCACTTTAAATTAAAAAAAACGATGATGATCGATGATATTGTTCGATACCTTCATTTCTTATGTCATATTTCATCCATTTACGCACAGACACAGGTGCATAATACGGCATCATGGCGAGACATTCACAAAAACTTGTTACATACTTTGTGACTATTTCCTTGGCCAGCTTGGCTTTTACTTTCTATTATACTTCTGTACAAATAAATGCCCTTGACTTGGACAGCATTGAAGTTAGATCAGGCCTAGAAGAAAGGCAGGGGCTGAGAAATGTAAATGGGGAAGCAATACTTAAAAATGGCGACTCTTGTTCTGATTTTGACCATGGTGATGTGAGCCCCCTAGAAGAAAGTGTATCTAGCATATTCAATTGCGGATCGAAAACTGGTACATGTCAATGGTACTTTCCTGCCAAATTCCTTAATGCATCTTGCGGTATTGGAAAAGAATTTAAATCGCAGCTTGATCATATGAAGAAATTGTACGATTCTAGAGAGTTGTGGATAGGTGGTCCACCAATTGTTCTACCATCTGCAAGAATTGACCCTCAACACATGAAACCAAACAAATTTAGGGAAGGTCCCTGGCCAAAGCACAATCTTAGTATGGTACATGTGCACAAAACCGGTGGAACTTCACTTGTGTATTCATTTGATAAGTTGCTGCGCAGAGGATCCCAGGGAATACGCCGCACAGTGTATGCTGGAGCTGCTAGTAGCTATGATACACAGTTCTACGAATCATCCACTTTTCTAGATGGGGCCGTGAAATATCACAAGCCTGGAGACTGGGGAACAAAGGATCATACAATTTTTGCAGTCGTAAGAGATCCAGCAGAACGATTTATCTCTGCGATTGGACAGGCGGCGGCTGGTCGGGGTTCGAATTTAAAAAATGGAAAACAGCTTCTGAATGAGTGTTTGAAAGAAACATCAAAGGAAACTTTGAAGTGCTTCATCGATTTGATACATAGAGACAGTACATGGCTTGAGGTGCACTTCACTCCCATGGTCCTTGAGATATCCTTTGCTACAATATACAAGGATATACCTGTTGCTATATTTCCATTTACAGAAGTTCCAAATTTGCTGATCGAGCTCGGTGCGAATCCCAATGATAAGAAAAAGGATGGTCACAAAAAAGGGCAAAGAAAGTCACAACTCTTGGTCGACATGTCTACAGATGATTATGACGCCGATATGCTACAAAAACTTTGTAAGATCTATGAGATGGATGTGATGTTTATGAATCATCTCGGTCTAACTACAACATGCGACAAGTACACTACATAAATAAAGAATTATATTTCCAACTACAAGCTAGAGGACGTACATGTGTGTACATGTACATGTAGTAAGTACACTAGGCTAGTCTTTGCTCCTTGGTATCTCGTATTTTGTTGTTACGAACACGAGAGGTCATAAAACTAGTCTCCTAATGGTACACAAATTGAATTGATCACCAGCCCAATTATTTCAGATTTCGCAGTCATCTTGTCCACAATTGGGATCAGGGCTTTCGGCAGTTGCTGCGAAAAAAATGGCAACGAGAAAAAGGAAACCTCCCGCAAGACCCTTCTCCCCCAGTACTTCATTGAGCATGAAGAAACTGATAAATGAGGCCCACAGAGGCTGCGACGCGTAGAGAATCTGCGCTCTGGATGCTCCGATAGTTTGCTGACCACCAACTTGCATAAACGGTGCAATTGCGTTAATGGCAAACCCGCTCCAAATAGCTGCGGAACCAATCAACAAGGCATCATCCGGTGAAGAAAACATGGATTTCGTGTATTCATAAGCCGATGCGATTCCACCATCACCTGCTAACGCCAAGAGTCCACATGATAAAACAGCCTGGAAAGCAATCTTAGTTCTGATTAAAGGAAGAGGAGCAACCTTCTTGCCCAAATCGAATAACCTCAAATCATAAGTGGCATAGAATCCCGCTGCGAGTGCGCATAAGGCATCTCCCATGAGACCAGTATTCCCAGCAAGATCACCCCCTGAGGATATGTCCTGAGTAAACAAAGCAATTCCTACAAGTGCTAGACCAATCGCAGTCCAAATACGATTGGGTATCGGAACGCCTGTGAGACCTTGATATGCTGGTACAATGAGAGTTGTCAATTGAATTAAGAAGGCTGCGTGGTTCGCCGAGGTTAAACTCAGGCCATAAAGATTGGCAGTTGTACCGAGTGTTTTCCATAGTCCAAGCTCCATTCCTGCCTGCATTGTGGTAAATTTATCAGCGTCGTCTGTTTCTAATGTCTTCGGCAGTGGCACAAACGAATTAAGTATAGGACCAAAAACCACCAAAGTTATTAGAGCTATTGTTGATGTTGCAGCATTGAGCAATAGAACTGGTGGAGGGTTGGCAGCGTTGACAAAAGCTGCATGTAATACTGGAGAATTGCTACTAAAGAGTATTGTGATAAATCCAATTGTCAGCATTCCTCTTGTATAGTCAGAGCTGGATTCATCTGTTTCTATTGAGACGATCTCTGCTTGTGATCCTTTGACGACATCTGAGCCTTTGGGAAGAACAGTTTTTGTTTCCCCCGTTTTTGTGTTTCTACTTGTTGCGACATTCAATTGCCAATGACTTGGACGTATTATTCCAGTATCTATTGTGATTGTTTGTCTCAATTGACGAGAGGGAATAGAACTGAAAGCGCTGACGTCAGAAGCCAGTAGATAAGCTGCGAAGATAGCTGAAGATATTATTCGCATGGTAATATTGTTTGTTATGTTGGTGGCGTGATGGAGTGATGGATTGATAGATTGTGGTGATGTGCAATGTGCAGGAAGATCGTTTTATGTTAGTGTAAGCAGTTGGCTTTAATCTTTGATCTTCTTGAAGCGAACCCTCAAAAAGAAAAAAGAGAAGAATTTGTAGGCTTCAGATTTCAGATATTGTCAAATTGCCGGCACCACGTCGTCTTTCGTAACCTCTAAGTCTTTGAGCACCGTACACCTCTATGATAAGGTTTCACGAGTGTTTTTAACGCGTAAGATTTAACTAGTGTTTTTAACGCGTAAGATTTAAGTAGTGTTTTAACGCGTAAGATTTAACTAGAGTGTTGGGTAGGTGGATTACACCGTGTTAAAACCGCTATTTAAATTTTGGAATGGACTCTCTGTTCGCTCATAGGCCTTTTAACAACATTGGTAACAACTTGCAACGAAAAGGCGCAGAAGAAAAGATATTCTTTCTGACCACTCACTCTCACACTCTCACACTCTCACCTCTCACGCGCTATGATCACACAGTCAATAATCATACCAAGAGCTCATATTATGCCTTGGTTGGATAGCCTGCCTGCATTAATTAAACCTCTCACACCATATATTGATCGCAATGCTGAAGAGGCTGGGTGCTACCGCTTGCATTATTTGCTTAAAAAGTGCCGATGCTTTTTCTTTTCCAAATCAGCCACTGGTAGTAGACGCGCCTACATGTCCTAGCCATGTGGAAATCTTCGACCCAACCACTAATACCAACATCGTTCTGTTAGGTTGCCTGCATGGAACAATATCCTCCTCCCGCGATGTGCGCTATCTGATGGAGAAAGATCCAACCGACGCCGTAGTACTCGAGCTGTGCGAGACTCGAATCGAAGATTTGGGCCGAGAAACTGTTGATGAGTACACGATGGATGTCTTCTTGGAAGACGTGCAAGATTTCTGGAAGTTCATCCAGGGCACTAGTGAAAAGAAGGGACCTTTTGTTGCGGCAATAACTTTCGTCCTGGGCATCACGGGTCTGCTTCAATCAAACATCAGCGGTACGAAGGCAGGACTTGAGTTTGCCGTGGCATTGGACATTGCAGAGGAGAACGGTTGCACCATCTGTCTTGGAGATCGAGGAATAGACCAAACGATGGAGCGTATTGGCAATATACCTTCTGTTGCGTTGGAGATGATCAAGAACAACACGGTTTTGCAATATACATACCTACTCAAAACAGCAGTAGTCGGAGATGAATTGCTGTCAAATGATACTCAAATTAGTTTGCCCAAAGTCTTGGTCCGGAACAAAGGAGCAGTTACCGACTTGGGCAGGCTTGTTCTGTCGCCCATACTCATCGCCACATGTTTTGCTCTTTCTGTTGGATCGGCTCTCAACCTACCGCTGTACGCACAACAAGATTCCCTTGACCTTCTACTGGATACCGTGACACTAACCACATTCGATGAACGGCTGCCGATCGTGCTCAAAATAATATCGACCTTTCTCGCAAAGTTCGTTGTCTTTGCGGCTGGATACACCGTTCTTGCTTTGCCATTCTCAAAAGTAATCATACATGAGCGTGATGTGTATCTTGCAGAAGAGATCCGAAAAGCTTGTGGTAGTATTCTAGATTCTTCGGGGGGATTAAGAGAATCAAGGATTGTTGCCGTGCTTGGGCTGCTACACGTCAATGGTGTTGCGAAGCAACTTCTAGATAGTGGTGCGATATCGATGCAATCAAAAATAGATAGGTAGACAATAGAAGTCAACCTACCTCTACTAGACTGTGTAGTACGTCAAAGATCACATGCCTTGTCAGTGATTTGGGGCAAGTTGGTTGGATTGAGCTAATATTTGATGGGGTTATTAGTGTCCGTATTCCGTATCCCATCAGACACTGGATCACCAAGTTTATACATAGTGGTCTCTTCTATCCGTCAAATTCATTGTGATTTCTAATCAAATGCAGAAGGAAACTTACTTCTTCTTAGATCAGGGTAAAGATGGGAAGATTGGATTTTCTCAAATGTGTACAGTCAGGTGGAAGCTTGAATTATTCTGAATTATTTTGAACTCCTAATCTGACAATTGATTTCGAACCTCGTACATAGTATGGTATACTATGGTATGATATTACCTAAGGTTTAACTAGTGTTTCAACGCGTAAGACATAACTAGTGTTTTTAATTTTGATGTGTAAGATTTAACTAGAGTGTTGGGTAGGTAGATTACACCGTGTTAAAATCGCTGTTAATTTTTGGAATGTTGTATGTTGTTGGAATGTTTCGGGTATCTATCTATCTTGGAACGTGGAATGTGGAATGCTATTAAAATTAACATATCGTAGATACAGGATACAGCATCCGCCAATCAGCTCAGAACTGACAACTCACAACAGCAGAGATTTTTCTTCAGCCGCCACTGCTGGTCTTGTACTGCAGTAGTTCGATTCAAAAGGGACAATCTCCAACTAATAACTTTAAAGAAATGCCATTATCTCAGCGCGCAGTAAAATGGATTTCCGCATTCCTTTCAAGTCCACAAGCAAAATCCTACGCAGCACTGAAATCGAAGGAATACAATGGCATTTCAAAGCGCCTAATTTCTTCCCAAGGGTTGAAGGTTTTAAAAGGTAAGCACCAATCGCCGCTATTCTTGTTCTCGTAATCATAGCCATCATGCATTGTGAGTGTGAATCAGTCACTGTAGAGATAAATCCTTATTTCTTCTAATCACTCCTTCAAGTGGTCTAACGAGATAATCTTGAATTGCAGCTTTTGAGGTCAAAGCAGTTGGATCACATCTATCGAAAACTGTAAGTATTCTACCGCTTCAGGTATCACCAAACGAAAGTGTATGTCAGCAATTAAAAGAAAGACAACCATACGCGTACGAATCGAAGCAAACATGGATAAACTATACAGAAAAAATATTTGCATTGCTTGATGCAGATCTTTCACTCTTCAATGCATTGGAATCGGCATCGGCATTGGCAATTGAATTGCATATCCAACCCACAGCCCAAGGGAAACAAAATGGAAATTGCTCTAATTCAAATGAAGCACTGAACGAAAATCTAGCTTGCTCCTCCAATGCACAAACTGCCACCGCGCATATTTCCACCAGCAGTGCCCCTCAAACCCCAGTAGAACGCCCATCAATTGAGTATTGCAACAACGTAGAGTGTATTGATATCATCAAATACAGAAACGGACTACCAGCTCCACTCTTACAAGAATTTCACAGAATTTCACATTGGAAAGGATACCCGTCCGAACTTCGATACGAACAAGTGAAAATAAAGCAAGAGAAACAGGCAAATGCCCAAGCTATACAAGCTACAGCTCAGGCTAATACCCCCCAAACACCAGCTGAAATTTGTACAGTGCATTCACTCAGTCAAATGGGTTTCTCGGATTTGCAAGAAATAATGTCGAGCATGAGAAACATACAAGAGCAAGTTCAAAACCAAATCATAGGTAATGACATCCTAGTGGAAATGATCATGATGCACATTGTGCATCAAAGGGAAGAAAAGGAGGAAGCAATGAAAATGGACGTGGCGAGAATGCAATCTGAAAAGTCAATGATTTTACAAGAGGAAGAGGCTTTTGGAGATAATGGTGTTGAAACTGTTTACAATATAGATCAGATACTGGGCGCAGAAGGGCGGACATCTTTGCTTTTTGATAAATCCTTTTTGTTGAGATCATCGCAAGTCAAATCTGTCTTTCGCAGTTTGTTACATAAAGCGCATGCAGACAATGGTTTCGTGCAAAAATTGCTGACGATTGAAAAGAAATGCTTGCAATGGTATGGAACAACCACGGAGCCATTCTTTCGTTATATCCTGTGTAAAAGGATTGAAAGCTGGTTTGATGATATTGGTCAGCATAAAGTTCTTATGGAACGGTTGGAGAAAGAGATCAAAACCATCGAGCATGATTTGTATGTCGTTTCGGACGAAAGTGATCATCAGCGAGCACCGCGAATGTTCACCTCCGCACAAGAGATCGCACTTTCAAAAGGGTTGATTTCCAAAGAAATAGTCATTGAATAATATTGACTCTAGATTAGGAGTTAAGATAATTCTGTAATTGTAACATGCGAGATAGGACTTGTTTCATGCAATGCATCTGATGATGGTTGTGAGTTGACAACGCCTCTCATCCTCATTCTCATAATCTTTGTTCCTACATTGTCTTCCAATGAGTTTTTAACGGAAGGAAGAAGAGTCGCTACAAACCGAAGTGGACGATAACCTTCATGTTTCGTATACCTAGTATCTTCATCTCCATCATCATTTCTATAATTGATTGCCTCCTTATCCACGGACCAACAATCAATGCGAAAGCCCATTGACTCAATTATCAATTTTAATTCGTCGGAAGATGGATGTACCTTTGCATTATGATGCCATTGTAATGGACCAACGTTGATCCATATACCTCCGTGCTTCAAAACGTTGCGAATGACGAGAAGGTATTCGAATATGTTTGTAGCGGTATCAATAAAGAAGCACGTAACGACCGATCCATATTTACTTTTGAAAGCGCTTTGCGCATAAATTTCGACAAAATCTCCTATTGTGTATGATAAGGAACCTTTCTTGAAGCCACCCTTGGCAACAATTTGTTCTAAAAAATCGTCACTTGTATCTGGGAATTCGATAGCTTGATATCGGTCAGCACTCTTTACCTCATTGATTAAAGCGTCGAAGGCAAACGGATGAACAATTCCTGTTGTCAAAATTTCACCGTTCAGAAATCTATAGGCTGCCGCAGACATTGATATTGACAACTTTTTATTCCAGCGCATTACAAAGATTGGATCAGATATATTGCAATCAAAGCTGAATGTATTTAATCCCATCATACATACATGCATACTGAATACGTACCTCGTTGGCTTCAACATTAAAGCCTACCATGTAAATATCATGCGCGAGACGAGCTAGGCCTGAGCCAGGAACAAGCACAGGCATATCTCGTGTACTATACTTTATGAGCTCTGAAATTGACCAATGATATAAGGAATCCCTTACACGCCTGCCCTTTTTTGACCAGTCCCTCACAATGTGCGTGATCACATGTACTGCTGAATCGTAAGAGGGCGTCTT
>Ga0306864_1000080_pt1 | contig 43832 bp, 43 predicted proteins | sample AntRauTorckE5430_FD_190448 | JGI IMG/M metagenome (GOLD analysis project Ga0306864, IMG submission 190448) | Saline lake microbial communities from Rauer Islands, Antarctica - Metagenome Torckler E5 #430 (v2) (version 2) | ecosystem: Environmental > Aquatic > Non-marine Saline and Alkaline >...
TAGAGCCAATGCCTTTGTGGAGGAAACAATTGCTCTGGGTACATTGAAACAGTATAATCAAATCGAATCTAGATATGAAAACTTAATATCAACGCAGACCTAAACTAGAGCCATTTCAATCAATCAATCAAAAAACCTGTGCTGAGCTATGTCGTAGTATAATTCAATTTATTCATACGGCATTATAAATATAATTTGGTATTGCCTCCACATAGCCGTCTTTTTGAACATATTCTAAAGCTTTTTCTAAAGAGAATTTCCTAGCAGGGACAACTTTTGCTTTGTCATCTGCTCCTGAGGACCTAACGTTAGATAGTTTTTGGTTTTAGTGATGTTGACGGTCATATCGTCAGATCTTGAATTTTAACCAATCACCTGACCTTCGTAAATTCATTCACCTAGTGAGACGAAAAACTTACCTCTGTCTTGAAGCTTATCGATAGAATAAGGAATAGCTTTCTCTTTTTCCATAGACACCAACGAACCATCTTGACGTTGTGGAATATCACCTTTAAGAGGCTGAAATTCTTTAAAATGTAGAATCGTTGATTGTAAACAACCTACTCATAGTCGGTTTATCAATAGCGATAAATTTTAAACCTTCCGGTATTTCGATATCTGCAACAGTATCTCCAATTTCAGAACCTTCTAAACCAACAATGGCACAAATGTCTCTAGGTTGAACTTCCTCTACTCTTTTTCTTTCAACATCCTCAAACGTATGCAGTTTTTTGATGTGCATTTTGATGATGCTGCTATCTCTTTTTACCAAAGAAACAGGCATATTCTCTTTTAAAATACCTCTATGTAAACATCAGATAGCAATACGACCTGTATAAGGAGGTTGTTTTACCGTGGTTGACATGGACAATACTAGTACTATTCTTGAATACATAAAAAAGGACAATTTATGTATTCAAAAGGTGGGTTTATTTTACCGAAATTATCCTTTGTTAACCAACAGTTTATAAAATGTTATCGATTTAATAAGCTCAGGATGTGATTTTCTAATTTAGGATCATTTAAACTCAAAGAATTATCTGTAATCATGAAAGATTGATCGACAACATACACTTTATTGAGATAATTTCTAAAAAAAGAATACCTACTAAAAGGGGCGTCAGAGATAATTTGAAACTCAGTGTTATATTTAGAATCAAGTTGTTTTAATGCATTTTGCCAAAGAGCTCCGTTTTGAAAATCTAGGTTTATACTTAAAAACTTGACTTTAGGGTATTTTTCTCTCAGCTCATCGATTTTCTTCAAATTGCTCTTTTTGGCATCAAAAGATAAGGCAGACCATGTATACAAAACTACAGGTTGACCTTGCGCAAGAGATCTGAAACTTAAAGTATCTAAACTGGTGGATTTAAATCTTGAGTCTTTCATGCTACTCCCTATTAAATACTGACTTTGAATAGCTATTAATTGATGTAATTCTTTTTCATCCAAGGTAGGGCGATCAAATTTTTGAATGATGGATAAGGTTTCCTCTAGCTGAGCTTTAGTTTGAGAAAAAACAATCTCACGCCGAATTAATCGATTAAAAAAGTTGGTTTTTAAATAGTCATTTTCAAATAACTCGTGAACTAAATTCAAGCGTCGCTTCAAGTTTTTATGATCATTCAAATCGAAGCACTCCCTGTTGGAGGGGTCACAAACTTCTATTGAATAATTTTTAAGATAGTTATCTAAAAATCGCATGTAACTAAAGTTGGAAACTAAATCAGAATCATTAAAATTTACATCCTTGCGGTAGTCGAAGTAATCTTTTGGAAATTCTTCAAATTTAGCAGGAATATACTTCCTTATAAGAAATGCGTAGCGTTCTCGCATATCATAATGTTCGTAATTGATTGTACTTAAAGCGATATTTTTAAAATAAGGACTAAACTTTGATTTACTCTCTAGAGTGTTGAATTTTGCCAATCTTAAGGCTCTTAAAGAGTCTGTTTTTTTGGTAAAAGCATCTGGTGATATTCTGTAATAGGAGAGAATTAAATCGTTATCCTCTTCATTTAGAAGAAACATATTGATCAAAAAATTATTTTCTTCTGACGAGTCCCCACCAAAACTTAAGGATTCGTCGAAGGCCATAGTATTTACCCTTAATACAGAACTATCTCCTGGTTTCAAATACAACGATTGACTTTCCGGGTGGTGCTTAAAAGTATAAACAGATTCTTTATCTATAGAAAATCTGAAGCCAAAGTTGTTGTTGGAATCCAAAGTAATGGTATCTATGATGTCATCATTATGCTTTAGAGTAACATAATTAGTATTGGGATTAACAATTCTACCACCGACATAAGTATCCTTATTTTCAGTGTGATTTGTACATGACAAAAAACTTAATATTAAAATTAGGCAAGTATATCTCATAAAAACTAAACAATCCCGACAAATCTAACTTTACCAAATCGTTGAGTATGTTAACTTACCGTTAAAAAAGCAGTATTATAAATCCTTCATGGATTGTCATAAATTGAGTACTTTTGCAGAAAATTTATATTTATTATGCTTTCAGTTTCAAATCTTTCTGTGCAATTTGGTAAACGTATTCTTTTCGATGAAGTCAATACGACCTTTACTACGGGGAATTGTTATGGTATTATTGGTGCCAACGGCGCTGGAAAATCAACATTCCTGAATATTATTTCTAACAAAATAGATCCTACCTCTGGCCGTATCTCGTTAGAATCTGGCAAACGGATGTCTGTCTTAGAACAAGATCACTCCATGTATGATAATTATAATGTCTTAGAGACAGTGGTGATCGGAAATGAGCCCCTTTATAAGATCAAAAAGGAAATGGATGAGATTTATGCCAAAGAAGACTTTAACGATGCTGATGGTGAACGTGTTGGAATCCTTCAAGTTGAGTTTGAAGAAATGGACGGTTGGAATGCTGAAAGTAATGCCGCAGCCCTACTTTCTAATTTGGGTATAGAGTCAAACTCACACTATACGTTGATTAAGGACTTAGATGGACCACAAAAAGTAAGAGTACTTTTAGCTAAAGCTATTTTTGGAAATCCTGATGTCTTGATTATGGATGAGCCTACCAACGATTTAGATTATGAAACTATCACTTGGTTGGAAAATTTCTTAGCAAACTTTGATAATACTGTTATTGTTGTTTCTCACGACCGTCATTTCTTAGATGCGGTTTGTACACATATTTCTGATATAGATTTTGGAAAAATAACTCATTATAGCGGTAACTATACCTTTTGGTATGAGTCGTCTCAACTCGCTGCTAGGCAACGTGCACAGCAAAATAAAAAATCGGAAGAGAAGAAAAAAGAACTTCAACAATTTATTGAGCGTTTTAGCGCTAATGTCTCTAAATCAAAACAGGCGACGTCAAGAAAAAAAATGTTGGATAAATTGGACTTTCAAAATATCAAACCTTCGAATAGAAGATATCCTGCTATTATTTTTGAAAAAGAAAGGGAAGCTGGTGATCAAATTTTACATGCTGAAAACCTATCGGCTAGCATAGATGGTGAGATTATTTTTAAAGATGTTCACATCAATTTAAACAAAAGCGATAAGGTGGTCTTTTATTCAAAGGATTCTCGAGCTACCTCTGCTTTGTACGAAATCATAAATGGCAATGTAAAGCCAGATACAGGCTCTTACAAATGGGGAGTCACAACCAATCAATCCTATTTACCTAACGACAATGGTGAGTATTTCGATAGTAAATCTTCTCTTGTAGATTGGCTAAGACAATGGGCTAAAACTGAGGAAGAAAGAGAAGAAGTTCACATCCGTGGGTTTTTAGGTAAGATGCTTTTTAGTGGCGATGAAGCATTAAAAACTTGTAATGTACTTTCTGGTGGTGAAAAAGTAAGATGTATGGTTAGTAGAATGATGATGACTAGAGCCAATGTTTTGATTTTAGATGAACCTACCAATCATTTAGATCTTGAAACAATTACCGCTTTCAATAATTCTTTAAAGAATTTCAAAGGAAATGTTTTACTCACTACTCATGATCATGAATTTGCACAAACTGTGGGAAATAGAGTAATTGAACTCACACCTAATGGCATCATTGACAAATTTTCAACATTTGATGAATACATGTCGGATCCCAAAATCAAAGAGCAACGTGAAAAAATGTATGCTGTAGAAGCCTAAAAGCAATACATCATCCACTAAAAAAGACTTCGAAATTCGAGGTCTTTTTTAGTGGATAGAGGAAATCAAATTTTATCTATAGATTTTTTGCTCGTTCACCCAGCTTTGATATATCCGAGCATTGCGGTTATGCTGTGCAAAAGTTTTAGCAAATTTATGATATCCCCTATTTTCTGTATCAGCAACAAAATACAAATAGTCATGAGATTCTGCATTCAAAACCGCATCTATGGAAGACACATCCGGCATAGCGATAAGCCCTGGAGGCAATCCCGTGTTCTTGTAGGTGTTATAAGGAGAATCCAATTCTAAATCCTTGTACAAAACGCGTTTAATGGGAGTTTCAAAATCTTGATTTTGGTTTTGGATAGCAAAAATTACCGTAGGGTCTGCTTGTAACTTCATACCTCTGCGAAGTCTATTTAAATAAACTCCAGCAACCTTAGGTCGCTCTTCTACTTTAGCGGTTTCTTTTTGTACTATAGCCGCTAAAGACATCACTTCTGTAGGTGTCAAATTAAGGGCGTTGGCCTTTTTGGTTCGGCTTATATTCCAAAATTGAGTATAATAATTGACCATTCTATCCCGAAATCCTTCTCCAGAGGTATTCCAATAAAATTCGTAAGTGTTGGGAATATAGAATTTTAGGCTTTCTAGAGCTGTTATTTGTAGAGAATCCAAAAAGGTACTATCCACCATAGCAGAGAATAGAGATATGCTATCGGCTTCAATTTGTTCTGCAATTCGTCCAGAAAGTTCTTCTAGCCTATGTTGGTTGTTAAAGCTAACTTGTATAGGAACATTCCTAGATCGTAGAGTGTTGACAATTTTGTTATTATTCATCCCTTTTTCCAAGACGAAATGACCAGCTCTTATTGAATTTTGATAGCCTTTCTTTTCTGCTACAATAATAAAATCCTCTGTGTTCCTAAGCAAAGGATGGATTTGATCAACAACCTCCTGAAGATTACTTCCTGTTGAGATATAAACCGATTGCTTTTCAGTTTGGAAAGTGGTGTTTGGAGAGAAAATAATCGCGTAGATAGCATAACTTATAACTCCTAGAATAACTAGACCTACCGCAGAAGCTGCGATTAATATTTTCTTAATGTACATGCATTATTTTTTGGAGTAAATATTCACTTTGAAATTTACCAGAATTAAATCTCCAATCTTTCTTAAGACCAATTTCTTTAAATCCAAAGCTTTTAAAAAGCCTTAGGCTATTTTTATTATTTTCTATAATTGAAACAAATATTTGGTGTAAATCCAAAATGTCAAACGTATAATCTAACATCAATTCCAAAGCTTCTGTGCCAAAACCTTTCGCCTGGTAATCTTTAAGAATTAAAATACCAAGACCAGCTCGCTTGTTCTTAGGATCAAATTCATAAAGATCTATAAACCCAATAGGCTGTTTATTGTGCAAAGCAATAACTAGTCGCATTTGTTTAACTTCATAAATATCTTTGTAAGCGTTCTGTAAATACTCTTTTAAAATGGACCTTGAGAAGGGCTGAACCGTATCACTTAAATACCAAAAGTGTTCATCATTCTCGACCAGCTCGAGGAAATCCAGATCTTCTGGAATCAAGGCTCTAAGTAGAATGTGTGAACTTTTAAGTTTTATCATTATAATGTCCTTCGAATATAAATGTAGCCGGTCCCTTTAACCAAATATTTTTAGCTGCATTTAAGCCCTCAATTTCAAAATCAACTACCAAATGCCCACCTTTAGTGATGACCTTTGCCGGCAACTCTTTAATTTTATTGGCCATTTTTGCAGTTATAGCTGCTGCAGTAACGCCAGTGCCACAAGAATAGGTTTCATTTTCTACTCCCCTTTCATAGGTTCTTACGTGGACCTCTTCATCAATAACTTGAATGAAGTTAACATTGGTTCCACCTATGGCCTCATAATTAGGGAGATTTCTTATTCTGCGACCTTGTGCAAAAACATCAAAATCTCTCACATTATCCACAAAAGCGACGTGATGTGGAGAACCTGTATTCATAAAAGAAACTTCTCTACTTAAATTTACAGTAGGAACATCTATCATTTTTAAACTCACTGTTTCCCCTTCAATTATGGCAGAATGTAAACCATCTACAGCTTCAAAAGTCGCTTCAGTATCTATAATGTCAAGCTGTTTTGCAAAAGCGACTATACATCTCCCCCCATTTCCACACATGCTACTTTCTTTGCCATCTGCATTAAAATAAATCATTTTGAAATCTGAAGTAGCATCGGATGGATTTTCTAATAAAATAAGACCATCTGCTCCTACACCAAATCGTCTATCACATAAGTTTTTAATGAATTTGGCATTGTTTTTGAAAATTTTAGTCCTGTTATCAATAAGTACAAAATCGTTTCCTGTTCCCTGATATTTAAAGAAATGTAAGTCCATTAGCAATAATTCTAGTTGACAAATATAGAACAATAATAAGGGAAACGCTTGGGTTAAAAATGGGTTAAATTCATTCTTAATATGAAGAGTTAAGGTAATTTTAAGTCTCCTAAAATAATATTAGTTATGAAAAAGAACATCAAATTTTTTGCCTTAGCCTTGATGATGAGCTTCGTTAGCGTTGGTGTATATAAAACCTTTTTTGAAGCACCGCCCTTAATTTCCGAGTTTTACCAAGTCCCTTGGCAACAAGACTCTATGAATGCCACAACGCAACTTACTTCGGCTCTGAAAGAAAAGTCTGAATTAAATTTTACTGAAGCTGCAGAAAGAACCGTAAACGCAGTTGTTCACGTAAAAAATGTAGCCACTACAAGGCAACCTAAAAGTTTATTCGATTACTACTACGGAAGCGGAGAAACTCAAAAAGCAATAAGAGGTGCTGGATCTGGAGTGATCTTGAGTCCCGATGGATTAATAGTCACAAACAATCATGTGATTAAAGGAGCCTCTGAACTCCAAGTTACCTTAAATAATAACAAAACCTATGTGGCAAAAGTCATCGGTACTTCGTCTCAAAACGACGTTGCTTTATTAAAAATAGACGCGATAAATTTAGATTATCTCCCTTTTGGAGATTCCGACCAAATTAAGGTTGGCGAGTGGGTGTTGGCTGTTGGAAATCCATTTAACCTTACCTCTACGGTAACTGCAGGAATTGTAAGTGCAAAAGCTAGAGATTTAAGTGGGAGTGACAATCAATTTCAGTCTTTTATACAAACAGACGCTGCAGTGAATCCTGGGAATAGTGGCGGTGCTTTGGTTAACACTCGAGGAGAACTCATCGGTATCAACACCGCTATCACGTCTCAAACTGGCTCCTTTATTGGCTATTCTTTTGCTATTCCAAGTAACAATGCCAAAAAAATAGTTGAGGATTTAATCGAATTTGGAAATGTAAGAAAAGCAGTACTAGGAATTAGAGGAACAGACTTGGATAGCGAGACAGCAAAACAGCTGGAAATTGATGCATCACAAGGTTTTTATATCAACGCAGTAGATCCTAAAGGTGGTGCCTTTAAAGCAGGTCTTAAAAAAGGGGATATTATCAAATCTATCGATAATATTAAAATCAGGAAATTTTCAGATATGACAGGCTATTTAAGTTCAAAAAATCCAGGAGAGAGTGTCTCTATTACTTATTTAAGAGATAATAATGAACGCGAGTCTAAAGTAACCTTAGATATTTTTAAAGTTTACCAGATTGAAGATATCGGTTTAGAAGTATCGGAGATTTCAAAAGATCAACTTCAAGAATATGGTGCCTCTTCAGGCGTAATCATCAGTAAAGTTTTACCAAATAGTTTCACTAAAAATGATATCACGGGAGTATTGATCACTAAGATCAATGATAAAGAAGTTTACACAATTGAAGACGTAAAGACTATCATAAAAAATAAAGATCCAGAAGAACCTATGCTGGTAACTTTTCTAACTCCAAAAGGCCAAGAAAAAACGTATGTATTTAGGTAAGCAAAATTGGTTTCTTCACTTCGAAATTAAACTCTCAATCTCTTAGATTGGGAGTTTTTTAATTTTACTTTCCTATTCACTGAGTTGTACCCATTAATAGGTTATGAATTCCTATATTTGCGTTTTTATTAAATTCAACAGAATGATTAAACTTCACGATTTAGAATTCGAACCCTATCTAGGTCCTGAGAAGATACAAGATACTGTTAAGCAGCTCGCCGAAAAACTTTCTAAAGACTACGCTTCAAAAACTCCCATTTTCCTAGGAATCTTAAATGGTGCTTTTATGTTTTTATCTGATTTGTTGAAGTATTACAAAGGAGATTGTGAAGTCAGTTTTACCAAGTTGGCCTCTTATGAAGGAACGTCTTCCACAGGGGACGTTAGTACGTTGCTCGGTGCGGGAAACTTAAAAAACAGAGACGTTATTGTAATCGAAGATATCGTAGATACGGGACTTACGTTGGAACATATCGTTAGTCAACTAAAAAAAGAAGGGGTGGCTTCCTTCAAAATAGCAAGCCTATTTTTTAAGCCAGAAGCTTATAAGAAATCCCTTCCGATAGATTATATTGGATTGGAAATTCCAAATAAGTTCATAGTAGGTTATGGATTAGATTATAACGGATTAGGAAGAAATTTGCCAGAAATATATCAACTTAAATCAAGTATAGATGATTAACATCGTGTTATTTGGCCCTCCAGGCGCTGGAAAAGGAACACAAGCAGAACACCTCAAGGAAAAATATGGACTTGTGCATATTTCAACAGGAGATTTGTTTAGGTACAATATCAAAAATGAAACTGAACTTGGAAAACTAGCCAAATCTTATATGGATAAAGGGGCTTTAGTTCCCGATGAAGTCACCATAAAAATGTTGAATGCTAAGGTTGAAGACCATCTTGATAGCAAAGGCTTTATTTTTGATGGATTTCCGAGAACTCAATCCCAAGCTAGATCACTTAACCAATTGATGATTTCAAAAAACTCTCAAATCAACTCAATGGTAGCCTTAGAAGTTGAAGACGGGGTTATTGTTGAGCGATTGCTGGAACGAGGCAAAACCTCAGGTCGTAAAGACGATGCCAGCGAAGAAGTGATTCGAAATAGAATAAAAGTATATTATAACGAAACGGAAATTCTTAAGGAATTTTACAAAAAAGAGGATAAATACTTTGGTGTGAATGGTGTGGGCTCGATTTCTGAGATTACTCAACGCATCAGTAAATTGATTGACTCTTTATATAAATCGAGCATTTAGCTTATTATTATGACAGAAGGTAACTTTGTAGACTATATTAAAATACACTTAAAATCTGGAAATGGCGGAAGAGGCTCTGCGCATCTAAGACGGGAGAAATATATCCCAAAAGGCGGTCCAGATGGAGGTGACGGTGGTCGTGGTGGTCATATAATTTTAAAAGCTAATAAAGACCTCTGGACCTTGTTTCATCTTAAGTTTAAAAGGCACATTAGAGCTACACATGGTGAACATGGTGGCAAGCAAACCAGTACTGGTGCTGGTGGTGAAGATCAGTATATTGACATCCCTTTAGGAACTGTTATTCGTGATACCTTAACCAATGAGGTGATTAAGGAAATGACAGAGCATGAAGAGGAGTATATCGTTGCAGAAGGAGGAATGGGTGGTAAAGGTAATTCTTATTTTAAAAGTTCTACCAATCAAACTCCACGCTATGTTCAACCTGGAATTCTTGGTAAAGAACTAGATATTACCTTAGAACTTAAACTTCTTGCAGATGTTGGATTAGTAGGATTTCCAAATGCAGGTAAATCCACTTTACTCTCCGTTATAACCGCTGCAAAACCAAAAATTGCAAATTACGAATTCACCACACTAAAGCCTAATTTAGGCATTGTAGAATACAGGGATTACAAAACTTTTGTAGTGGCAGACATTCCTGGAATAATTGAAGGCGCTGCGGAAGGAAAAGGATTAGGATATAGGTTTTTAAGACATATTGAAAGAAATTCAACCTTATTATTTCTTATCCCCTCAGATGCTGGAAGCGTTAAAAAACAATATGAAATCTTATTAGATGAACTTAGGCGTTATAACCCTGAACTCTTAGACAAGTCTAGAGTTATTGCAATTACCAAATCCGATCTTTTGGATGACGAGTTAAAAACTGAATTGGCTGAAGAGATTGAACATGCCTTCGACGCTATTCCTCACGTCTTTATTTCATCTATAGCGCAACAAGGCTTACAACCTCTAAAAGACTTGTTATGGAAAACATTAAACGAAGATAACATCACTAAAGCTTAGGTAATTTTATTTCAAAGGTAGTCCCCTTTCCTATAGAACTGATTAAAACTCGAATTTTACCATAATGATAGTCTTCTATAATTCGTTTAGAAAGTGAAAGGCCAAGGCCCCATCCTCTTTTTTTTGTGGAATAGCCTGGCTGAAAAATAGTCTTAAATTTTGAAATTGGAATTCCTTTTCCCGTATCTTTAATATGGATTTTAAGTCCATTCTTATCCTCAAATAACAAAAGACTTAGTTCTCCTCTACCCTTCATGGCATCGATAGCATTTTTGGTGAGATTTTCTATTGTCCAACTTAAAAGGACTGGATTCAATTTACAAGTGAGCTCCTTATCGGGTAGCTCAACTGAAAACGCAATCAATTTGGAACTCCTATCTCTTAAGTAGTTATAAGAGTTCTCCACCACTGCGTTGAGGCTAGCCGTTTCTAAAGTGAGCTTTGAGCCTACTTTAGAAAAACGTTCCGTAATTGTTCTTAAGCGATCTATATCTTTTTCAATCTCCTTAATATAATCTGGATTGACATTTTCTGATCTTAAAATTTCCATCCAACCCACAAGAGAGGATAGCGGTGTACCTATTTGGTGTGCCGTTTCTTTAGCCATCCCCGCCCAAAGTTTATTCTTCTCACTGTTTTTTGCGGTGATATAATACAGGTAAATCAAGCCTAGCAAAAGAAATATAATAAGCAAAAGGATAAAGGGATAATACCTAATTTTACTGAGCATAGCAGAATCACTATAATATAAATACTGCTTCCCCACCTTACCTAAGTCGATCACTAAAGGTCGATTTTGGGCTTTAATAGATTCGAAATATCGCCTGAGTTTTATAGAGTCTTTTGAGATGCTTTCCGGAATATTATTAGCTTCTTTAAATTGATTAGCCTCATCAACAATAAACATAGGAATATCATTGTTGGCATTTAATATCTCCAATTCAAGATTCAAATCCTGCTCTACTCCTGCTTTATTAATCGATTCTTGAGCAGAAGACCATATCCTCATTTTTTCACGCTCTTCTTGTTTCACGATTTCATAAAACACAGAAATATTCCAGACAACAAGCCCAATGAAAACAAAAGAAGTAATTAGAATAAAGAATCTAGCATAGACTGTGTTTTCAAGAAAATTCATGGATTTATTATTTACACAATAATAGCGAAAAGCGATATAATGTAGTAGGCTTCTTTTAAAAATGAAATTTTTCAGAAAAGCACTCACCACAGTAAGTAATTCTCTTATTTTTGTGTCATGACACATTACTTCTCATCCAATTTTAAACTTGGTATTTTAGGTGGAGGACAGTTAGGCAAAATGATGCTGTACGACACCAGAAAATTTGATATTCAAACCTATGTTATGGATCCTAATCCAGAGGCGCCTTCAAGAATTGCCTGTAACCATTTTGAGACAGGTGATCTTATGGATTACGATCGCGTCATGGAATTTGGAAGACAAGTTGATGTATTGACTTTTGAAATTGAATTTGTAAATGTTAAAGCCCTAGAAGACCTCGAAGCTTCTGGTGTAAAAGTCTACCCCTCTGCTGCTACCCTAAATAAAATTCAAAACAAATCCGTACAAAAGGAATTTTATAAAACCAACCAAATACCTACAGCAGATTTTATAACTTATCCATCTCTAGATCTTTTGAAGAGAGAGGTTTCTGAAGGAAAACTAAAATTCCCTTTTGTTTGGAAAAGCAGCACAGGAGGTTATGATGGAAAAGGAGTAAGCGTTATTAAATCTAAAAAAAATCTAGAGGCTTTACCCAATGGTGAATGTCTTGCTGAAAAGTTGGTTAATTTTAAAACTGAAATTGCGATTATTGTGGCAAGAAATGTCTCTGGAAGTATCAAAACTTATCCAGTGGTGGAGATGGAATTTAATCCTGAAACCAACCAAGTGGAATATGTGCTTTGCCCAGCAAGAATAGAGCCTTCTATTGCTGAGAAAGCAAGAAATTTAGCACAATTAGTATCCAATAGGTTTGGACATGTGGGCTTGTTAGCCATAGAAATGTTTCTAACCCAAGACGATGAGATCCTCATCAACGAGGTTGCTCCAAGACCACACAATAGCGGTCATTTTAGCATTGAAGGGAGTTATACAAATCAATTTGAACAACACTTAAGAGCAATTCTCGATCTACCTTTAGGAGACACTTCCAGTAAAACAAACTCGGTTATGGTTAATTTAGTTGGTGACGAAAATCACAATGGAGATGTAATTTATCAGGGCATCCAAACCATTATGGATATGCCAGGGGTAATCCCCCATATTTATGGAAAAAAACAAACACACCCCTTCCGGAAAATGGGACATGTTAACATTATCCATAGTGATATAAAAGAGGCTCGAAAAATTGCTGGACGTGTTAAATCCACAATTAAAGTTATTTCTAAACACATAAGCTATGGGTAAAGTTGCTATTATCATGGGAAGTAAAAGTGATCTTCCTGTTATGCAGGAGGCTATTTCAATTTTAAAGGACTTTAAAATTGAAATAGAAGTAGATATCATATCCGCTCACCGAACACCCGAACTTATGGTGGAATTTGGAAAACAAGCTCACCATAGAGGAATAGATGTTATTATCGCTGGGGCTGGTGGTGCCGCACATTTACCTGGCATGGTAGCTTCTTTAACCCCACTTCCCGTAATAGGTGTACCTGTGAAATCGAGCAACTCCATAGACGGCTGGGACTCTATTCTTTCCATTTTGCAAATGCCTGGAGGCGTTCCTGTAGCTACAGTCGCGCTTAATGGGGCAAAAAATGCAGGTATACTAGCCGCTCAAATTATAGGAGTTAAGGATCGAAATATCCAAGAAAAAATATTGAATTATAAAAATCAACTCAAAGTAAAGGTACAGGAAATGAGAGATGACCTTTGATCCTTGGCTGAAAAGAAGTCGATAAACAAACAAAATTCTAAATATTTAAAATATGAGAGTCAGCTTTACCCTATTATTAATGCTACTTTTAGTGGTTTCATGTAACACACCAATGGTATTTACTGACTATGCTACAGAAACGAATTTTGGAGACTATAAAAGTTTTAATTTTTATGCTACAGAAAATTCTGGCTTATCCCCTTTAGACCAAGATCGAGTTTATGTCACTTTGGTAGATACCCTAGTTGCCAAAGGTTTTGAAGAAAGGCTAATTCCAGATTTCAAAATAAACTTCTTTGCTGAGGTGTTTGAACAAACTTCGAACAGCAATTTTGGAATAGGCATTGGAGGATATGCAGGTGGAATAGGAACTACGGTCTCTCCACAAAGCTCAAGACGAACCATTGCTCTAACTGTAGAATTTGCAGATGGATTAACCAATAGTTTGTTTTGGCAAGGTGTCGTGGAAGCACGCTTTAAGGAAAATTTGAAAGGTAAAGCCAGGGAGGAGTTTATTCAAAGCCTTGTCAGCAAAATACTTAAAAAATATCCGCCAGAACCAAAAAATAATGGATAGACTTTTAAAGCTTAAGTCAACTCTATAATGACACCGATTTTTCTATTTAGGTCTTATACCAAATTAGACCTATAATGACGCAATAAATCGTTTCTTTTTAGCCTGCTTTTCATCAAAAATAATTACCGTAGCTAAGGCCATGCTAGTTATTTTTGATTTCAATCAATCAATCAAAAAATAATTCAATTTATTCATACGGCATTATAAATATAATTTGGTATTATATCAACTTATCCTTCAAATGTTATATCTTAAATTTACTTTTGAAGGATAGAAACTCATTTTCGAAGAATGATAGATCTACACCTTTGAGTTGTTATATAAAGATTTAATAATTCCATCGACTAGACCAATCTTAGGGACATGTACAGATTTTGATCTACTCCATTTCATTGCTGATAAATAAATTTTTGTCGCAGGTATGATGACGTCTGCTCGATCTTCGTTTAAGCTCAATTCTGAAATACGCTCCTCGTAGGTCAAGGAATTTAATAGTTGATAATAAGAACTCAAGTAGAGATAAGACAGGGGGTTTCCTAGTTTTTTATTGCTGGATTTAAAAATATTATTAATATTTCCACCAGATCCAACCATTTCAATTCTGGAATACGGTTTGGTGATAAACCTTACCCAAGCCTCGGCTTCCTCCCAGACATCGTTGTTTATAGTGTTGTTCAGAATGCGAACTGTCCCTAATTTAAATGACCTAGAATCGATGGTTTTACCATTAGAAAACAAAGTAAATTCTGTACTTCCCCCACCCACATCCACATACAGATAAGTTTTATTGTTACCTACTAACGTATGTAAATCTGAGGCTGCAATAATAAAAGCTTCATCACTTCCATCGATTATTTCAATATCGATGTTGGCCTCTTTAGAGATTAAGTTTACCATGGCATCTCCATTTTTCGCATCTCTCATTGCTGAAGTTGCACAAGCTCTATAGGATTCAATTTTATGGGATTTCATCAATAAACCAAAAGCCTTCATGGTATCTACGACCCGCTGGCTGTTTTCATCTGAAATATAGGCTTTTGTAAACACATCTTGACCAAGCCTTATAGGCACTCTTACTAAAGATGTTTTTTTAAAAGTTACAGGTTTATTATCCGGTTCTGTGATAGTGGAAATTAAAAGCCTAACGGCATTAGACCCAATGTCGATGGCTGCAAATTTTTTTATTGAAAGCATAACGATTACTTTTTAATTCCTGCATTTTGCAGTTTGTTTTTATAATACGAGTAAGTTTCAAATTGGCTTCTAAAATCTGAGCCTGACTTTAGTCTGTATGCATTTTCTTTATGAGAAGAAAAATCCCTAGCTTTCACATTATCCTTCCAACAGATATTAAAGGTTTCTATCAGTTCTTGTTTAATGTCACCATCGTAGATAGGACAAGTCACCTCTACTCTATGATCTATATTTCTAGTCATCCAGTCTGCAGAAGAAATGAATACTACTGGGTTATTATTATTCTCAAAAATATAAAGTCTAGGGTGCTCTAAAAATTTATCAACGATGCTTATAGATTCAATATTATCGCTCATACCTGGCACTTGAGGAATGAGGCAGTTTATTCCTCTTATAATCAATTTAATTTTCACACCAGCTCCACTAGCCTCGTAGAGTTTGTCGATCATCCCATAATCCGATAAACTATTCATTTTAATAGAAATCCCAGATTTTTTCCCTTCTTGTTGGTTCCGAATCTCTTGATCAATCAAATTTGAAAATTCTGTCCTTGTATAATGCGGCGAAACGATAAGATGCTTGTATTTTTTAATTTTATAATTCACTTCAAAAAAATCAAAAACCTTGTTGATGTCTTTTAAGATACCCTGATGTGCAGTAAATAAAGTATAATCTGTATAGATCTTTGCTGTTTTCTCATTAAAATTCCCAGTGCTTATAAAACCATAATATTTCATTTTCTGATTTTCTAAGCGCTCAATAATACAGGTTTTGCAATGCACTTTAAGACCTGTTACCCCAAAGATGAGCTTTACGCCTTCTCTTTCCATATTCTCTGCATACTTTATGTTATTGGCTTCATCGAAACGGGCTTGAAGCTCGATGGAGACGGTAACTCGTTTTCCATTTTTAACAGCATTTATCAAGGAACTCGCTATATGCGAAACAGATGCTAGTCGATAAATAGTGATCTTTATTGATTTTACTTTAGGATCTAGTGCAGCCTCTCTTAAAAATTTGACCGTGTAAGAAAAGGTTTGATATGGTGTATATTGCAAAAAATCCTTTTTAGAAATCTTTTCCAATAAACTCCCTTGGATTTCAAGTCCAGGAATTGGAAGAGGGTCTATTCTATCGTATAGTAAATGCGTAGCGCCAAGGTCTGGAAAATTCATGTAATCCCTTCGATTATGGTACTTTCCTCCAGGAATTAGGCTATCGGTAGTGTCAATTTCCATTTTATTCAATAGAAAGTCCAACGTATCTTGTTCAATTTTTTTATCATACAAAAATCGAACTGGGTCTCCTTCTAGCCTATCTTTTACACTATCCATGAGCTTTTCTATATAGCTTTTGCTCAAATCCCCTTCAAGATCCAATTTAGCATCTCTTGTTATTTTTACCATATGTGCAGAAATACTGGTATAATCGAAAATATTGAAAATAACATTGAGGTTAAATCGAATTAAATCATCCAAAAGAATAACATACTTCATTCCGTCGTCAGAAGGAATTACAACAAAGCGTTCTACACTCGATGGAATCTCTATTAAAATATATCTGTTTGACAATCTACCTTTTTCAGACTGAACCATTTTCACAGCCAAATAAGCTTTTAAATCTGTCAAATTAGGGACTTTGTCAATATCATTTAACATTATTGTGACTAGGGCTGGACTCACTTTTTCTAAGAAAAATTCTTTTAAAAATTCAGCTTGATCTGGGGAGACTTCTGTTTCATCGATAATTAAGATATCATGGGCTTTGAGCTGATGTTGGATAGAGGCTAAGATATCTAAGCTTTCCGCTTGATTTTTAATCACAATTTGTGTGATTTCCTTTAGAAGTCTACCCGCATTAAAGCCACCCAAAACTTTCTTTCCAGCTTTACCAGCTTGATCTATTCGCTTTACAGTAGCATAGCGTACTTTAAAAAATTCATCTAGATTGTTAGAGAAAATCCCAAGAAATCGGAGTCGTTCAATCAAGGGAACAGATGGATCTGCGGCTTCTTGTAATACTCTCTGATTGAATTTCAACCAACTTAATTCTCTATTATCGTATTTATTGTGATGCATTATCTCAAATGTTTTGGAAATAAGTATAAGTCGGTTCGCCCTGTCTGGATCTTCTTCTTCCATGAGTCCATCTCAAAAAGGATACTTACAAGACCCGTTGTAGGCAAATTTTGTATAGGTAGACTTCCTAATGTATTCACAAGCTCAGTATAGGCAGGATTATGACCAAATAGCATTATAGTTTCAAATTCATCACTTGTTTTACTTATGAATGTTAAAACATCGTTAGCATCGAAAGTATAAAGCTCGGGGGTAATATGAAAGTGATTTTCTGTTATTTTTAGCTCTTTTTTAAAGAGCTCGGCGGTGGTTAACGCTCTTTTAGCATCACTTGTAAAAACCTCAAGGGGAAAACCTTTATAGCTTTTAAAAGCAGAGATAACCAGTTCTGCATCTTTATATGCACGACTAGATAAGGGCCTTTCTCTATCTTCAGCTGAAGAGTCCCATGAAGATTTTCCGTGCCTTACAAAAATTATTCGTTTCATATCATGGAGCTAAACGTTCAATCTTCCAATCTAAATCATCCATTAGAGTGAATCTGAATCTGTCATGCAGTCGATTAGGTCGACCTTGCCAAAATTCCATACTCTGAGGTCTCACTAAAAAGCCACCCCAGGTTTTGGGTCTTGGGATTTCTTTATCTTGATATTTGTCCTCAAGGAATTTTAGTTGATTTTCTAAAACTTCTCTATTTTCGATGGTCTCGCTCTGATTGGAGACCAAAGCACCAAGTTGACTTCCTTTGGGTCTTGATGCAAAATAGTTGTCCGAAACACGGTCTGGAAGCTTTTCCGCCAAGCCTTTTATAATGACTTGTCGTTCCGTATTTGGCCAAAAAAAAGATAAGCAAGTTTTAGGATTATTGATCAAGGCTTTACCCTTTTCGCTATCATAATTAGTGTAAAATATAAAACCATTTTCATCGTAATACTTTAAAAGTACAATTCGATTTTTCGGAAAATCGTCTTCTCCAATCGTGGAGACTGTCATAGCGTTTGTCTCGTCTGAACCACCTAATTTTTCAACATCATTAAACCATAACCTAAACTGCTGTAGAGGATTTTGATTTAAATTTCCTCTGTCTAAACTCGATTTTTCGTAAGATTTTCTGTAATCGTGTAAATTATTATCCATGTTAGCAAATTAAAAAATTAATGAATGAGAAACAATATAATTGTTAAAAGATTACCGCTAATCACACCTGAATATTTTTCCAGCTTCTGCAATTTCAGCATTGTTAAAAACTACTTTAGCCTCTTTTTCAAAGAGAGACAAATCTTTATAGCGTGCCGAAAAATGACCTAAAATCAACTTGTGAACTTGTGCTTTTTTGGCCATAATTCCTGCTTGTTTTGCAGTGGAGTGTTTGGTTTTTTTACACAAGTGCTCCTGCTCCTCAAGAAATGTAGATTCATGATATAGCAAGCTCACACCTGTAATTTGCGGAACTATATTTGGCTTAAAAGCCGTATCGCTGCAAAATGCATAGCTATGAGCAGGTTTGGGATCTTCAGTTATATCTTTATTATTTATTAGTTTTCCATCTCTGTTTTTGACATCTTTACCCTTAACAATACTCTTATAGTAAGCCTTATCAATATTTAGATCAAGAACTTTATCGATGAGAAGTTTACGGTCACCAACTTTAGCCTTAAATAAAAATCCATTGGTATAAATTCTATGGTCTAATGGAATGGTTTCTACTGTCAATTTCTCATTATCCAAAATCGTTTCAGGCTCTGAAGATGCTAGAGTATGAAAAATTAAGGGATAAGACATATAAGAATGGCCAACTTTAAACTGTAGCTTTAAAATTTCCTCCAAACCTTTGGGAGCATAAATATGGAGTTCTGCAGTCCTGCTTAATAAACTGAAGGTGGAAAGTAGTCCTATGAGACCAAGGTAATGATCCCCATGTAAATGAGAGATAAAAATGTGACTTAAGCGAGAAAATTTTACTTTTTGCTTACGGAGTTGAACCTGTGTGCCTTCCCCACAATCGATAAGCATAAGCTCCCCCTTTATATCGAGAACTTGAGCTGTTGGATAAGCGTCTGCTCTTGGCGTAGCAGAATGGCAACCTAAAATGGTGAGTTGTATCATCTTAAAACCCTAATTCTCTTTCTAACTCTTCCAAACCAATAAGGTCTTCAGCTTCTTGTAAAGTAGGAACAACGTGTATCTCCTCTGGAACTGACTCCATGTTGATGGTATCATTAACGATGACTAAGGATTTTTTTCCTTTTCGATGGGTAATCGATAATTTTAAAAACATTAGAAGATTTTCTAAAGTGAGCTCACCATGCTTGTTGGTAATGTCGATCACGATGTTTTTATCTTTAAACCGATCTTGTACTCGAGTTAAGAACTCTGCAAAGTTACCAACATCTTTTTTCTCATCTCTAAATATGATATAATTATCTTTTTCTTCAGTTTTCATACTGCTTAATTTTTGAAGCTAGTAGATACATGATTGCCATCCGAATAGCGACACCGTTTTCTACTTGATTAAGGATTATGGAATGTTCGGAATCGGCCACATCACTAGTAATCTCAACACCCCGATTAATAGGGCCAGGATGCATGATCGTGATAGGTTTACTAAGGGTATCGAGAAGAGCTTTGTTAACTCCATACTGCTGAACATATTCTCTGATACTCGGAAAATAAGAATGTTCCATTCGTTCATGCTGTACTCTAAGCATATTAGCGATTTCACACCACTCTAGAGCAGCTGTAAGATTGTATTCAACCTCAATCCCTAAGCTTTCAATATGCTTTGGAATTAGCGAATTAGGACCACAAACTTTTACTTTAGCTCCCAATTTTTTTAGAGCAAATATATTACTCAAAGCGACTCGAGAATGCATGATATCTCCAATAATCACAATTTTCTTTCCTTTTACATCACCGTATTTTTCTCGAATTGAATAGACATCTAATAAGGCTTGTGTAGGATGCTCGTGAGCTCCGTCACCTGCATTGATAATACTAGCCCCAATATGCTTTGAAAGAAAAACTCCAGCCCCAGGACTAGGATGGCGCATAACGACCATGTCTACCTTCATAGCCAAAATATTATTGACTGTATCGACTAGGGTTTCTCCCTTTGTTACTGAGGAAGAGGAGGCAGAAAAATTAATAACGTCTGCACTCAGTCGCTTTTCTGCCAATTCAAAAGACAATCGCGTACGGGTACTATTTTCAAAAAATAAATTAGCAATTGTGATATCTCTTAAACTCGGAACTTTTTTAATCGGTCTATTGATGATTTCTTTAAACTGATCTGCAGTTTCAAAAATAAGGTGAAGGTCTTCAGTGGTAAGATATTTTATTCCTAGCAAATTTGAAACACTGAGTTCTTTCATAATTGACTTTAATTATTCAATAAATAAATGGCATCTTCTCCGTCATTTTCTTTCCAACACACTTTCACATGTTCATCGTTAATAGCGTCTACCTTTCTACCATTATAATCTGGCTGAATAGGAAGATGCCGACTAAATCGTCTATCGATAAGAGTAAGCAATTCAATTTTTGAAGGTCTACCAAAAGACTGAAGTGCAGTTAAAGCGGAGCGAATACTTCGTCCTGTAAAAAGAACATCATCTATCAAGACGACATTTTTATTTTCAACAATAAAATCAATTTCAGTTTCATTAGCTTTTAGCAACTTATCGCCTCTCCTAAAATCGTCTCTATAAAAAGTAATATCAAGTTTGCCAATTTTTAGAGCATTCAATCCATAATCTTTGTCCAGGATATGATATAACCGCTGTGCTAAAAAACTTCCTCTAGGCTGAATGCCTATAAAAGCTGAATTTTTAAAATCTTTGTGGTTTTCAACTAACTGACAGGCTAAGCGTTGAAGAATAATGTTGATCTCTTTTGCGCTAAGAAGCAATTTTTGACTCATCCTGGTATTGTTTAGTATCACAAAAGTAATTAAAATAAGCTGTAATGGTAAAAAGTAATTTCACTTTATGATTTAACTAATGAAATTGTGACTTTTTAAAAAAATAGTAATAGAATTGTCAGAGATTAGCACTTCATTTGAAAGCTCTACTTAAATATATCGGACCAGGTTTTTTATTAGCAGGCGCGGCTATTGGGGTTTCACATTTGGTTCAAGCTACAAGAGCAGGTGCTGATTATGGTGTAATTTTAATTTTTGCAATTCTGATTGCATGTCTTACCAAATATCCTTTTTTGGAATTTGGATCAAGATATGCCTCATCCACTGGAAAAAATTTGATAGAGGGCTACAGAACTCTCGGACGATATTACGTTGTTATTTTTGCGTTAATCACCATTTTTACTATGTTTATTATCCAAGCTGCTGTAACGATTGTTTCTGCTGGTTTAGCTGAATATTTATTTGGTTTTGGTTGGTCAAATTTTACATGGTGCCTAGTCTTGTTGATATTCTGTATTCTGATTCTACTTATAGGAAAATATAAAAAATTGGATTTATTGATGAAAATTGTGATAAGTCTTTTAACCATTTCAACGCTTTTTTCTGTAATCATTGCTGGCTTTCAAGTTGATTTTTCAACTATCAGTTTCAATAAATCCTCTGAATTATGGACTCTTAGCGGTATTGGTTTCATCATTGCATTAATGGGATGGATGCCAATTCCTATAGATGCAGCGGTCTGGCATTCCTTATGGGCAAGGGAAAAAGCACTTGAAACCAAATACCAGCCAAATTCTAGAGAAGCAAGTTTAGATTTTAATATTGGTTATTTGTCAGCAACTTTTTTAGGTGTCTTATTCTTTCTGATGGGACTTTTGTTAATGAATGCCAGCGACATAAAATTTGCATCTGCTAGTGTGACTTTTTCAGGAAAATTGATAGAAATGTACACTCAAACCTTAGGAGAATGGAGTAGAATCTTAATTGCATTTATTGCCTTTGTTACTATGTTCAGTACCACCTTAACCGTAACCGATGCCTTTCCAAGAGTGATGTCAAAATTAGTACAAAACGAAAAACAAACTCAGAAAAAATTCAATGCTTATCATGTGTTCATAATCATCATTCCAATGATAGCGCTTATCATCCTTTATTTTTTAAATAGCAGTTTTACAGTTTTAGTAGATTTTGCAGCTGGATTATCATTTTTAGCGTCTCCAGTTTTAGCTTGGTTTAATTTGAAATTGATTATTCAGAATAAAAATAAAAATCTTATTAAAATTAGCTCTAACTATATCCTGTTTTCTAGAATTTGCCTGTTCTTTTTAGTTTGTTTTGGCTTAGGATATCTAGTTTTTAAATTTTCCTCATAAAAAAACCGCTCAATTTTGAGCGGTTTTAGTACCATTAATGTGAATCTTTTTATTTCACTTCTTCGAAATCTACATCTTCAACATCACTGTCTTCCTTGTCTTTGGTTTTTTTGTCATCACCAGCGTCTTTATCTGGTTGTTGAGCTCCTCCACCTTTTTGAGGATCAGCTTGTGCTTTATACATTTCCTCGGAAGCTGTTTTCCAAGCTTCATTTAATTTATCTAAAGCTGGAGTAATTGTCTCTAGTTCTTTAGTTTCATATGCTGTTTTCAGCTCTTCTAAAGCATCTTCTACAGGCTTTTTACTATCGGCTGAAATTTTATCTCCAAATTCACTCATTTGGCTTTCAGTTTGGAAAATCATAGCATCAGCTTCATTAAGCTTGTCTACTCTTTCTTTAGTCTTCTTATCTGCTTCAGCATTAACTTCTGCTTCTTGCTTCATTTTTTTGATTTCCTCTTCAGTCAATCCAGAAGACGCTTCAATTCTGATGTCTTGTGACTTACCAGTTGCTTTGTCTGTAGCACTTACTTTAATGATACCATTGGCATCAATATCAAAAGTAACTTCAATTTGAGGAGTTCCTCGCTTTGCTGGTGGTATACCATCTAAGTGAAACCTACCAATGGTATTGTTGTCTTGTGCCATTGGACGCTCACCCTGTAAAGCATGTATTTCTACACTTGGCTGATTGTCTTGAGCAGTAGAAAAAACTTGAGATTTTTTAGAAGGAATCGTTGTATTAGATTCAATTAATTTGGTCATCACACCACCCATAGTTTCAATACCTAAAGATAATGGAGTCACATCCAATAGCAACACATCTTTTACATCTCCTGTTAACACACCCCCTTGTATTCCTGCTCCTATAGCAACAACCTCATCTGGGTTTACACCTTTACTTGGTTTTTTACCAAAAAAGTCCTCAACCGCTTTTTGTACAGCAGGAATACGAGTAGAACCACCAACTAAGATGATTTCGTCGATATCACTTTTGTTTAGACCTGCAGCTTTTAATGCTTTTTCACATGGAGTAATTGTTCTTTTAACCAAACCTGATATCAATTGCTCAAATTTTGATCTAGAAAAAGTTCTAACCAAGTGTTTGGGTCCACTTTGAGTAGCTGTAACATAAGGAAGATTAATTTCAGTTGAACTAGAAGAAGACAATTCAATTTTAGCTTTCTCTGCAGCTTCTTTCAATCTCTGTAAAGCCATAGCATCATTTCTAAGATCTATGTTTTCATCTTTGATGAACTCTTCAGCTAACCAATCAATAATCACTTCATCTACATCATCACCACCTAAATGGGTGTCACCATCTGTTGCTAATACTTCAAAAACACCATCTCCTAACTCAAGGACAGAAACATCATGTGTACCTCCACCAAAGTCAAATACTGCAATTTTTTGATCTTTATCCTTTTTATCCAAACCGTAAGCCAAAGCTGCAGCTGTAGGCTCGTTTATAATTCTGCTTACTTTTAACCCAGCAATCTCTCCAGCTTCTTTAGTCGCTTGTCTTTGAGAATCGTTGAAATAAGCAGGAACTGTAATGACAGCTTCGGTAACTTCATGACCTAAATAGTCTTCAGCAGTTTTCTTCATTTTTTGAAGAATCATTGCAGAAAGCTCCTGAGGTGTATACATTCTAACGTCGATATCTACACGAGCAGTATCATTTTCACCCTTCACCACTTTGTAAGGGACTCTTTTTATTTCTTTTGTAGATTCTGAGAATTTGTTTCCCATAAATCTTTTAATAGAAGCTATCGTTTTTTCTGGGTTTGTGACTGCCTGTCGTTTTGCAGGATCACCAACCTTAATTTCACCACCTTCTACAAAAGCAATTACAGATGGGGTTGTTCTTTTACCTTCAGCATTAGGAATAACAGTTGGCTCATTACCTTCCATTACGGAAACACATGAGTTGGTTGTTCCTAAATCTATTCCTATAATCTTACTCATAATTAAATATTTTAATATTCTTAAAAATTGATTTCCATAACAAAAAGTCAATCATTATGCCATCAAAACACCTATGCCATACTGTCATATTAAAGTCAGCTTATCTTTCTATACATTTTGAAGAATTATGAATTTAATCTCGAAAAAAACTTGAATATTTGTAGATAGATAAACAAAGCTTAAAAGAAATGAAGAAAATTGAATGCATTAGTGTTTTTGATATGTTGAAAATTGGCATTGGACCCTCAAGTTCTCATACACTTGGACCGTGGCGCGCCTCTCAACGATGGATAGATGAATTGAAAAAGGATGGGCTTATAGATGAAATTGAAAAAATAGAAATTCACTTATATGGTTCTCTGTCCTTAACTGGCAAAGGTCATGCTACAGATATTGCCGCCACACTTGGCCTTTGTGGTCATGATCCTGTGACTATGGATATCAGACAGATAGACGTTGAAATTGACAGAGTAAAGAAGGATGGAAATTTAAATTTGAACAAAACGCGCTTTATCAAATTCGATTTCGATAACGATATAGTGTTCTTAAAATCATTTAAAGAATTTCATCCTAATGGAATTACATACCTAGGAACTTTAAAAAATGGTAAAACTGTCGAATCCACGTTTTACTCGATTGGTGGTGGCTTTGTTGTAAAGGAAAATAGAGAAAATGCAAAGCAAAAGAACGAAGAACTCAAAAATTTCCCCTTCCAAATTGATTCTGCATTAAAGCTTTTGGAATATTGTAAGGCTGAGAAAAAAATCATTTCTGAAATTGTTCTAGAAAATGAAAAGTCTTTGAGAAGTGAACTCGAAATAGACTCTGGTCTTCAGAAGATATGGGAAACCATGCTGGAATCGATGTACATAGGTTGTCATACAGAAGGGACTTTGCCTGGAGGACTAAATGTAAATCGAAGAGCTGCTAAGATGAACAAGAATTTGTTAGCAGATAAGTTTGAAACTTACAGCACTCCACAAGAATGGCTGGAGACTATTCGAACTAAAGAAGTCAAATTTAGGCAAATCCTACAATGGGTTAGTTGTTTTGCTATTTCCGTAAACGAAGTCAATGCTTCTTTGGGAAGAGTTGTGACAGCGCCAACCAACGGCAGTTCTGGAACAATGCCTGCCGTTATGATGTATTACATGGTTATCGAAAACCACGATGCTACTTTTGAAGACCTCAAACGCTTTATGCTTGTTGCAGGCGAAATAGGTAGTTTATTCAAAAAAGGAGCCACTATTTCTGCGGCTATGGGTGGTTGCCAAGCAGAAATTGGTGTGTCTTCCTCTATGGCTGCTGGAGCCCTTACAGAGTTGATGGGCGGATCTCCAGAACAAGTTCTTATGGCTGCTGAAATCGCTATGGAACATCACTTGGGTATGACATGTGATCCTATTGCTGGACTCGTTCAAATCCCATGTATCGAACGCAACGCCATGGGAGCTATTAAAGCGATCAACGCTGCAGAAATCGCCATGGAATCTGATGCGACTAAAGCTAAAGTTCCTATGGACAAAGTCATTGCAACTATGTGGGAGACCGCTCAAGATATGACCACCAAATACAAAGAAACCTCGGAAGGTGGATTGGCTATACAAGTAAATATGAGTGATTGCTAATAAAAAATCCCTTTTGAATTGAGATTCAAAAGGGATTTTTAGTTTATGAGTATCTATTATTAGGAGTTGACCTTCATCAATTCCAAGTCGAAAATCAAGATAGAATTAGCCGGAATGACTCCTCCTACTTCCTGGTCACCGTAGGCCAAGTTTGGTGGTATTACGAATTGAGCTTTCGTTCCTTCTTTCAGCAACAATAAACCTTCATCCCATCCTTCGATAACATGCCCCGCTCCTACTGGAAACTCAATTGGCTCTTTTCTCTTATAAGAAGAATCAAACACATTACCATTGACCAAGCTTCCTTTGTAATGAACACTTATGTTTTGACCTTTTTTAGGGTGTGGGCCACTTCCTTCATTGATAATTTGGTAACGCAAACCGCTTTTAGTCTTTTGAAATCCCTTTGAAATAGTTTCTAATTGTTCTTCATGCTCGGCGCTTTGCTTAGCTTCTTTTACATCTTTTGAATCCTTAAAATTTTCAAAACTTTCTACAGCATCAAAAGCTTTGGCTTCATCACCAACGCGTTCTATCTCTACAGAGTTTAAAGCATCCTTCATCTCTATGCTATCCACAACATCTTGCCCCTCTAGCACATAGCCAAAAACGGTATGCTTACCATCTAGCCAACACGTAGGACCATGAGTAATAAAAAACTGACTCCCATTGGTTCCGGGACCTGCGTTTGCCATAGACAAAACGCCAGCTCGGTCGTGTTTTAATTCGGGATGAATTTCATCATCAAATTGATAACCTGGACCTCCAGTACCGTTGCCCCTAGGATCTCCACCTTGTACCATAAAATTATCTATGACTCTATGAAACTGCAAATCGTTATAATAAGGTGCTCCTAAGTCTTTTGCTGTATTTTCTATTTTCCCTTCTGCTAATCCTATAAAATTCCCAACAGTACCAGGGGTTTTATCAAAGGCCAGCTGAACTGTAATTTTACCTCTGCTCGTATTGAAATGAGCATATATTCCATTTTCCATAACTTATTTTTTCGCGAATTTAAGATTAAATCTAAGTTACCCTTTGAGTCTATCAATTTTTAACCCCACATTGTTTAAATTTTATTGATTATAAATAAAAATTTCAGTAGCTCCTAACCCGTATTTTTGATAATCTGCATCGTAAAATTCAACTTGGTCATACCGTCTAAAAAGAGTGTGTAATTCTGCTTTTAAAACACCTTGCCCAACGCCATGAATAAAAACAATACGTTTGATTCTCTTCTCGAGCGCAAATTCGATTTTCTTTCGAGTGTGCTCTAGTTGAATATTAAGCATTTCAAAATTGGAAAGGTGTCCAGATTTGTCGACCAAATTATGAATGTGAAGATCAACTTCCATCGCTGGCTGCTGTCTTTTAGGTTTTTGAGAAGGTTGCTTGGGTTTTTGGTTGAGATCCGCATTCAATTTTTGAATTAAACTATCATCTCCCATATCAATGTCTAAGTCGCCTTCAATTTTTATCACTAACGAAAATGGAACTTTCATTTCAAAACCATCATAGGTTTCAAAAGTAACTTCTTGGTGCTCTACTTTTATAACAATACCGGACACGTTATCATCTAGAAGTTCCACCTTATCTCCTACACTGAAATTTCTATTGCTCATCTTCAGACGATTTTTCATTATCCTTAGGGTTATCTTTCGCCCACTGCTTCGTTGAATTATACAAACCCACCATGAGAATAACCAAGCCTCCTATTTTTATAAATACATTATCATCAGTATCGATAAGGTCGAAAATAAGAAGACCTGCTCCAATAATAATAAAAGCTGTGTAAATAGCTTGCCTTTTAGTATTGATCATGTTTGAAGAATTTTAAAAATCAAAGATAAGTTCAATTTCTGTTTAGAGACAACAATTCTTCTAGGTATTGCCGATCGTTGGATAATCTCGGAATTTTATGTTGACCCCCCAATTTATTATTTTGCTTTAACCAATGCTGGAATAGCTTAGGCCGAGCCTCATGGAGCGTCAATAAATCTAAAGTCATATTATTAAACCGCTTAGCTTCATAATCGCTGTTGATGTCTTGTAGATTTTGATCTAAACATTTTCTGAAATCGTTTAAGCTGTTAGGGGGTGTTTTAAATTCAATAATCCATTCATGCGCCCCTTTATTTTTACCTTTCATAAATATGGGAGCCGCGGTATATTCAATGACCTCGCAATCAAATTCGCAAGTGGTTTTCTTGATAGCAGCTTCTGCATTTTCAATGATAAGCTCTTCACCAAAGACATTAATGTGATGTTTAGTCCTCCCCGTAACCCTTATTCTGAAGGGGTCCAAACACGTAAACCGAATTGTATCTCCAATTTTATAACGCCATAATCCCGCGTTGGTCGTTATCACTAGTGCATAATTTTCATTTAGTTCCACTTCACATAAGGGAATCACCTTTTCGTGAGAAGTACCGTGAGTAGACATGGGAATGAATTCAAAAAAAATCCCATAATCCAACATCAAAAGCAAGTCATTGGACTTATTTAGATCTTGTGCAGCAAAGAAACCTTCTGAAGCATTGTAGATTTCATAATACTTCATTTTAGAACTTTTAATGAGTTTATCATATTGGTTTCTATAGGGTTCAAAACTTACACCTCCATGAAAATAAACTTCAAGATCTGGCCACACTTCGTCAATTGAAGATTTACCAGTTGTTTTTAACACATCATTCATTAATACTAACATCCAAGAAGGTACTCCAGCAAGACTTGTCACTCTCTCTTTTATAGTTTCGTCCACTATGGCTTGCATTTTTGTTTCCCAATCGCTCATCAAAGAAACGCCACTGCCCGGTGTACTGCTGAAACTTGCCCAAAAGGGCATATTATAAATAAGCAAGGCCGAAAGATCTCCATAGGAAGTCCCGTTGTTTTGATAGATTTCTTTACTTCCCCCGAGTCTTAAACTTTTCCCTGTAAATAATTTGGAATCAGGATTATTATTGAGATAGATACAAAGAAGGTCTTTGCTCGCTGCATAGTGACAGTCCTCTAGGGACTCTTGGCTCACAGGTATAAATTTGCTTTTGGCACTTGTGGTTCCACTAGACTTTGCAAACATTGTAATAGGCGTGGGCCAAATAAGATTGCTTTCACCACGTCTACTCCGCTCAAAAGTAGGCTCTAAGTCCTCATAAACTTGAACAGGAAGTCTCTTTTTAAAAGTATCGTAATTTTTTATGTCATGAAACCTGTATTTTTTTCCAAATTCCGTATTTTGGGCTTTATTAATCAAATCCATAAGTAATTCATTTTGAACTTCATTAGGATGCTTTTTAAACAATTCCATATGATGAATGCGCTTTTTTAAAATCCAAGAAGCTATAGAATTTACAATCGGTATGGCCATACAATCAACATATTTAAATTCTGAATTCTTAACTGAGTATATTGTTAACAATTCATCAAACTTAATAAAAAATGCAATATAGAGGAGTCTTAAAAAAAATGAAAACTGAGAATAATGAAGAAGTTGACTATTTCCTAGAATTTGAAAATGATATTATTCATATCAATCAATTATTAGATAAAGAAATAGCAATTTATTTTGTAGAATATCAGTGTTTAAACTGTGGAAAAAATAAAAAAATATTCAGACAAGGTTTTTGTTACGACTGCTTTCAAGAAATTCCTAGTGCTGGAGATTGGATTATGCGCCCAGAATTAAGCAAAGCTCATTTAGGGGAAGAGGATAGAGATTTGGACTACGAGAAAAAAGTACAATTGAAGCCTCATATCGTTTATCTAGCTAATTCTAGTAATGTAAAGGTAGGAGTAACTCGCAAAAGTCAAATTCCGACGCGTTGGATAGATCAAGGCGCTCATAAAGCAATTGTTATCCTTGAAACTCCAAATCGGTATCTAGCAGGTATAACTGAGGTAGCCCTAAAAAAACATGTTGCAGATAAAACCAATTGGCGAACCATGTTGAAAAATGAAATTGAAGATAAAAATTTGGTAGAGGAGCGCAATAAACTCGAAGAGTTTATACCTGATGAGACCAGAGAATTTTTTATTAAAGATGCTCAAGAACTCATTATTAATTTCCCAGTATTAAGATACCCTGAAAAGTTAAAAAGCTTAAAATTGGAAAAGACCAACACCTACAAAGGAAAGCTGAAAGGGATAAAAGGCCAATATTTGATTTTTGAAAACGATGTGGTCTTCAATATTCGTAACAATGAAGGTTGTGTTATAGATTTTGAAATACTTTAGTAAACAAAGAAACCCTGTGATTAAAAATCAAAGGGTTTTTATATTCACAAAAAAATTACATGTTATCCTTCTCTCTCAGAGTCTGAATATATTGTGCTTTTTTAAGATTTTGTCTGTTTTGAACAGATTTTTTCGTGAATTGTTTTTTATCACGAAGAGTTTGAAGAACCTTTGTATCTCTAAACTTTCGCTTAAGACGCTTTAATGCTCTTTCAATTTTCTCACCATCTTTTACTTTAACTACTAACATATAATAATTGATTATTTACAGTTGACATAATTTGTAATTGCAAATATAGATAATTCAAGCTTTCCAACCTTCTTCATACCGATAATATTTAATATTTAATTTGAATTTCTTTAATATCGAAAGAATCTATTCTGTCTTCCTCAAATTCAACAATCAGCCGGCCATAATTATCTACTCCCCTGAGTAAGCCTTGAATAAGACTCCCGTCTGGATATTGATACATACCTACTTTATTGTATTTGAAGAGATGAGAATAATACAACTCCAATATATTATGGTAACTGAAAGTATTAAATTTTAATGGGATACTTTCAATTTCAGTAAGTAAATCATTCAGTAGAATTTCCAAGTCAAAGGTACTTTGGGTAATGGATTTCAAGGAAGAAGCCTTGGGTAGACCTGGAAATTCACCTTGATTAACATTGAGACCAATACCTATTATGCTAGCTCCAGGTCGATTTTGATTGAACATATTTTCTATCAAGATCCCTCCTATTTTAAACTGACGTGACAGGATGTCGTTAGGCCATTTTATTGATAGTTTTGGAGTAGAGTATCTATCTAAAGTGTCTATAATCGCTAGAGCAACCAATGCGCTAAGCTTAAAATTTTGTTTATGTATATCCTCTAAACCAGGTAGATAGACACTAAAAGTCAAGTTCTTTCCAGCCTGACTTTGCCAAGTTGTTCCGCGTTGTCCTCGACCAGATGTTTGATTGTTTGCTGCCAAACAACATGGTACTTTTATAGAATTCAATTTCACATAGTCCTTTAAATAACTATTTGTTGAACTTGTGGCATCAACTTTGACTAGTTTCATGTAGAGCTTAGATGTCGAATAATCTTTTGTTAACTGTCGCAAAAAAAGGGATTAAAAACCTATTTTTGCGTTAAAAATTAAGGAATTTTAATGGGTACGAAAAAAGAAAATTTAGATCAACTTATCACACATATTATACAAGGTATAGAGGAAGTTAAGGGAAATGATATAGAAATCATAGATTTGAGAGAACTTGAAAATACGGTCTGTGACTATTTCATAGTTTGTTCTGGTAACTCCAACACACAAGTAAATGCTATCGAGAGTTCTGTAAGAAAAGCAGTAAGTAAAGCCATGCATGACAAGCCTTGGCATGTAGAAGGACTCGAAAATTCTCAATGGGTATTGATGGATTATGTGAATGTAGTTGTTCATGTTTTTCAAAAACAAATTAGAGAATATTACGATATAGAAAGTTTATGGGGAGATGCAAAGATTACATCTGTACAATCTAATTACTAAATAAGAGAGAGAGAAAATGGCTAAAAAACCAACAGAAAAGAAAACAAAAAATAAAGAATCAAAAAAACCTAAATTCAATTCATATTGGATATACATCGGTATTATAGTTATTTTCTTGGGAGTTCAATTTTTTGGAGGAACAGGTTTTAGTGAACCCGATAAAACAAGTTTGGCACAATTTGAAGGTTTTTTAAGAGATGGTGATGTTGAAAAAGTAAATATTGTAAAAAATTCCAGAATTGCGGAAATCTTTTTAACAACTGAAGCGAAATCAAAACCGAAACATAAGGGAACTGGAGAAGAGCCTGTATTTGCATCCTCTGGTAGTCCCGATTATTCTTTTGAATTTGGTGATTTACAAAATTTTGAAAATGCCATTGATAAGATTAAAGAAAATGAAAATATAAGTACCAGTGTTTATTATGAAACGCGTTCCAATTATTTCAGTGAAATTCTAATTGGTTTACTTCCTATTATTTTAATAGTCGGAATTTGGATTTTTATCATGAAACGCATGAGCAAAGGTGGCGGAGGTGGACCAGGTGGTCAAATCTTTAATATCGGTAAATCCAAAGCCAAGCTATTTGATGAAAAGAAAGATGTAAAGACATCTTTTAAAGACGTCGCTGGTTTAGAAGGAGCTAAGGATGAAGTACAAGAAATTGTGGATTTCTTGAAATACCCTGACAAATACACTGACTTAGGCGGTAAAATACCTAAAGGAGCCTTATTAGTAGGTCCTCCTGGAACTGGAAAAACACTTCTTGCAAAGGCTGTAGCAGGTGAAGCAGGTGTTACTTTCTTTTCATTATCAGGTTCTGATTTTGTTGAAATGTTCGTTGGTGTTGGAGCTTCAAGAGTAAGAGATCTTTTTAAACAAGCTAAAGAAAAATCACCTTCGATTATTTTTATAGATGAAATAGATGCCATTGGACGCTCTAGAGGTAAAGGAGGTATGTCAGGTTCAAATGATGAACGTGAAAACACTTTGAATCAACTCTTAACTGAAATGGATGGTTTTGGAACTAGTACAAATGTAATTGTTATTGCAGCCACAAACCGTGCAGATGTTTTAGATAAAGCTTTGATGAGAGCAGGTCGTTTTGATAGACAAATTTATGTAGACCTTCCAGATGTGAAGGAGAGAGAAGAAATATTTGAAGTGCATTTAAAGCCACTTAAAAAGGCAGAAAATGAGCTTGACACTGTCTTTTTAGCAAAGCAAACACCAGGATTTTCTGGGGCAGATATAGCTAACTTATGCAATGAAGCGGCATTAATTGCTGCTAGAAATAACAGTAAATCTGTAGGAAAGCAAGATTTTCTTGATGCTGTAGACAGGATTGTAGGCGGACTGGAAAAGAAAAATAAAATCATGACCAAAGATGAAAAGAAAGCTATTGCTTTTCATGAAGCTGGACATGCTACAGTAAGTTGGATGTTGGAATTCGCATCCCCTTTGGTAAAGGTCACTATTGTACCCCGCGGCCGATCCCTTGGAGCGGCTTGGTATCTTCCAGAAGAAAGACAGATTGTACGTACAGAGCAAATATTGGATGAGATGTGTGCTACAATGGGTGGTCGTGCTGCTGAAAAAGTAATCTTTAATAAAATATCGACAGGAGCCCTTAGCGATTTAGAAAAAGTGACCAAGCAAGCTAAGGCAATGGTAACTGTTTATGGCCTCAGTGAAAAAATAGGAAATTTAACTTACTATGACTCTTCCGGACAATCAGAATATAATTTTACAAAACCATACAGCGATAAAACGTCAGAATTAATCGACGAGGAAATTTCTAAAATTATTGAAGAGCAATACGTCAGAGCAATTGATATTTTAGAGAATCATAAAGATCAATTGACCCAACTTGCAAACTTATTATTGGAAAAAGAAGTCATATTTAAAAATGATTTAGTTGAAATCTTTGGAGAGAGACTTTTCGTTAAGCCAGAAATGATTGATAATAACGAAAGACAAAAGAAGAAATCTGAAGAAAGAGAAGCAGATCAAAAGACTTCAGAAGAGAAAACTAAACAGGAAAAAGAATCGGAAGATAAAACTGACGAAGACAATAACGATGATTCTAAAAAAGATGATAAAGTGGAAAGCAATTAAATAAGCACTTAAAACCTTTTGAAATTTATAAAAAAAGCTTGATTTGGATTTTGTCAAAGTCAGGCTTTTTAAAATAAATTAAAATATATATTTAAATAAAATTTATAAAATTCTTATACACCTAATTAAACGCCTCTTAGGCCTCGAAACAAAAAAAGATACCGATGGGTATGGAAATGAGATAGGCAAGTTTATGCCTCAACCTGAGACACCCGTTGATGAAGAATTCATGATGAATTTTAAAAAAAATGGGGGTAAATTTTTATACTGTGAGAACGAAAATGAATTGAGGTTTAATTTTTTTGAAATCTTAAAAGAGAATGATTGGGAGAAACATGAAGTGTATTGCAATAATTTGGAACTTCCTAAAATTTTTAAACACACAAAATTAAATTTCACTAAAAACTTAAGTACTTGTCTATTTTTGTCCGATTGTGAATTTTTAATTTCAAATACAGGAGCAATTCTAGTGAGTTCTTGTCAAATGGGAGATAAAAAATTAGCAGATCTTCCTCTTAATTTTGTGATAGTTGCTAAAACTAGCCAGATGATTAAAACCATAGGCGAAGGACTTCAGAAAATTAATAAAAAACACAACAGAATACTTCCTACAAACATCACAACTATTAAAACTTTTGAAGAAAAAGAAGATTCTGATTTTATGAGCTATGGAAGTACCCCAAAAAATTTATATTTGCTCCTTTTAGAAGATCTATAGCTAATGTCAGAAATTCTCAAAAGAACCATAACTGGTGCTTTGTATATTATCATAATTGTATCTACTGCCTTTTTAAGTCACTATCTCCTGCTTGCCTTTTTTACAGTGGTAGGTTTTATTTGTTTAAGAGAATTTCAAACCCTCTTGCGGTTTAAAAATGTAATATCGTACTTTTCTCTAGTGGTACTTTTGTATTACTTCAATTTTACGGAAGATTGCAAAGATGTTACAAAAAATTGCGAAAATGTCCTAATAGCTTATTTAGCGATGACCTTGATTATTAAACTATTTCTTTTAAAAGATTTATATACCGTAAATGACAATCCTATTTTTGATGGGAAAAAGCATTTGCTGACTTTGTTTTACATTGTCCCTTCTATTATTTTTTTAACTATGATTCCTGTTTATAAAGAAAATTATGAATATGTCCTTGTAGGAGCTTTCGTGCTGATATGGACAAACGATTCTTTCGCCTATCTTGTAGGTAAGAACTTTGGAAAACGCAAGTTATTTGAAAGAATTTCGCCAAAGAAAACAATAGAAGGTTTTATTGGAGGAGGAGTTTTTACGGTTGCTATGAGCTACTTAATATTTACCTATACAGAAATACTGCCTTGGTGGGCTTGGGTTATTTTAGCGCTTATTGTAAGCGTTTTTGGAACCCTTGGAGATTTGGTTCAATCCAAATTTAAAAGAGAAGCAGATGTAAAGGATAGTGGAAAGATAATGCCAGGGCACGGTGGTATATTTGATAGGATGGATAGCATGCTTTTTTCTAGTACTTTTATTTTTATTTTTATTTTATTCGTAGATTATGTTTCATAAAGAGGGTTATAAAATTTTAGTTTCAAGCTTAGTTGGATTGATTATCATTAATCTTCTATCAAATTTGCTTATAGATAAACAGTGGATTGTGACTGCCATTTTCTTGGCCACGTTTGTCATGTTTATTCTTATTGCTCAATTTTTTAGGAATCCGAAACGGCATGTTAAGAGAAATGAAAAAAATATTTTGTCGCCTGTTGACGGTAAAGTTGTCGCTATAGAAAAGGTGTTTGAGTCAGAATTTGTAAATGAAGAACGCTTACAAGTCTCTATATTTATGTCTCCGATAAATGTTCATGTTACCAGATACCCTATTGGTGGTAAAATTTTATATACCAAGTACCATCCAGGTAAATTTTTTGTCGCTTGGCATCCAAAATCCAGTGAAGAAAACGAGAGAACCACAGTTGTTGTAGAGACACAAAATTTTGGGAATATTTTATTTAGGCAAATAGCTGGTGCTGTAGCAAGACGAATTGTAAACTATGCTGAAGAAGAAAAAATAGCAATCCAAGGAGAGGATTCTGGATTTATAAAATTTGGATCTAGAGTTGACTTATTTCTACCCGTGGATTCGGAAATTTCTGTATCTATGAATGATCATGTGAAAGGAGGGGAATCTATCATTTTAAAAGCTAAATAAAATGGATTTAGAAAAGCTGACAGAACAAGAGATTGAAAAGCTTTTTGAATATGCCTATCAAAGGGTAAGTGAAACTGATAAAAAATTTCCTCAAGATGTTCTTTTATACTTCTATGCCTACTATAAACATGCTAAAAACGAATCCGATTTAAAAGTGACTCAAAACCCTATTAACGGGGAGGAACTCGTCAATGCCTTTAAGGCCAATGCTATGTTTCAAGTAAAGGTATTTTCTGAACAAGAATCAAAATTAAAGTATATTAAACTAGCCCAACTCCATCTTGAAGACGAATTTTATCCTCAATAAAAAAGGTCAATTTTATTAAAATTGACCTTTTTTATACCAACTTTTCTGAAAATTATAAATTCTCTAAACTCGCTGTGATAGTTTGAATTTTAGCCAAGGCATCCGCTTTCTTTTGCTTCTCAAGATTAACGACTTGTTCTGGAGCATTGTTAACAAACCTATCGTTAGCTAGCTTTTTATCTACAGATACCAAGAAACCTTCGTAATACTGTAATTCCTCTTTTAGCTTTATCTTTTCTGCTTCTACATCAATAGCTCCTTCTACAGGAATAAAGTACTCGTTAGATTTTACTCTAAACGTTAGACTACCCTCAATTGCAGAATCGACATAAGTTAGATTTTGGATATTACCCATCTTTATGATAACCGCATCAAAAGCTTTTGATGCTAACTCATTGTTGAGGATCAAAAGGTCAATTTTATTTTTAAAAGCTATATTCTTTTCTTTGCGTACGGTTCTTATCCCTGAAATAACTTCAGCAGTAAAAGCAAATTCAGAAATAACAGAAGAATTATAGTCCTTTTGCTCCGGCCATAGGGATACGGTTAAGGACTCTAAAGGTTGTCTTTCAGAAATTTGATGCCATATTTCTTCTGTTACGAATGGCATAAAAGGATGTAATATTTTAAGATTATCTTCAAATAAAGAAACAGCAGATTCCAGTGTTTTTTTATCGACAGGCAGCTCGTAACCAGGTTTTATGATTTCTAAAAACCAAGAACAAAAATCATCCCAAACCAGCTTATAACTGGCCATCAAGGCATCAGAAATTCTAAATTTTGTATAGTGATCTTCTAATTCGCGTAATTTATCTTGAAATACAGCTTCATACCATTGTATTGCAGTTTTAGAAAATTCTGGTTGCTCAATAGTTTCGCTTACTTCCCAAGAAGTGATCAATTTAAAAGCATTCCAAATTTTATTGCTAAAGCCTTTACCCTGCTGGCATGAGGTTTCATCAAACAAAAGATCATTTCCAGCAGAATTGCTCAACAAAAGGCCCACTCTTACTCCATCTGCACTATAAGTATCGATCAATTTTAGGGCATCTGGAGAATTTCCTAAAGATTTAGACATTTTTTTCCTTTGCTTATCTCTCACTAAGCCTGTGAGATAGACATTTTCAAAAGGCTTCTGACCTGTATATTCATATCCTGCCATAATCATACGGGCAACCCAGAAAAATAAAATATCTGGACCAGTTACCAGATCGTTGGTTGGATAATAGTATTGGAATTCTTTGTTTTCTGGATTTCTTAACCCATCGAAAACACTCATAGGCCATAACCAAGAAGAAAACCAGGTATCCAAGACGTCATTGTCTTGGGTTAAATCTGATAGTGATAAAGATTTCCCTGACTTTTCTTGTGCTAATTGTAAGGCTTCTTCTTTCGTTTTTGCAACTACATAGTCATTTTCACCATCCCCAAAATAATAAGCTGGAATTTGATGTCCCCACCAAAGCTGTCTCGATATGTTCCAATCACGGATATTTTCCATCCAGTGCCGGTATGTGTTTTCAAACTTTTTGGGGTGAAGTCGAATTTCACCTGACTCCAATACAGCAGTTATAGCAGGTTTTGCAAGATCTTTCATCTTTAAAAACCACTGATCTGATAATCTTGGCTCTATCACAGCTTTGGTTCTTTCTGAGGTTCCTACTTTATTGGTATAATTTTCGGTTTTAAGTAGAGAACCTTGTTTTTCTAGTGCTTTAACAAAGTTTGTCCTTGCTACAAAGCGATCTTGACCTTCATAATCTAGTCCAAAACTATTTAAGGTAGCATCCTCATTGAAAATATCGTAGACCTCCAGGCCATGTCTTTCCCCTAATACTTTATCATTCTCGTCATGTGCTGGAGTCACTTTAAGGCAACCCGTCCCAAACTCCATATCTACATAGTCGTCTTTAATAATTGGGATATGCCTTCCCACAATTGGGACAATAACCTTTTTACCTTTAAGATGAGAAAATCTAGTATCATTGGGATTGATACAAATAGCGGAATCCCCGAAAATAGTTTCTGGCCTTGTGGTTGCTACGGTCAATTTTTCTTCAGAATCTACTAGTTGATAAGACACGAAATAAAGTTTACCTTGTCTTTCCTCATAAATTACTTCTTCATCAGACAAAGTAGTTTTAGCCTCTGGGTCCCAATTTACCATGCGATAGCCCCGATAGACCAAGCCTTTATTATGTAGATCTATAAAGGACTGCACAACCGATTCGTACATATCATCGTCCAATGTAAACTTAGTACGTTCCCAATCGCAGGAAGCTCCTAGCTTTTTTAGTTGATTCAAAATTCTACCGCCGTAATCATCAGTCCATTCCCAAGCGTGTTTTAAAAAATCCTCTCGACTCAGGTCCGATTTAGAAATTCCATCTGCTTTTAACTTAGCAACCACTTTAGCTTCAGTAGCAATAGAGGCATGATCCGTTCCTGGTACCCAACAAGCATTTTTACCAAGTAGTCTAGCTCTTCTTACCAGAACATCTTGGATAGTAACATTAAGCATATGGCCCATATGTAAAACTCCAGTAACATTTGGTGGAGGAATAACTATAGAGTAAGGTTCTCTCTCATCCACTTCAGAATGAAAAAAATTATGCTTTTCCCAATAGGAATACCATTTTTGCTCTGCTTCTTTAGAATTATACTTAAGTGTACTTGACATATTGACTGAATATTTTAACTTGTAAAATTACTGATAAGTCCACAAACTAAAAAAATTAAGATTTAAATTATCCGAAGAATTTTAAGTTTTAAAATTCTTGACTATATTTACTTTATGAACAATTTCATATTCTTTTGTTTTCTATGGCTTCATTCTATGATGTTTGAACAAAACCCTGAAGGTTTGAGCTTTGAAACATCAACTTATAATTTTGGAACTATAGATTCACAAACTGAGGCAAAAGCAGTATTTAAGTTTAAAAATAGTGCAAATTCTACTATTGAAATTTTAAAAATACATGGCAAAAGCCATTGTATCAACATCGACTCTTCTAGTCTAAGAACTTATGCCCCAAAAGAGGATGGTAAAATTTTAATTTCTTACAACACTGGCTGCAAGGGTCCTATCCGAAGAACGGTAAGTGTATTTACATCTCAAGAAGAACATACGATTACTTTAAAACTTATTGGAAAAGTCTCTGAATAAAATCTATTCAATTGAGCTGGGATCTCAAAATGATGATTCTTTTTAAAGTCACATTTCTCCTTTTCAAGATTATCTTAATACGATCTCCCTCATCACCACTAAATAATTGATTAATTTTATCAAGACCTAAAGAAGTGATTGATCTACCGTTCATCTTCAAAATCCTATCCCCTATTTGAATATCAATTTCTGAAGATGGAGAATTCGGTCTTATATTAGCTACGTTTAGAATTTTTGAAGTTTGTAATCTAATACTAAATTGCTCTGCTAAATTTGTTGTGGCATAAGGCGACCTTTCTTCTTTGTTGATTCTAACTTTTAATGGTGTTTTAATGGTATTAATTTCTTCTCCTGTATACTGAAGAAATAATCCACTCCTATCATAATTAAAATTATCGCTGAAACTCTTGTTGGACTTTAAATATAAATTTTGATTTTTATAGTCAAAGAAAGTCACAAAACGCCTTAAAACTTCAGCTCCTAAAATGCCATCTTTATACCGATCTGCTGTAAACAATTCCGCTGAAACCGAGTCTAAATAAGCCGTTCTAGGTTCTTTTAATTTGTAGTCTCCTAATTGAACTGACTTGGCTTTAGACCTCATTCCTTCAATGACACTTTCTAAACCATAGCCTATATAATCAAAAAATGAATTTTTAGGAGCGCTGATGTCTTTATTTTCAAAAATCCAAAACGCATCACTAGACCCCGTATCAAGTAAGAAAACTAATTCTTTTTCTTTCCCCTCTTTAAATTCTATTGGAATTTTAATGTGAGGCTTTTTTCTTATAAACCGGAAATCAATTTTATCAAAAGCATTAAGTTTTCTATTGAATTTGTCATGTTGATATAGACGAAGTTTATTTCGGTTATAATTTAACCTTAAAATAAAATCTTTTAGAAATTCGTACCCTATGATGCCTTGAACATTTATACCTAGTTTACTAGAAAGATCAAATCTAGGGTCGGTAATAAAGTAAACTTCCTGTTTTTCTCCGCGTATGGGTCCAAAATCTATGGTGTTATTTGTCGTTCTAAAAGCTTTTACTGGCTCTGAATTTCCTAGGCTCCTTAACGAAATATATTCTGCCTCTACTAAAGATATAGAGTCTCTAACTTGACCAAAGACTTTGGTTTTATTAACACCTGTATCCAGTAAAAAATTAACTAATTCCCCATTTAGTAAAGCTGATAAAATAATAAGATTATTAACTGATCTGAACCTTAAATTCACCGCTCTATCTCCTTCCTCTTTAAATTTAAATTGATTTTGAGTAAAACAATACTGATGATAAGATAAACCACAGATAACAAGACTCCAAAACCAGATACTTTTCTTCATAAATTCAAAATATAAAGCATTTAAAATACACTAAAATATCATCTTTAATTTTAATTAGCTTTTAAGGCTTTTCACATGGATTTGAACATTGTGAATCTTGCAGTTGCTAATTAAAATAACGATATTTACACAAAAAATTACACTATGCCTAAAATATCTTCTAAGGGGCTTAACATGCCTCAATCTCCAATACGTAAGTTAGCTCCTTTTGCAGATAGAGCAATAGAGGAAGGGAAAAAAATATATTTCCTAAATATTGGACAACCAGACATTTCAACTCCAAAAGCAGCCTTGGATGCTGTTAAGAATAATAATCTTGATATTTTATCTTACAGCCCCTCATCAGGATTTGATTCTTATAAAAAAAAGTTAGCCAAGTATTATGTGGAGAATAGTATTGATATTGATGCTGATGATCTAATCGTGACTACAGGAGGGTCTGAAGCACTTCTTTTTACAATGGGAAGTATTACAGATCCTGGAGATGAAGTTATCATACCTGAGCCTTTTTATGCAAATTATAGTGGCTTTGCAGTAGCCTTTGGTGTTATTGTAAAACCGGTAGTGTCCAACTTTGAAGATAATTTTGCCTTACCTCCAATAAGCGAATTTGAAAAGCAAATTACAGAAAAAACCAAAGCTATAATTATTTGTAATCCAGGAAATCCTACAGGATACTTGTATACAAAAGATGAGATCCAAAAGCTTGCAGATCTTGCTATAAAACATGATCTCTTTATAGTAGCCGATGAAGTTTACAGAGAATTTGTCTACGATGATGAAGAACACCATTCTATTATGAGTTTACCAGAGTTAAAGAATCATGCGATCATGGTAGATTCTGTCTCTAAGCGATATAGTATGTGTGGAGCTAGAATAGGATGTATGGTTTCTAAAAATAAAGAGTTAATGGCTACAGCCCTAAAATTTGCTCAGGCTAGACTTAGCCCCCCTACCTTTGCTCAAATTGCAAGTGAAGCTGCCCTAGACACCAAGAAAGATTATTTCATAGAAGTAAATGAAGAATATAAGAGCAGAAGAGATACCCTTATCAAAGCTCTTGAGGATATTGAAGGTGTAAAAGTCGCTAAACCCAAAGGGGCCTTTTATTGTGTTGCAGAATTACCAGTAGAAGATAGTGAAGATTTTGCTAAGTGGATGTTGTCTGAATTTGATGTAGATGGTGAAACCGTTATGGTGGCTCCAGCAGCTGGCTTCTACTCCACTCCTCATACGGGTATGAATCAAATTAGAATTGCTTATGTTATTGAAAAACAAAACTTACTTAAAGCAGTAGCCATCATAAAAATGGCCTTACAAGCCTATGCGAAAAGATAAATGAAGTTAAAAAAAAATATTTCTTTAAAGCCTTATAATACCTTTGGTGTGGACATAAAGGCTCATCAGTTCATCTCCGTAAAATGCGAAGATGAATTGATTGGGATATTGAAGCGTTTTTATGCCTCAGAGTTGTTTGTTTTAGGCGGTGGAAGTAACATGCTTCTCACCAAAGATATCAAAAACACTGTTCTCCACATTAATTTAAAAGGTATAGAAGTTATAGAGGAGACAAACTCTCATGTATTAGTGAAAGCAGCAGCAGGTGAGGACTGGCACGATTTTGTCACCTATTGTCTTGAAAAAGACTACGGTGGTCTTGAGAACCTATCACTCATCCCTGGGAATGTAGGGACTTCTCCTGTTCAAAACATAGGAGCTTATGGGGTCGAATTAAAAGATGTAATGTCTTATTGCGAGGCTATAAACAGACAAACCTTAGCTAAAAAAAGATTTAATACAGAAGACTGTAAATTTGATTATAGAAATTCAATATTCAAATCAAAGCTTAAAAATCAATTTATCATCACGAGTGTTATCTTCAAATTAACGAAAAACAACCATCAACTTAAATTAGATTATAACTCATTAAAAACGGAGCTTGAATCACAAAATATTATTCAACCGAGCATAAAAGATGTTTCTAAAGCTGTTGTGTCTGTTCGTCGATCAAAATTACCAGATCCAAAAGAGATAGGAAACAGCGGGAGTTTCTTTAAAAACCCAATTGTAAATGAAGAAGCTTTCAATAAAATCCAAGATGAATTTCCAAATTTACCTCATTATAGAATAGATTCTAAATCTATTAAAATACCTGCTGGCTGGCTTATAGAAAATGTTGGTCTTAAAGGGTATCGAAAAGGAGATGCTGGAGTTCATGAAAAACAGGCCTTAGTATTGGTGAATTATGGTGAGGCAAGCGGAAAAGATATTCATGCCGTTTCCAAACTTGTTCAAAAAGAAGTACAGAAAAAATTTAATATTCATCTTGAGAGTGAAGTCAATATTTACAAGTAATACCAAATTATATTTATAATGCCGTATGAATAAATTGAATTATTTTTTGATTGATTGAAATCAAAAATAACTGCATAGCCTTAGCTACGGTAATTATTTTTCATGAAAAGCAGGCTAAAAAAGGGATCAAACAATATTTTAGGGGAGCAGTTCCGATTAAGCAAATAATTTAGTTAGCCTATATAGAAAGAATTTCACATCTCTAACCCCTCTAAACTGCGCTCTGAACTCTTTAATTTTAGCATTAAAAGATTCTGCTGAAGCATTTGTGCTTCTATTATTAAAGTAGTTCAATATGGGCACATAATGCATTTGGATTGACCTGGCAATCGTACTAAATGATTTGAACTGAGATTTTTCAACTTTATCATACCAATGTGCTAACTTTAATCTGGCAACATCTTTATGTGTATTGTTTTCAAAGATATAGGTTAATCCTTGCCCTAAATTGTATGCTTTTTCAATGGTTGGGTATAATTTAAATAGAATTTCAGCCCTTTCTCTCTGTCTTACTGTCCATTTTGTTTTGGATTTAAATAATAAATATCTGCTTCTAGCGAGTAGTTGTTT
>Ga0306864_1000081_pt1 | contig 43714 bp, 32 predicted proteins | sample AntRauTorckE5430_FD_190448 | JGI IMG/M metagenome (GOLD analysis project Ga0306864, IMG submission 190448) | Saline lake microbial communities from Rauer Islands, Antarctica - Metagenome Torckler E5 #430 (v2) (version 2) | ecosystem: Environmental > Aquatic > Non-marine Saline and Alkaline >...
AGTAATGGTCTTTTCTTATCATCAGACCTTTTCGTAACTGAAAACACCTTGTTTTTTGATACAAGGCGTGTCTTTATTGCATCTCTCACCAACTCAAACACTTTAAATCTAGTAACTTCAGATGGTGTTAATCCAGACGGAAAGGTTTCTGATTGGGATGTCGTATATGCAACCCTTGAAGTAGATAATCCTTTACCATTTGACACTGGTAATACAGCTAACTTTATACCTCAAAATCTTTTGAAATTTGGAAGAATTGAAGGAAAACATTTGGATGATGAGAATGGGTCTATTACAGTTACCAATCATGGTTGCCAATAAGTCATTGACTCTATAACGAATAGCCTCCCCGACATGTATTATTTACATGTCGGGGAGCTTTTTTATAAAGCTAATTGTTTTCGAGCAAAGAGGCTTCGTATTGCGGAATTATACTTTTGAAAAAACTTGGCAGTTTTATCTGAAGGGTATCTTAACCCATCAGCAGGTCCCACAAGAAAGCGAAACGAACAGATACAACCCTAAGGGCTTCTTTGTGTCAATTATTAAAAACTATACCCCTATGAATATTCAGTCAAAATATACGCTTTTATTTCTCTTAATTATTTGCTTCACTACATCAGGCTGCAAAGAAGAAGGGGTGTCAGGTCTGCCCAATTTAAACTTACGATTTGATTGGCTGTACGGAAATTCTCCGCTACCGCTCTACGAGGATGGAGGCAAGGTGTTTGTTTTTGTGGATTCGACAGGAACTGAACTCAAGCTGGAAGCAGAATCAGAACGCTCGATTCAAGATTTTGAGTTCAATGGTCAAGCGTACACCGCCGAAAGACTCAAGACCCGTATTTTTTTACCAGGGACTACAGATACGATCATCAACGGTCGTGCTTCCGTTCGATATTTGAACGGAAGAACAAAAGGAGAGGTCTTTCAACTTAGATTACAGGAAGTTGATCAACTCTTTCCCGGTCTATTTCCCAGAGTATCTTCTCAGGAACCCTTACCTGGTACTCAGGTGGAGCCTGGAGTCACCTTTACTTACGCTGACCGAACATTTGCTGACGCACAAATTTATCGCGAAGGAATGACTGAAAACGGGCGCGTTCTAATTGTCGGGAGCCTCAAAGTCGGAATTGTAGGGTTTCTAAACCGTGACAACGATACCTTCTATGTATTTGATCGGTTTGAAGAGTAAGCCCTGGAGAGGTAAATGCCAAACAGCAGCAGCAATAAAGAGCACCGGGAACAGTCTTTTTCGATCAACAAGATGATTTGACTACGGGATGAAACACTTTGATAGTATACTGTTTCAAAAAAAACCTAGAAGGGGTGGCCATACAGCCACCCTTTCGTCGTTGCGCGCCAAGTATGGCGCACATCTAGCGGGTGGAAATCCCGTGTCTGCCCGTTAAGGAAAAGGACTAGTCAAGCGGCAAAGTGTACATCGTGAGGTGTAGGCTGAAGGGAGCTGGAGACGAAATACTGGCCCAAACTCTAGGAACTGCCGTGATACGGAACGGTGCATCCGGTAATGTGAGAGGACCGAGACAGGGGGCCCTACTCTTGCGGACTCCACAGGCCTAAACAGATACCTTTATCTCATTCTACTCGGTTCATCAGCAATGCAATCATAAATATACTTGGAACTTACCGTAGCACCTCCGTCGCGGAAATTCTCGTTGCCGGAGGCAACTTGCTCCAGGGTGGTTCGCTCCAATCAAGGCGACGATGCCATATCTTAGCCCGCCCATCAGAAACAAGCCCATACTACTATGACTACCCCCCCCACACTAATCTCCCGCGCCCACGAATTTCAAGAGCGTATCGCCATCATCTCACAGGGTACGCCATACACTTACGGGCAATTGCTGGACCACTCCGCCACAGTAGCTACCGCTTTGCTTGGCGAAGCGGATGACTTAGGGGAGGCGCGCATTGCGTTTCTAGTACCACCGTCCTTTTACTACGTTGGCTGCCAGTGGGGCATCTGGCGGGCGGGCGGGGTGGCCGTTCCTTTATGCACGGCTCATCCGCTCCCAGCCCTCCGCTACGTATTAGAGGATACCGGCGCCAGCACTTTGATTGTCCACGAAGATTACTACGAATTACTGGAGCCTACCGCTAAAGAATTAGGCATACGGTTAATTAACGTCTGGGACCTAGACGGCAGACCTAACGGTGCCCCTTTACCCTCCATTGCACCCGCGCGCCGCGCCCAACTCCGAGCGCAGCGATCGCGCAAAGCGCAAATCCTCTACACCTCCGGCACCACAAGCCTGCCCAAAGGCGTAGTAACCACTCATGGCAACATCGAATTTCAGATCAAAACCCTGGTCGACGCCTGGGAATGGAGTGCCGACGATCACATCCTGAACGTACTGCCGCTGCACCATGTACACGGCATCATAAACGTACTGAGCTGTGCGCTTTGGAGCGGAGCCTGCTGCGAATTCCTACCCGTTTTCAAAGCCGCCACCGTCTGGGAAAAACTGGCCGGCGGCGAGCTGACCCGCTTCATGGCCGTGCCAACGATCTACTACAAACTCATCAGCCACTGGGAAAAAGTGGGCGAGCAAGACCAGGCCCGACTGAGCGCGGGAACCGGTAAGCTGAACCTGATGATCTCCGGCTCAGCAGCCCTACCCGTCCCCACCCTCGAACGTTGGCGCGAGCTCACCGGCCAAACCCTGCTGGAGCGCTACGGCATGACCGAAATCGGGATGGGCCTCTCCAACAGCTTCCGCGATGAGCGTCGGCCCGGTCACGTAGGCCTGCCCCTCCCCGGCGTAGAAATGCGCCTCGCCGACGAAGACGGAAAGACCATCAATGGCGCGAATGTACCCGGCGAAATCCAGATCAAAGGCCCCAGCGTATTCCTCGAATACTGGAACAAACCAGAGGCCACCACGAAGGCATTCACTGAAGAAGGCTGGTTCAGAACCGGCGACATTGCCGAGCTAAACGACGGCCTCTACCGCATCCTCGGCCGCGACTCAGTAGACATCATCAAGTCCGGCGGCTACAAGATATCCGCGCTCGAAATCGAAGCCGTGCTCCTCCGCCATCCTGAAGTCGATCAGTGCGCCATCGTCGGCCTCCCCGACCAAGAATGGGGTGAAATCATCTCCGCCGCCGTGGTTTCTCCGCAAAGCGACGTAGATTTCACCGCGCTTACGGCCTGGCTTAAAGAACAGATCCCCGCCTACCGTCTCCCCCGTCGCTGGCTACAACTCGACAAACTACCAAGCAATACCATCGGCAAAATCACTAAGAACGAACTCAAAAAATTATTCTGATATGGATTTCTGGACCGCTTTTCCTTATTGGGGTATTCTTTTGTTGGTGGGGATTAACGCCTTCATCGTTATCCGCCGCGGCATCGAGGTGGAAGACCGTGAGGGGGATGCTCCCGATCATTAGACGCGCTTCGCGCTTTTAGACGGCTTCGCCTTTTAGACGCTACGCTTTCAGGCTACCGCATAGCTTCGGCGGCCTAAAAGCGTGGCGTCTAAAAGGCGAAGCGCGTCTAAAAACGAAGTGTCTAAAAGGCCTTAGGCCGCCTAATACTATGGATTACCTACAAGAAAATTTCTTCACCATCTTCCTCACCCTTTTCTACGTGGGCGGTTGCCTCTACGTAGGTTGGTATTTTAAAAAGCAAGCGGCTAGCGGCGTGGCGGATTACTACGTCGCCAAGCGGAAGATTCCGGGCTGGGTTATTTCCCTTGCCTTCTTTTCCACCTCGGCGAGCACGAATACGTACATCGGTCAGGCCGGCAAGTCGTTTCAGTACGGCCTTAGCTGGGCGTGGATGGGCTTGATCTGGACGGTTTTTTGCATCATCTCCTGGCAACTGCTTGGCCCTCGGATGCGGACGCATACGGCGCGTTTGCAATCGTTCACCATCCCCGATTATTTCCACTTGCGGTACCAGAGTGACATGGCGAAGTTCATCCGGGTGCTCTCGGCCTTCATCATCCTGTTCGCTACCGTTTGGTACATGGTGGGCATCGCGAAGGGCTGTGCCGTGGTACTGGAAACGGTGCTCGATGTGCCGTACCTCTGGGGCGCTGCGGCCATCCTATTCATCACCTGCGCGTACACGATCTGGGGCGGGATGTATTCGGTACTGTGGACGGACGCGCTGCAGGGCATCATCATGTTCGGCGTAGCGATTTTGATGCTGGCCCTACCCTTCATTTTTGTGGGCGGAGTGGAGCCGATGATGGAGGCCATTTCCAATACTACCCACGTGACGAAGGCCGGAGAGCCGATGGGCAACGGGCTGGTCACCTTCGGTAGTCTGGTGTCTTTCCTTTACATCCTCGGCATCGGGCTCAGCATCGGGATGAAGCAGATTTCGGAGCCTAAAAATTTAATCCGGTTTTACTCGGTCGACAATGCGAAGAGTATGCGTTTTGCGATGATCTGGACGCCTATTTTCCTGGGCGTTTCGCTGGTTTGTGTGATGGGGCTGGGCGCTTTAGTACACGGTATGGCTACGGCCGATGAAGCGGCCGTGCTGATCCAGGATACGGATAAAGTGGTGGGTTTCATGCTGGAAAAATTTGACAATAAGTTTGTGAGTGGCATCTGCGTGGCGGGGCTTTTTGCGGCGGGAATGTCTTCCTTGGCGTCGGTGATCATTATTATTGGTACGGCTTTGGTGAAGGACATTTGGCACGTTATTAGTCCTATGCGAGAAGAGCAGTTGATTCCCCGGACGAAGTGGGCGATGTTTGGGTACTGCATATTTACTTTCGGCTTGGTGTGGGTTCTCTCTATCTACCCCATCGGGGGCATTGTGGAGCTAACGGCCTTTGCCGGGGCAGTTTTTGCGGCCAGTTTTTTTCCGGGCATTTTTGGCGGGCTTTACCTCCGCTGGGGCACCGATGCCGGAGCGCTGGCGAGCATGATTGTGGGGATGGTGGCGAACGTGGTTTGGCGGCTGTTTTTCCGCTTCGATTTTGCAGGATTGAAGGATGTGCACGAGATCATTCCGGCCTTTCTCCTTTCCCTAATTACGTACATCGTAGTTAGCCGGATGACCAAACACCGGATACCAGATGAGGCGCATTTAGATTTGGTGTTTGGGACGGATTAGGGTTTTATACGGCGCGGACGCTGGTGCAGGGAACGGTTTGAGGAGCAAGGACGGGCCGAAAACATAACTTTGTTAGCGGCCTACTGTTATCCCCTCCAACGTGTGGTAGTGACTACATCACTACACGACTACATTATTACCGTACTACCCAATGCTATACATCCACATCCCGTTTTGCAAACAAGCCTGTAGCTACTGCAACTTCCACTTCAGCACCAGCATGAAGACGCGGCATGCGGTGATTGATGGTATCTGTAAGGAGCTGGAGATGCGGAGACCCGAGCTACCAGCAGGATCGGTGCCTTCCGTTTACTTCGGAGGCGGTACACCCTCTTTGCTTACGGAGGTTGAATTGGGGCGGATATTTCAAGTCCTCTACGATAACGAATACCTCACACCTCCAACGAGCGGTAGCCCTAACGAACCAACGAACCAACAGACTAACGAACTAACCCTAGAAGCTAACCCCGACGACCTGGACGAAGCCACCATCCAGACCTTGGCAGCCTCGCCCATAAACCGCCTAAGCATAGGCATCCAATCTTTCTACGAAGAAGACCTCCGCTTCATGAACCGCGCCCACAACGCCGACGAAGCCCGCTCCGCCATAAAGAAGGTAAACCGCGCCGGCTTCGACGACGTGAGCATCGACCTCATCTACGGCGGACAAACGACGACTGATGACATGTGGGCCGAGAACCTCCGCATCGCTACCGACCTCGGCGTAACCCACATCTCCGCCTACGCACTTACCGTGGAACCAAAAACCGCCCTCGGCGTGAACGTCGCCAAAGGTAAAGTTTCGAATACCGACGACGTAAAATTCGACCGCCACTTCAATAAGCTAGTGGACCACCTGACCAGCCACGGCTACCGCCACTACGAAGTCTCCAACTTCTGTTTGCCTGGTCATGAAAGTCGCCACAACTCCGGTTACTGGAGCGGGCAGGTCTACCTCGGTATCGGCCCCGGTGCCCACGGCTTCGATGGCCAGCGGACCCGAAAATGGAACGTCTCCAACAACGCCGCTTACGCCAAAGCCTGGGCAGAGATCAACACGCCGGAAGACTTCGCTGCCGCCGACGGCTTCCTCTACGACGCCGAATCCCTCACCGATAACGACCGCTACAATGAATACATCATGACCGGACTGCGGCGAGACGTTGGGGTCTCCGTCTCCGAGCTGGAACGCTTATTCGGTGCGGAGAAAGTCCGGTATTTTACGGACAGCCAGCGGGGGAATGTTGCCGCCAATCTATTTCTGGATACCTCCGACGGTGTTTACCGTTTGAGCCGAGCTGGGATTATGCGGGCTGACGGGGTTGGAGGAGATGGGTTTTGGGTCTGAGAAACAACCTAACGCTTAAGGGACGTGAAATAAATAAACCATGCTTCTTGCTCGGCGCCTTTTGACCACTGGCTTCGTTAAAAAGCCTCGCCAACACTACGGCGTTGTCTACGTTTTTTGCCTCACCAGCAGTCAAAATTCACCAGATCAAGAAACACGTTTTATTTAATTCGCGTCCCTGATGGAATATTGAATATTGAATTGGTCGTTAATATTTATCCCTCGACCAGAGTACCGGGCTACCATGGTTCGATCTCTGCGGAATTTTTAGTTGGATTTCATGGTCTGAAACCAGGCTTTTCCCGCGCCAAAGGCCGTACTTTGCATCTCACGCCCAGCCAATGCAGTCACCCCTCTTCACCAACAACCAACTAACCGACCTCGCCGACCAGGCCGAGCGCTTCATGCTCATGACCTACGAGCGGCAGCTGCGCGCCCACGTGCTGCACAACGACAGCTGGGCGCTGGCGTTGGCTGGCCACGCACGGGAGATTGCGTTGCGCCGGCCCGGTGCATCGCCCGACCTGGCTCCACTGGCCCGAACGTGCGCCTTGCTGGAAGCCTGTCGCTACTGGAGGGTGGGGCCAGAAATTAGGAATATGACCGAGGTGGCCAACGAATTCAGGCAGTGGGCTGGCCCAGATTACCTCAACCCACAAATGGAGATGAAGGCCGCCCTCCCCGGTGGCAACGGCCCGCAACGCGCAGAATTGGCCGATGTGCTCCACGACGCCCAGCTCGCCCAACGGCTACTATCAGGTGCTGAAGGAGCTGATCTCTCCTGGCTCGAAGCCCGCTACGCCCACCCGGAAGACAGCGAAGAAACAACCTCGCGCCTCGCCGTACTACGGGCTTACCTCAACGACTTACGCGCCGCCCGCTTCCGCAACGGTGAGCTTCGACGGCAGTACCAAGCTACCCACAGTGCCGTGCTACTCGACCTTCAGCGGCTGGTGGATAAGCTTAACAAACGCCCTGCTTTTCCAACTTCCATTGCACCTGCGCCCGCGCCCGAAAAAAAATCAGAAGCCCAAGCTTTCCAGGGTCTCTCCGATCTGGAAAGCGGCCCCACCCGCCAGGTAGCTCAGACTTACTTCCGCACGGTCTTCCGTAACCACATCAACCTGAGTGCGATGGCCGACCAGAAGGCCGCCATCATGATCAGCGTAAACGCCCTACTGATCGGCGCACTCGTCACCTTCACCAGCTACCGCAACTTGCCGGAAACCCGGCCCGAGGTGCTCGTGCCCGTCGGCCTCTTCACCGTCTTTGGCTTAGTCAGCCTAATTTACGCTGCCCTCTCTGCCCGCCCCTCCGGTAAAGAACAACCCGAAGAAAACCTGGCCTTTTTCGGCTCCTTCAGCCAACTTCCCCGCGCCGAATTCGCCGCCAAAATGGAAGTTCGCCTGAAAGACCCCAACGCGCTCTACGGCACCCTCGTTAACGACCTGCACGGGCTCGGAAAGTCCCTGGAACGAAAATACCGACTACTACGGATAGCCTACACCGTTTTCCTAGTAGGCCTAGTGATTAGCGTACTCATGCTTGGTGGAGTAATGCTATTTTGAAATTCGCTGGCCCTAACCACTTGAGTACGTTCCCTTTTTCGAGTTCGCTTCGCGAACGCAATTACCAATAGGTGAAAGCGGTAGCTATTACATTACTGCCAAACTATACTACTACATTACCAATCTCCTTCGGGTAGCAAAGAAAGTACTTCCGAAAAGTACGCGGCTCAATACCGAAGTCGCTGATTTGCGACATAGGAACGACCTTTCCTTCCTTCGTGAGCACCATAATTTCCTCTTTATTCAGGGTGTAAGCACTGTTACTTTCTTCTCCGCTGATGAGGAAAACATCAGCCCCACGCGGCAGGTCTTTGTTATCCGCTAGTGCTTTTTTTAGGCCGGCGACGTATTCTTTGGGGAAGGGGTCGTTAGAAAATTCTAGACGAAAGAGGCGGCGGTTAATCAGCCCGTAGCTTAGGTAGGCGAGTAAGCGATCAGGGTGTTGCTGCCAGGCCTTTACGGAAGTGGTAATGTCGGTATCATCGATGGCGGCGAAGCATTCGAGGAGCCCGTCGCTGCGGAGGTTGAAGTCTGCACTGGTGATGTGATTTTTGAGAAAGTAAGCCAGTCCTGGCGGCGCCCATACCTCCTGTCCGGCGCGGCTGAGATCGCGCGCGCGCTGAAGAGCGAGGATAAGCATCTGCTCGGCGGCCACCACGGTTTTGTGGAGGTACACTTGCCAGTACATGATGCGGCGGCTAGTGAGGAAACGCTCGACGGAGTAGATTCCTTTCTGCTCAACAACGAGCCGATCATCCGCCACGTTCAGCATTTCGATAATACGGTCGTAGCCGATCACGCCTTCGCTTACACCGGTGAAATAGCTGTCGCGGTTGAGGTAGTCCATGCGGTCCATATCAAGCTGGCCGGTAACCAGCTGGTAGAGGAAGTGTTTTTTGTATTTGCCCTTGAATATTTTTATTGCCAGACTGAGCTTGCCCTTAAACTCATCGTTGAGGCGCTCCATGAAGAGCAGGGAGAGTTCTTCGTGGTGGATTTCGATGAGGGTATTTTCGAGTGTATGAGAAAAGGGGCCGTGGCCAATATCGTGCAGCAGGATAGCAATCTTGACGGCCTCGGCTTCGCGCTTATTGATCTTTACGCCCTTCCGCTTCAGGCTATCAATCGCCTTCCCCATCAGGTGCAACGCGCCGATCGCGTGGTGGAACCGGGTATGCAATGCGCCGGGGTAAACGTAGTGCGTAAGGCTCACCTGCTTGATGCTGCGCAGCCGCTGGAAGTAGGGATGTTCCACCAGATCGAAGAGGATTCCGTAAGGGATGCTCACGAAGCCGTAGACTGGGTCGTTTAGGATTTTGTGAGACTTTTCCATGGGTGGCGATTTACGGGGGAAGATACAACTGAGTTGGCTACCGCATATACCATTCCCGGCGCTTTGCCTGCTTACCTTAAGCCAGTAAGTGTAGTGCCGTAAGTGGTAACAACGGTAGCAATTCGCTTCGCGGCTATTTCGTGGTCAGTGACTCTCTCCCTCAATGACTCACTACGTAGCTCAGTTTTACCGACCTTTATATTCTAATTATTCTCAGCCCCTCTACCGAATGAAAATTGTAATCGCCGGCGCGGGAGACATCGGGTTCCACCTCGCTACCCTGCTCGCCACCGAAAACCAGGACATCATCCTCATCGACAACGATCAGGACGTGCTCGATTACGCCGGCACCCATCTGGACGTGCTCACCGTGCGCGGAGACGCCACCAGCATGTCTGTTCTTAAGCAAGCCTTTGCGCCTACTGCTGATCTTTTTTTAGCGGTTACGACTTCGGAGAAGACCAACATGATGTCGGCCATCATCGCTAAAAAGCTAGGATGCCGCAGCGTGATCGCCCGGGTGGACAACGAGGAGTACATGCAAAGCGAGCACACCGAGACAATCTGCTCGCTCGGTATCGACCAGATAATAAGCCCCCGACAGTTGGCCAGCGAAGAGATCAGCCGCCTCATCAAACAGTGTTCTTTTACCGACATTTTTGAGTTTGAGAATGGTAAGCTTTCTCTGGTTGGCGTTACGCTGGACGACGATTCCCCGCTGGTCGGCTTGCGCCTGAGTGACATTGGCCATTTGGAAACCAACGTAGATCTCCACCCCATCGCCGTCCTACGCGGCAACACCACCATCATCCCGCGTGGCTTCACCCAGCTACAACGGGCGGATCACATCTATTTCATCACCCGCCCCGAAAAACAGGAATTGGTGGAAGCTTTCGTCGGTAAGAAGCACCGCAAAGTAAAGAGTATCATGATCCTTGGCGGCACAGACCTGGGCATCTCCACCGCCCGCCTGTTGCAAGGCGATTACAGCGTCACCATCGTAGAAGAGAAAAAAAACCGCTGCCAGTACATCAACGAGCAGCTCAACAACGTGCTGGTAATCAAAGCCGATTACTCCAACGTCAACCTGTTAAAAGAGGAAGGCCTAGACCAGATGGATGCTTTCATCGCGCTCACGGGTAACAGCGAAACCAACATCATCAGTTGCCTCACCGCCCGCAACCATGGCGTGTACAAAACCATCGCCCAGGTGGAGAATAAGGAATACATTCATATTAGCCAGAACATCGGCGTGGATACGCTCATCAACAAAAAACTGCTGGCGGCCAACAAGATTTTCCGGCACATACGCAAAGGTAACATCGAGGCCATCACCACCCTCCACGGCGTCGATGCCGAGGTAATTGAGTACCGCATCAACAAGAGCAACCAGCTGACCAAGAAGAAAGTTAAGGATCTTCGCTTTCCCGATACAGCCCTAATCGGAGGCGTGATCCGGGGCAGCGAGACGCTGATTCCGAACGGAGATACGCAGTTGCAGATCGGTGATAGGGTGATCGTGTTTGCCTTGCCGCTGGCAATTAAGCGGCTAGAAGAGCTCTTTAGGTAGAGTTAGCGAGTTGTTACCGCACTTCTCAGACGTAACTGCACATGGTAAGCCCGAAGGTGAGCAAGCGTAACTCCGCAAAAGTACTTATGCCCGCCAACTCAGCAACTCAGTAGAGGGCGAGGCCGCAGGTGCAAAGCAAGTTCAAAAGCAGGGTTTAGAACCGGCATAGTTATCATCCCCTTGTTAAAGTCAGGGCAAGAGCCGCGACCGTCGAACAAAAACGCATCTTTACGACGTTGGGTAGGCATAACCCCTTCATTACCAAGCAACCGAAAATTTACTCAGCGCTATGAAAAACCTCGGCTTCAACTCTCCTTACGCACTGGCGGGCTTATGCTTTGCTGTTGTTTCCATCTCCATCAGTACCTTTTTTGATTTCACCATTAAATCTGCCCCTACTAACCCACTCAGCGAATACGTAGTCGAAGACGTCCGGGGTGCGCGGGAGCGGCCAGAATGGATGCCGCGTGATCTTCATCTAGAGGAAGAAACTCCTGGAAATTATCACTTTGTTTCTCCTCAGAAACCTACTGAAGCAAAAGCCCTCAGCATTCTCGTGAATACGGAGGAGTAATTATTTATGATAGGGAAACCCGTACACATCTTCTTTTTTAGCCCCTACTTTTTCTTGAATCTCCTACGCCGTGAAATTTTTTCTTGGCCTTGCCTCCCGGCATATCGCCTTATTTGTCCTCTACGGTAGTATGTCACACCTGAGGAGTGGAGCAGCAACTCGGTAACTTAAGAACTGAGCAACTCCGTTAATTGAGCCGCCAAAAGAACGGAGAAAACAACACGAGCACCGTATAAATCTCCAGCCGCCCGATAATCATCACGAAGCTGAGGAATACCTTGATCTGTGGAGAGAGCCAGGCGAAATTATCGACCGGCCCAACCTTTCCTATTCCCGGGCCAACGTTGCCAAGGCTGGTAGCCATCGCCCCGAGCGCCGTTTCAAAATCAAGGCCCATCATCGCCAATAAGACACAGCCGATCACAAAAATGAGCAAGTAGAGCAGCAGGAAGTTGAAGACGTGGGTGATTATTCTACCCGGCACCACCTCGCCGTTGAGCCGCAGCGGAACAATGGCCGAAGGGTGAAGAATACGCTTAAACTCCAGATAGCTATTTTTTACAAAGACCAGATGACGAACTAATTTGATGCCCCCTGCCGTGGAGCCGGCGCAGGCCCCGAGGAAGAGCAGCATGAAGAAAATAAAGGTCAAACTGGTGGACCAGCTGGTGTAATCTGCCGAGACGAAACCTGTGGTGGTGATGAGGCTCACGATTTGAAAGAGACTGTCCCGGAAAGACTGTTCCAATCCGCCGCCGTTCCCGGAAAAGTAAACGCCAGTCGTACACAAAATACTGAGAATAAAAACCAAGCCGATGTAAGCCTTAAGCTCGTCACTCCGCCACACATCAGCCCAGCGGCGCTTCCAGCTCAGGTAGAGTACCGTATAGTTTACCCCCGCCAGGAACATAAAAACGATGAGTAGGTACTGAACATGAGGCGAGAAAGCGGCTGCGCTGGCGTTACGGGTACTGAAACCACCGGTCGCCATCGTAGTCAGCGCATGGTTAATTGCCTCGTAGGGGCTGAGTCCGAATATAACTAGCAAAACCGCCAGGGTACCGGTAAAGCCAACGTAAAGCAACCACAACCGCTTCGCCGTTTCGCTGATGCGCGGGTGGATTTTGTCCGATGTTGGCCCAGGAGCTTCGGCGGCGAACAGTTCAATTCCGCCGATACCGAGCAGAGGGATGACCGCGACGGTAAGGACGATGATGCCCATACCGCCAATCCATTGAGTGAGGCTACGCCAGTACAGTAGGGCTTTGGGGTTGTCTGGAGATTCGATGTCGGTAAGAACGGAGGCTCCGGTCGTCGTCATTCCCGAGACCGTCTCAAATAAGGCGTCGGCGACGGAGGGAATCATCCCGCTGTAGAGATAGGGTAGCATTCCGGCGACCACCATTGCCACCCAACTTAGGACTACGATGAGATAACCTTCACGCTTCCGGATGGGAACTCCTTTTGGGTTCTTAACCAGGAAGCAAAGGCCACCCATCACCATGGAGGTGAGCCCAGCCAAAAAAATCGGCCGACCATCTTCGCCGTAGTACCAACTGAAAAGAAGGGCTGTCCAGATCATCATACCGATGAGGACGAAGAGGACGCTTATTACCCTTGCTACGGGGCGAAGATTGATCATAGCCGCAAAGTTAGTTGGTTAGTCCGTTAGTCTGTTAGCCTGTTTACGCTAAAGAACTAACAGACTAACGGACTAACGAGCTAACTTTGCAAGCATGTCTCACAAGCCCCGCCTCACCCCGATGACCGATGAGGTCACCTTACTATCCACCACTGGCAGCCAGTACCTCTCCGAAAAAATATCCACAGCCTACGGCCAGAAGCTCGGCGAACTGGAGGTTGCCAAATTCAACGACGGCGAAATGCAGCCCATCATCAAGCAAAGTGTTCGGGGCGGATACGTCTTCATCATCGGAAGCACTTTCCAGCCGCACGAGAACCTGATGGAGATGTTGCTGACCATCGACGCTGCCCGCCGGGCCAGCGCTGGCTACATCTGCTGCGTGATGCCTTACTTCGGCTACGCACGCCAAGACAGGAAAGACCAGCCCCGCGTGCCCATCAGCGCCAAGCTAATCGCCAACCTTCTCGTTGAAGCTGGTGCTGACCGCATCATGACGCTCGACCTCCACGCCGACCAGATCCAGGGCTTCTTCGATATCCCCGTGGACCACCTCAAGAGCCAGGCCATCTACATCCCTTATTTCGACACCCAGGACATGAGCAACGTCACCTTCGCCAGCCCGGACATGGGTGGTGTAAAGCGTGCCCGCGACTACGCCAAGTACTACGAGCGCAACGTTGTGATCTGTGATAAGTACCGCAAGCGCGCCGGAGAGATCGCGGGGATGACGCTGATCGGCGACGTTGAGGGTGCCGACGTCATCCTCGTCGATGACCTCGTGGATACCGCCGGCACCCTCTGCCGGGCCGCTGACCTGATCATGGAGCGCGGAGCAAAGTCCATCCGCGCCATCGCCACCCATCCCATCCTGAGTGGTGATGCTTATGAGAAAATTGAACGATCACGCCTGGAAACACTTATCGTTTGTGATGCGGTGCCGTTGAAGCAGATTTCGGCTAAGATTAAGGTTTTAAGCTCCTCCTCCCTGTTTGCTAAGGGGATTCGGAAGACGCATGATAATGAGAGTATTTCGGCACTTTTCGTTGATGGGAAGTAGGATTTCGGCAACTTGAGTTGGATTTAAACCGTTGTCCTACTGGGAAGTAAAACCCAAAATAAAAAAAGAGAAGGTACTATTCGCATTCTGTAAATCAACCGGTTGAACCAAATCAGCGGGTAAGGATTTCAGGTAAAAATGGGCCTGATTTAATCTATCTTGCCTGCCACTCAACTCTCCTTGTTGCAACCCCGCCACCTACACAACGCCACCTTCCAAACCGAACTGGACCGCCTAAACCCGGCCCAACGCGCCGCCGTAGAAAAAACAGATGGCCCGGTAATGGTGTTGGCGGGGCCAGGCACGGGCAAAACTCACCTCCTGGCCGCCCGCATTGGCAACATCCTGAGCGAGACGGATACGGGAGCGCACAACATCCTCTGCCTCACCTTCACCGAAGCGGGCGTGAAGGCGATGCGGGAGCGGCTGTTGAAATTCATCGGCCCGGAGGCGCACCGGATCGGGATCTATACTTTTCATGGCTTTTGCAGCAATTTGATCCAACAGAACCTCCAGTACTTCGGTAAACCAGACCTGGAGCCGCTCGGCGAGCTAGAGCAAATTCGCATCATCCGTAGTTTGCTGGACGGGCTGGAACAAGACACTCCCCTACGCCAGGGTTACCACGATCCGTACTTCTACGAACCCCACCTGAAGCACCTCTTCAGCGCCATCAAGTCTGAAAACTGGGAGTTGGATGATATGGACCAGAAGATAGACAAGTACGTGACGGAGCTACCTGTGCATCCAGACTTCGTTTACCAGAAAAAGTACAAAGACAAGGTCAAAGGCGACCCGAAGCAGGGTCAGATCGATGAGGAGATTCTACGCATGAAACGCCTCCGTGCGGCCGCAGACCTGTTCCCTGACTACCAGGAGGCTTTGCGTAAAGAACGGCGCTACGACTACGGCGACATGATCGGCTGGGTGCTGCGCGCATTCAACGATTTTCCGTCGCTTTTGCGGGCTTACCAGGAACGGTACCAGTACGTGCTGGTGGATGAGTTTCAGGACACAAACGGTGCGCAGGACGCCATCGTCCGCAGTTTGGTAGATTACTGGGAGAAGCCCAACATCTTCATCGTCGGCGACGACGACCAGGCGATTTACGAGTTCCAAGGTGCGCGCCTCCGCTCCATGACCGATTTCTTCAAGCGCTACGACGATGTAAAACTGGTGACCCTCACGGAGAACTACCGCAGCCGGCAGGAGATTCTCGACGTAGCCTCCAGCCTCATCGCGAAGAATGAACTGCGTATTGGGAACAAGCTTCCCGAGTTGGCGGTGGAGAAAAAGTTAGTGGCCAGTAACCCGGCTTTTTTGGCGGGGACGCAGGTGCAAAATAACGGACCGAAGGAGCAAAGTTTGAAGGGCTCGGTCCCTGCGTTCAAAACTTCCATTGCACCTGCGGCCGCGCCAGATGAAACGCCTACCACGAGCGGTAGCCAAATCGCTTACCCCTTATCCAAGCCGGTACGCATCCTATCTTTCCCAGACGCCCACCAGGAAACCGGCTACCTAATCAACCAACTACGGCAGTGGAACGCCGCCGGCAACCCCTGGTCAGAAATGGCCATCATCTACGCCCGGCACGGCCAGGCCGAAGAACTACGTCACCTTCTCGAGCGCGCCGACATCCCCTACCAAAGTAAACGCCGCCCCAACGTTCTCAACGGCCGCCCCGTCCGCCAGCTACTGGACCTGCTGCACTACCTCCAGGCCGAATACGACCGCCCCGGCACCGGCGAATACCTACTCTTCCGCGTCCTTCACTTCCGCTGCTTCGGCCTGTGGCCCCATGATCTGGCCCGGCTGAACCGCGCAAGACTGGCCAGTAAAGACGCCGAGGGTGTCTTCCCCAGCTGGCGCGATTTCCTACAAACACCGAAGTACTGGCCTGCTGATCTCCGCGACGGCGACGCCATCCAGGTGGCCGCCGACTGGCTAGAAGACATGGTCGGCGAAATCGGTCTCTACCCGCTCACCGAATACGTAGAACGCGCCATGAACGGCTCCGGACTGCTGCCCACCACACTGCGCCACCCCAACCGCGCAGAACTGCTCCAACACCTAGCCACCTTCGCCGATTTCACCGTCGCTGAAGTCGCCCGGCGACCAAGAATTATGCTCGGCGGGCTGCTGGAAACCATCAGCCAGATGGACGAAAACCGCATCCAACTCCCACTGCGTTCCCACCTCGACCAGTCCGAAGCCGTCCTCCTCGTCACCGCCCACAGCGCCAAAGGGTTGGAATTCGAAAAAGTGTGGATGCTGGATTGTTCCGAAACGAAATGGGGCAAACCTAAAGGCGGTAGAAATTCGCAATTTAAACTTCCCGATACGCTAACGTACACCGGAGCGGAGAGCGAAGACGAAGCACGCCGTCGCCTCTTTTTCGTCGCCCTGACCCGTGCGAAAACCGAGGTTGTTATGTCCGTCGCCGACCTCAACGATAAAGGCAAAGCTCAACAACGTGTCTCCTTCCTTGATGAACTGGTGAACGACGCTGGCCTGGAGATCGAAGAAGTCGGCCTCTCCGCCGCAGAGACGATGGAAACAGCCGTTCTCCAACTACAACCGACGGACCAAAGCCGCCTCCCCGGCCTAGAAGCCTCCGCCATCGCCGAGTTGCTAAAAGGCTTCCGCCTCAGCGTAAGTGCGCTTTACAGCTACCTGAATTGCCCAACCGCTTTCTTCTACGAAAAGCTCCTCGGCGTACCCGACCTAGAGCGGGAGCAAACACTCTACGGCTCCGCCCTGCACGATGCGCTGGAAACCTATTTCCTACGGATGAAACAGGATACTTCCCAGGTATTCCCCAGTAAGGAAGAACTGCTATTCAACTTCGAATCTGCCCTCGGCAAACGGCGGGGACTGCTCACGCCCGAAGGCTTCCGTAACCGCATGCGCCAGGGCGGCCTTGAACTGGCCAGCTACTACGATACTTATCGTAAAAACTGGACGGTAGACGTAGACGTGGAAATGCTCATCCGCAACAGCGAAGTAGATGGCATTCCACTGGTAGGTATGATCGACCGGGTAGATATTCTGAGTGATGCCTGGGTAAGCGTAGTGGATTATAAAACAAGTGGATCAAGCAGGGGCTCCTTGGTGCCTAAGATCAAAGGGCCAACGAAATCTAAACCCCACGGCGGTAATTATTGGCGCCAGCTCAACTTTTATAAGTTGCTCTACGATAACCAGCCGGGAAACATCCGTCGCGTAAAGGAAGGAAAGATCAGTTTCTTGCTCGTCAATTCAGAAGGCAAACAGCCCGAAATTTCCGTCGCGATGGGCCCGAGAGACCAGGATGCGCTGCGGGCGATCATGCGGGAGGCTTGGGACGGGATCCAGGCACAGAACTTCACCGGCTGCGGAGCAGACGATTGTGAATGGTGCCGTTTTGTGGCGGACTTACGGAAGGAGGTTCCTTTGGAGCGGGTTGATGAGGTTGATGATTGGACCTAGAGCGAAGTAAGTTCCCAATTGGCTAAAAAAACCTCTACTGTTCACACCCCTCACCGGAGCGTCTCGAAAACGTTTCCTTTCGTTGGTAATGAGAGTTTCTGATCCACCCTTTTCGGGAAGTAAGTCACGTTATTCCGTTTCCTCGTCTTCAATACGTCGGTATTCACCGAAGCCTCTGAAAGCGCACAAAAAGCCTACAATCACCAGCCCGTAAATAACAAGCTTTGGTGCCCTGTCTTTAATTAATTCGTAACAGCCGATCTGGATACCCAAAACCCCGAGCATCCCAAAGGCCAACATTATACGCTGTTTACGTTCCATAAGGTGCAGAACGTGAAATTCTCAATTTGGGTCATTATGCCCGGTAATTTTAAGTAAAAAACACCCCGTCCATTTCCTGCAGTATAGCTGGAGAATTTCACCGCGTGGCTCCACCCGAAGCTTAATTGGCGATAGAGGTTGTCACTACAAAACCTGCACTGCACCTGCAGCGGCGCAAGAAGATACTATTCCGTTACACTCCGCATCACCCATTCAAGCGGTCCTGCCCGGAAATACCGTGTCCAGCCCACCGCAAATAGCCAGCATCCGAAGCTAAACAACAGTGCGTAGCCAACCGAAAAGGCTGCGGTAGCCCCACCCAAACTCACGCCACTAAAGATTTCGATTAGTCCCATTCCGATGACTACATGCGCGACATAAAAGGTAAGTGCCAATTTTCCCATATCCACCATAGAACGGACGACAAAAGACTCGCCCCAACGGCGCGCCAGTAAAATACAGCCCACCGTAATCAGGATGGCGCAACTCCCTCCGTTGACCATGTAAAGCGGAAGTGGCGGCATTGGCTCAAGACCAAAAAATGCGTTGATACTTTCGGGAGAGTATTCGGCCGAAGGAGTGATGAGGTGCTGTAAGCCCGCAGAAATAAAACATATCCCCAGAAAAATTCCGCCAGCCACCAGACCTGCACGTCGCAAAAAAGCATCGTCCTGTAAATCCTGACGTCCAAACCAAAGGCCCAATAACATAAAAGCGCCCCAGGGGAAAACCGGATGAAAACCGTTAAAAAAAAGGTTGCGCAGAAAGCCTTCCGCCGTCCAAAAATCGAGGTAATCAAGGTTGGCAAGGTCCCAGCCCGTTTCGTAGTTAAAAACGAACAATAGCAAGGGGAACACCAGCACCAGAGCTCCCGCCAGACGCAGTACTGCCTGGGGTTTCCACCGGATTACCAACAGCGTGACCAGCATGTAAATGCCGTAAAAATGAAGAATGTCCGCTGGCCAAATCCAGTAATAGGTAAGGCCAACGACAAAGAGAAAAGCTGCGCGTTTAAGAAGTCTCCCTCTGGCGATCGACAACAAGGTCGGGTCACCGCTCTCGTAGGCTTTCCGCGTCATCAGCCCGATTCCAACTCCCGCTAGAACAACAAATAAAGCCGCCGCTCTGCCGGAGAATAGTTCAGCAAATTCGAGGGCCCAGCCGCCGCCTTCTGCGCCGACCACCATTTTGAAATTGACGATGATCATCCCGATAATGGCCAGTGCTCTGGCGAAGTCGATTCCGGTAATACGTTTGGTCATGGAAAGTATTATTTTGTAGCCAGCGCTAATATCTCACTGATTTCGCAGGAGCCGTTCGTTTTTCGACCAACTGCCCGCTAAAAGCTTTTTAAAGCAGTTCCGATTACTTCTGTCTGCAGCGACAATGCCATTGTCTTGGAAAAGGCAAACCAAAGCAGTCCCCTTAACCGTTCCCCTTATCGTGGTCGGATCGAAAACGTGGATGTGGTTAATACTGGCGCTACTGCTGGCCAGCGGTGGCCTTGTGGCCCAGACCAGCCCGCTGTCCAACCTCCGCGATACGGTCATGTCCGTAAACCCAGCCGGACAGCTGCTCGATAGCCTGACCGTGGTGCCGAACAGCCTGGCGCTCTACGATGCGGAGACGTACTACCCGCTACCAACTACCAGCTACCAGCTAAAGGGTCGTTTCCTGATCTGGACAAGCCCGGAACTGCCCAATTCCATCCGTGCCACCTACCGCGTTCTACCCTTCGCGCTCGACGCTACCGTTCGCCTGCTTGACTCCTCCCAACTCATCCAGGAAGAGGCTGGTCTTGTTATCGGCGGCTACAACGAATACGTCCGTTCCGGCCTGCTGGACAACGACGGTAAGGTGCGCACCAACGGCAGTTTCAGCCGCGCCATCAGCTTCGGTAACCGGCAGGACCTAGTGCTCAACTCCGCCTTCAACCTTCAGATGAACGGCGAGCTCGGAAACGGCATCAAAGTCGCCGCTGCCATCACCGACGAGAGCCTTCCGGTACAGCCCGAAGGCACGACCCAACAACTGCGGGAGTTTGATAAGATTTTCATCCAACTGAAGAAGAACCGGAGCACCCTCACGGCAGGCGACTACGAACTGCGGAACCCCGACGGCTACTTTCTACGCTACTTCAAAAAGCTGGAAGGCGCAACTTTCACAACGGTTTCAGGCGAGGAAATATCACGTCTCCCCTCTCCCGAGAAGAGAGGCTGGGAGGCAGGAATTTCGAGAGAGGACGCAGGTACCGGGGACGTTAGAGGAGCAAAGCGAACGGGACAGAACGCCAACGCCTCCAACGGTGGCAGCAACTCAGCAACTCACCAACTCACCAACACCGCCTCCATAGCAGTAGCCAGAGGCCAATTCACCCGCCAACAAATCCAACCAATAGAAGGCAATCAGGGGCCCTACAAATTGGTCGGCAACGGCAACCAACGTTTCCTGATCGTGCTAGCCGGAACGGAGCGCATCTTCCTCGACGGCCAACTATTAGTTAGAGGTCTCGACGGCGACTACGTGATCGACTATAACCTTGCCGAACTGACCTTCACCACCCGCCGCATCATCACCCGCGATAGCCGCATCACCGCCGAGTACGAGTTCGCCGACCAACGCTACCTCCGCACCCTGGCCACCGGTGGCTCCCGCTACGATACCGAACGCTTCAGCGCCTACCTCAACGCCTACACTCAACAGGATAGCCGGACCTCCACCGGAGACCTGGAACTCACCGCCAACCAACGCTCCCAACTGGCTGATTTCGGCGACGGTACGGGCGGCATCCCCATCCTCAGCCTTGATACGCTAAACGGGCGGGCGGAGCAGCGCGCCACCTACCAACTACGCGACACCAGCTACCTCTGCAGCGGCGCAAACATCGACACCAGTTACCTACTCAACTCCACAGCGGGCCGCTACGTCGCCACCTTCACCGAGCGGGGCACCGGCTTCGGTGAATACGAACTGGATACCGACCGGCCGGCCAACGAGCGCGTCTTCCGCTACGTTGGTTCCGATCCGGAAACCTGTACGCCACGTGGTAATTTTGCGCCCATCGTTGACCTCGTCGCGCCTACCCAGCAGCAACTCATCGCCCTGGGCGGAGAATACCGTTTCAAAGGTGACGGCGCGCTCCGTATCGAAGGCTCCCGGAGTAAGCTCGACCTCAACCGCTTCAGCCGTGAAGATGCCAGCGACGACAACGGCAGCGCCCTCCGCTTCGATGCCGACCGGACGCTTTCCATTGGTTCGGACACCTCCGGATGGGCCGTTGCCGGGCGCGGTCATTACGAATTCGTAGAACGGAGTTTCAACGCCATTAACCCCTATCGCAGCCCCGAATTTTTCCGCAACTGGAACCTTAGTAACCGCCTCGGAACGGTACAACCCGAGCGGGAGAACGAACAGATTATCGGGGTAGGGCTAGGGGTAGTCAAAAGCCGCGTCGGCCGCTTTGATTACGACTACGAGCAGTTCAGCCGGGGAGAAAGTTATACCGGCAAGCGCCACGGCGCTTCGGTAAAGCTCAGTACAAAAAACTGGCTCGTAGATGGCAACGTCAGTATCCTTCAAAGTAGGGATGAAGTTGCCGATGGTAGCTTCCGCCGGCCCAGTCTAAAAATTAACAGGACCTTCGAAAAGCTAGGTGGTTGGACCCTGCAATCAGCTTACCAGGGCGAACGCTCTTTGCGGCAGAAGATCAATGTCGATACGCTATCTCCCTTGTCCTTTCAGTTTGATCGCTACACCATCGGCCTCGCCTTACCCACCAACGACAACTATAAGCTTAGCCTCAGCGCCAACCAACGAACAGACCGGCTACCGAAAGGCGACGAACTCGTGGTCTCCACCGAAGCCCGCGAAGTAACTGCTGAAGGAAATTATACCGCAAGCAAGAACGTACAGTTCGGCGGCAACTTCACCTTCCGTGACCTGGCCGTTAACGATCAGAAATTGGTGGACGATACGCCGAGCCGGACCTTTCTCGGTCGGCTGGACCTACGCACCAACGCCCTGGAGCGCAGCCTCCGCACGCAAACCACTTACCAGGTTGGCAACGGCCAGGAGGCCCGGGTAGATTTCCAGTACCTCTTCGTCGGTGCCGGGCAGGGGCAGTACATTTGGCAGGACAGTTTGTACAACAACGACGGCCGCATCCAACCCAACGAGATGGAGGTCGCACCCTTTACGGACATAGGCGATTACGTCCGCGTCTCCGTCTTCAGCAACGACTTTATCCGGACCAACAATGTGGCGCTGAACCAGAAAATCAACTGGGACCCTTCGCGGCTGTGGCGAGACGCCAAGGGCTTCAAAAAAATGCTGCGCCGTTTTGCGTTCAACACCAGTGTGATCATTGACCGGAAGACACGGGAGAGTTCGGAAATTCAGTCGTGGAACCCACTGCAGCTCAGGGTCGCAGATTCAAGTCTGGTTGCGCTCAACGTGCAGCGCCGCCACGGCCTGTTCTTCAACCGGGCTAATCCGAAGTACGATATTCAACTCAGTAATGCAGACCGTCGAAATCGTCGCGTGTTGACGACCGGCTACGAGTCCAACCAAACAGAAGACTGGACTTTGCGCTTTCGTTATCGCCCAAATGATCAGCTTTCGCTAGAGGCAGCTGCCGTCACCGGTTCCCGTGCCACCGATTCGGAATTCTTCGATAATAAGGATTACCAGATCGATTTTTTTCGCGCGGAGCCGAGTATCAACTGGCAGCCGGGAGCGTTTCGATTGGTGACCAAACTGGTCATCGGCCAGGAAGAAAACACCCTCTCCGGCAGCGAAGGGGAGCGTACCGACCGCCTCGAAATCGACCTAGAGGGTAACTATAAAAACTGGCTGACGGCCCGCTTTCGGTGGGTGGATATTGCTTTTGAGGGAGACTCGCGGAGTCCGGTAGGCTATGCTCTGCTCCAGGGTTTGCAACCGGGGCGCAACCTGCTGTGGAACGTAGGGGCTACGCGGCAGTTGGGAGAGTACTTGCAACTTACGCTTAGTTATGAGGGGCGGCAGACTGGGGAGGCTAAGACGGTTCACGTTGGGCGGGCGCAGGTGCAGGCTTTCTTTTAGGAACGTCGATTTAATAACTGTCCGATTTGCGGCCTGGCGTTTTTGTTCCTACGCATGCTAAAGTTACGCAGGACGGCTAACGCCGTCTTGCTTCACCCCTAGTCTCCCTCCGGGACTGGGCGTGGTTGGCACCGTACCTTCACGGCATGCACCATCATTTTTTATTACTGGCTTATGACGGGACCGATTTTCGCGGTTGGCAACGACAGCCGGGCGGGGTCATCACCGTGCAGCAAACGCTGGAGGAAGTCCTCAGCAAGGTGCACCACCGGGAGGTTGTTCTGGGCGGTTGTGGGCGGACCGATGCGGGGGTGCACGCTACTCAGTTTTACGCTTACCTGCAGACCGACGAGCCGCTCCCGATGAACTATCGTTTCTTCGTCAACAAACAACTTCCTGCCGGTATTTCGCTGTTGGAGGTGATTAATGTCAATGATAAAGCCCAGGCCCGTTACGATGCTACCGAGCGCACTTACGACTATTTTTTCCACAATGAGCACGCCAGCGTTGATCCTTTTCAACAACGGACAAGTGCTGGTTTTGATTTATCGACCTTCTCCGTTAAGCCTTGTTTGGATGCCCTAAAACTATTGATTCAGTACAATGACTTTCGGGCTTTCTGCAAAACACCCGATCGGCACAATACGACCATCGTTCACTTCACGGAAGCCAGCTTGTTTCGGAATGCGGAAGGAACCCGGTACCGTTTTCGTTTCAGAGCCAATCGTTTTCTTCGGGGAATGATTCGCTTACTGGTCAATGACCTAGTGCTGGTTGGCAAACAAAAGCTATCCATCGAAGCTTTTGAGCAGATGCTAAAGCATGGAGAACGGACGCCTCATTTTCGCCTGGCTCCGCCCGAAGGGTTATTTTTGACGGGGGTTAAATACCCTTACATTGGCAAAGGCTCTGTACTACCAGTTAGTGGGCGGGAGGAATGGACCTTAGAGATTATGTAATAAAACAGGTTTCAAAAAAAAACCAATCTGCTAACTTTCACTCTACACGTAATGGAGGTTCGTCCTTAATGATGCGATAAAAAACATCTGCTAGTTAAAACATTCACTCCTAAGACAACCTTCCCAAAGAGACTGCGCCATGTGCGGTCTTACCCAACTCCGTATGTCCAGATTTTTTCTCTTTTCCGCCCTCTCTTTCCTTCCGTTTTTCCTTTTTGCGCAGGGCACCGTCAATTTACGGGGCACGGTGCTCGATGGAGACACTAATGAGCCGGTGGAGTTTGCGACCGTCAGTTTATTGAATGCGGCGGATTCCAGTTTGGTTACGGGCGCGATCGCGGGTGCAGGGGGCATTTTTGAAATCAGCAAGGTTCGGCGGGGGATGTCGGTTATCGTGCAGGCGAGTTTTATTGGCTACGACCCGGTTTATACCGAGGTGTTTGCCGTAGAACGGTCTTCGGAAAAACTTACTTTGTACCTGCGCTCCGGCGCCCAGATCCTGAAAGAAATTGAAGTAACGGGAAAGAAACTAACCGATATCCACCGACTGGACCGCCAGGAATTCGACGCTGAACAGTTCACCAATGCTGTTGGCGGAACTGGTACCGACGTGATCGCTAATCTGCCTTCCGTAGCCGTTAATTCTCAGGGTGAAATCACCGTTCGGGGCGCCACTGGCTTCCTGGTTTTGATCGATGGCCGGCCGGTACAGAGCGACCCCGCCACCATCCTCGGCCAGCTGCCCGCCAACGCCATCGCCAGCGTAGAAATCATCACCACCCCCGGCGCCAAGTACGACCCGGACGGCAAGGCGGGCATCGTCAACATCCGCACCAAACAAGGCAGCTCCGACGGCTGGAGCCTAGCCGGAAACGTAAATTACGGCCTACCCAGCATCGAAAACTACGACAATAAAGACAGCCAAAAACGCTACGCCGCCGACCTCAGCGCCGGCTATCGCTCCGGAAAATGGGACATTGCCGCCGGATTCAATTATCGGCGCGATGATAACGCTGGACGGAGGGAAGGGTACGTAAATACCGTTAGGTCATTTTCTTTTGCCCTTCCAACACTCACCGAATTCCCCAGTGACGGCGAGCGCAGCCATAATCGTGAAAGCTACTCCAGTCGGTTAACGGTAAACTATACACCCGATAAAACCCAAGTGATTCGTGCGGGCCTGCTTGGTGGTAAAAAGACAGTGTACCGCACTGCAGATATTCTCTATTCAAACCAGACCCGTTCTTTTAACCCCATCAATATTCCTATTTATCCGGAGGAAGTATACGAGCGCTATCTAGAAAGAGGAGGTACGCCATCGGGCATCAATATTACCGACCAACGAACCTTCTACAACGAAAACCTCCGCGTAAGAAAAGGCGACTTCTTCATCGCCTCCCTCGACTACGAACGCGACCTGGGCAACGACCGCAAAATCGCCCTCTCCGGCCTCTACGAACGGACCGTCCTCGGTGGCCCGACCGACAACACCATCCTGGCCGAAGAAGGATCTCTGGATTCGCTCCAATACCAATTCAACACCAACGACAACCCGCTCGACGGCTACCGCTTCAACATCGATTACACGGGCAAAATCGGCGAAGCTACTTGGGAAAGCGGCTACCAATTTCGTTACCTCAAGCACCCCGGCGACTTCCTCTACCTCGACCGCGACTTCGATAACAATCGCTTCGTGGAAAACCCTGAATTCACGAACGGCATCCTCCTTCGGCGCGATGTCCACGCCGTTTATAGTCAAGTCAGCGGAGCAACTGAAAAACTGGAATACGCCGCTGGCCTCCGCGTTGAATACTTCGACCGGAGCGTGAAGCTGAACCGACCGGACATCACTTATCGCCTCGACCGCCTTGGCCTCTACCCTTCTGCAAACCTGCGCTATAAACTAGGCGAAAGCCGCTACCTCAAAGCCGGTTACAGTCGCCGCATCGACCGGACGACGACCTTCAAGATGACGCCCTTCCCCGAGCGCGAACACAACGAAACGCTGGAGCAGGGAGACGCGGAGCTCCTCCCCGAACTGACGGACCTATTGGAACTGGGCGTAGCCTCCAATTTTGGCAACAACTCCGCCTTCGCCACCCTCTACTACCGGCATACCCGCGATGTGATCAACCGCGTAAACACCGTCTATAACGACACTATCCTAAACCGGATTTACACCAACGTTGGCACCGCCGATGCGCTGGGTTTAGAACTTGGCCTGACCCTCTTCCCGGCTGGCAACGACTGGCGCGTAGCCCTCGGCGGCAACGTCTACCACTACCAGCTTCAGGGCGAGGTCTTCGGCGATGAGGTGGATACGGGCAACTGGGTATACAGCATCAACGCAACGACCGATGTTCCAATGTTTAATCTGGCCGACCTCCAGCTGGGCATCAACTACCTCTCCGCGCGGGTGACGGCGCAGGGGCGGGACAGCCGTTTTTTCAACCCTTACCTGAGTCTCCAGCGTGAATTCCCGGAGCAACGCCTCACCGTCACCTTCCAGTGGCAAAACATCAGCCTCGGCCTGTGGGACAATAACCAGCAACGGATCACCACCTCCAAGTCGGACTTTTTTACGACGACCAACTATGTCTACGAGCCAGACATTCTCCGCTTAGGAGTAGGCTTCCGGCTTACGAAGCTTAACAATAAGACTACGCTGCCTGAGAGTGAATTTGGGGAGAAGGAATTCTAGGAACTAGGGAGTTAGGAATTAGGGAGCTAGGAATTAGGGAACTAGGAGTTAGAGAGTTAGGAATTAGAGAACTAGGAATTAGAGAGTTAGAAACTAGAGAGCTAGGAATTAGGGAGCTAGGGATTAGGGAACTAGGAATTAGAGAGTTAGAAACTAGGGAGCTAGGAACTAGAGAGCTAGAAATTAGAGAACTAGAAACTAGGGCCGTGTAGCATTGGTGGTAGCTTTATAGGCGTGACAGGTAAGCGTACACCTGCTTATGCTACTGTCACACATACATCGCCTCCGACGACGGCTACTCCGTAGGAATTGCCCTGAAGATTGCCTCGGACGTAGTCCGAGGTGTGTATATATGCTTATTCCCGCGCCCGAGAGTCGATCCAAATAGTTACCGGCCCATCGTTCACCAACGCCACCTGCATATCCGCCCCAAACTCCCCGGTTTCCACCGGTCGGCCGGCGACTTCTCCAAGAGTTTTCACGAATTGTTCGTAAAGAGGAATAGCTACTGGCGGCTTCGCACTGCGGATGAAGCTGGGGCGGTTTCCTTTTTTAGTACTGCCGTAGAGGGTGAACTGGGAGACTACGAGTAGGCCGCCGTTTACGTCCGTCACGCTGCGGTTCATCAGGCCGTCTTCGTCGCTGAAGATGCGTAGGCGGCTAATCTTTCCGCACAGCCAGTTTATGTCTTCGGTGGTGTCAGCGTCTTCTATACCAAGTAGGATTAGTAAGCCGGGGTCTATTTGGCCGGAGGTTTGGCCGTTGATGGTTACGGAGGCGGAGGTTACTCTTTGGATAAGGGCGCGCATAAAGGGAAAGGTTATCGCTTGCGGCGCTCAGCGCCGCGGATTAGCAAAAGTGAAGCTAGAGACCCTGGACCTCTATTGGGTAGCCTCTACGCGGCAATTCCCCGGAAAAAGACTGTTCTACAGAGGTTCTCCGACGTGGGTACTTCTCCTGGCGATGGACTGATCGGTGCTTACCAGCGGCCGATCAATCCATCGCGATCAGAGCGATAATTCCATCACCCAATCCTCCATCATGTAGCCGTTCCCGATGTCAGCGTTAAAGCGTTCGATTTTTCCAAAGCCGAGTTTTTCGTAGAAGCCGATGGCGCGGTTTTTGTAGTTCACGTCGAGGCGGAGTTTTTGCTGGCCGGCGGCGCGGGCGAATGCTGTTACATGATCCACCATGAGCCGGCCGTAGCCACGGCCCTGGACGCCAGGGAGGGCGTAAAGTTTGTGGATTTTAGTGGTCCCTGGTTGGTAGTCCAGCTCCTGGCTTACGTAGCCGACTATTTGTTTTTCGAGGAGTTTCATATCCATCGTTTCCAGTACATTGAATGACTGACCGGAAGCTACCTGACTGGTGATGGCTTCGGAAGTGTACATCATGGCGAGCATGTAGTCGATCTGTTCCGGGCTCAGAATGCCTCCGTAGGCAGATGGCCAGGTAGCGTGGGCAATTAGCTCGATGGTTGGGTATTCAGCGGGGCTGGCGGGACGGAGGGTTGCAATTAGGTTTGACATTAGGCTAAATGTAATATAGTTATTCCAAAGCGTCTAACACAATCTCACAAGCCTTTCGGATTTCCTCCTCCGTGATCGTGAGTGGAGGAGCTATCCGCAGGCTACGTTCATTCCAGAGGAACCAATCGGTGATGAGGCCACGTTCGAGGCAGACGGCGATGGTGGCTTGGATCTGATCGAAGTCCTCGAGTTCTACAGCGAACCAGAGGCCTGCGGAGCGGACGTGGCGAATTTTGGGGTGTACGAGTAGTTCATGGAAGAGGGCTTCCTTGCGGGCAACATCGGTAATGAGTTCGGGTTGAGCAAGCAAGGTTTTTAGGACCGCAAGTCCTGCCGCGCAACTGACCGGATGGCCGCCGAAGGTTGTGATGTGGCCAAGAACGGGATTCTCGGTAAACAGGTCCATCACCTTTTTATTGGCGATGAAAGCACCGAGGGGCATACCACCGCCAAAGCCCTTGGCGAGTAAGAGTATGTCGGGTACTACGCCGTACTGCTCGAAGGCAAAGAGGGTTCCGGTGCGGCCCATTCCTGCCTGGATTTCGTCAAAGATGAGCAAGGCACCAGTTTCGTCGCAGCGTTTGCGGACGGCTTGGAGCCATTCCGGTCGGGGCTTACGAATCCCCCACTCGGCCTGGACGGTTTCTAGGATGACGGCCGCTGTTTTCTCGGTGATGCGGTGAAGGCAATAATCGCAGTTAAAATCGAGGTGGTTTATGCCCGGGAGAAGCGGATGGAAGACCTGGGTAAAGTCCTTAGGCCACTGCAAAGAGACCGCTCCCTGAGTACTGCCGTGGTAGGAGCGTTTGGCGCTGATGAACTCGGGGCGGCCGGTGGCGCGTTTGGCCAGCTTCATGGCACCCTCCGTTGCTTCCGTTCCGGAGTTGACGAAGTAGACGTTGTCTAGTTCAGCGGGTAACTGCGCCGTGATTAGTGCCGCTAATTCCGCCTGTGGCGCGAGGACGAACTCTCCGTAGACGAGGGTATGCATATACCTTCCTGCCTGATCTTGCACCGCCTTTACTACTGCCGGGTGATTGTGGCCCAGGGCGGAGACGCCGATTCCAGCGATTAGGTCAAGGTAGCGCTTACCGGAAGTATCGTGCAGATAGACGCCCTGACCTCCGGCGATTTCCAGCCCCATAGGGGCAGGGCTAGTTTGGGCTACGTGGGCTAAAAAATTAGATCTTTGGGACATGGCGCAAAGGTAGCTACGCGTAACTTTACCCCACGTCCACAGGCTTTCAAATTTCCTCCCCGATACTCCACACACCAGATGACACTACTTTTTTTACGGTTACTGCTAATCCTTACTTTCCTTGCGTCCTGCAACCCTTCCTCTGCACCTGCGGCCGCGCCCTTATCAGCATTTACTCCGCCTAATATTCTCCTCATCGTTACCGACGATCTTGGCTGGGCCGACTTGAACTGCTACGGTAACCCACTGGTAAAAAGCCCCAATCTGGACGCACTTGCCCGCGATGGCGTACAGTTTATGCAAGCCTACGCCGCCGCGCCGATCGGCCGCCCATCCCGCAGCGCTTTACAAAGCGGATTACATCCCGCACGCACCAAACACGGTGAACTCGGCGGCAACTACGAGACCCTGGGCGAGCTGGCCAAACGTGCCGGACTAAAAACCGCCCACATCGGAAAATGGCAGCTCGGCACCGGCGACAAATCGCCCTCCGCCCAGGGCTACGACCACGTATTCGCCGCCAACGAAAGCCATCCGGACAGCTACTACTACCCCTTCTTCACCGAACGCCCGCAGGCCGACCTACTGGCCGAAACCCAGCCCGGAGACTACCTTACCGATAAACTCACCGACCACGCCATCGACCTGCTAGATCATTGGCGCGACTCCACCTGGCTACTCTCCCTAAACTACTATGCGCCGCACGTTCCGCTCGAAGGCCGCAAAGACCAGGTAGCCGCCTACCGCGCGCTGATTGACAGCACCCACTGGCGCAAATTCCCCACCCTGGAGTACGCGGCGATGGTCTCCGTAATCGACGAAAATATTGGTCGGATTATAGATTTATTGCGGGAGGGCGAACAACTCGACAACACCCTGGTCATCTTCACTTCAGACAACGGCGGGCTAAACCTGGCGGCCGAGGGAAAAATGCTTCCCCATACGCCGCCGACCGACAACGGTATCCTGCGCGGCGGCAAAGGGGGGCTTTATGAAGGCGGTATCCGAGTACCTTTTATCGTTCATTTCCCCGCCTACGCTACTACACATTTCGCTAGTTTGGAGCAGGTGATCGGGACCGATGTCTTCCCCTCCGTCGGCAAAGCGCTTAGCCAAGGAGACTATGCCTCAAGCCCGGACGGGCGCAGTTTTCTCCCCCTACTGCTGGGAGAGTCTGCGCACCGCCGCCCGTTGTTTTGGACGGCTCCTTATGGAGATCCCGAAGGCCCGGCTTCCGCTATTCGGCAGGGAGACTTTAAGCTCTACCGCAATGAAAATACTGATTCGCTGACGTACTTCAACCTTGGCGCACTACCAGATGAATCTTTACGGATGGCTTTGCCGCCGGGGGAGGTTGATTTGCTTAAGGAGTTAGAAGCTAGAGATTAGAGAACTCGAGCTACCGTATGTTGTAGTAGGTATGCTCACCTCTAGCTCTCTCGCTACTCCTTCATCAACTGGTTAAGAATATCCCCCAACTCTTCTGCGGTAAAGTCCGTTCTGGCGTGCGCAAAGAAAGTCTTGTGTTCTTCTTCCACATGGACAAAGGCAACGATGCTTTTCACCACGTCCCCCTTCATTTCAACCGTCAGTTCCACCTGCTCTCCGGATGCGGCCCGGATGGTAGCCCAGCGCTCGTAGTTATGCTCGGTCTCCAGTTCGCTGAATAGCCGTCGGATGTCTTTTTTCGTAGTAAAATCATCACTGTCGAAGGTCAGAATTCTGGTGGTCCCCAAAGACTGAGCCAGAGAAAATATTACTTCTTCCTCCTCGTCTTCTGCGGCCAATATCCCTATCTCTCCAGCCAGGCCGATCAGCCAGCCAGGAACCGTGATGGAAATATTCTCTGGCCCATTATTGTGCTTACGGATGAACTTCTTAATGGGGTTCTGGGCGGAAAGTGCGGCGGTAAGGAGCACAAAGGCTAGGAGGGTAAATAGTTTTTTCATAGCTGAGGTGGGTGTGGATGGTCGGTCGGAGGCAAGTCCCGCCCGTACCAATTTGATTTTAATATCCGTTTAAGGGACTTATTAGTTGCGCTCGATGGCGCGTTGAAGATCCGAGAGCTTGGTCAGGTCAACAACGCCTACAAAGGAGAGCATGGCGAAATTATCTTGAGCACCAATGAGGAGGAAGAGCTCAGAAATTACCGCTTCTTCGTCCTGAATAAAGGCCTCTACGTTGTCGCCGTCGGCAGTACGGACTTTAAAAAGTAATTCATACTTATCCGTCGGAATCCGTTTTTTCGCTTCCTTCCAGCGTGCCATGGCATTTTGCTCCGTGTGCAGTACGCGGATGCCCTGGATGTCTTTTACTACGTCGAAAACGGCTTTCACTTCTTCTTCGTCGAGCTTATTCAAGTCGAGGTTTGCGTCTTTGAAGAGACCGAATACTTTACCACTCACGTAGACTACGCTGAAGTCCGGATCGTCTACGTATTCGCTAAAGTAAGTGGAAATGGCGTCCTGTGGGAGCTTCTGCCCGAAAGCGGAAGTGAGGGGGAGTATGAGTAGGAGGAGGAGTATGAGTTTCATTTTATTTTTTTGGTTCCCGGACTAAGCCCGAGGTTATCTAAAGGGTAATCGCTTTGCGATAACTTACGTTGAAAGCGAGAGCGCGCTGGAGGGGCACTATTTTAGTATGCGTCGTGCTTCACTGATTTCCCGGATGGTAATTCGGGCGCTGCGGTTCATTTCGGCACTTGCGGTGCCGAGAGCGTTGCGAAGAACTATATAGGCTTCCTCCGGGTCGGTGACTTCGTATTTGCTCCAATCGATGGTTTTGGTTTTGGCTTCGGCAATGGGAACGTCGGTCAGGCTGGGTAGGTCATTGAACCAGGTGCCCGCGGCGAAGAGTAACAGTATGGCTGCGGCTGCGGTGGAGAACCACCGGAGCGGCATTCTACGACGCATCGCGGTTCGTTTTACGGGCGGGGCCATGACTTTTGCTGCCTTATCCCAATAAGCGAACATCGGATTCAGTTCGGCAAGGTCGGGGTGGACGTCGCCGGCGCGGAAGTATTCCCGCAGGTTCATTTCTTCGTTGAGGGAGGTCGTTCCTTCAAAGTAACGGTGCAGCAAAATTTCGGCTTCAGAGTGCGTCATCATGGTTGAGAAATTTTTTCTTTGAGCAGCAGCGCTCTGATCTTATGGCGGCCGCGGTGCAGGTAGGTTTTCACCTGCGGCATCGTCAAGTCGGTGGCCTCGGCAATTTCCTGGTACTCCATCCCTTCCACCTCGCGCAGTTGGAGCACCATCCGCTGAGCTGGCGGAAGTTGCTGGAGGAGCCGGTGGACGTGACCGAGGGTGTCGTTGGCCGCCGCAATCCGGTAGGGTGTGCGTACGTCGTGGTCGGAAGCGGCCGCTTCCGTTTCACGGGCGCTGCGCACTTTGGCGGAACGCAGGCGGTCAATCGCCTGGTGCTTGGTCATCCGTAGGAGCCAGGCCGGCGGGTTGTCTAGGCGGACAATCTCATCGCGCTGGCCCCAGCTTTTCACCAGTACGTCCTGCACCACATCTTCCGCTTCGTCGGCATCGTTGACGACCCGTAAGGCCAGGCGGTAAAGCCGGTCGCGGACGGAAGTTATGATACTTGAGTAATGGTCCAAAATAGTGGATGCGTTTGCCCCAATCACGTTGGGGCGGATTAGTTTGTTACAGGGAAAGACGGTATTTTTTTTGTAGCGTTGCTTTTGGATTCGGAGTCACTTGGTTCCTTCCAAGATTTGGTTCGAGAGCCACAAAAGCGAACTTTTCCACCACCCCAGCCTTATTATTCCACCAAGTTAAAAACAAACCCATGCTCTACGATCAGATCCAGGAAACCGCCGCCTTCATCCGCCAGCGCTGCGAGACCCATCCCCGGCTCGGCATCATCCTCGGTACCGGCCTGAGTTCCATGACCGAAGACATCGTTGTGGAGCGCGAATTCGCCTACGGACTGCTGCCCTATTTCTGCGCCGCTACCGTAGATTCTCATCACGGCAAACTCATCATCGGCACCCTCCACGGCGTGCCAATTGTCGCCATGGCCGGTCGCCTGCACTACTACGAAGGCTACAGCATGCAGGAGCTCACCTTCCCCGTTCGTGTGCTCCACGCCCTGGGCATCGAGCACCTGATCATCTCCAACGCCAGCGGCTCCGTTAATAGCGATATCGACGCCGGCGACCTGATCTTCCTGCGCGACCACATCAACATGCAACCCGAAAATCCCCTACGCGGCCGCAACGACGAACGCCTCGGACCCCGCTTCCCGGACATGCTCAAAACCTACGACCGAGAACTCAACGCCTGGGCCATTGACCGCGCCAAAGCGCACGACATCAAAGCCCACGAAGGCGTCTACCTCGCCCTACCCGGCCCCAACCTAGAAACACCCGCCGAATACCGGATGGCCAACATCATCGGTGCAGATTGTATCGGCATGTCAACCGTCCCCGAAGTGCTCGTTGCCCGCCACTGCGGACTGCCCGTTTTCGTAATTTCCGTTGTCTCTAATAAGTGCTTCCCCATCGTTGAGATCCAGCCTACTACCGTGGCGGATGTGATTGCTACGGTGCAGGCCGTTGAGCCTAAGCTGCGGAAATTGATGAAGGATTTGGTGCAGCGTCTCGCCTAGTGGTCTGTCAATATTGAATTTGTGGGTAAGGTGCTGATGAATTTTGGTGTTGAATGAGGCAAAGGATTCCTTGCATAGCCGTAGCTACGGAAGGAGTTCTTCAACGAAATTCAGCACCAAAAGGCATCGCAGATTACCCCAATATTTAATGTCGACAGACCACTAGCTTGGCCGCTTCACGCTCTGCATATTTTATGCAACCTTCGGCTTTATGCTACAGGCTGTAAGTAAAGGAAGTTTAGCACCTTTATTTCTCTTTTATCCGTCGATCATTATGTGGATGACTTCCATTTCTCACGTGTTCGCACCAGCGGCTGTACGGGCAATTCCGTTTAACCCTAAGCAACTCTATGAAGTTGTAATCGCCACGCAACGGCACATTCATTTCTCCTCGGCTTCACCTTCTTCCGACAGAGCTGCCCACAAGAAGTGCAGTTATGGAATCCGACGCCCGGAGAGAGTATAGGTATAAGCTCCCAGCAGGAAGCTGCATCGTCCGGGGCAAACTACCGTCCAAGATGCACCAGCAAAACAGAAACATCAGCAGGGCTAACCCCAGAAATCCGGCTGGCCTGCCCAATCGTCCGCGGCTTAAGCTCCGACAGTTTCTGCCGTGCCTCCATGCTGAGGCTACCGATGCCATGGTAGTCGAAGTCGGAATGCAGCTTGATGCCCTCCAAGCGGCTCGTTTTCTCAACAGCAGCCTTCTCCCGCTCGATGTAACCTTCGTACTTGAGGGTCACTTCTGCAAGGTTGATCATCTCGGCATCGTAGGCGGAGACGAAGTCGTTTAGAGCAGGAAGGGCTTCGGCCAGCGCAGGGAGGGAGATGCCCGGGCGGGAGAGAATAGTGAGCAACTTCACTCCTTGCTTCAGCGGCGTATTGCCCGTACTTTCCAGGAAACCGTTGAGCTGATCGGGCGTAACGCTGTGGTTCCTCAGTTCGCGGTGGATGGCATCTACGGCGGTTTTCTTTTCTTCTACGCGGACCATGCGGTCGTCCATGTTCAGGACGCCTAGTTCGGCGGCGATGGGGCTCAGGCGCAGGTCGGCATCGTCCTGGCGGAGAAGAATGCGGTACTCCGCGCGGCTGGTGAACATCCGGTACGGTTCGTCGGTGCCTTTATTAACGAGGTCGTCGATCAGCACACCGATGTAGGCCTCGCTGCGCTTCAGGATGAGCGGGTCGCGCTCCTGCACGGCGAGGGCGGCGTTCGTTCCGGCGATCAGGCCCTGGCAACCGGCCTCTTCGTAGCCCGTCGTACCGTTGATCTGACCGGCAAAAAAGAGACGGGGTACGCGCTTGGTTTCTAGCGAAGCGTCGAGCTGAGTCGGTGGAAAGAAGTCGTATTCGATGGCGTAGCCGGGGCGGAACATCTTCGCGTTCTCGAAGCCAACGATCTTGCGCAAGGCTTTGTACTGCACGTCCTCCGGCAGGCTGGAGCTGAAACCATTGACGTAAATCTCGCAGGTATTACGGCCTTCCGGCTCCACGAAGAGCTGGTGGGCGTCGCGGCCGGCGAAGCGGTCGATCTTGTCTTCAATGCTGGGGCAATAGCGCGGCCCTATTCCCCGGATACGACCGTTGAACATGGGGCTGCGGTCGAAACCCTCGCGCAGGGTGTCGTGTACTTCTTTACTTGTGTAGGTGATGTGGCAGGGCATCTGGTTCACCAGCGGCGGCGTATCGGTGTAGCTGAAGCGGCCGGGGTTTTCATCGCCGGGTTGTTCAGTCATCTTCGACCAATCCAGACTGCGGCCATCGAGGCGGGCCGGGGTGCCGGTCTTCATCCGTCCGGCTTCGAAACCGAGCTCTTCCAACTGGGCGGTGATGCCCGTCGCAGCGCGTTCGCCCGCACGGCCACCACCGAATTGTTTTTCACCGATGTGAATAATGCCGTTTAGGAAGGTACCATTTGTGAGAACCACAGACTTGCCGGGAATCTCGATACCGAGTCCGGTGTGTATGCCGCAGGCGCGTCCGTCTTTCACGACAATTCCGGTGACCATTTCCTGCCAGAAGTCCACATTGGGGTGGGCTTCCAGTCTTTCGCGCCAGTTGAGGGCGAAGGCCATCCGGTCGGATTGGGCGCGGGGACTCCACATGGCGGGGCCTTTGCTTTTGTTCAGGATGCGGAACTGCAACATCGTTTCGTCCGTGATGATGCCGGAGTAGCCTCCGAGGGCGTCGATCTCTCGCACGATTTGTCCCTTACCCACACCGCCCATGGCGGGGTTGCAGCTCATCTGCGCGATGGTCTGCATGTTCATAGTGGCCAGCATGACCTTTGCGCCAAGGTTGGCCGCGGCGATGGCGGCTTCGCAGCCTGCGTGGCCTGCGCCGACTACTATCACGTCGTAGGTGGGAAACATAAGTTACTGATATTGGTAGAATTACTAACGCTTAATTCGGTCGCAAAGTTACGGGGAATTTTACTCGGCGAGAACGCAGGTGCGGAAGAAGGTTTTAAAGAGCTGGAGAAGTCTAGAACTCGCCAGTTCGTTCCTTGCTCCTTCCACCTCCCTTTGCACCTGCGGCCCCGCCCACAACAATGCCTCAATTATTTAGACCGTTAGCACATCAGCACTAACGGTCTAAGAAACTAACCAACTAAAGGTCTGACCTTCTAGCCAGGATTCTGCGGCGCAGCAGGAGCAAGCAAGTAAGCATGGTTGGCCAAAATCTGTTCGATGCTACCCTTCAGTGCTTCATTATCAGATCGACGAACCTGTGCCAGTAGTGACTTGACAATAGCCTCACCGCGGGCAATCTCCCCGGCATAACTCAGGCTACGCTGTTCGGGAGATATGCTGTCGTAGAAGTCAAGGCGGTCAGCGGTATTGATCGCAAGTTGCTCCATGACCGGGGAAACACGTTCAAGCTGCTGGGCCTGGAAGTACGGCTGCAGCATAAGCAAGGTCTGGTAGAAGAACGGGAAGTTCATATCGGGGAACGACTGGAAGTACCGGTCACCCACCTGCAGTGCTTTCTCGGTATCGCCCTTCGTCATCAGCTCATTCATGGTGCGAAGAATGACGAGTTGCATGGACTGAATTGCCGGCTGATAGCTACTAGAAATGTGGGTGTCGAACTTGTCGAAGTTGCCCCATTTCCATTTATTAAGCACCAGGTCGGCTGTCTTTTCAGCGTCAATACCGCCGGAGCCGATAAGACCTAGGTTACGGTCACCACTATTGCTAGGTGTTACGGTAAGCTTGAGGCCAAGGCCTTCGAGGTCTACGTAATTGTCGAGGCCAAGAAGTTTACTCCGCTGGCAAGTCACGGCCCAGTAGATCGGACGGTCGTAGAGGTTGGAGTTAATGATGTCCAGAATAGCGATCTCGTCCTTCAGTAAGCGACTGTTGTTTACGCTGACGGGAATACGCTGGGTTGGGCTTTCGCCTTCGGCCATCAGCCAGGGGGCGTTGGCCAGACGACGAGGATCCACCTGAATACCAACGTTACAGCTGTTGTACTGCGCCTCCAAGCTGGAGCCACCGCGCAGAGGCACGGGATTACGCGTAGCGATCGTCGTCATAAAATTAGACAGGCTGACCGGCTGGTCGCGGGCACAGTCGCCTTCGGGATTGGCGCGGTTCAGGTACGGAATCTGGTTACGCTTGCTTCCGCGAAGCATATCCTGCGTAAGCGTCAAGTTGATCGGGGGTGAGTCGTTCATTTTGTAGCGCAGCAGGTCGATGTACCAGTCTACTGCGATGAGGCTGAGGTTAACTACGCGGACGTCGGTCCGGATGCCTTCCACCTCCTGAGCGTACCAAAGCGGATAGGTGTCGTTATCTCCGTAGGTGAAGATTATCGAGTTGGGGTCTACGGACGACAGGAAGTTGGAAGCGTAGTCCCGTGATCCGGAGTGCTGGGCACGGCTGTGGTCGTCCCAGTTCTGGAAGCCCATCAGTAGAGGAGCGATGAGTACAACGGCGGAGGCAACTCCGGCCATAGCAAAGCCTTTCTGGTTCATCTTCGTCCGTAGCAGTTCGTAGATGGCAGGTACGGCCATGCCCATCCACATACAGAAGACGAAGAAGGAACCGACGAGTACGTAGTCGCGCTCCCGTGGTTCGTTCGGCGGCTGGTTGGTGTAAATGATGATACCAATACCCGTGATCACAAAGAGGCCGAGCAGGCCGATGAATTCGTTTTTCCTACGTCCCGCGTGCCAGAACAGACCGATGAGGCCGAAGATAAAGGGCAGTAGGAAGTAGGTATTTCGGGCGGGATTGTTCTTTGCTTCTTCGGGCAACTCGTCGAGGTTACCAAGGCGCATTTCGTCGAGTGGCTTAATGCCGGAGATCCAGTTACCGGAGCTATCGTCCCAGTCGTAGTAGCCTTGCTCTCCGTTCTGGCGACCGGCGAAATTCCACATGAAGTAACGCCAGTACATCCAACCTATTTGGTAGCGGACGAGAAAGCCTATATTGTCTCCCTGCGTCGGTCGTCCGTTCGGGATGGCTTTATTGGGGTCAAGGCCCAGCCACTGTTTGTATAGAGATACACGGCCCTGGGTGTTGTCATACATCCGGCTGAAGAGCATCATGTCCTTCTTGGAATACTCGGGAGTAATCTTAGTGGTAACGCCCTCTTTGTACTTACCGTCGACGAGGCCGTAGCGGTCTGTAGATTCGGTGGCCACTACGGTAGCGTTGAACGTCTGTCCGTAGATCAGGCTCCGCTCACCGTACTGTTCACGGTTGAGGTAGGGCAACAGGCTGGTTACATTGTCCGGGTTGTTCATGTTTACCGGCGTCTTGGCTCCGGCACGAATCACTACTACGCCGACGGTGCTGAAGGCAATAACCAGTAGTCCAAAACCGACAAAGAGTTGCTGTATCGCCGCACTGTTGTTGCGGTGGGCGTAGCGCAGACCCAGGAACATCGCAGCGCCGAGCAGCAGCGCCGTCGGGATGGTCCCCGAGTGCACCGGCAAGCCAAAGCTGTTGACCATCGGTATTTCAAAGAACTGCCAGATCGTAGGGATGCCCACAATGACGAAAGACTGAATGAAAACGATGATCACCACACCGGCGATCACGGAGACGGCCAGCCCCAGGAAGCTGTTCTTTTCCGGGTTTTTCTTATAGTAGTAGAAGATCGCCATCGCGGGGATGGTAAGGATAGACAGCAGGTGAACCCCGATGGAAAGCCCGGCGGAGAATAGGGCGAACAGCAGCCAGCGATCGGCAGACGGCACATCCGGCTTAGCGTACCAACGGATCATCGCCCATGCGGTAAGGCAGGTAAAGAACAGGGACATGGCGTACACCTCACCCTCTACGGCGGAAAACCACACGGAGGAGCAAAAAGCGGTGGCCAGGCCAGCAACCAGTCCGCTACCGGCAACGGCAACATTCTGTCCGGCCTCTAGTTCAGCCTCTTCATTGCGGCCAATAAGGGATATTTTACTGAGGCGGATCGTCATCCACGCTACGAAGGCAGCGGAGAAGGCCGTACAAAGAGCAGAAGACAGGTTAACGGCGTAAGCGATCATGGCAGGATCAGTAGAAACCAAGTCACCAACCCAAGCAAATACCCGGCCGATGACCAGAAAAAGCGGTGCTCCCGGAGGGTGCACCACCTGCATTTTATAGGCACCGAGCACGAACTCGCCGCAGTCCCAAAGGCTACCCGTCCGCTCCGCACTAAGGAGATAAACGATGGCGGCAATGGCGAATACCAGCCAGCCGGTTAGTAGATGTAAGCGATTCAATTTTCCCATGGGGTAAGCAACTTCTTATTTACAAGTCGGAGGCCGTGATAAAGGCCAATACGGGCTTCAGATGTTCGAAAGCTTCGCAAAGCTACCAATTTTAAGAATGATGTGCAGTTAGGTAAGGTTAATGATGGTTAAGAGACAATGAAACAACAGCGTCCTTAAGATAACAATCCATAGCCCCCAACTCTTTCCGTCGTATAATTGTAGTAGGATCAGTGCGTCCTCCCAAAACTTCGAAGTTGCGGACCTTGCGCCGACAACCTAACCAAATAGAATTTTTAATGTCCGAGAATACTGACCAAGTGGTCAATAACCCCGAAAAATACCGCTTTGAAGTCGCCAGCGGAGCCCTCATTTCAGTATTGGAATATCGGCTTGGCCGCACCACCATCGCGCTCGTCCATTCGGAAGTGCCGGAGGAACTACAGGACCAGGGCATCGGAAGCTCTCTGGTCGTAGCTGCGCTGCACCACGCCCGCGAGAAAGGACTGAAGGTACTGCCTTCCTGCCCCTTCGTCGCCGCGTACATCAGCCGACATGAGGAGGAATGGGCGGACATCGTCGGTGAGGTCTAATGCTTACCGTTTTTCTACTAGCCGCCGCGACCCAGGTTTCTTTCTGGGGAGTCTGCAACCGCTACGCATTTCCCACTCAGGATAAGAATACGCCGGAAGAAACCAGTCCCTTTCCCCCTGTTTCCGTAATCGTTTGCTTTCGCAACGAAGCCAGACACATCAAGAAATGCCTGTACGGCATTCTCGAGCAAAAGTATGCTGGCGACTTCGAGGTAGTTGCCGTCGACGATAACTCTACGGACAATTCCGCCGCCATCGTAGAAGAATTCATCAAGAAAGCGGGAGGCCGGCTTCGTTTACTTCAGCCAGGCACCACCCGCCCCGGCAAAAAAGACGCCCTTGCTTTCGGCATCAACAACGCCCGCTACGAGCATATTTTACTTACTGATGCTGATTGCCTCCCCCGCAGTAATCGGTGGTTGTCTACAATGACCCGCCCCTTACGCGAGGGTGCGGAAGTTGTACTCGGTGTTGGGGAGTATGCGCAAAACGATAGGGAGGCGTTCTCCCCCAGCCCCTCTCCTGGGGAGATAAGAAACGGATCAGGCGGCAAAACATCCAATAGTACAGTGGATCACTTTCAGCGTTTCGAGGCGATTTATGTCGCTATAAAGTACCTGAGTTTCGCGCAGATGGGCTTGCCTTATATGGGAGTTGGTCGTAACCTCGCCTACCAAAAATCCTTCTTTCAGCGCTCCGGCGGTTTTGCTGACCACACGGATTTGCCCGGTGGTGATGACGACTTACTGGTTGGTGGAAATGCAGAAGCGGGCAAGACGGTTTGCGTTACCGAGGCAAGAAGCCGGACGCTTTCCCGCTTATCGGGCAGTTGGTCTGTTTTTATGCGGCAACGAATGCGGCACCAGTCCGTAGGCTTCCGTTACCAGCCGGTGCATCAGCTGGCTTTGGGCTTGATTGCACTTAGCCACGGCTTGTTTTTTCTGCTCGGCCTCTTCTTACTGTTTAGTTCTTGGTGGACACTCGCGCTCCTTATTTACGCAGTGCGGTTCGTGCTGGTCTTGATCGCCTTTCGTAAGTCAGGTTTACTGGGCGATGTCGCAGGTGCAGAGAAAGGTTTAAAAGAGCAAGGTATGACCGTCTGGACGCTCCCCATCTTCGATGCAATGCTCGCTCCCTGGTACCTCTTCCTAGCGGTAGCGGGTACACTCCCTGCAAAAAAATGGTAGCCCAAAGGCGAAGCCGTACGAGCAAAGCGAGCATCCACGCTATAAAGTGCGGCAGCACTAGCTCCGAGTTTCTAGCTCCTAACTCCTAGCTCTCTAGTTTCTAGCTCCTAGCTCCTAGTTTCTATCTCCTAGCTCTCTAGTTTCTAGCTCTCTAGCTCCTAGTTTCTATCTCCTAGCTCTCTAGTTTCTAGCTCTCTAGCTCCTAGTTTCTATCTCCTAGCTCCTAGCTCCTAGTTTCTACTTAATAACCACCTCCACCAAATAATCCTCCCCAAACTCCTCATTGAGTCGCTTAAGGATCCCCTCCCGGTGCATCATCAGCTGGTTGCGCAGCGGCGCGTTGTTGACGTACACGTAGAGCTTGTTATTCCTGATCATCAGGTCGCGGGTATTATCGGCTACATTTTTACCGAAGAATTTTTCCCACACCAGTTTTGTCCGCGCTTTGAAGTAGCCCGGCTCGTTGCGCTTATTGCGCAGCAGGCGCATGAAGGCTTCCTTTAGGGGAGTCGGGTCGTGCTTGGGTGGTGGTTTTTTGTAGTAGTACATTGGTTGGGCCAAGATACGCTGGCGACGCGGATTTTAAAAAGTAACGGGACTAGATCTCCAGCAGTGTGCTGTTCTTGACAAAGTTTAAATTTACTTTTTTAAAAAAAATACCCGTACAAAACTAATACGCTATTTTTTTGCTGTTTCATTTGTACCCTACCGAGGCAAAAATGAGACGCATAAAGTAGTGTGATTAGTTCCGTACGGGTACTTACCGTAGAGAAAATTTACCGTACTGAGCATTACCCCAGGCAGCTTATTTTTTTACAAATATTTTGCTAACCTTTTCACCATTGGCTTGAAAGATTTGTAAAAAATAATGGCCTTGTTTCAGATTGTCAATTCGGATGGTTTTCTGGTTTTCTTCAACGTTAAAGTGCTGAACAGCCTGACCAAGAAAATTAGATATAAATCCAGTTCCTTGACCGTTCACAATAGTTAATTGATCCTTGGCAGGGTTAGGGTATAACGTAAACCGATCTTCTCCTTCTTGAACCTTAAGACTTATAATCTCAGAATATTCAAATCGTGCATCAAAATCCATCTGTTTCAGCCGGTAATAGTGGGTACCAAATGAAGGGTTTTCGTGAAAAAATCGATAATTGTTCAAGGTGTTACTAGTACCTCTACCATTTTCGGTTCCAAGAGCATCAAAATTTTCACCATCCATACTGTGTTGGATTTCAAAATAGTCGTTGTTCGTTTCACTAACTGTCGCCCATTCCAACACATTTATTTTTTCTTTAGCTTCTCCTTTAAACCCTAAAAGTTCAACAGGTAAGGCAGCCCCCATTTGAATGGAAAACTTAATACGCTTAAGAGTGCTGCTGACACTCCAACTAGGAACAGTAGTATCTGACGTTCGATGTTCATTAGGAGCCGTAAACCCAAGGGCAGCGGTAATATTATCAGAACTTGTTAGATAAATTTGATACCGAGGATTAGAACCGACGGCTGAAATAACAATAAAATAAGACGTACTTGCGGCTAAAGTGACCATTCCTGTATAGGTAGCATCTCCCGCATCTGGCATGTTTGCGCCCGAAAGTGTCGCAATCGAAGTGCCCGGATTTGCTCCTGATTTGTTATAAATTTCAACTAGAAAAGTGGAAGAAGTACCAGCAGAAAACAAATTAATTGTGACCGTAATGGGTTCATTTGCGTAGGCTGAACTCCCGGTAACAAATTCTTGTGCGAGAATTAAATTTTCGGCAACGAAAGGAAAATTACCTACCTGTCTCGTTGCCCCATCAGGTTCGTCCAAACTATTCAGCACTGTAACTTGTGCAGATAGTGAGGTGCTAAAAATTAGCACTAAAGCGAGAAAAAGGAAGTTAAATTTAGTCGTTTTCATCATGATTGTTTTTGTTAAGTAATGTTTTAGTGTGTTTTCACCAAGCACTAGCTCCCTAAATCAACTTCGTTCTTTGTGTAGTAGAATGGAGGCTAACGTCTTACGTGCGCACTGCGTATCCGTTCAAAAAGTAATGGGTTTAATTGTCCTGATAAGCCTCGGCGACACATTGGGCGAGTGATGGCATAAGTAATTGTCCGCTGAGTCTGTCTTTGATATAGCTCATCGCATTGACACCAAG
>Ga0306864_1000082_pt1 | contig 43679 bp, 38 predicted proteins | sample AntRauTorckE5430_FD_190448 | JGI IMG/M metagenome (GOLD analysis project Ga0306864, IMG submission 190448) | Saline lake microbial communities from Rauer Islands, Antarctica - Metagenome Torckler E5 #430 (v2) (version 2) | ecosystem: Environmental > Aquatic > Non-marine Saline and Alkaline >...
TATTTTTCATGTAAACAATGTGGGCATCCGCCCATTTTATTATCTAAAATATGGCGACGGGAAGCCCGCTCAACCAATTGATTATGCTCAAGTGAATCTGTAATATCCTTTAACAGATTATCACGATTTAGAGTGGATAATAATAGTATTTCCTCTTTTAAATTATCTATGTTCATAATCTAAATATACATATAATAGCTGTATTAAACTAGAGCCTAATATAATTAACGAATTAGAAAGATATCATTATGCGAGTCAAGATAATTTAAATTTTTTTCGCATTAAATATAGTGATAATAAAGTATATCAATTCAAAATTTCACAAAACAACGACTATGATGGACTATGGTTACGGGTCGTTAAATAATAAAAAAATCACTATAGATATTAAGCTAAATGTAATCCTAAAATTTTTGATAAAATATATACTATAGAAGTTGGTCCAAATATTATTCTGTAACCAATTTTGAAGAAATAATTGAAACTGAATTCTATTTGAGAAATTCTAACGATGAATTAGTCAAGAAATATTTGCCTTTTGCTTATGCGGAAAATATTTAGCAATCTAAAATGAAATTGCTAAACTTCGTTAGAGATACAATATTATTAAAAACTTCAATTCTTTATTGTATATGAATTACTGAGGGTCAGATACCAATGATTTCAATTGGTTATGTCTGTTTAGAATTGCCATTATCCCCAAATGGGTTAAATGAATGGTCCATAAACTTTTGGTTATCTATATCTATGCAAGTAAAAAATATAATGCTAGCGTCTATCTATGAAAGTTTAAAATTTCTTAAAGAATTTGATATAAACTTAGTGAAAGCTATCGTTAATGAAAATTATTAGAAAAACTTAATTATTCAATAGAATATTTTGAATCAGCTAAAATTATTTAGAAAAAAGATTTATAATTAAAAAATATTGGTTTAGGCTTCTCAAAGACTTTTATGAAAAAGGGTCTTACTATGAAGGTTTGACTATTCCGTTTATAATAGGTTCAAGAACAGTAATAGAACCAAAAGAATCTTTATAGACCATCAAAGATTTTTTTGATGATACTAAGAATTCTGAAAATTACATTAGTGTATTAAAATGTCATAATATAGGTGAATATGTTTTTAGCTTATCAAATGAATCTGAATTTAATACTCATGGTGGTTTTGAAAATATTGTTGTTACAGATAATTTATTTAATAATTACAACAACCTAGATGAATTTTCTGATTATCTAAACTCAATATATATTGATCATATAAATAATTATAAATATTCTAACAATGGATGTGATGTATTGGTAAAGATTAATGAAAATACTGAAATGCCTAGATTAAAAAAGCTGCAGAAATAAAAACTACGGCTAACCATATGTATCTTTAATGAGGAGTTTTGGGAGTTGAAAAGAGAATTTTGGGATTTATTTTTCTAACTTTATGATTAGAAATGAATGGTATCGCTTTTGCGTTTGCCACTGAAAGATAAAATTCCCATCACCATACATACGAAAGAAACTATGAGAAAACATCTTACGATTCTGATTTTTTTATTAATTGTGTCTTTACAAGTCTATGCACAAGAAATAACTCTCTTTGATAGCAATGGAAATGCAAGAGCATATATCGACTATAATGATGATGCTACTATTTATTTATGGAATGGAAAACCTGTTGCCTTTTTGGAAAATGATGGGAACGATATGTGCGTATTTGGGTTTAATGGCAATTTTTTAGGTTGGTATGAAGATGGTGTAATTTATAATGATGATGGCGATGCAGTTGGAGCAAGAAATGGAGCTACTAATATGATTACTAACATTGAACCGATTAAGAGTATTCAAGAAATTTCACCAATAAGACCAATTACGCCAATTACACCAATATCACCTATTTTCAGTAATAGTTGGAGTTCAGAAAATCTCACTGAATTTTTTTACAAAGGAAAAAAGTAAGATTAAAAACATCTAAACATTTAATTATGAAACAATCACTTTTTATTGCATACACATTTTTATTCGTTTCAATTGCAATTGGACAAAATAGATATTCAACAGTAACACCTTCATCGTACGAACCACGTTCATACGATGAAACGTCTAATCTCGCAATGACTTTAAAAAAAAGATACGACCAAAACCAAAAATATCTTTACAATATGAAAAAATGGATTTTGGAATTAAAAACCGAGATAACAGAGCGAAAATTTGTAAATAGACTTGACGGTGAGTACTCTGTTTTGACATCTATGGAAGATGATGATTTAGCTCGTGCAACAAAAATCTTAAAACAAAGAGAAAACTCTATCCGTGAGTTAATATCAGAATATAATATTTGGGTTAATGAGCAAAACGCAAATAATCGAAATAAAACGAGTGCAAATAAAGAAACAACGAGTACGGATAATTCATCGACAGATTTTGCCCTTATTGGTATGCAACATATGCAAAACCGAGAATATGCGCCTGCAATTAGAAATTTTTCCAAATATCTTGAAACAGATAAAAATAATACGGACATATTATTTTTTAGAGCGTCATCCAAAAGTGAATTAGGGGATTTGTATGGAGCAATCAGCGATTATGATAAAGTAATCGAACTTAATTCTAGTTACCCTATGCAGTATAATAAAGTTGGTATGGCTTATAATAATAAAGCATATTCATACGTCAAACTAAAAGAATACAATAAAGCTTTACCATTTGTAGAAAAGGCTATTGAATTGGATAAATCAGAATGGTATTTTTGGGATACAAGAGGAGAAATTTATTTAAATCTGGGTGATTATAAAAAAAGCATTTCGGATTTAGACATAGCTTTAAGTATTGAGAAAAACCCAGACTCTTATTTTCTAAGAGGTTTGGCATATATTAAATCTGGTCAGAAAGTTAAAGGATGTAAAGACCTATCCAAAGCGGGCGAAATGGGAAACGACGAGGCTTATACAGAAATTGGAAAAAATTGCAATTAATAAAAACGGAAGAAGTACGAGTATTAGTTTAATAACGTATATAAAACATATCTATTACAGCCTTTCCTGAAGGCTCTTGCTTATTTACTAAGACCGCCAAATTTTTATCCCGACCGTTGAGAGGCTTATTGAGTAAAAAAGATAATTATAAAAAAATTATTAAATTCGGTTCGTGCTTAATCCGAAAGTAATTTTTTTAATTTATAATCTTGAAACATACAATAATTTAGTAGGTGATTTAAAAAAATCAACTTGTGAATATTCGGGAAAAACTATTAAGAATAGATTAGAAATTGAATCATATATTAAAAATAAAAAAACAACATTTTTATCTGCTATGGATAATCCAGAAAATGGGATAAAATTATATTATTTGACATTTCTAAAACAACAGTATTAAAAAACATTAAATAAATTATTTATGAAAAAATTAATCTTTTTAACTCTTTTTCTTATTTGCAATATTAGCTTTTCTCAATATGATATAAAGACAGTAAATAGACCAGATGGAGTAACTATGAAATATTTTAATCCAGCTCCTGTAGTCATTGCTAATTCTCACGAAGCTGGATTATCATTATATAAAAATATTAAGACCAAGCAATATTTTTTAACAACAACTGTCTTGTTCAAAAAACAATCTCCTACAAAATTATCAGGAAATTTACTTATTCAGACAGTCGGAACTGAAGGCTTATCTCTTTCACCTGTTTGGCATAAGTTGATAAATATGAATGGTCAAAACGTAGCAACATCAATGTATTTATTAACAGATAAAGATATAAACCAGCTTAAAATTAATGAAATAAAATTAATTAGTTTTAATGCATATGACAAACATGTTGGTTTAAATCTTACCAAAAACAAAGATTTATTAATTGTTGAGTTGTCTAAATTATCAAAGTTGTAATTACGAAAATATTATAAATTATAATTGTTACAATCCTAACTTATGCATTTATTAAAAGTGGAATTGACCTTTGCAATAAAGAGCCAGATATTCAATGATGTTTGCAATAATTATTTTAGTTTTTCTGTTAATTCCAGCATACTTATTTTATAGTGCAACAAAAAGTTTAGGACAAACAAACTTCTTTATAGAAAAAAATACGCTAGTCGAAAGGATGACTCCGTAATTAAATGACGGAGTGCAACCCTCACAACATCGCCCTACTCAACCTAGCTCAGGACAGGCTAAACTGGTCACGAATATAACAGTTCGCAATCCATCTTTCCAATCAGCCTTTATACCAATTGAAACTATCCCATATTTTTTGAAAAGGCTAACTGTTTTCTAGGGAATCGGTCATCCAATTAGCGAAAATCGATGCTCCCATTGTAATTTCCAGAAGGACATCGTTCCGCCCTTCCCTAATGGTGGTACCTATGCCTTTTAAGTGGCAACTTATTTCCTATGGGTACTATGACATCGGCTGACTTCTCTATTTTACTATCCCTTGGTTATAGAGACCTCTTTAGGCGTTGCAATGATGTTTTTACAAATTCGTGCTTATGCTTCTTATACTTTATCTGTTTGAGCTGCCCCTCACTTGATACGGGGTCAGAACTTAGCTTCGTAGTGGTATTTGCTCATTAATCAATCACAAATAATCTTCAGTCCCAACATCACGATTGGGAACTTTTCAGCTTACTTATGGTTCATGGCGTTACCCCTGCCCATAGAGGACTTGTAACTTCTAGATAAATAAACTATATTTCCTTAGTTTAAAGATACCCGTGCTGGGCCTGCACATCGTGTATAATCATTTGCTTAGTCTGTGTGTACTCGGAAAATACTGCGGATTTTCTTTTGGTTCGTTTTATTTTTGCTAAGTTAGTAGCTGAACTATACAACTAACCATAAGCGTTTTACTGCTTTAAAACACATAAAATGAAAAAAGTAATTATCGGATTTATTGCATTTTTTATTATATCCGCATGTAACAATAATAATGAATGGTCAAAATTTAGAGGTAATTTAGGTAACACTGGACACTATGAAGGCGAGGCCCCTGTGGAGCTAACAAACATTAAATGGAAATTCAAAACGGAAGATGAAGTAAATTCAAGCCCTGCGGTAGCTGAGGGCATTGTTTTTTTTGGAAGTATGGATAAATACCTCTATGCTGTTAAAATAAAAACAGGACAAGAAAAATGGAAATTCAAAACAGGAGATATTGTACAATCAAGCCCTGCTGTGGCTGAGGGCATTGTTTTTTTTGGAAGTATGGATAAATACCTCTATGCTGTAGATGTAAAAACAGGACAAGAAAAATGGAAATTCAAAACAGAAGATAGCCTGACCACGAGCCCTACGGTGGCTGATGGCACGGTTTTCTTCGGAAGTTGGGATAACTACCTATATGCTGTAGATGTAAAAACTGGACAAGAAAAATGGAAATTCAAAACAGAAGATGATGTATACTCAAGCCCTGCGGTGGCAGATAGCATCGTATTTTTTGGAAGTGACGATAACTACCTCTATGCTGTTGATATAAAAACAGGACAAGAAAAATGGAAATTCAAGACAGAAGGTTGGGTAGACTCAAGCCCCGCGGTGGCTGATGACATTGTTTTTTTTGGAAGTACTGATGACTACCTCTATGCTGTAAATATAAAAACTGGACAAGAAAAATGGAAATTCAAGACAGAAGGTTGGGTAGGTTCAAGCCCTGCGGTGGCTGATGGAATTGTTTTTTTTGGAAGTACTGATGACTACCTCTATGCTGTAAATATAAAAACTGGACAAGAAAAATGGAAATTCAAGACAAAAAATATTGTATTCTCATGCCCTGCCGTTGCTGAAGGTATTGTTTTTTTTGGAAGTAATGATAACTACCTCTATGCTGTAGATGTAAAGACAGGACAAGAAAAATGGAAATTCAAGACAGAAGATGATGTATACTCAAGTCCTGCGGTGGCAGATGGCATTGTTTTCTTTGGAAGTGGGGATAACTACCTCTATGCTTTAGAGTAAAGAGACGAAGCATAACAAAAATATATGGATTTGGCATATTGTCTAATTATGTGTATAAGAGATAAATAAAGCCTTTTAAAAAGCCAAACGAAACATATTTAAAACATTGAGTGTAATTTAAGAAACAAAATGAATAAAAAGATAACCAGAGTTTTTGCAAGAATCATTAAAGGAAAACAATTAGTTGGTTTCGAAATTGAAAACCAGAAGTATACAATATTCTTGAGCGGTAGTAATGTAAAACAGAACACACATTTAGAAATTAATGAAATTGAAATGCTAGAAGGCTCATTAATTCGACCCGATTTTTACGCCAAAGGAGAAAAAATCGGGTCGAATTAATGGGAAAATTTGTAAAAAAAGCAATTTCTTAATTCGAGATTTTTGGATAACATTAGTGCCAAATAATCTTGAATATTTTAGAGAAATTAATGAACACAAGAAATTAGACTTTAAAATAATTAAACAAATATTTACATTTTCAAGAAATGGAAAGATAAATTGTGGAGTTAAAACATTAGATGAAGAAGTCGTATTTGTTACAAAAAAAAGACTAGAAGGATTGACTGATTTGAATGAAAGTGAATTCCATATTTTAGAAGATTCTTATATAAACCCGTTATTTTATAAAAAAGGTGAAATTATGGCTGGTGGTAAAAAGTGCTACTCTGATAATTCCATTACAAAAGAACTTAATTTAAGGTTTTCAGGTAACGTTATGCAAATGCATAAAAACTTTGAAGAAAATGAACCTAACTTTTATTACTCAAATTCTAATAATAGCAAAAATTCTAGTAGTTATGATGAATATGGAGGACCTGATGACGGATATGGAGGACACATAGATGACGATTTTATTAATGATGTTCTTGGTGGACATCCAGATGCATTCTGGAATATTGACTAATATGGAGTACTGGGAAATTTTATTATCAGAATGGAGAAAAAGTACTCCTATTCAACAAAATAACAAATTATGGACTTTAAACAATTTTCAGCTGACTGGGAAAAAGCATTAGATTCAAGAGAAGAAATTATGAATGCAAACTCTCTTCAGTCAGCGAAACAAATTTATAATGAAAACATTACTCATCCTTTAACTGTTTACGGCTTGGTAGATTATAGTTTAATTATAGATCGAAACAAACAAATTGTGAGAGATTGTATGAAAAACATAATCGGCTTTGTTAAAGACCCTTTTCCTAATCCATACTTTGACCTTCCAACTAATGACCCAATAGGGGAAGTAATGTTAAAACCTATTATCAATTTTCCAATTGAAATTACTCAGCACAGTAACCCGAAAGCCTTTATTGATTGGATATTGGTAGGATATGCTTTTTTATACAAATCATTTCAAAACCAAGGAACACAAGCTTATGACTCTCTTGAAACAATGGGGAATTCTATTGAACAGAATAGTGATGACTTTGCCTTTTTGATATTCGGAGACTACTTGAATATTCAGGATTATTCTGGGGCATATACAAAATTCTTAATTTTTTGCTATCTATCGGCTGGTTTAGGCTTCCAAAAACATAGAGGAAATAATCAAAAATTTATTCAACTAACTTCTGAAGCTAAAAGGTATGCAGAATGGCTAAACCAAAGAGAAATCCCAAAAGAACTGGACGCTTTATACGATGAAGGCAAAGCGATAGCAGAAAAGATATTCGATAAGGTAATTAGCGATATCAAGTCAGGTCAAATAGTTCTTAGTAATTTGAAAGTTCCAATTTAATGAATAAAATTTTTCGTTAGTAGAAAATAAATCTGAATACTTAAAAGCAGTTAAATAGTGATAAAAAGCAAAGCACGAAAGTACAGTCGAGTAGATAAAGGGGAATTTCACCCCTAAACCTCTCACAGAACCGTACGTGAACCTCTCGATTCATACGGCTCTTGTTATACAGTCAATAAAGTCTAAATAAATTTAGACCAGTTTGTACCCCAATTCCCAATGATAGAACAAATTTGGATAAGACTTTGTAATAAACCTAAGCCATTTTACAGCTTTGATTTTGCTTCCTTTCTATCGCTTCACACATCTTTGTTGCCTTGGATTCGTCATAGAATTGGTTTAATGAGTTTTCCTAAAGACCCTCATCGGAAGACCTGCCTCCATCTTTGTTATAACTTCTACAACACACATCGAGTAAGGCTCAGTGACGACTTAAAAGTCGCCACTGAGCCTCTCACAACCTTTCATAGAGCTCTTTTATACGGCGGTTAACAATCCCTCTTTTAAATCGCTCTTAGCACCAATTGAAAGTATTTCATACTTTTTGAACAGGCTACACATTTCCTTTAGGTATTAAGACTTCTGCTGACTTGTCTATACTATCACTATAGGGACCTCCCCCTGGTAATTGCATCTTCTTTAACTCAATTGTTGCCGTGTCTACATAGATGCTCCTTTGCTACTCATAAGAGGTTAAGATGATGTGGTTGCTTCCCCTGGACATCTATGCCTCCTATAGGGTGTCTGTTTGGCCTACCCCTACTTGATTTAGGATAAGTACAGCCCCGATATCCATCAGGACTTTAGTCTTACTTCTTTCAGTCCTAGTTTCACAACTAGCAACCTTGCAGCTTACTAATTGCTCAAGGCACTATTCCTGCCCATAGGTGACTTGCACCCTCTAGATTAATACCATATCTTCGATATGGCAAAGATGCCCACATTTGGTACACACAATGTATATAAAAAATAGGCTAAACGGTAATAAATTGAACGCTTTTGCGTGGTTACAAACTTTGTGCTTAACCGAAAGTTTCGTGCTTTGTAATCGCCTACTTTTAATAGACTAAACCTTACCCAACATTTAAAAAAAAATAATTATAATGGAAATAATATATATAATAATCGGATTAATATTAGGAGCTATTATATCTTTCTTATGGACAAAACAAAAATTCAGTAAGCATAATTCTAATTCAGAAAATTTAGAGTTATTAAAAACGGAAAACAGAACTTTAGAGATTTCTATAAAATCTAGTGAAGAAAAATACAAGCGTTCCGAAAATGATTTAGAAATTGCTAGAGAGAATATTTCTAAAAAAGAACTAGAGCTTAGGAAGCTTGATTCGGATTTTGCTGTTGTTAAAACCAAATTAGAAGAGGCAGTAAAGACTACCTCTATCCTTGCGGAGGAATCATCTAATAAATCTTTAAATAATAAGGAACTAGAAATCAAAATTAACATTATTAAAAATGAGAAATCTGAATTAAAAGTAAAAAAGGAAGGTTTAGAAAATGAGAATAAATTAAAAGAAGATAAAATTCTCAAAACTACTCAGCTTTTAGATGACATAACATTGGATTATAATTCTCTCAATAAACAATTAGCTACTGAATTAGCGAATAATGAAGCATTAAGAGAAAAACTTGAAACGCAGAAACAAGAAATTGAGGATTTAGGGAGAAAATTCAATATTGAGTTTCAGAATATCGCTAATAAAATATTAGAAGAAAAAACTGAAAAATTCACGAATGTAAATAAGAAAAGCCTGGAAGTAATATTGAAGCCCCTAGCGGAGAATATAGATAAGTTTAAAAAACAAGTAGAAGACAGTTATAATAATGAATCTAAAGAACGCTTCTCGCTAGGAGAACAAGTCAAAGAGATGGCTAAATTAAATAAGATTATTAGTGATGAAGCACGAAATCTTACTACCGCATTAAAAGGAGAATCAAAAACACAGGGTAATTGGGGAGAAATGATTCTTGAAAGTATTCTTGAAAAATCAGGTTTGCGAAAAAATGAAACATATTTTACAGAACATCAATTATTAGATGATGACGGTAATCCTTTAAGAAGTGACTCTGAAAATAAAAAAATGCGTCCAGATGTAGTAATTAAGTATCCTGATAATAGAAGCGTAATAATAGATTCAAAAGTATCATTAAATGCCTTTACTCGATATTTATCATCATCTGATAAAGATGAACAGGAGCGTGAATTACAACAGCACGTTACTGCTATAAAAAATCATATAGTTACATTAAGCACAAAAGGTTATGACGATCACGATAAAGCCTTAGACTTTGTTATGATGTTTATCCCTAGTGAACCAGCTTATATTACGGCTATGCAAGGTGATTCAAACCTATGGAATTACGCATATGACAAGAGAATTTTATTGATGAATCCAACCAATTTAATAACTTCTTTAAAACTCATAGTTGACTTATGGAAAAGAGAATATCAAAATGAAAATGCAATAGAAATTGCTAATAGAGGAGCTAAACTTTATGATAAATTTGTAGGATTCGTAAAGAACCTTGAAGACGTTGGAACTCATATAAGTAAAGCACAAGGAAAATATGATGATGCATATAAACAGTTGAGCACAGGAAACGACAATTTAGTGTTACAGGCGACAAAACTAAAAAGCTTAGGTGTAAAGAATAAAAAGGATTTACCAAACGGATTAGAAAAAATAGTGATTGAACAAGAGACGCTTGGTAACAAAGAACTGAGGTAAAAAACAACTTTTTTCTTCATTAATTTGAAACACTAGTTGTCTAGGCTCATGGATTCATAAAACTGATTCTTTGAGCTTTTTTAATTGATTTTTCTCTATTTATTTAGGCAACACAGAAACGTAACTTTCATCATAAGGCCTACCAGATTTTGCGATAGCAAAACATTGTTTAAGTAGCTTGTTGGCTACGGCGATTAAGGCTAGCTTCTTTTTCTTATTTTGTTCACAAAGGATATATTTATTATCTCCTAGTGCAAAACATCAATCAACAATAAACAGAGACCCGTTTTCGACTTTTACTGAGAAATTATTTCTTTAAAAAAAATGAAATCTATAAACCAATTATAAAATACTACATTTGCATTTAATGCAAAAAAACAATCACATAAAGGCTCTTTTCTTTTTAGGCATATTTAGCCTATTTTTTTTGCATCAGGTAGTACCTCATTGGCATCACCAGGATAAAGTTCAGCATTCGCATAAAGCTATTGCACATAGTGAGAGTCATAGCCACAATCAAAATGTCCCAGAAAAAGAAAGTTCAAATAAAGGGCTTTTAGATTTGTTTTTAGTAAGCCATGCACACTCTGTGGCTTCTAATGATATTTTGGTGACCAATAAAATTGGTGTCAAACACTTCAATCTTAAAAAAGATATAAGCTCGCCTGCCTCGGATTATCATTATAGCATTTCTATAAACTATAATGAAGCGGAAAAGGTTATGGATTACCATCCACCTCATATTTATTTTGAGCAATATCTCTCATCCCTCAATTCGCGAGGTCCACCATCTTTAGGTTAATCGTTTAAGGGTACTTCTCTAAAGACAGTATTCCACCTTATCAATTAAGATTAAACCTAAAATTTCAAACAATGAATAAACATATCGTATTCGCAATTTGCGGGTGCCTATTCTTTATTAATGGTTTCTCACAAACTATAACCATAGAGGAATCACTTGATGAAATAGAACAAAATAATAAAGAGTTAAAGGGCTATCAAGCTTTTATTGAGAGTCAAGAACTCAAAAATAAGAGCACAAATAATTTACCAGATCCCCAAATTTCAGGATTTTATCTGCCTTTTGGTGATAACGCTACAGGAAATTATACCGAATATCAGGTGTCTCAATCTTTTGAATTTCCAACAGTATATGCCGCGCGTGGTAAATGGAACGACTCTAAATCAAAACAATTAGTATCAGCTTATTTAAAGCGAAGACAAGAGGTCTTATTGAAGGCGAAAAATGTTCTTATAGAAATCGCTTTCCTACAAAAACAGAAAGTTATAGAAACCAAAAGGAGAGCCCAAAGCAAGCAAGTTTTTGATCAAATTCAAAAGCTTTTTGACAAAGAGCAAGTTGGACTTTTAGATTTGAACAAGGCTAAAATTGCTTGGATTCAAGAACAATTTGTGGTACAAAAGATAGAAAGCGACATACAAATCCAACTGTCGAAACTTAAAACCTTGAATGGTGGGAAACCTTTAGATAGTATATCACCAAAAATTATTTCGCCTATTAAAATAGGTACAGTAGAGAATCTTTGGCAAGAAAAATTATCCAAGGAACCTGCATTGCAAGAATTGAAGCTAAACGAAGCAGCTTCACTTCAAAAAATAAAACTGGAGGAAAATAAAGGATTGCCAAATTTAGCGCTTGGCTATAATTACCAAGGTGTAAACGAAAGCAATTATTCTGGTTTTTATGGAAGTATTTCGATCCCCCTATGGAATAGCAAGAACAAAGTAAAAGCTGCCGAGGCAAATTATGAATATCTGCAATCCACTACTGAGGTTATTACCAATTCTCTTAACACACAATTTCAGGAAACCTTCGAAAGATATGAGTTGATACTCCGAAAATACAATGAGTATCAAATCACAATGGATAATTTAAATAGTGAGCAATTGTTATTTAAAGCCTATCAATTGGGTGAATATTCTTTTATGGATTATTATGTAGAGCTTCAGTTCTACCGAAATGCATCAGATAAAATGCTGCAAATGGAAAAGGAACTACAACTGCTTCAAGCACAATTATTAAAACATCAATTATAAATTTTAAAACACACACTTATGAAAATTTCAAAAATAATATTCGTAACCGCAATCGCATCAACTTTTTTGGTAAGCTCTTGTAGAGATACTAAAACCGAAAGTAGTGATGACCATGGCCACGAACACAATGCAGATGGTGGACATATGCAAGATGAAAAGGTAGAACAAGAAGAATTTCAAGTAGGCAAAGATTCTATGGAAACAAACACAGAAGAACACGGTCACGAACATGGAACTGACGAGAATCACAGGCATGAAGAAACAGACGAGCATAAAGAATTTGAGGTAGATACAAATTCTATGGAAATGAATAAGGAAACACACACTCACGGTAATGGTTCAGAACATCAAGACCACTAAAAAATAAAATATGAAATATATACTAATAGTGCTCGCCCTTATGGCAATGTCTTGTAACAACAAGGCAGATGATGCACACGCTCACAATGCCGATGGTAGTCATGCTGGAGAAGAAATGCCAAGATTGGACCATACCATTTGGACAGATAAAACAGAATTATTTGTAGAATTTCCTGCGTTAATTGTTGGTAATCCAAGCAGATTTGCAGCTCACTTCACTGTTTTAAACAAGCATCAACCTGTCCGTGAAGGTTCGGTTACAGTTAGTTTAATTAAGGGCAATAAAGGATTGAGGAATACTGTTGATGCTCCATCATCACCAGGCATATTTTCGCCTACGATTCAACCGAAAGAAGCTGGAAATTACCAACTTGTATTTGAATTGAAAACACCTGAATATTCTGATAGAATTACGATTGATGATGTAACTGTTTATGCAAATTTTGATGATGCTTTAAAGACTTTAGGGATTGCCGAAGAAGATGAGAGCATTTCGTTTTTAAAAGAACAGGCTTGGAAAATCGATTTTCAAACTTCATCTGTAGTTTCGGGTGAAATTTACAATGTCATCAATACTTCTGGTGTATGGATGCCATCCCCAAACTCTGTGAAATCGTTGGCCGCAAAATCTAATGGTGTGGTTGATTTTAAAATGAATATTCTTACAGAAGGAACTGTAGTAAAACAAGGTCAATTATTGATGAGCTTGAATAGTCAAGGCTTGGCATCTAATAATTTGAATACAGAAATTGAAAATGCACGTGCCAATTTTGAACAAGCCAAATCTGAATACGAGCGTAAAAAAGAATTGTACAATTCTAAAATTATTCCAAAGTCAGATTTCGAAATTGTGGAGAGTAATTTTAGTAAAGCCAAATCTATCTATCAATCTTTAGCATTGGGAGTTTCAGATGGAAGCAAACAAATTCGAGCACCATTTGATGGTTTCATCAAGTCTATTTCAGTTTCTAATGGGGATTATGTAGACCAAGGCGTAGCATTAATATCTATTGGCTCACACCAATTTAAAATACTAAAAACACAACTAGCTCCAAATTATGGGCTTTCGATGGAGAATGTGAAAGGTATTTGGTATCAAACTAAAGACGGACAATGGAAGAGTGTAAGTGATAGCGAGGGGGATATTCTTTCTATCAGTAAAGATGTAGAGCGAGATAATCCTCTTATTTCAGTTTTTGCCCAAGTAAATGCAAGTGTGGATATGCCTGACGGTAGTTTGACCTCAGTACAAATTACGATGGGCACCGCTAATGAAAACACAATGATTCCTGTGAATGCCTTATTGGAAGACTACGGAAGTTATTCAGTCATCGTTCAGCTTTCTGGCGAAAGTTTTGAAAGACGACCTATAAAGATTGGCGAGCGAAACGGAGAGAATATTGAAATACTACAAGGCTTGAAAGTAGGTGAAACGGTCATTACTACAGGAGCATACCAAGTTAAAATGGCTTCAATGTCGGGTTCAACTCCTGCACATGGTCACGATCATTAATGAAATGTTGAATTATGAATTCAACATTAAAAATTCAGCATTAAAAATTAAATTAGATGTTAAATAAAATATTATCATTTTCGCTTCAGAATAGATTATTCATTCTATTGGGTGCGGTTGCTTTAAGTGTATTGGGTATTTACTACGCTCGAACAATGAATGTAGATGTATTCCCAGACCTTACGGCACCAACGGTGACCATACTTACTGAAGCGCACGGAATGGAATCTGAAGAAGTAGAGAAATTAGTTACCTACCAATTGGAAACAGCCTTAAACGGCTCGCCCGATGTACGAAGGATCCGTTCCTCTTCTGCAGCAGGAATATCAATTGTTTGGATAGAATTTGAATGGGGAACCGATATATATAAGGCCCGCCAAATCGTAAGTGAACGCATCCCTATGGTTCGTGAAAACTTACCTGAAGGTATTGGTGCGCCAACTATGGCACCTATTTCATCCATTATGGGGGAAATAATGCTTCTGGGTGTAACCTCAGATAGTTTGTCACCAATGGAATTAAGAACCCTTTCTGATTGGACTATACGACCGCGTATAAAAGCAATTGGTGGTATTGCAAATGTGGTGGTCATAGGAGGCGATTATAAGCAATATCAAGTATTTGCCAATCCTGAAAAGATGAAACATTATGATGTGAGTCTTTCCGAATTGGTAGAACATGTTAAGGAAGCTAATACCAATGCGCCTGGAGGAATTATCAATCAATATGGCAATCAATACATAATAAAAGGTAGTGGTAGAGCTTACGTGTTAGAAGATTTGCAAGAAGCTGTTTTAAAGGAAATTAACGGTCAAACCATTAAAATAAGAGATGTGGCAACGGTTCAAATTGGTGCTGCCGATAAAATTGGCGATGGTTCTTTAAATGCAAAACCAGCAGTGATTTTAACCATTTCAAAGCAACCCGATGTCAACACCTTGGAGTTGACAGACCGACTTGACGAAGCCATTGCCAATTTACAAAAAACCTTACCAAAAGGGGTCAACATCAAAAGTCAAATCTTTAGGCAATCTGATTTTATTGATGCCTCCATTAGCAATCTGAATCAAACTTTATTGGAAGGCGCATTCTTTGTAATGATTATCCTTTTCATCTTTTTGATGAATTGGAGAACAACCTTAATATCCTTGTTAGCAATTCCTATTTCATTATTGGTATCTATTATCATTTTAAAATGGTTGGGTTACACTATCAATACAATGAGTTTGGGTGGTATGGCAATTGCCATTGGTGCCTTGGTAGACGATGCAATTATAGATGTGGAAAATGTATATAAACGCTTGCGTGAAAACATAAGAAAGCCAAAAGCAGAACGTGAATCAACCCTTACAGTTGTTCGTGAAGCATCTGTAGAAATAAGAAGTTCTATCATCATTGCAACCTTAATTATTATTGTGTCTTTTATTCCCCTTTTCTTTTTAAGCGGAATGGAAGGACGCTTGTTGCAACCCTTGGGTATAGCCTTTGTAACGTCTGTTTTAACATCACTAGTTGTTGCAGTAACCGTCACACCAATTTTGTGCTCCTATTTATTAAATAACGAAAAGCTTTTAAAAAAGCAAGCAGATGGTACCCGTGTGGAACGTTGGTTACAGAAACATTATGGAAACCTATTGGGACAAGCTACAAAAATTCCTAAAACCATTATTGGTGTAACTGTCATCGCATTTCTTTTAAGTCTTGTCCTAGTCACACAACTGGGAAGAAGTTTTCTACCAGAATTTAATGAAGGTTCCTTGGTGATTAGTGTCGTTGGACCCCCAGGGATGTCTTTGGAAGAAAGCAACAAAACAGGAAATTTGATAGAGACCATTTTGTTGGATTTACCCGAAGTTGAAGTTGTTACTCGAAGACAAGGAAGAGCTGAATTAGACGAACATGCGCAAGGCGTAAATGCTTCGGAAATTGATGTGCCTTTTGTTCTCGAAGACAAGACCAAAGAAGAATTTTTTGAAGAAGTTCGAAATAAATTAAGCATCGCACCAGGTGTTAATATCACTTTAGGGCAACCTATTGCTCACCGTATAGACCATATGCTTTCGGGAACTCGAGCTAATATTGCAATCAAGATTTTTGGTCCAGACTTGCAGCGGTTATATGAGTTAGGTAAAAGTGTCGAACAGAATATTAAAGATATCGATGGATTGGCAGATGTTGCTGTTGACCAGCAAATTGAAGTGCCACAGATTCGCATTCAGCCTAAGCGCCAAATCCTTTCGGGTTACGGAATGACGGTAGGTAATTTAATGGAACAAGTTGATATTGCCTATGCTGGGGAAGAAGCAGGAGAGATTTATGAAGGACAGAAATATTTTGATGTGGTGGTTCGTTACCAGAAATCCTTTAGGGATGATATAGAGGCCATTGGAAATACCTTAATTAGTTTACCAAATGATGGTCAAACCACTTTGGGAGAGTTAGCGACTGTCCAGTCGGTAAGTAGTCCTAGTAAGATTAGCCGTGAAGACGTTCAACGTAAAATCGTAGTCGCTGCAAATGTCCAAGGAAGGGATTTACGTGGTGCTGTAGAAGAAATAAAAGAAACCGTAAACCAAAACATTTCATTGCCTGAAGGGTATAGGGTGCAATACGGCGGACAGTTTGAGAGTGAAGCTAAAGCATCACAATTATTATCTATAACTGCAATCGTTGCTATCGCTATCATTTTTCTGTTGCTATATTATGAGTTTAAGGATGTTAAATTGGCTTTTGTCGTACTGATAAACCTGCCTTTGGCATTAATTGGTGGAATTTTGATTGTGTATTTTACAACAGGTATCATCAGTATCGCAGCTACTATTGGTTTTATTAGTTTGTTTGGGATTGCCACTCGTAATGGAATACTATTAGTTTCTCGATACGAGGATTTGAGAAAAGAAGGGATGAAAGGCTTTCAATTAATTAAAATTGGAGCATTAGATAGATTAAATCCTATCCTAATGACAGCATTTACAACTGGTTTAGCACTAATACCTTTAGCATTAAAAGGCGGAGAACCAGGAAGTGAAATTCAAAGCCCGATGGCTGTAGTTATTTTAGGTGGATTGCTATCAGCTACGGTTTTAAATTTGGTGGTTATTCCTTGTGTTTATCAATTGGTTATTAGAAAACAGTAGTTTTACTAACCAATGATATAAGATTTAAAAGGGCTGTTAAAAGTGTAGCAACAGCCCTCTTTTTTGGCTTATGCTTTTCAAAATTCTGAAAAAAATATTTGAAATTAAATACCAAATTAAAGTTTGATTTTTATGTTATCTTTGTGGAAGTATCAAATGAAAAACATAACTCACATATTATTTCTGTTTTTGATATTTTTGGTTATTCCAACAAGTACTATCTTAGCCTGCGAAAATTCTTCTGATAAAGCTGAAGTGGTTAGTACTTCTTGTTCGAAACAAGATGATCATTCAGAAAAAAAATCTTGTTGCGATAGTGGGGATGAAAGTTGTGATGGTTTTTGTAATAACAATTCTTGTCATTGTCCAGTATCTGTGAACACTCCCATTTTTAAAAACAATTATCAATCAAAATTGAATAATAATTTCAAACTTTTAGACAATAATTGGGCCTACGTCCAGCTTATTCCAAAAGCAGTCTATATTTCCATTTGGCTCCCTCCAAATATAAGCTAAAACCTATTTTGACAGCCATAGGTCTGTCCTTTTCAGTAGAACCAGAAAAGTAGTATTATTTAGCTTTTACAAGAACTTTCAATTTATAAAATGAAAAGGAATTAACAAATAACTCCTTTTCAAAATCTATGTATTTTGATTAGTTCATAGAACTTTCAATTTATAAATTTCATCGTAATATCTACTGGAGTCTAACTCCCTGTTAAAAATTTAAAGTAGAAACCGCGACCTGTTTGAAAGCAGTATTTAAAGAAAATCTAAAAAAATGAGAGTTATCAATTCTAAATAGTAAAAGCTCAGAAACCAAAATGGCTACTATTTAATCGAACAGCTTTAAAACTTAAAAGAATGAGTACTAAAGCAGGTTTCTATTGTCAATTATGATAAGGTTTTTTTGATATTCAATATTTCAGATGAACCAAATAAAATTTCAAAAAAGATATGACTTGCAACTTTGCAGTATTAACTATATAAATAAATAACGATGGTAAAGGATTTCTATATTAAAAATATGGTATGCGATCGATGTATCAAGGTGCTCAAGAATGAAATTGAAGCTCAAGAAATAGAGTTGCAAGAAATTGTTCTTGGCCGTGTACAACTAGACTTTAAAAATGAAAAACAAATTGATAAATTGAAAGTAATTCTCCAAATCAACGGTTTTGAACTCATTAATTCTGTTGAAGATAAATTGACTGAACAGGTGAAGATTCAACTCATTAAAATATTATCTAATCTACCTCTTGATTTGAACGAGAAATTATCAACACATCTCTCACAAAAGGTGCATCAAGACTACTCAAGATTGAGTAAGGTATTCTCATCAACTGAAGGTGTGACTGTTGAGAAGTACTTCATAAAGCTAAAGATTGAGAAAGTAAAGGAACTGATCCAGACACAGGAAGAAAACTTTACGGAGATCAGTCAACTATTGGGGTATAGTCATATCAATCATTTAAGTAGGCAATTTAAAGTCGAAACAGGATTAAGTCTTTCTCAATACAAAGCTGAACAAAGAAAGGTCAGAAACCCATTAGACCAAATTGTATAGATATAAACCAGAATTATGACACAACGCGCTGAAAATCAGTCTTATTTTTATACAAAATACAGAAAAAAAATAAATAGATGATAATGAGACTATTAGTGCTGCTCTTGTTCTGTATTTCCTTAGGGGCAAATGCACAATTGACGGCAAATAAATCTGAAGAGAATGTGGACAACTGGCCAGAACGCGTTTATGACCTAACCATAGATTACAAAACGGTAAACTTCACTGGAAAGGATATAAAAGCAATGACTGTGAATGGAGGTATTCCTGGTCCTAATCTGGAATTCAATGAAGGGGAGTTTGCGATTATCAATGTCACCAATAAGATGGATGTAGAAACATCAGTTCACTGGCACGGGCTTATTCTGCCTAATTTCTACGACGGTGTGCCTTACCTAACCACGCCCCCCATCAAACCAGGCGAAACTCTACAATACAAGTTTGCTTTGAAACAGTCTGGAACCTATTGGTACCATTCGCATACGGGATTACAAGAACAACGTGGTGTGTATGGTAGTATTCAGATAAACCCAAAAGAAACCAATTTAGAATACGATAAGGACTTGGTTTTAGTGCTTTCAGACTGGATGGATGAAAATCCAAAATCACAGCTTAAAAATCTAAAAAGAGGTAACGAATGGTATCTGATTAAAAAAGGTCAAATACAAAGTTGGGACAAAATAATAAAGAAAGGTGCAGTGGGTGCCAAATTAAAAATGATGTAGCAACGTATGCCAGATATGGCTATTCTTGATAATTATTATGACAAGTTTTATGTTAATGGCCAATCTACTCAAGACTATAATGATTTTGAACCAGGGGATAAGGTAAGAGTCCGTTTTGTCAACGCCTCTGCAGCAACCTATTTCTGGTTGACTTTTGGCGGTAACGACCCAATTTTAGTGGCTTCAGATGGATTAAATGTTGTGCCCATCCAAAAGAATAAAACGCTTATAGGTGTTGCCGAAACCTACGATTTTATTGTTACCATTCCCGATAATGCTAAACTAGAAATACGAGCGACTTCTCAAGATGGTTCAGGACAAGCCTCTGCTTATTTGGGAGATGGTGATATGCTGAAAGCACCAGTAGTTCCAGAGCCAGATTTAATTGAGAGCATGAAACGCATGATGGCTATGGACATGAAAATGGGTGCACCTGCAGCAAAATTCAATCCTTCTAAGACTGATTCCATTAAGTATATGAAAAAATATGCAATGAAGATGGATAGGATGAGCATGAATGATGATATGAAAGCGGGTGATGTGTCAAAAAAGACTGATCCCATGAACATGAATCAGGATCAAATGGATATGAAAATGGGCGATAAGTCTATGAAAAATGGGGAGAAGAAAGACATGAAGATGGGCTACATCATACCAAAAGATAAAGTGATAGGCGACAATATGAAAACAGGTGGTAATCCAGAATTCAATTACAATTATCTGCGCTCGCCAGAACCTACAGAGTTTGAAAGTGATAAACCTGTTAAAGAAATGCTTTTCAATCTTACAGGTAATATGAATCGATACGTCTGGAGTATCAACGGTGTGCCACTTTCAGAAACAGATAAAATTAAGATCAAACAAGGCGAAGTGGTTCGTATCACTTTAAACAATTTAACAATGATGCACCATCCTATGCATCTTCATGGACATTTCTTTAGAGTATTGAATGAGAATGGTGAATACTCTCCATTGAAGCATACTGTCAACGTAGCACCAATGCAGAAGGTTGTGATAGAATTTGATGCGAGTGAACAAGGAGATTGGTTCTTTCATTGCCATGTATTGTACCATCTTGGTAGTGGTATGGCCAGGGTTTTTAGCTATGATACACCAAGGGATGAGCGTTTAAAAGATTATCCTTTAAAAAACCTAACTAATGAAGCGGATCACATGTTTACTTGGGGAGAAGTAACAGCAGCAAGCCACATGACAGAGTTATTCTACACGGCAACAAACATAAGGAATCAATTCATTTTGCGCGGCGAATACGGCTGGAATGAAAATTTGGAAGCAGAATTCACCTATGAACGCTGGCTAAACAGTTATTTCCGTGTATTTGGTGGTGTGAATATGGAGAATGAGATGGAAGATAGTCTAGATGAGATTGGAACCACAGGTGTGATAGGTGTGCGCTACTTGCTTCCACTTCTTGTTGATTCTGATTTGCGAATAGACAATAAATTGAGACCTACAATTTCACTGTCAACCGCCACAATGATTTTTAGAAGGGTGGCCGTTTTTGGGGAATATGAATATCAGATGGATTTTGGCTGGGTAAATGATTTTGAAGACGGCACCGACTTTGAAGAAGAAACCGTCTGGAAGGTTGGTTTAGAGTATGTGTTAAGTCGAAACTTTTCATTGATGGGAAACTACGATAACCGCTTTGGTGCGGGTGGTGGCCTTTCATTAAGATTTTAACTATGGATAATACCTATAAAAGAAACAGTTTATCACTCATTGGAGCTATAGCCCTAGGGACTGGTGTCATGATTGGTGCGGGAATTTTTGCCCTATTGGGTCAGGTGGCTGAACTATCTGGTAATTTATTTCCCTTTGCCTTCATTGTTGGAGCTATAATTTCAGGATTTAGTGCTTATGGCTATATCAAATTGTCAAATGCATTTCCATCCGCTGGTGGTATTGCAATGTATTTGGTTAAAGCTTATGGCAAAGGAACTGTTGCAGCATCGGGTGCACTTTTAATGGCATTCTCAATGATCATAAATGAGAGTCTGGTGGCCCGTACTTTTGGTTCTTATACGCTGCAGCTTTTTAATGTAGGCGACAATAGTGTTTGGGTGCCGATATTAGGTGTACTCCTTATTGTTGGCGCCTTTCTGATTAATATTTCAGGAAACAATATTATTGGAAAGTCGTCATTGATTATGGCTATCATTAAGGTTGGAGGTATTGCTATTTTTGCCATAGGGGCGCTTTGGGCGGTTGGATTCTCTTTTCAAGATGCAATTTCATTGAATAATTCAACAGATTATCCTACTACAGATTACTTAGGTGCATTGGCTTTATCTATTTTGGCATATAAGGGATTTACGACGATCACAAATAGCGGTGGAGAAATTGTAAACCCAAAAAAGAATGTTGGCCGAGCTATTATTATTTCACTTTTAGTATGTACAGTAATATATCTATTAGTGGCATTTGCAGTGTCTTCAAACCTAACAATATCAGAAATTGTAGCAGCAAAGGATTACTCATTGGCCGAGGCCTCGAAGCCAGCTTTTGGTAAATACGGATTATGGTTTACCGTAGGTATAGCCATAGTGGCGACCATCTCGGGAATTATAGCCAGCATATTTGCCGTATCAAGAATGACCGCAATGTTAACGGATATGAAGCTTATTCCTCATAAACATTTTGGTATGCCAGGGAATGTTCAGAAACACATGCTGGTGTATGTTGCTGTAATTGCCATAGTCCTAACGATATTTTTTGATCTAAGTCGAATCGCATCTTTAGGGGCTATATTTTATCTGGTGATGGACATCGGCATCCAATGGGGAATATTGCGTAACTTAAGAAAAGAAGTGAAGGCTAATTCAGCCATAATTATAACGGCGATACTTTTAGATGCTGTAGTCTTAAGTGCCTTTTTATGGATAAAAGCAAGCTCTGATATAATAGTCATCATCGTGGCATTAGTGGCTATGACCCTTATCTTTTTAGGAGAAAGATGGTTTTTGAAAAAGAATAATACAAATAAGATTCAGAATAAATAATTTAAAACAACAAAAAATGAAAAATCTAAGAACAACAACAGTAAACATTTTAATAGCAATTGGATTAGTTGGAACATTGGCCAGCTGCAAGTCTACTTTCAATGCTACCGAGACTTTAAGTGTAGAAGAAAACAGGCAAGCTGTCTACCAGGAAATCATTTCAAACCCCGTTCAATTGACCAACTTCATCAGTGAGGCTCGAAAAAATGAAGAAGCCAAAATGATATTGATGAAAGGCCACATGGAACAGATGGAATCTGAAAATATGAAAATGATGATGGGCAAAAATCCCGAAATGAAAGAAAAAATGCAATCCCATATGCAGAAGATGATGGAGAATAATCCAGAAATGATGCAAAAGAAGCATTCCAAAATGTTGGATAAAATGATGGAGAGCGAAAAGGGTCGTAAAATGTTGATGGATAAAATTCATTCTAACGGAAAGATGAAAAAAGATATGAAAGCAAAGATGATGCAAATGATGGATCAAAACCCTGAGATGATGAAAGAAATGATGCAGAAAATGATGGATAAAAATCCTGAAATGAAAGGGAAAATGAAAAATAAGGGATAATAAATTATTGCCTTAAAGATTGGGCTTGATAATAATAAATAACCAGTTAACTATAAAAACTATACAATTATGATGATGTGGTGGTGGATATTGATACCTGTTTTACTTGTTTTGGGTCTTTTTCTATATAATGGAAAAAATAGACAAAATACCGTGAAGAGAGAAAATCCTATGGATATTCTGGACAAGCGGCTCGCTAAGGGTGAAATATCCAAAGAAGAGTATGAAGAACAAAAACAAGCGTTGAACACTAAAAATTAAAAAACAATGAAGTATTATTTTAATAAAACAATCGAAGGTACTTTTCTAGAGGTTATCGATAAAGTCAAGAAAGGATTGAAAGTGGAAGGGTTTGGCATACTCACAGAAATCGATATAAAAGAAACCATGAAAAAGAAACTTGATGTGGATTTCAAGCAGTACAAAATTCTTGGTGCCTGCAATCCGCCTTTTGCCTATAAAGCCTTGCAGGCAGAAGATAAAATAGGCACGATGTTGCCCTGTAATGTCATTGTACAGGAAATTGAAACGGACGTGATTGAAGTAGCTGCGGTCAACCCGATGGCGTCTATGCAAGCTGTAAATAATGAAAAATTGAATGACATTGCCAACGAAATAACTGCAATGCTGGAAAAAGTAATTGAAAGACTGTAAGGTCACCCTAAAAATTAATAATTATAAACTTAAATTTAAAGCAATGAGTAAATTAAGATCAACATTAGGTTTAGTTGCGATAGCATTTATAACCTTAACAGCAGTGTCTTGTAACGATAACAAAAAAGAACAAAATAAAGCAGATGGTGACCATTCTGAAATGAGTGTCGATGGAGATCATTCAGAAATGAATCACGACAACAGCGATGGGCACCACGATGTAGACAAGAATGCTATGGCAATAAATGACAGTCAGGATTCAAAGGCTGAAGTTATTTTAAAAGACTACTTCAACCTGAAAAATGCTTTGGTAGGCGATGATAACGCAAAAGCTAAAGACTTAGGAATGGCATTGACAAAATCTCTAAAATCTTTTGATGTGTCAAGTTATTCTGATACTAAGCAAACAGAATTGAAGGATATTATTGTAGATGCCACAGAACACGCGGAGCACATTTCAGAAAGTGATATAGCTCACCAGCGAGAACATTTTAAAATCTTAAGCAAAGACATTACAGATATGGTCGCTATTACAGGAACAAACAAGAAGTTATACGAGCAATTTTGCCCAATGTACGATGGTGGTAGTGTTTGGTTAAGTATGGAAAAAGATATTAAAAATCCTTACTACGGTAGCCAAATGCTTAACTGCGGTAAACTACAACGAGAGATCAACTAAGTGAAGATTTTCAAGGTTATAGCTTGGATTGCTTTGATTGCGTTTGTGGGGATTCAATTTTTTCCTACCGACCGCAATGAAAGTGATTTAATACCTCAAACTGATTTTATGTTGGTCAACCAAGTACCAACTTCTATTCAGAATCAACTAAAGGAATCTTGCTATGATTGCCACAGTAATAATACGAAGTATCCTTGGTATAATAAGATTCAACCAGCTGCTTGGTATTTGGAAGATCATGTTAAAGAAGGAAAAAGCGAGCTTAATTTTAACGAATGGGATTCCTTGTCTAGGCGAAGAAAAGCTAGTAAACTCCGTTCTATTATCAAGCAAGTTGAAAGCGATGAGATGCCGTTGAGTAGCTATACCTTAATTCACAGTGATGCTGTATTGTCTAAAGCACAGCAAACCGAGATCATAGAGTATATGAGACAATTGAGAGGTGAAGCAAACTAAATTAATCAAAAACTACAGACAATGAAAAACATATTAGTGCCCACAGATTTTTCAGATAATTGTGAGAAAGCAGCAAAATTAGCTATTGAAATGGCAATACTTTTTAATTCAGAAATCCATTTTTTACATCAGCTTAATACACCTGTAAATTGGGTAAAACTCGATAAGACCCAGGAGCATAACTATCCTGATACTCTTGAGGAAATAGGGATTGCTAAAAGCAAATTAAGGGCTTTGGACAAAGAGGCGGAGCACAAAGGTTTGACATCCAGAACGTTTTTAGAATTTGTTTCAAATGATAAAGCAATTTTATCACATTCAGATAATTTTCATCATGATTTCATTATTACAGGAAGCAAAGGCTTGCAAAAAGGGTTTTTAGAACAATTGTTAGGAAGCAGTGCCCAAAAAATCATACGATCAGCACGAGTGCCTATTTTAGTTGTAAAGGAAGACACAGTAACATTTCCATTCAAAAATATTGTGTTCGTATCTGATTTTAAAGAAGACATTTCCAGTGTTTTCGAAGAAGTAAAAAAAATGGCTGAAAAATGCCATGCAAAAATCCATTTACTAAACATCAACACCACATCGGATGTTAATAGTGTTGAAAATGGGCTTCAACCCATCAGGGACTTTTTAAAGGACTTCTCAAAACCAGAAGACTATGCGATTCACGTATACAACGAATCTAGCGTACTAAGTGGCATTGAAAAGTTTGAAGAATCTAATGAAGTGGACTTAATAGTAATGTACACCCATAGTAGAAAGGGATTATCAAGTATATTTTCAAATAGTATTGCTGAAAGCATAACAAATCATTCAAAAAAACCAGTGATGACTGTTCATCTTTAATATGGAAAACTACGATACCCTTTCGGAAGCTATAAACGATTTAAAGGCAAATGGCTATACCTATGATTTAAACTTGATGGCGCATTTTGTGGAATGCGATTCCCCAAAAGTTCAATGGCATCCCGAAGATTTCAAAATCAATAAAGTATTCTGTTTTGAAGGGATGAGCAATCCTGGCGATAATAGCAGCCTCTATGCTATTTCATCAACTCATGGGTAAAAGGACTTCTAGTAGATGCTTACGGAGTCTATGCAGAAGGTCCGTCCTTAGAAATGAACTTAAAATTCAGATCACATTAAAATGAAACACACCTATCATATTCACGGAATGACCTGCAATGGATGCAGAAATCACGTAGAAGAAACGCTCTCTAAAGTAGAAGGAGTTTCAAACGCTACGGTTAATTTAGAACAAGAAGAAGCCACAATTGAAATGGAATCACACATTCCTATCGAGACGTTTCAAAAAGCACTGCAGGAAGATGGCGGTAGCTATAGTATTCACAAAAATCCCCTCCCAACCTCCCCGAAGGAGAGGAGCCCAAAGACTTCGAAAAATAAGAGTGAGAAAAGCCCCTTTCAAGGGATAGGAGGCTCCTTTTACTGTCCCATGCACTGCGAAGGCGACAAAACCTACAACAAACCTGGCGATTGTCCTGTCTGCGGAATGGATTTGGTAGAAGAGCAAAATTTATCGGCAGTAACCTCTGAGCAATGGACCTGCCCAATGCATCCCGAAATCGTGAAAGACGAACCTGGAGCTTGCCCTATTTGCGGAATGGACTTGGTACCGTTGCAACCAGATATTTCTGCCGAAGAAAAGACCTATAAAAGACTATTAAAGAAATTTCGGATAGCGGTTGGTTTCACACTTCCCATTTTCTTGATGGCGATGAGCGAGATGATTCCTAACAATCCATTATACGATTTGATGGAACAAAAATGGTGGAACTGGGCTCAGTTTGCATTATCAATTCCTGTTGTGTTTTATGCTACTTGGATGTTCTTTGAGCGAGCCTATAAAAGTATAAAAACGTGGAATCTCAATATGTTCACCCTTATCGGGATTGGTGCAGGTGTAGCGTGGTTGTTTAGTGTTTTTGGGATGTTGTTTCCCGATTTTTTCCCTGAACAATTTAAAACGGAATCTGGCGCAGTACACGTTTATTTTGAAGCTGCAACCGTAATACTTACGCTTGTTTTAATGGGTCAAGTCCTCGAAGCTCGTGCGCATAGTAAAACCAATTCCGCAGTCAAGGAATTATTAAAGCTTGCACCTAATAAAGCGGTACGTGTGGTTGATGGAAATGAAGAAGAAGTTTCCATTGATAAAATTGAAAAAGGAGATATTCTAAGAGTTAAACCAGGCGACAAAATTCCTGTAGATGGTATTATCACTGAAGGAAAAACGACAGTAGATGAATCAATGATTTCTGGAGAGCCTATTCCTGTTGATAAAATTAAAGATGACAACGTAAGTAGCGGTACCATCAACGGTAACCAATCCTTTTTGATGAAAGCCCAAAAAGTAGGTAGCGACACCTTGCTTTCTCAAATTATACACATGGTCAATGACGCGAGCCGCAGTAGAGCGCCAATCCAGAAACTGGCAGATACGGTTTCAGGCTATTTTGTACCTGTGGTCGTTGGCATTTCATTAATTACGTTTGCCGTTTGGGCAATTTGGGGTCCTGAACCAGCTTATGTTTATGCGTTAGTCAATGCCATTGCAGTACTTATTATTGCTTGTCCTTGTGCTTTGGGATTGGCAACACCTATGTCAATAATGGTTGGTGTAGGTAAAGGTGCACAAAACGGTGTATTGATAAAAAATGCCGAAGCCCTCGAGAAATTGGACACTGTAGATACACTCATCATCGATAAAACGGGAACCATTACGGAAGGGAAACCAACTGTAGAAAAAATAGGTTCATTTAATGATAGTCAGCCCACTAGCAAGGAAGGTTTTAATGAAAGTAAAGTGCTGCAATACATCGTGTCATTAAACAGTAATAGCGAACACCCCTTAGCAGAGGCAACTGTGAAATATGGTAAAGAGCAAAATGCTCAAATGATAAAGTCAGATGGATTTAGTGCAGTCACAGGCAAAGGGGTACAAGCTACTATAAATGACAAAAAAGTTGCTTTGGGAAATCCTAAAATGATGGCTTATGCTAATGTTGAAATTGACTCACAGATGCAAGAAGAGGCCAAAACTTATCAAAAACAAGGGAAAACAGTATCGTATTTAGCAGTAGATGAAAAAGTAGTAGGTTATGTAGTTATCGGTGATAAAATCAAGGATACCAGTGCTAAGGCTATAAAAGAGCTTCAAGCCAAGGGTATTGCCGTAATTATGTTGACGGGAGATAATCACGATACTGCTCAAGCAGTAGCCTTAGAACTTAGCCTTGCTGACTTTAAAGCCAGTATGTTACCCGAAGACAAACTCAAAGAAGTAACAAAATTACAGGAACAAGGCAAAGTAGTTGCTATGGCAGGTGATGGTATAAATGATGCTCCAGCATTGGCTAAAAGTGATGTTGGTATTGCGATGGGAACAGGAACCGATGTGGCTATTGAAAGTGCCATGATTACATTAGTCAAAGGCGATCTCCACGGGATTGTGAAAGCAAAAAATTTGAGTCACGTCGTCATGAAAAACATCAAACAAAACCTGTTTTTTGCACTCATCTATAACACGATAGGTATACCCATTGCCGCAGGGGGTTTATTTCCAGTTTTTGGGATTCTGCTATCACCTATGATTGCAGCTCTGGCGATGAGCTTTAGTTCGGTTTCAGTGATAGGCAATGCTTTGCGGTTAAAAACAAAAACAATCGAGAGATAGAATACCGAAGTTGTACATTCGTAGTAGTATTGAAGGTTGTGTAATGGAACTGGAGCAAAGGGATGGGCTAATTTTAATTTACAATTTGCCAACTTGATAAAGGATGAGCTTATATTTGTAAATACTATTAGAAGAGCTTTGTGAGGGGAGACTTTCAAGCACGGTTCTGTGAGAGGCTTGGGGTGAAATCCCTTGGTCTACTCGACCACATCACGTTATACGCAACCCTGTTTGACGACAGACCATAAATAAACAGACAGAAATAAAATGGAAAATTTCGACAGAAAAAAACACTGGGAGACAATCTACCAGACAAAAGAACTTAAAGATGTAAGTTGGTTTCAACCGACACCAGAGACGTCTTTAATTTTCTTAAAACAGTTCAATATTCCGACCACTGCAAAAATAATTGACATTGGAGGTGGCGACAGTTTTTTAGTTGACAACTTGCTCGACTTGGGTTATCAAGACATTACCGTTCTCGACATTTCAGCGGCAGCACTTGACAAAGCAAAGCAACGACTTGGCGACCGAGCAGATAAAATAAAATGGATAGTTGCAGACGCAGCAACTTTTAGACCGACAGAAAAATACGACTTTTGGCACGACAGAGCAGCATTTCACTTTTTGACACAAGAGCAAGAAATTGAAAACTACCTCGACACAGTGCAGAAAAGTATTCAGCAGACAGGTGTTTTAGTTATCGGGACATTCTCTGAACAAGGACCAAAAAAATGCAGCGGAATTGAAATAAAACAATATTCCGAAACAACAATGACCGACCGACTGACAAGATTTTTTGAAAAAATTAAATGTATAACGGTTGACCACAAGACACCGCTCGACACTATTCAGAACTTTATATTTTGCAGTTTTAGAAAATTAAAGACGTCTTAACAGGACACGAATAAAAGAAGGGGCAACATATAACAGCACCTACAAGAAATTGGCGGTTCAGTGCTTAAATGAGGCTTTATGCTTCGTATCAAGTTTTGTGGTAGCAGACAGTTTAGTGCTTCGAAATCGCCAACTTCTTGTAGCTGCAAAACGTTGGCAATAATTAGAAAAAATAATGTAAATACTTAACATAAATATGAATCTATCTACAGGGTTATAAGGAATAAGCCTTTGCGATGGAAAAGAAATAACGGATGTTACTAATAAAGAACCTTGGACAAAATAAAAAATAACTGTTGCCAATCGAGTAGACGGGTGACGACTTAAAAGTCGTCACTTCGCTTCTCACACCATCGTAAATACAGGTCTCGTATACGGCGGTTCGCAATCCATCTTTTCAATCGCTCTTTACACCAATTGAAACGATTCCATACTTTTTGAACAGGCTACCTGTTTTCTAGGGAATCGGTCACCCAATAGCAAAAACTATTGCTCCCATCCTAATTTCTGGAAGGATCACGTTCCGTCCTCCCCTACTTGTGAGACCTGTCCAGTTTTATACAACTCGTTTCCTGTAGGTACTATGACCTCAGCAGACTTCTCTATTATACCATCCCGTGTTTATATGGATCTCCCCTGGTAATTACACCTTCCCTGCCTTCGAGGGTAGTCAAGTAGGTTCTACTTTTTCTACATAAAACAAATTTTAGGGCGTGGGATTATTAGAGGTGTACCCTCTGTAAAATCCAATTAAAAAATCTACAAGCCATTTTATAGCTAAGAACATAAACCACAATACAGCCATCGAAATACGCCATAAAAATTTAAAAATATTCACGAAAAGACTTAAGGCTAAAAAGATTAATTGAAGCGTAGCTGCATTTTTACCTCTTAACTGTACTCCTGCTAATTTAAAACTCGAGTAATTGGGTTTAAATAGATTATAAGAGCCTCTTTTATTTTTTATGGAAGTACTCACACCACTTTTTGAAACATTAAAGTTGAAAGGACCACTTTCATATCGACCTATAAATTGAAAGTTCCCGCGTTGAAGTCCCATTCTAGCTCCTTTAAATAGTTTTTTATGAAGCCTGACACCATGATTGGTATTTATGGTAGCTCCATAACCATCTCTTGATAATGTCTTAGTAGCTGAAACCCCTCCTGTTCTGGAAACACGGAGAATCTTACCACGATATTCTATCCTCTTTTTTAGTGGTTTACTATTTTCAGGCATTGATGAATTATTTTTGACTGTTTTTAAAGTTAATAAATTTTCAACTTAAATACTGGTCTGATTTTGTAAAGGTATTATATTTTATAGGCGGTAAAGCCTAAAGTAATTTAGGCTAATTTGTAATCAAACACTATGGCAGGGCAATAGGCACCGACTTTTTTTTATTAAAAATACAAAACTGCAACACATCATAATTTCTAATTTTAATATCTGCTCTGACACCTTGAATTTTTGAGATAAGCCATTAGGTCTTCATGTAAAAAATATATTTTTTTAGAAGGCTTACAATATGCGATTTCATTGTTGTGTATTAAATTATAAAGGGTTTTTTGCTTCAAGTTTAAAAAGTCTGCTGCTTCACTGAGCGTGTACTTTAATTTACTTTTTCCATTTATTTCAAGATTATCTATCTTTTCCTCTAAGCTTTTTACATATTCCAATATTTCACCAATTTTGGATGGTAACTCATCAAAACTTATATTTTCCATGTCATTCTATTTAATACTTATATGGACATTCATGAAAAAGTTTAGTAGTTTTCAAAAAAAATTACACATTTAATATCTTCTATAAAAGATGTTTTGTTAAATTACTTGAATCATTAGCATCAGTTTTTTTCGAAAAATCTAAAATCTTGTCATTTATCTCTTGAAACGTTTCCTCCTCAAATCCTTTAAAATATAGCATAGTTGTTTCCACTGAAGTGTGTGTTAGTCGTTTACTTACTACTTCAAACCTTACACCTGAAAGTATAGCAATTGTAGCAAAAGAATGTCTTGCCCAAGAAAAAGAAACATTTTCTTGGATACCTATTGAATTAGCAAACTTTAAAAAATGCTGATTAATTTTTCTATTAAAATTTTTTTTCCTTTTGCGTTTTTCCATATCATTCATATCTATGTTCAGAATATCGAAAACGTAATCTTGTGGTTTATCTGGATTGTAGTCACCGTATTGTCTTATAACTTCTTTAGTGAAATCTGTGAGATATACTTTTATGGGAATTCTAGTTTTAACAGTATGAAGTGTTTTCTTTCTCTCAAAATAAAAAAACCCTTCTTCTAAATCCTTATTTTTAATCATGAGAATGTCTTTAAGATTAAGTCCATAGCTGAGGTAAGAAAAAAACCAAAAGTCTTTCGACATTTTTTGATATGGAGTTGCAGATTTTGACTCGTATAATTTTTGAACCTGTTCTTTTGTCAATGCCTTTTTAATATTTTCACCTTTTGGTATAATGTAACCGAATTTTCCAAATGGATACTTATCATTTGACACGGCTCCTTCGTGAATAGCTAGGTTAAAAATAGACTTTAAACTCCTCAGATACATGCCTATCGAGCTAGTTGTAAGTAAACCTTTATCGGTGCAATGCTTGTCAAATTTAATCAACCATTTTGGAGTAATTTGATTAAACTCAGGGACTTTATCATTGTTGTATTTCTTTATGAATTTATAGGAACACTGATACTGGTCAACTGTACCAAGTCCACCACTTTCAGTAAAATCAGCAATCTTCTTATCGTAATAATATTTTAAGTCTTTTTTTTGGGGACCATTTCCATAGAAAACACTTTTAAATTCATCTTTATCAAACCTGCCCAATTCTAAGATACATGAATCTACACTATCTAGGAATTTTAGCATTTCCATTCTAAGATTTCGAAACTTTGCCTTAGAATTTTTTTTAAGCCACGCTCCTTCAAAGTCGGCTTTTAAAAGTTTGAAGGGTGTTTTAATATAGCATTTATCTTTTGTAATTGAATTAAAAACGAAAAGTCGAACGCTGTGTTGTCCTCGCTTATTTTTATGATTTTTGTTAAGTTCTAAACTAAGTGTAATCGAATCTGTATTTTCCATATCTATTATTTTATGTTGTAGGAGCTTTTTTTTAAAAGTTTAGTGAAGAGTTCAAAAAATATTATTTGTGAATAATTTGTGAATAGGAAAGGAAAATGATGAATAACAGATAGTTTCAAATAAACTATAAATACCTCTAAGTGTGATGTATGGGGAATAAACAGATAGTAAGAAGGAATAAAAAAACCATATCCGTCCTGCTTTGGGAGCAGGAGGTCGCAGGTTCGAATCCTGCCACCCCGACCATCAGAAGCCTTACACGAAAGTGTAGGGCTTTTTTTATGTTTAAAATTCTTGAAATAAAGATCAAAGATTCCTCCGATGCTTCGGACCAGCTTGATAGAAGGAAGATTTGTCATCCTGAATTTATTTCAAGGTCTGACTTAAGCAAAGAATTGCTGAGATGAGGGTTCAGGAGATGAATGCTTAGGTCATAATGCGCTTATTCGTTGATCCGTTGACTGCTGGGAATAGTAATACCAAATTATATTTATAATGCCGTATTAATAAATTGAATTATTTTTTGATTGATTGAAATCAAAAATAACTAGCATGGCCTTAGCTACGGTAATTATTTTTGATGAAAAGCAGGCGAAAAAGAAACGATTTATTGCGTCATTATAGGTCTAATTTGGTATAATACAGTGAAGTTGTTAATGAGAGATGCTGAAATAAATTCAGCATGACAGAAGGAGGATTTGTATTCAAGCACTCCTATAGACCGATCTGCCACGTCGGCTAATTATTCTAATGGTGTTACTTTTTGGATTCCTCTTGCTGTTAACCCTTCTTAAAACATGATAAAACAAAAGTGTCTCTGCTATCATAGATATCAAGGCTTAGAAGGTACTTCGTAGATACATCATTCCTACCAAGAGTTCGCTCTTAAAATCTTGACACTAAAAGCCTGTATTTGTTATGTTAAACCATAAGAATAAAACCTGAAATACATAAAAGAGCCATCAATAATTTTTTGAATGCAGCTTCATTAATCTTAATAAAAGTTCGTTTCCCTAAAAATTGAGCAAAAAGAAAAACGGGGAAAACCAACAGTGTCATTTCTAAATGGCTAAATTTCAGTATTCCACTTACAGCAAGCGCAGGAACCCGCGTTAAGGTAACAAGCCCCAAAACTCCTATCATAGTGGCTCTTAATGCTTTTATATCTTTTACAGAGTTTTCAATGCATATGACATAAAGAGGGCCTCCTGTAGAAAATAAACCTGAAAAAAAACCAGCTATGACTCCAAAGCTAATCACACCTCCTTTAGTTAACTTTATCTTCTTTTTACCATATAGAGCATAAGCTACATATAATAAAATAAAGACTCCAAGTCCCTTTTTTAAAATTATAGGTTTTGAAAAAGTAAGCAATGCAATTCCTAAAATGACTCCTATTACTGAAGTTATGGCGAGTTTAAGAATTATCTTTTTATCTATATTTTTCCATTCTTTGGTAATTAAAAAAGCACTTGAAAACAAATAGAAAATTGAAATGTATGCAATTGCATCTTGTAATTGCATTCCCAAGAGGAGAATAGGCAGAGCAACTAAAGACCCAGCAAAACCGATGACCGTTTGGACGTAGAACCCTATGAAAACACCTATTGTAAGAATTAAAAGAACTGTTAGATCCATAAAAAGAAGACTATTAATTTTAATTAAAATTAGACATGCTAGGTTTAATGATAAAATGGATTGAATGGATATAGAGCTATATTTTCAAATAAAAAATCTATTTTTGAGATAAAAGAATTGAATCCATGGTTAGTGATCTAGATGCCCAAATAATCAAAATATTAAAGAGTAATTCTAGAGCTTCCTTTGCGGAAATTGGTAGAAAAATAGCTCTTTCCCCATCTTCTGTACGTGAGCGGATTCAGAAATTAGAAGATTTAGGAGTTATAAAATCTTACAACATTCAATTAAACCATACGATGATGGGAAATGGTCTGGAAGTATTTATAATGTTGAAGATATTTGACGGGAAGCTTAAATATATCATATCGGAAATCACAACGTATCCAGAAGTACAAGAAGTCTTTAGAATCACTGGTCCTTATAATATACACATGCGTGTAGCACTTCGCGATCAATTGCACCTTCAACAATTCATAGACAAACTCATTACATACGGGAGTCCAACGACACATCTTATACTTTCTGAGCTCAAAATTGATAATGAAAATGCAGGATGAAACCAATCACTAAACCATTATTTAAGATGCTGATACTTAATAAGTAAAATGAAATATGTTCAACAGCGCATTCAATGAAATAAACAGAAATAGTCGAGACCCCAGATTTTCTGTTTACCAAAATTTATGATCAAAAAGAATCTCAAGGAATAAAATTACTATATTAACTTTAAAATTTTTAAAAAAAGTGGAGTCCAGACACCACATAAACGGGGCGCAACTGAAAAGCCAAATGAGTAAGACAGATTAATACCAGTATATAATGGGACTATTTTCTTCACTACTCGGCAATGCGGGAGCCGTTGATAAAGGACAATTGGCAAAAGAATATGAACAACTTCTTACGGAACATGAAGATATTGAGATCGGGTTTAAACTGGTTCGAGATACTTTTATTTTCACCAATAAACGCCTTATCCTAGTCGATAAACAAGGGATGACCGGTCGAAAAACTGAATATCTATCCATTGCCTATAAAAGTATTTCACGATTTAGTATTGAAACAGCTGGTAGCTTTGACTTGGAAGCAGAGTTGAAAATTTGGATCTCTAGTGAATCCACCCCAAGTATTCAAAAAAAGTTTAATAAAGGTGTCAACGTTTATGATGTCCAAAAAGTGCTAGCGAAGTATGTTTTACAATAAAGATCATAAACTTTAAGCCTTCAGGTATCGATAATAGGACAATATCCCCTTAGCCTGAGTGTAATAATGATCTCCAAAAAGGTTAAGTTATGTCAAAATATGATAGAGTTGCTAGAGTTTGATGTGCTTTTGCCAATCTGGTTTGAGCTGAAAAGCTTTATCATAAGCACTAGATAATCGGTCATCAAAACCTTCGAAGAACTATCATGATAAAATTCATTTTGCGAGGAGCATAAGTGACGACAAGATCTATGAAACAAGGCTTGTTCTCCAAATTGACCAAGTAATCGCTAAGCCTCAAGTCTCCACGGATAAGTGCTGGTGGTTCATTAGGGATCAACTGTTCTAGCCATTGGCATGAGGAATCAGACTCCTTAAACACATCCTCTTTATCAGATGCCATTTTAAACTGAGGCATCAAGCTATGGGTTTGGAATGACTAGTTACCTGTTAAAGTTTTAAACCACTTCGTTAGTTACTAAAAATGAAAGTGTGGTTTACGAAAAGAATTATAATCACAAAAACAAAGTCTATTTGTCTACCGATCTAAATATTAAATCTTTTTATTGAAACTCTTTAAGCAAACACCTATTAAAAAAATTGATTTATAAGTCTAATTCATACGCTTGTGGGATTTTATAAAACGCCCTACATCTAAAAGTAAAACACCCCTCTACACAAAAGCCCAAAGCTGGTAGAAATCTCTGCTAACTAAAATACCATTTAGACTTCCCCATAAAAAAAGTAACTTTGAATAACTAATTCTTTAAAGTAGTAAGGCTAAATATATTTATCTATTACTCAATCAAATCCCATGACAGACCCTTCTGAAGACCTAGACGATTATCTACACCAACATTACATCCACAGGAGTAATTGGTTACGAGCAGCTGTTCTAGGAGCAAACGATGGGATTTTATCAACAGCGAGTCTCGCTATTGGGGTAGCTGCTGCCAGTGATTTGAGAGAGCCTATTCTTATCGCTACTTTAGCAGGATTGGTGGCTGGTGCCTTATCTATGGCTGCTGGAGAATACGTTTCGGTAAGTTCGCAGACAGATGTTGAAAACGCAGACATCGAGCGAGAGAAAATAGAGTTGGAAAAGATGCCAGAAGTTGAATTACAAAGGCTTGCTGATATTTATGAACACCGTGGGCTCTCTAAGGAAACCGCCCTAATCGTGGCCAAAGAACTCACCAAAAAAGATGCTTTGGCAGCCCATGTTAGAGATGAATTAGGAATTACGGAGATAAGTCAAGCCAAACCCATTCAGGCTGCGATGGCCTCTGGAGCTGCCTTTACTATAGGTGGAGCACTCCCTTTTTTAGTCACCCTTTTCTTTCCCTTAGACCATGTGGAATATGGTCTCTATGGCTCTGCTTTGTTTTTCCTTATTGTTCTAGGAGCCCTGGCAGCAAAGACTGGAGGCTTTAGTGTCTCTAAAGCTGTCCTTAGAATTACCTTCTGGGGTACCGTGGCCATGGGTCTAACTGCACTTGTGGGGTATATGTTTAATGTGAGTGTTTAAAAAACGAATAGCAAGTATTTTTATGGTTAGATCATTGACATTTATCTAGCATTAGGTACAAGATTTTAAAATATATTAATTAAATTCACTTAACAATTAGACTTTTTAAAGTAGTAAACTTCATCTTTTAACGATTTTTCTAAGACTAATCGAAAAGTATATTAATTTTTGAAACTAAACTTTACATGAAATTAGAAAAGATTTTAGACAGATTAAATTCTATTGATAAAAACTACTTTATCAAAGTCATTGATAACATTATATCAAATGAACCTAAGCACATAAAAGAAATCAATAAGATTCTAAGTTCTGCTGACAAAGGTTTAAAATCAGTAGATAACCAAAACATATCAAATGTTTTTTCTCTAATTGAAGATGAGTTTTTCAACTGTTTAAAATTTGAGTTTCAAAATACTTCATCCCAATTAGATGTCTTGATTGATATTTTAATTCGTGATGGGAACTGCATCATGAAACAAGATTGGTTTTCAAGGTTATATGAAGCAGAAATAAAGACTATTAAAGCTAAAATCAAAAAAACTAATGAGGAGTTTCAGAATGAAAAATCAGAAATTTCAGAAGAGAGAAAAAGGGACTATAGAATTTATAAAGAATGTATGATACCGAATTAAACCTATAATGTCGCAATAAATCGTTTCTTTTTCGCCTAATTTTTGTCAAAAATAATTACCGTAACTAAGGCTATGCTAATTTTTTTTTACTTCAATCAATCAAAAAATGATTCAATTTATTTATACGACATTATAAATTTTATTTGGTATAAATACAGCATATGAAAATGATCTAGTTAACAATAGGGAGGCTAAAATAACCTCAGACGAATTGTCTATAATAGTAACTCTTTCTAACGAACTTGAGCTTTCCCAAGAAGAAATCAAACTCATCAATTATTCCATACTACCAATCAAAAAGGCAGATGTGATGGAGGTTATCACTAATCTAAAAAATATTGGCGTCATATTTTATTCTAAAAAAGAGAATACACTTTTTGTTGCGGATGAGATGGTTAGGTTACTAAGGAAGCTCAGAAAAAAAGAGGTAGCTGACAAGTATTTGAGAAGGACACTTAGGGTATTGAGGGAGCCAATTATAAATCAAGTTTCGAGAAAACATAGTATAGATAAAAGTTTAACCCACCTAGATAAGATTGAAGAAATCATTAATGAAGGCGTTTCTTTTCGGTCATTATTGATGAATGATATTTATAAAAAGGACTCAAACCTGACAGAAAAAAAGCGAGCATTAAACGAGCTATGTGAGAAAAAATTAAATATTGAAAATCTTCGTGGAAGCACATTGGATGATAAAATTGAAAGTTTAATTGAATACTTTGAAAACATAGAAAAAGATGAAAACATTCAAATTTCTCTTGATGGTTTTGAGAAAATGCTTTTCGAACTCAACGAGTCCATTCCTAAATTAAATAAAGAAATTCGTTCACAATTTGAAATACAGGATGAGTTTGTTTTGAACGCAGATTTATTATTGGATTATAACATTAAGCCAAGAGATATTTTAGATTTAGTTGGGAAAGACGATTTTAAGAATTTCATACTCACTAATGGAATAAAACAAAGAGGCGACGACATTTTAAATACGTTGGAAAACTATAAAGATGCAGAAAATCTCTATTTAGAAAATTATGAGAAGGTAGCTTATAGAGATTTAAAGACATTAAAGGAAAATGGTATTTTAGTAAAAGAAAGTGAACTAGGGATTAAATTTGAGGATTTAACAAAGAAGATTTTTATAGAACTTGGTTTCAATGTAGACGAAGAATTGAGAAAATCTCTAAATACTAAAAAAGACCTTATCGATATTCTTTTGCATTTAGATAACGGGGACGTTATCATCATAGAATGTAAGACAAGCAAAGAAAGAGGATATGATAAGTTTAGCTCTGTATCGAGGCAATTGAAATCTTATAAAGATGTCACTGAGAAAAATAATATTCGAGTATCAAAGATATTATTAGTTGCACCTGAGTTTAGTGACGATTTTATCACAGATTGTGAAATGAATATGGAATTAAATCTATCTTTAATTACAGCTTCAGCTCTTTCTAAAATTTTTGAAGCCTTTAAAACATCAAAATATACCGAGTTTCCACATGTATTGTTTAGAGATATTGTTATCAATGAGGACCGTATTATTAAGGCGTTGAGCAAGTAAAAGCTAACAGATTTATTTAAAAATATACCTTTCAGTTTCTGTATAAATAAAACAAAAAATGATATTTCAGTCTGAAGTTTTTTTCAATCTATAAAATTATCTACCAATAAGTTGACCTCTAAAAAGCGTAAAGTGCTTTAACTAAATTTTTACGAAAGTGGTTATTTGCATGGTTGAGTTTGCAGACAAACGCATAGTAAATATTCTAAATCGTCTTCGTTTGATAGCTTATAATCGACTCTAAACAAGTCGCTAATTAATAATGTTAACCAGAGCACTTCTAATCTATCAAATCGGCGAGGTCTCTTCCCACTAGGCTTCCTATAGCAACGCCCATACCACCAAGTCTCACTCCGCAAAACACGCGATGACCAAGTTGTTTGAGAATAGGCTTTTTCTGGGTGTGAACACCAAGTATGCCGCTCCAGCGGTGTTCTATTTCAAAATTAACGCTGGGGAGTATAGTTTGCTCAAGCAATTTTTCCAAAGCTTCTTGCACAAGAGTAGTGGAATTCATCTCCGTTGTCGTTTCTCCTTTAAGGTCTAAATGCCTACCTCCACCTAAAAGAATCCGCTGATCTATATTTCTGAAATAATAATAACCCTCTTCCAAGTGAAACGTCCCTTTAATTTGAAGATCTTTAATAGGTTTGGTAACGAGCACCTGATTCCTCGCAGGTTGCACGTTGGAAATTCCTAAGGCAGAAGCAAAACCGTTTGTAGCTATAAATAAATTTGCTGACGTAAATGTAAAGGCATTCGTCTCAATTTTTACAGAATTTTGACCTTCAGAATAGCCTTTTACATCTACCTGATTTAAAATCTTAATGCCGAGTGTCTGAACTTTTTGAAGCAAAGCTTCCATCATCTTACCCGTATCGATTTGCCCTTCAAACTGATTGAACCCACAAAGGTCTCGAACCTTTTGGAATCCAAAATCATGGGTTTTAAAACTAAACACGTCGGCCCCAAACATAGGCTTAAGCCATCTATTGAACTCAGGCATTTTCGACTGGCACTTCTCAAAGAGATTGCCTTCTTCAGGAAATAGCTCATAACCACCAAGGACTTGATAATCTAGACCAAAGTCTCCTATAGTACTTCTTAATAGGCTAAGGCCATCTACGCGCTTTTTAACCAAATTAACCACTTCCTCTTCAGTATGAGAGTTTAAATCGGACAGGAGCTCACTTAGACTTCCAAAACAGGCAAAGCCGGCATTTTTGGTACTCGCTCCTTGAGGGAGCATTCCTTTTTCTAAAACAAGAATCTTAGCTTTAGGAAAACGTCGTTTGAGTTGTAGAGCGCAGTTTAATCCTACAATACCACTTCCCACAACGGTGTAGTCTACATTGGTAAGCCAAGATTTATATTCCCAATAAGATAAATTCATCTAACAAATAAAACTCTTTTCAAGCAATCACTGCCTAAAAAGAGTTTTAATTGTAGTGAAATTAAATTGTATTTACTCGATAATGATTTTTTTGGTCATAGATCTAGAGCCGTCACCCACCTCTAAGAGGTAAACTCCCGACGCTAAATTATGTAAATCTAAAGTTTGATTAAACTGCCCAGAAGTCTCATAGGTTTTCTGAACAAGAGTACGTCCTCGGATATCAAACACCTTCAACTGGACTGCTGTACTCGTTGCAGTGCCAAATTGAATAGTAAATTCTCCTTGACTTGGGTTTGGAAAAACAGAAAAGTCTTCTATAGCAAAAGAGTCCTGGTTCAAAGTGGTTTCTACATTAATGGTGTAATCTTCTACTTCAGCATCGTGATCATTTTCGCAAGAAAGTGGAAAGTTATTTGCTTCATCTCCTGTATATTCTGTCGTGACCCGCATAGTCATATTTCCTAAAACAGCACTGGAAGGGACACTAAACAATAAAGGAGACCCTGAGGTTGGTTGATTAAACAGATTAGCTGAGGTACCCAAATCATATTGCTCACCTGCATCATCAAAACTACAGTTTTGATTCCAGTCTATCCATACATAAGTAGTAATCTGATAGGGCCCATCACTATTAGCATTCACAGTAAATTCATAGTCAGAATTTATATTCAAATCTGTAATAATATCTGTAAAATCGCTGTAGCCAGAAGGCTTACCAGTATTCAGATTGCTTAGAATATCTGTTTCTCCATCATTAATAATAACTCCCGTTGTACTGGTTGCGGAATCAGTATTAGCTACTGATACACAAGCTCCATTAAGGATGTTAAGATTTATATTGACAGAATTTGTAATAGATGCTGATGTTGCTATAACGTCGATCGTATAATTTGCTGGATTTAGTTCTAAGAGGTTAGACACATCTAATGTAAACGTTCCGTCCGCATCCAAACTAGCTGGAGTAAAATTATAGTTAGCTTGGTTAGGTCCGCTAGCACTAAAGGTAGTTGTTTCTGAAAATCCATTTGAAGTAATGAACTCAAACTCGAAACTAGCAAAATCTGAATTACAAATACTTTGATCTCCGTTTGAAGCAGTAATAATAAAATCTGGTGTAGTGTTAACATTAAAGGCCTCCGATACTGAATAAAAAATATGATCTACAGCTTCTACCAAAATTCTCGCCTCAGTTGTATTTGCAATATTTGGTAATGTGATTTCCGCAGATCCTGAGTTAGGAACCTCTTCAGCTAAAATAGTAGAGAAATCTATTCCATCTTCAGAAAGATAAATAGTAACAGTCTCGCAATTGATTGGAGCTAAATCAGTTTCCCCAACTGTCCAATTGAGGATTTGTGTAGATCCTGACGCCCATGTTGGTGGAGTTTGAACTTCGAACGGCGCGGTATCTACTACGCTAATAACCACCTCATCAGAACTTGAATTCCCCCCTAGTATAGAATTATCTCTTACCGTTAGTAAGAAATCCATAGTCCTAGCTACTGACGGAACGACCTCCCAAGTAGAAGATAAGGAACCCGATAGCACTGTGCTAAATTTTGGCATAAATCGATCTGGAGATGTTGTTGGGGATAAGGATCGAAAAGCAGGGCCTACCGTTGAAGTAGATTGAGGGGGCATAGGAGCTGAAGTAGCATCACTTTGCTCCCAAGTATAAGTCAAAACATCATCCGTATTCTCATCGGTTGCCGAACCTTTCAAAATAAATGCTGTAGATTTTGGAATAAAATAATTTGGACCAGCGTCGGCAACCGGCGCTACATTTCCTGAGGGAGTTTTTTCTCCACAATTACTTGAATTCCCTTGAGAAATATTAAGCCACATTTCTTTAAGGTTATCACCATTAAAATAGTCGTCGCTGTTGTTTTGGACGTTAGGGGCACAAATACCTGCATATCCCATGATGGTCGAAGCGCTTCCTGGCTCTACAGAAACAGAGGATCGATTGCAATTATTATTTTGAGTGTGATTTCCTCCAAATTGATGCCCCATTTCATGGGCGACATAATCCACATCAAAAGTATCACCTACGGGCGACGATTGTCCTGTAACTCCACCAGCTTTATTATTTGTACAAGGTGAATTTAAAAACGCAACTCCACCCCCTCCAGTACTAAAGACATGACCAATATCATAATTCTCTGTTCCTATGTTCTCGTCACAAACTTGTTGGTTTTGACCAAGCATGTCTGAACCCCTTTCATTGTTATAAGGATCGGAATTAGGGTCTGGACCAAGGAAAATGATGCTTTCGTTTGGAACCATGACCATAGTTAAACCCAAATCCCTTTCATAAATTCCGTTTACTCTTGTCATTGTAGTATTCATAGCTGCTATAACATCTGAGAAAGTACCTCCATGAAATAAAGAATACTCTACCGTACATGCCAAAGCCAATCTATAGGTTCTAAATTGACCATCATCTGCATTTTTTAACCCATTGTACTCTTCATCTGTCATAGTAGACTCAGACATGAGAGATTCTGTATGGCATTTAAAATCATCTTCTACCGGATCTGAAGCTGAGTTGACATAACTGATGTAAATCCCCGATTTTTTGCTGTAAGGCTCTATAAAAACTGTTTTTTTATCGGATAATACCATAGAGCTCAACCCCTTTTCTTCAGATAAACTAAACCGAAGTATTGCCGAAGGATTATCAAGTCCTTGGCCTACAAAAGATCTGGTCATGGGGAACTGAGATTGAAGCTCTGGCGTCATTATCGAAGCTTCCATAACTTTATATAGTTCTATTTCCCCATCAGCATTTGGAAATCCTAATATGGTGGTTGATTTTTCTGTAGAGCCGCGTTTAGGTATAT